>Ga0302202_10002246_pt1 | contig 22612 bp, 19 predicted proteins | sample II_Bog_N3_3_FD_194579 | JGI IMG/M metagenome (GOLD analysis project Ga0302202, IMG submission 194579) | Peat permafrost microbial communities from Stordalen Mire near Abisko, Sweden - II_Bog_N3_3 | ecosystem: Environmental > Terrestrial > Soil > Wetlands > Peat | place: Sweden: Abisko...
GGAAATCGCTGCGCGCGCGCTCGACGTTGCTCTTGTCGGCCATCAACCGCGCGAAGGCCGCCTGCGCGTCGGGACGGCGGCGCAGCGACGCTTCGACCAGCCGGTCGAGGTCGAGGCTCGGCGCGCTCGGCAGCGGCCGGCGGGAGACGTCCTCGACCTTGACCGCGAGCGTCGGCGCGACGCCCATCGCCTTCAGCAGCGCATGATAGGCGTCGCGCTCGAAGCCCTGCGACTCGACGAAGCCGAACTCGGCCTGGGCGACCTGCTGCCTCGCCTGCGCGACCTCGATCGTCGTGGCGATGCCGCGTTCGGCGCGCGACTGGGCGGCGGCATAGACGAATTTCGTGTTGGCGACGGTCTCGGTCGCGATCGCGACCTGCGCGTGCGCCGCGGTGAGCTGGTAGAAGGCGGAAGCGACGTCGAAGATCAGTTTCTGGTGCGCGCCGTTGAACACGACGTCGGAGGCGACCGACAGTTGCCGCGCGCTCTCCGCCGCCGCGGCGCGGCCGCCGAAATCGAACAGCAGCCATTGCAGGGTCACGCCCGGCACGACCTCGGTCGCCTGGGCGGAAATCTCGTGTGAGCCGACGCCGAACGCGCCGGGCAGCGAGACGTCGACGCCCGGCAGCGCCGACGACGAAACGTCGACGCTGGGGTTGCCTTGCGCGGTGTATTGATAGCCGCCGACCACCTGGGCGCTGAGGCGGGGCAGGAAGGTCGACTCGGCGACGCCGACCGCCAACGCCGCCTGCCGCGCGCGCTGCCAGGCCGCCTTGGTGATCGGGTTGCTCGATTCGGCGATGTCGACCAGCTCGGGCAGCGTATAGGCGCGGCGCGGATCGACCGGAGGCTTGGGCAGATCGATCGGCATGTCCGCCTGCGGCGGCAGGCCGTAATCGGCGACGCCGGGCGGCGCCGGCGCGGAATCGGCGACGTTGGGAACATACGGCGTCTCGGCGCTCGCCGGCGCGAGCGATTCCGATTGCGGCGCGCAGCCGGCGAGAATCGCGGCGACGGCGAACGCCGCGGCCGCACGCAGGCCCGCATCGGCGATCGCGTTGAGGCCTTCTGGCAAATCGTCACCCCGCCTCGTCGAGCCGCCGCACGCCGGCGTCGATCAGCCGGTCGGCGGCGTTGCGCCGGCCCAACGCCGCGGCGAAGGCGACCGGAACCGCGACGTCCGACGCCGCGACCGCCTCCAGCACGCCGCCGGGCGCGCCGCGCCAGCGCGAATCGGCGGCCGTCGACCCGCCCTCTATACGAGACGCGTAGGCCGCCAGCCAGCCGGAGACGGCGCGGCGAAACGCCGTCTCGGCGCGGCGGGCCGGCTCGGGTAGAAACTCGTCGAGCGCCGCGGAGTCAGGCGCGCGGCGCGCGGCGATCAGCGCGCCGGCGAGCCGCTCGAGCCCGTCCTCCTCCGCGGCGGCGACGCCGAGCGCGCTTTCGTCGGCCGCCGCGCCGCCCGGCTCGAACGCGCGCAACTCGCCGACCCGCCGCGCCTCGGCGAGCGCGACGCCGAAGCGTTCGGCTTCGTCGTTGGCGTCGTGCGCCTGCGGATCGGCGAAGCGCGCCAGCGCGCGCGCGCCGGCCGCCAGCGACCGGCCGACCGCGCGCTGCACTCGCACCGGCCAGACCGTGGTGAAGACGACCGTCATGACGAGATTGCCGAGCAGGATGCCCAGCACCCGGTCGCGCGCAGCCACGAGATCGGAGCTCGGGCCGAAATTGTTGAGCGTGCAGAGGAAGAAGGCGAAGGCGATCTGCCAGCCCATGTAGGAGATGCGCGGCGAGCCGGCGGCGACCCAGGCGGCGACGAACGACACCGCGCCGACCATCAGCATCAACTGGCCGATGTCGGTCATGACCGGCATCAGCGCAACGATCGCCAACACACCGAGCCCGGCGCCGATCAGGCAACCGACGATGCGCAAGGTCAGCTTGTGCACGGTTTCGCCGACGCTCGACAGCGCGACGAAATAGCAGGTCACCATCGCGGTGTGGATGCCGAACCAGTCGAGCCCCGTGTAGATCGCGTAGCAGACGAAGGCGGCCAGCGCCGTCTTGAGCCCGAAGCGCAGATGGTCGGGATTGTCGAATGCGTCGGCATGGAAGAACGGTTCGCGCGGCGGCCGAGCGCGCAGCGCGACGAAGCGCGGCGACACCGCCACCTCGACTTCGCCGACCAGCGCGGCGAGGAGATCGGAATCCTCGAGACGCGGCGGGTCGTGGCGCGGCGGCGGGTTCGCGCGCAGCTGCTTCGCCGCCAGGGCGACGTGATCGAGCCGCGCGGCGAGAGCGGTGGCGCGCTCGGGCTCGAGATCGGCGCCCGCGCCGCCCCAGGCCAGCGCCGCCAGCAGCGCATAAGAGCTGTCGAGCAGCGCCAGAATCCGCCGCCGGTGATTGGCGTTTCCGGAATAGAACAGCCAGGCGGTTCGCTGCCGCTCGCGCGCCTTGCCCGCCTCGGGGCCGAGCAGCTCGCGCGCCTGGGCGACAGCGCCGCGCTCGCCTCGCAGCAGCGCCGCGGCGGTCGCGATCCGTGCAATCGCGGCGCGCCTGAGCAGCACCTGGGCGCGCGGCGCGCCGAAGGCGGCCACGACGATGATCGCGACCGCGGGAATCGCGACCGCCTCCCACAGATAGAGCGCGCCGCGCACCACCAGCTCGGGGATCGGCACGATGTCGAACAGCGTCACCGCCAGCGCCAGCACGAAGCCGGCGGTGCTCGCCATCGACCCGAGCGTGGTCGCCGACGCGAGGAACATGCCGCCGACGGTGAAGGCGATCATCAGCGACGCGCGCGCGAGCGGCTCTTGGGCCGAGAACCGCATCGCCAGCGCGCCGACCAGGATGCCCGCCCCCGCGCCGGCGATCAGCCGCAAGCCGGTGACGATGGTCGAGGCGGCGTCGTCGCGCGTCGCATAGAGCACGAGATAGCAGGAGACCGCCGTCTCCGGGACCTGCAGCGCCATCGCCGCGGCGACCGTCAGCATGCAGGCGATCGCCACGCGCAGCGCAAAGAGATCGCGGCCGGGATAGCCGGCGAGCTCGCGCTGCAGCCAGCGCGGCCGGCCGTCAGCGACGCGCGCCGTCAGAAGCGTCATCGCCGCGTCTCAGCACCACCACCGCCGATTCGCCGATCCGCATCAACTCCTGGGGCGGATCGACCAGCTTGACCGTCACCGGAAAGCGCTGCGCCACCCGCACCCAGTTGAGCGAGCGGGCGACGAACGGCAGGCCGAGCACATTGGCGGTCTCATCGGAGCGCACGCCCCAGCCGACCCCTTCGACTTCGCCGCGGATCAGGCGATTGCGATCGGCCATAACGAAGACATAGGCCTTGTCGCCCGGCCGGATGCGGCCGATGTCGGTCTCGCGGAAGTCGGCGACGGCGCGCCAGCCCGCGGTGTCAATCAGCGAGCCGAGCGGCTGGCCCGTAACGACGTATTCGCCGGCGACGAGATGGAACCCGGTCGCCTTGCCGTCGAACGGGGCGCGCACGACGGTGTCGGCCAGGTCGCGCTCGGCGAGGGTCAGCGTCGCCTGCGCCGCGGCGAGCTGGGCGCGGCGCGTCTCGAGCGTGCCGATGACCTGATTGGCGCCGGACGATTGGGCTTCCGCCTGCTGCAGCGACACCGCCGCGTCGTTGCGCGCAGTCGTCGCCTGGTCGACCTGCTGCGCGGTGACATAACCCTTGGGCAGCAGCGGGATCAGCCGGTCGAGCGACTGCTGGGCGAGCGCGAGGTTTTCCCGCGCGCGACGGATCTGCTCGTCGGCGACAGTCGCGTTGGCGCGTTCGCCGGCGAGGTTGCGGCCGCCCTGGTCGACTTCCGACTGCGCGGCGTCGACCTCGGCCTGGGCGAGATCGACGCGCAATTTATAGGGCGTCGGGTCGACGGCGAACAGCACGTCGCCCCGCTTGACCGCCGCGTTGTCGGCGACGCCGACTGTGACGACGCGGCCGGGCGTGCTCGGCGAGATATGGACGACTGGCGCATCGATCTCGGCCGCGTCGGTGCGCGGCGAGCGATCGATCGCGACGGCGACCGCGAAGATCTCCGCCGCCGCGCCGACCACGGCGAGGCCGGCGATGACCAGGGCGGCGATGCGCCGCGCTTCCGCGCTCACGCGGGCGCCCCTGCATAATAGAAAAGCCAGACCGCGAGGCCGAAGGCGATCGCCAGGCAGAGATAGACGACCAGCCTCAGCGGCAGGAACTCATCGACGCCGAGGCGCGCGAGAACGAAGCGGGCGATCACCGCGCCGACCACGCCGGCGATCGCGCAGACGATCCAGGCGGGAAAATAGGAGCCGAACACGACGACCGACGGCGCCGCGGGATCGGCCGCCCGCGCCGCCCCGATCGCCGCCGTAGCCGCCATGAAAACCAGCGCGCCCCGCCCGGCCCCGCCCGCACTCGCACCGGCGCGGCGAGCTGCAGCCGCTCGACGCGCGGAGGGGCATGGCCAGCCGGCGTGAGCAGGGCCGCCGCCGCCCCGCCCGGCGCGGCGGCGCCGATCGCCAAAGCGACCGCGATCAGCAAACTGAAGGTTACACGCACAGAACGCCCCGAACACTTCAGAGTCCGGGCCGTTCTACATGGGTGCTATTTCAATATAGTCGGATAAGTTAATTGAATTGCGCGGCGTAAACTAGACGTTTTTTAACCACGGGCGCGCGGGCGGGCCGGCCCGCGCGACGCCTAGGAGCAAGCCGGGCGTCGGAAAGCGGTTGGCAGCAGAAGGGGTGGCGAAAAGGCTATGCGCCTGTGACGTCGGCGACCGCCTGGGGCGGCAGCGGCCCGCTCGCCGCGGCGAGCGCCTCGGCCGCTTCATCGCGCTTTCCCCACTTTCGCGTCCTCACGCCCGTGCGGATGACGACGGCCGGGTTGCCGCTAACGACCGAGCCGGAAGGCACGTCCTTGGTCACGACGGCGCCGGCGCCGACGATGCATTCGTCACCCACCCGAACGCCGGGAAGAATGATCGCGTGCGCGCCGATGAAGCAGCGGCGTCCGATATAGGTGTGGGTGTGGAGCTCGCGCGACATGTCGTGGGCGAGGATCACCGCGCCGAACGCGACGTAAGTCTCGTCGCCGATATGGACGCCGCGCGGATTGGTCCAGTCGAGATCGGCCCGCAACGACAGGCTGACCCCCCGGCCGAGGTCCATCTTATAGACGGAGCGCAGCCACCACAGGCGAAAGTCGACCAGCAGGGATCGCACGCTCGCCTTCAGCTTCTGCGCGGGCGTCTTATCGTAGGGGGTGATCCGCTCTCTCGTCATGCCCTTCCCAGCCCGGCGAGGCGCAAAAGCGGCGGACGCCAACTCGGGGCTTCCGTAGCGATAACAAGCAGCGACGCGCGACTCAAGGCAAGTCGGCGTCAATCTCCCGCCGCACAACCCGTCAAGGCGACAACCGTCCCGAGCGGCGTTACAGGCGAACGCCGTTCTGGGCGTTTGATGGACATTGCGTCCGACCGAAGATCGACAACCGCGCCGCGCCCTATTGAAAATTGCTTCCAATCAAATGGCGCTCGCTCAAGCCCCCGCCGCCGACCCCGGCGCGAAATCCAACGACGACCGTTCGCCAACGCGAACGGCGGCGATCGCCCCGGCTGACCAAGCCGGGGCGGCGCCGCCGCGGACGCCTACCCGTCCACAGGGATAGACCGGCAGGAGCCCGCAGGCGTCTTGGTGATCCAGGTCTCGACGGGCGCGTGGCTGTTCATCGCCCGCCACACGTCCTCGCTGCGGATCGGCATGTGGGTGAGCTCCGCTCCGGTCGCGGCGAGAATCGCGTTACCGAGCGCGGGCGCAACCGAGATCATCGGGTGCTCGCCGACGCCGCGGGCGCCGTACGGTCCGTCGACCTGCGCCCGCTCGACGATGATGCATTCGATCTCGTCGGGAAGATCCTTGCTGGTGGGGATCTTGTTGTCGGTGAACGAAGGATTCAGCAGGCGCCCCTGCTGGTCGTAGATGTAGCCTTCGCACAGCGCCGTGCCGAGCCCCTGCACCATGCCGCCGACGCACTGCCCGCGGATCAGCTCCGGATTGATCGCCTTGCCGACGTCATAGGCAGAGGCAATCTTCAGGATGTGGTAGGCGCCGGTCGCCGGGTTGACCTCGACGATGATCCCGTGCGCGCCATAGGTCCAGTCGAGTGCGGGCAGGCCCTGGCCGGAGTCTTTGTTGAGGTTGGTGAGGCCCTGGGCGATGTAACGCCCGACGCCGATCAGCGGGCCGCCGACGCCGCTGCCGTCTGGGTGGGTATAGCCGAGGGCGAGCTGGGTGAAGAGGACGCTGTGCTCGAGATCGTGGCGGACGAAGATCTTCTCCCCGTCGTGGTCGAGATCGCGGGGGTGGGCGCGCAGCGCCTGGCCGGCGAGCTCGTAGGCGCGGGCGAGCAGATCCTCGCAGGCGAGGATCACGGCGTTGCCGGTGATGATCAGCCCCTTGGAAGCGACCGTTTGCCAATCGTAAGGATCGCGGTCGGTGTCTTTCTCGATCGTCACCTTGACCTTGTCGAGCGGAAAGCGCAGCCGCTCGGCGGCGATCTGGGCCAACGCGGTGGTCGAGCCCTGGCCGATGTCGGTCAGGCCGACATTGGCGATCACGCTGCCGTCGGCGTTCATCTTCACCACCACCAGGGTGGCTGTATTGGACGGCATCGCCGGCGCCTTGTGCAGGGTGGCGACGCCTTTGCCGATCTTCAGTCCGGTCTTCGCCTCGCGCGCCTTCTCCGCCGCAGTCAGCGCGCCGTAGCCGATCGCGGCGGCGACGGAATCGAGGCACTTGCGGATGTCGCCGGTGTGATCGGTGATCTTCTCCCCGGTCAAGGTGATCGAGCCGGGCTTAAGCAGGTTCTTCCTGCGGAACTCCAGAGGATCCATGCCGATCGTCCGGGCGATCAGCTCCATGTGACGCTCGAGGCCCCAGAAGAACTCGACATGGCCGAAGCCGCGATAGGCCGTGCCATAGGGCTTGTTGGTGTAAAGCGTGTAGGCGTCGACCCAGGCGTTGGGAATCTCGTAGGGGCCGCCCGCCGAATAGCCCGAGGCGCGGGTGACGTTGACTGCATAGTCGGCGTAGGCGCCGGCGTCCCAGAACATCTCCATCTTCTGCGCGATGATGCGGCCGTCGGCGAGCACGCCGGTCTTGATGCGGTAGGTCAGCGCGCTGCGGCACGGCAGCAGGCTGAACTCCTCCTCGCGCGTCGCCTGGAACTTCACCGGCCTGCCGCCAGCCTTGCGCGACAGACAGGCGACCAGCGGCTCGATCCCGATGCCCGCCTTGCCGCCGAAGCCGCCGCCGACGTTGGGGATCATCACCCGCACGTTGTTGAGCGGCAGCCTGAACGCATGGCAGAACAGGCCACGCACGGTGAACGGCGACTGCGCGCTCGACCAGATGTCGACGCGGTCGCCGATCTTCCATTGCGCGATCGCGACATGAGTCTCCATCGGCACGTGCTGCACCGACGGGTTGGTGTATTCGCGCTCGACGATCCACTCGGCCTGGGCGAAGCCCTTTTCGACGTCGCCTTTGCGGGTCACGGTGAGATTGGCGATGTTGGTGCCGGGATGCGGCGAGAACACCGCCTTGACGTAGTCGTAGGCGCCGAGATCCGGGTGCACCAGCGGCGCGTCCGGCGCCAGCGCATCCATGTGGTTGAGGACAGGCCGCAGGACTTCGTATTCCACCTCGATGAGCTCGACTGCCTGGTGGGCGATCGCCAGCGTGTCGGCCGCCACCGCCGCCACCGCCTCGCCGAAATGCCTGACCTCGTTCTTGGCCAGGATGTCCTTGTCGACCACGTAGAGGCCCATCTTGTAGTCGAGGTCGTGGCCGGTGAGCACCGCGCGCACGCCCGCCAGGCGCTCGGCGCGCGAGACGTCGATGCGCTTGATCTTGGCGCGCGCGTGCGGGCTCTTCTTGACCTGGGCGTAGAGCATGCCGGGCAGGATCATGTCGCTGACGTAGATCGCCGCGCCGGTCAGCTTGTCCGCCGCATCGCTGCGCGTGGGGCTGCGGCCGACCTGCCGGAGGGATTCGGAATTTGCGGTCTCAAGCATGACTGCGCTCCTCGATGCTCGGCTCCTGCCCGGTCGCTTCGAGAACGGCTTCAATGATCTGCACATATCCAGTGCAGCGGCAGAAATTGCCCTCGAGGCCTTCCTTGATCTCTTCGACGTTCGGCTTGGGATTGCGCTCGATCAACGCGCGCGCCGACATCACCACGCCGGGCGAGCAGAAGCCGCACTGCACCGCGTGACGCTTGACGAACGCCTGCTGCAGCGCGGACGGCTTGCCGTCGCGCACCTCGCCTTCGATCGTCCGCACCGACCTGCCGTCGACCTCCGCCGCCAGCACCAGGCAGGAATTGACGGCGCGGCCGTCGAGCAGGACGGTGCAGGCGCCGCACTCGCCGCCGCCACAGCCCTCCTTGGCGCCGGTGAGGCCGACGTATTCGCGCAGGAAGTGCAGCAGGTTGACGGTCTCCGGCGCTTCGCGCTCGTAGAGCGCGCCGTTGATGGTGACACGGATCTTCATGACCTCACCTCGTCGAGAAGCCGGCGGACGTAATATTCGACCATGTGGCTGCGATATTCCTTGGTCGCGCGCACGTCGCTGATCGGATTGATCGCCGCGAGGACCTTGGCGACCACTGCGTCCGCGGGCAGCGAGGATTCGAGCCCTTCGACCAGGATCGGGGTCGGCGCGCAGGAGCCGATCGTCAGCCGCATTTCGCCGCTGCGCTCGACGCTGAGCGCAACGCCGACGATGCCGAGGTCGTGGCCGTTGATCCGCTTCAGCTTGTAGTAGCCCGCGCGCGCGCGCGCCGAGGCGGCGGGCACGACGACGCGCTCGACCACCTCGTCCGGCGCAACCGCCGTCTTCTTGACGCCCTTGAAGAAGGCGCTGAACGGAATCTCGCGCTCGCCGCGCTTCGACCCGATGACCGCGCGCGCGCGCAGGCACAGCAGCGCCGGCGCCATGTCGGCGCAGGGCGAGGCGTTGACCACATTGCCGACGACCGTCGCGCGATTGCGGATCTGGTGGGAGGCGAGGTCGCGCGCGCAGGCGATCAGCAACGGATAGTCGTTCTGCGTCCTCGCGTCGGCGAGCAGCGCGTTGATCGTCACGCCGGCGTGGATGACGAGCCCCTCGCGCTCGCTCCAGGCCAGGCCGGCGAGCCCTTCGACCGTCTTCGCGTCGACCACGATCTTCGGCCGCGCCAGGCCGGCGCGGATGTTGACCAGCAAGTCGGTTCCGCCCGCAAGCAGCGAAGCGGCGGCGCCGTTGTCGGCCAGAACGCCATGCAGCTCGGCGCGCGTCCTGGGCGCCAGATAGGTGAATTGATGCAGCATAGGACCTCCGCCGATGTTCGACCGCCTTAGCCGGTCGCCCCGCCCGACCCGTTTCCCATGCCGCCGAGAGCGCGCGCCGGGTCGACGACGCTCCCTTGTCGCGCCGTCGCGTCCGCCCCGACGCTGCGCGACCGCAAATCCGCGGCGTTTTTGTCGAGCGCGTCGCCGGCCGACGCCGCCGCCAGCTCGCGCATGCGCGCGAGGTCGACCCGTCGACCATGGCTGACGACGTGACGAGGCGGGGCATGGAACCGCAAGGCCTCGACGACGTCCGGCTCGCCGAGCACCACCAGATTGGCCTGCGCGCCGACCGCGAGACCGTAGCGAGCCAGATTGATCGCATTGGCCGGTGCGACCGTCGTCATGTCGTAGAGACGTTCGAGGTCGTCGCGGCCGGTCATCCACAGGAGGTGCGCCGCGAGGAACGCGACTTCGAGCATGTTGTTGCGACCGAAGGGATAATAGGCGTCGGAAATGTCGTCCTGGCCGAGGCAGACGTTGACGCCCTCCTCGATCAGGTCCCTCACCCGCGCGTGCAGCGGGCCGGTGTGCGGGTCGCTGACCACTGAGATCCGCGCCTTGCGCAACAGGCCCGACAGGCGTTGCAGATAGGGCGACGGGTAAAGCGCCATCGCGCGGCAATGATGAGCGAGCGCGCGTCCGCTCCAGCCGCGCCGCAGCGTCTCCGTCGCCATCATTTCGAGCGTGCGCAGGCCCGGATCGCCGGCGTCGTCGAGCAGCATCGAAATATCGGCGTCGTGCTTGGCGGCGAGGTCGAAGCAGAAGGCAATATGCTCCCGCGCGTCATCGTCGCAGAACTCGATCCACGGAATGCCGCCGACGACGTCGGCCCCAATCGCCATCGCCTCTTCCATCAGGCGATCGGCGCCCGGCTCCCTGACCAGCCCGTCCTGGGCGAAGGCGACGACCTGAAGGTCGACGACGCCGCGGAATTCGTCGCGCACCGCGATCAGCGCCTTGACGCCTTCGAGCCGCGCCTTGTTGTCGACGTCTGCGAAGGCGCGGATGTGGAGGACGCCGTGCAGCGCCGCCAGCGCCGTGGCGCGGCGGGCGTTGGGCGCGATCCACGCCGCGTCGTACTTCGCCTTGATCGCGCTCGCGAGGTCGATCGCCTGCAGCGCCTTGCCCATCCCGGCGCCGTGGTAGGCGGCGAGCGCGGCCCCGTCCATCATCGGTAGCGTCCACGCCTTGCATAGGTGCAGGTGCGGATTGACGAACGACTCGGTAACCAATCCGCCCTCGGCGTCGATCTCGTCGCGCGCCGACGCGCCCAGGCCTTCGCCGATGGCGACGATCCGCCCGTCTGCGACGCCGATGTCGACCAGCGGCGCTGCGACGCGCCGGAGGCGCGCATTGCGAACGAGCAGGTCGAGCGTCTCGCTGGTCATGGCCTGCTCATCTTCCCGCCGCCGCGAGGGCGGACCGATCGGCGGCCGCCTGCGGGAGCCAGCCGGCGCGCGGCTCGCCGTCGGCCGCGCCGCGCCAGATCGCTGCGCCGTAGAAGAAGCCGGTCGCCGCATCCAGGCCGGAGCTGTGGCCGACTTCAGCGAGTCGCAGAATGGCGCTGTCGAGATCGCCGTCCGGAGCGTCGGCGCAGGCCTCGGCGAGCGCGGCAAGCGGCCGCGAGAAGCGGCCGGCGAGCGCGCTGCGCAGGAAGGCGGCGCTGATGTCCGTGGTCCCGCCGAGCAGCGGCCGCATGGCCTCGGCGAAGGACGCGAGCCGCCGCGACGGCGCCGGCCGCGCGACACAACGGGAATAGGCGGCGGCGAGGAAGCCGCAGAGGAAGTCGTCGCCGGCGGGCGTCAGGCCTGGGCCGAGGCCGACGAGCCGCGCGGCCGCGTCGCACATGGCGTCGCGCCGTCCGGCCCGCACGCTGCGGCCGAGATCGAGCGCCGCGTGGGTCAAGCGCTCGCTCATCGCGCCAACCGGCGCCTCGCCGAGAAGAAGCGGCGCAACGCGCAGGTCGGTCGCCGCGCGCTTCTGCAGCGCGTCGAGCCGCGCCAGACCGGCGCGCCAGCGTCTCCCGTCGCCACGAAGCGCCGGCGGCGCAGAGCCGGCGAGCCGGCGAGCCGAAGCGCAATCGATCCGCAACGCGCCGCGACCGCCCGACCGCTCGAGCACGATCGCCTCGGCGCCGAACACGCCCGCATCGCCGGTCGCGAGCCCGAGCGCGGCGAAGTCCTCCGCCGAAGTCAGGCGCACGCCGCGCGGAACATCGCCGACTTCCGCGCTGAGCAGGCTCAACAGACCGCCCTCCGGTGGACGCAGGTTGACGGCCGCGCGGAAGACGCTGTGGACGCGCACCGCAAATTCGCCGCTCGGAACCTCTGGCCCCAGCGTCGCGGCGCGAAGCATTCGATCAACCGTAGATCGCATGGGCGTTCGCCAGGGCTTCCTTGACGGCGCTTTCGGCCTGAATGCGGCCGCCTTCGAGATTGCGGCGCAGCACCGCCACCGCCTTCGCGGCGTCGCGACGACGGATCGCCTCCAGAATTTCGAGATGCTGCTCGCAGGTGGCCGCGAGACGGTCGGCGTTGGTGATGTCGAACGTCCGCACGAAGCGAATGCGGTCGTCGATCCCGCGCAGCATATCCATCATCGCCCGATTGCCGACCGCGCGCGCGAGAACGTCGTGGAAAGTCTCGTCGACCGACACCGGATCGACGATCATTTCTGGCAAGGCCTCCTGTAACTTGATCCAGCGCTGCTCGAGCGCGGTCAAGGTCGCCTCGTCCAGCCCGGTCTTGCACACCTGCTCCATGATGTAAGCCTCGAGCGCGAGCCGCACGTCGTAGAGCTCGTGGATCTCGGTGAGATTGAGCTGCTTGACGACGTAGCCCTGGCGCGGAGTCTTCTCAACCAGCCGCCGATCGGCCAGCATCTGGAGCGCCTCGCGCACGGGGCTGCGGCTGACCTTGAATTCGGCGCACAAGGTTTCTTCGGTGAAGACGCTCTCCCGGCAGATAGCGCCAGTGAAGAATCCGGTCGCTCACGCTGTCGAAAATGGCTTGGCTGAGATTGGTTTCCGACATGCTGGCTCTCCCATCTGCCTAATCGCCCTCGTCGCCGGGAGGCGACGAGGGCCGTTGCTGAAAGATCGCGTCCCGCGCGGCCGATCCGGGACCGGCCCCGGCGAGCGCCTTGCGCCTCAATCGGGCGAGACCATGCTGGCGTCGGGGGCCTCGTTGCTGAGGCCGGCCTTGTCGAGCCCCCAGAAGACGAGGCTGAGAGCCATGGCGACCAGGGTCGCCAGCACCATGCCGCTGAGCTGGGTCGTGCCGATGTCGATCGACACGCCCGAGATGCCCACCACGAACACGATGGCCGAGAGCATCAGGTTGCGGCTCTTGGAGTAGTCGACCTTGGCCTCGATCAGCATGCGCAGGCCCGAAGCGGCGATGACGCCGAACAGCGCGATGCTGATGCCGCCGATCACCGGGGCCGGGATGCTGCGGATGACGCCGCTCACCTGGCCGAAGAAGGCGATCAGGATCGAGATCACCGCCGCGCCGCCGATCACCCACACCGAATAGACCCGGGTGATCGCCATGACGCCCATGTTCTCGCCGTAGGTTGTCGTCGGGCACGAGCCGGTGAGACTCGACAGGAAGGTCGAGACTCCGTCGCCGAGCATCGAATTGTGCAGGCCGGGAACCTTCAACAGGTCGCGCCCGACGATGTTGCTGGTGACGAACAGGTGGCCGATGTGCTCGGAGATGACCACCAGCGCCGCCGGCATGATGATCAGGATCGAGGCCAAGTCATAGACCGGGAAGACGGGCTTGGGCATGGCGAAGACGGGCGCCGAAACGATGGCGCCGAAGTTGACCGTGCCGGGAACCCAGAAGTTGATGATCACCGCCAGCACGTAGCCGACGATGACGCCCATCAGCACCGGCAGCGCCGCAAGGAAGCCGCGAAACAGCAGCGAGCCGAACACCACCACGCCGAGTGTGACGAGCGAGATCGCCGTCGCCACGCCGGCCGAGTAATGCGCGCCGTACTTCTCGCCGCTCGAGAAGGCCATGTCGGTGGCGACCGACGCCAGGCCGAGGCCGATCAACGCCACGATCACGCCCATCGCCGCCGGCGGCAGGACGACGTTCAGCCACTCGCGGCCCGCCCAGCGGATGATGAACGAGACGATGATGAAGATCAGGCCGGCGACCGTGAAGCCGCCGACCGCATGCTGAAACCCCAGCGTCGGCGTCGCCGCGGCGGCGATGCAGGCGAAGGTCGGCGCGATGAAGGCGAAGCTCGAGCCGAGGAACGCCGGCGCCTTGCCCCGGCAGATGAACAGGTAGATCAGCGTGCCGACGCCGTTCATCAGCAGAACCAGAGACGGGTCGACGACCGTCGTCCCCGCCTTCGCGTTGAACAGGATCGGCACCAGCACCGACGCGCCGAACATCGCGAACAGGTGCTGCAGGCTCAACGGTATGCCCTTGAGGATCGGAACCTTCTCTTCCACCTGAATGATCGGCCGCTGCACGATCGTCCGGCGGACCGCCGCCGGCCTGGCCGTTCCGACGCCTGTGACTTGCGTTGTCATGATGCTCACTCCCCCCTGTTTTGCTTGTCAGTAGCTGGCCACGACTCCCTGCTCATTCGACGGCGCCTACATGGCGGTGGGCGCTTTCCTCGCTACTCGAAGACGAAGATATTGACCGGCTTGCCCGGACGCTCGTCGGATTCCTCGACGCGGCTGGTCAGCCGCATGCCGATGGTCGGTTCCTCGACGGCGACCCTTCCTGACGCGCGCAAGCCGTTGGCGAACTCGGCGATGCCGAAGAGGAGAAACTTGACGTTGTAGCCGTCGGGGAGGTTCCACACCCGCGTCCACGACCGCAGCGTGACCGGCCCTTCCAGCGCAAACGTCTCCCAGTGCTTGCCGGTGACCGGGTCGCGCCGGGCTGAACATTTGGCGCAGATCATCGGCGCCGGATAGTAGATCGACCCGCAGGCGCAGCAGCGATGGCCGAGAATTTCCGGCGTCTTCACGTCGTAGGCGCTGAAATCGATCATGACCGCGAACTTCCTCTGATGGCGTTCGGCGGACGACCCGAACGGGTCGTCGCGCGCAGCTTGGCGTGGCGTCGCGCGCGGACGCGGCGCTCTAGGCGACGATGCGGGTGCACAGATGCTCGCGCATCGCTTTCACGACGCGCCCTTCGTGGGCGATGATCGCTTCCCTGCCGCCCTTCTCGCAGTATTCGATCGCGCCCTCGATCTTCGGCCCCATGCTCCCGGGCGGAAACTGGCCGGCCTCGAGCCAGTTGCGCGCTTCGGCGGCGGTCATCAGGTCGATCGGACGCTCGGTCGGCTTGCCGAAGTCGAGGCAGACACGCTCGACGCCGGTGAGAATGACGAACAGCTCGGCGCCGAGGTTGTAGGCGAGCAGAGCGGCGGTCGCGTCCTTGTCGATGACGCCCTCGGTGCCGACCACCGAACGCGTGCCGTAGCTCACCGGGATGCCGCCGCCGCCGCCGGCGATCACCACCGTCTCGTTCTGCACGAGGAGCTTGATCGTGCGCAGCGGCAGAACGTGGATCGGCTTGGGCGAGCAGACCACCCTGCGGTAGCCGCGGCCCGAGTCTTCGACGATCGCCCAGCCTTCGTCGCGCTCGAGTTTCTCGGCCTGCTCGCGGGTGTAGAACGGGCCGATCGGCTTGGTCGGCTTGCTGTAGGCGGGATCGTTGGGGTCGACCACCACCTGGGTCAGCACCGTCGCCACCTCGCGCTGCATCTTGTCCTCTTCGAGGACGGTGCGCATCGCGATCTCCAGCATGTGGCCGAGCAGGCCCTGCGTCGTCGCCACGGCGACGTCGAGCGGCGGCACCGGCAGGATGTCGCGCGCCTTCTCGAACTGCAGCAGCAGGTTGCCGACCTGCGGGCCGTTGCCGTGGACGAGCACGATCTCGTAGCCGCGATGCAGGATCTCCAGCATCTGCCGGCAGGTGCTCTTCGCCTTCTCCATCTGGGTGTGGAACGACCCGTCGTCCCCCGCCTGGAGAATGGCGTTGCCGCCGAATGCGACCACCGCGATCGGTCGCGACATGGAGCGCTCCTAGTCCTTGGCGCAAATCGTGGCGACGACGTTGTTGCCGAAGCCGCCGAAGTTCACGGCGATGCCGTATTTGGGATCCTTGACCTGGCGGCCTGGCTCGACTTCGCCGCGCAACTGCCGCGCCAGCTCGACGACCTGCGAGACGCCGGTCGCGCCAACCGGATGGCCCTTGGACTTGAGCCCGCCCGACGGGTTGATCGGCAACCGCCCGCTGATCGCAGTCGCGCCATCGCGCACCGCGAGAAACGACTTGCCGCGCTCGAACAGGCCGAGCTCCTCGCTGATCGCCAGCTCGAGAATGACGAACGCGTCGTGCAGCTCGGCGAACGAGATGTCCTTCGGTCCGACCCCCGCCATCGCATAGGCCTTCTCGCCGGCGATGCGCACGGCGTCGAGATAGAGCGGATCCTTGCGATTGTGGACGCAATGGGTGTCGGTCGCCGAGGCGACGCCAGCGATGCGCACCGGCTTCTTCTTGAACAGCTTCGCCTTCGGCGAGTCCATGTTCGCCAGCACCAGCGCCGCCGCGCCGTCGGTCACCGGGCAGGTCGAATAGATGCGCAGCGGCTCGGCGACGTAGTTGTTGACCACGTGCGCCGTCTCGCTGTCGGCGATCGCCTCGATCGTGCAGGGGACCTGCACATGCGCGTATTTGTTCAGCGCGCCGTTGGCGTGATCCTTGACCGCGATCAGCGCCAGGTCGCGCTCGGTGCAGCCATAGCGCTCCATGTACAACCGGGCGAACATGCCGCCGAAGCTCGGCAGCGTGAGACCCATGTTGTACTCGGCTTCGGTGTGCAGCATGGTGGCGACGATGTCGGTGGCGCGCCAGCCGGAGACCTTGCGCATCACCTCACCGCCGGCCACAAGCGCGACGTCCGCCATGCCGGAAGCGATCGCCATGTAGGCGACCTTGATCGCGCTCGCCCCCGAGGCGGGGCCGTTCTCGACCAGCTCGGCCGGGGTCGGCTCCATGTCCATCCGGCTCACCAGCGACGAGGCGACCGAGGTCTGGTTGCAGAACAGGCCCGAGGCCATGTTGGCGACGACGACCTGGTCGACGACGCGCCTCTGTTCGAGGATTCCGGCGTCGATCAGCGCGTCGGTGGCGGCGTAGGCCATCACGTCGGCGAGGTCGTACTCGCTCGAGTTGCCGAAGCGCGTGTGGCCGACGCCGACGATTCCAACTCTGGCGGACATTCCGCTCACCCTCCGCTCAGCGCTTGAAGCCCGGAATCTGCGGGTACTCGTCGGGCATCTTCAGCTTGTTGGCGGCAGCCAGAACTTCCGGCGGAACCGGCCGCACACCGGTGCACTTGGAAGCCTTCACCGCGTTCCACAGCTTGCGGGTCAAGACGAAGGTCGGCACGCCGCCGAGCTCATGGCGAACTTCGGGATACTGGCTCGAGCGGTCCTCGAGTTCGTACTCGATCATCCACCGCCGCCAACCGTTCGGGCTCTCGGCGACGATCCACACCTCGTCGGCGCCCTGATACTCGATGTGATCTTCCATCTTGGCGGCGAAGAGCTGCGCGCCGATGCGCAGGCCACGCTTGATCGTCAGGGTGTGGAGGCTCATGCCGAGCTTGGGGCTGACCGACCGGCTGGTGACGATGCCGGCAATGACGCCGTTGATCGCGCCGACCAGGACGAACTCGTTGGCGGTGCGGTAGCGGTACCAGCCGAGCAGCTCCTCGTACATGCGGGTGGCGACGATGTCGTAATAGTCGGCCGGGACGCCGATCAGCGGATAGACGGTGCCGAGCAGGACGCCGACTTCCTCGCGCCTGGCCTCGCGCACGACCATGATCTCACCGTCCGCAAGCGTGATCATCTTGGCGGGATAGGGAACGATCGGCAGCGCCGGCGGCCGCAGTTTGGCTTCAATTGCGTCGATGGCCATAGTCAGAACCTCTTCTCGAACGAGGGGCCGTCCGCCCCGGTGATCCAAGGCGCGCCGCGGCGAGCGATTGACGCCCGCGGCGCGCCGACAATGACAAACCTCACTTCTTACGCGCTTCGGTGTGCAGGCCCGGATTGGCGGCGCCGGCGATGTCGCCGAACTTGGTCAGTTCGGCCTTCGCCTTCTTCGCCATCAGCTCGGCGTGCCGGTCGTCGTCGACGAAGGCGACGATGCGCGAGATACACGATTCGCCGTCGACGAAGCGCCACGGGAAGCAGCCGATGACGGCGCGCTGGTTGAGCAGCAGGTCGATGTCGCCGCCGACGCATTCGGCGTGGATCAGGCCCTTGTTGAACATCTCGATGTGCATCACCTGGTATTTGTCAGGCGTGAACATCTCTTCGAGCGACTTGCCGTATTTCTTGACGAAATGCGCGTCGCATTCCTTAGCCTGCACCGGCATCCAGTCGCGGATCTTGGTGTTCATCGGGTGGTCGGCGCTGCCGCAGTCGACGCCGATCCAGCGCAACTTCTTCTTTTTCGCCCAGTCGGCGAATTCGCGATCCGGACCGGGATGCTTGATCATGTAGCGGATCTCGTCCGCCGTCGGCTGATCCCAGCCGTAGTGATGGTAGCCGGTGTGGATGATGAGGATGTCGCCCTCTTTCACCTCCACCCGCTCCTCGACCATCTTCGAGGTGTAGATGTCGTAGTCGCCGCAGACGTCGGAGAGATCGACCACCGCGCCCTCGTGCATGAGGAAGTCGAGCTCGAGGCTGGCGATGTCCTTGCCGGGCGTATAGAAATGGATCTCGCCGTCGAGATGGGTGCCGACGTGGTTGGAGTGGGTCACCACCTGGCCGTTGGCGCCGTTGGGGGCGAGCCGCTTGAAGTACTGAACCTGCAGCGGAATGTAGGTCGGCCAGGGCGGCGTGCCGACGCCGAGCGGGATCGTCAGATCGACAGGTTTCATGATTCGCTCCTCGATGATGCTGGCGGCGCGCCGTACGCCTCGGCGAAGGCGAGCACGGCGTCGCGGAAGCAGTTCCGCGGCGGCTTGACCAGCCCGGCGCCGACCATGCCGACGCCCGGCTCCTTGTGGGCGATGCCGGTGTTGACGACCGGCAGGATGCCCGTCTCGACCACCTTGCGCACGTCGACGCCGGTCGGCGAGCCGCGGAAGTCGAGCGCGGGAATCTGATAGGCGCCGTTCTCCGCCAGCGTGATCTCGTACATGCGGGTCGTGTAGGCGATCGCGTCCTGGGGGGCGCCGCCGACGAACTTCACGATCGCCGGCGCCGCGGCCATGCAGAAGCCGCCGATGCCGGCCGTTTCGGTGATCACCGAGTCGCCGATGTCGGGCGCCGCGTCGGCGGCGGAATAGCCGGGCAGATAGAGTCCCTCCACCATCGACGCCGGCCCGGTGAACCAGCGGTCGCCGAGCCCGGAGACCTGGACGCCGAAGTCCGTGCCGTTGCGCGCCATGGCGACGATCATCGAGCTGCCCTTGACGTTGCGGGCGGCGTCGAGCGCGCATTTGCACGACGGCATCGACAGGTTGAGGAAGAAATGGTCGTTGGCGTTGAGGAACTCGAGGATGCGCACGATCCGCTCGACCGGCTCGCCGAGTTGGACGAGCGTGGGCGCCAGTTCGCGGATGATCAGCGACGTGCCGGCGCGATTGCGGTTGTGACCCTCGTCGCCCATCTGCAGCGCCTGGGCGATGACGCTCCTCATGTCGATCGGACCGTGCCGCTTCAGCGCCTTCTTCATGACCGGATAGAGATCCGTCTCGATCCAGCGCAGCCGCGCGATCACTTCGTCGGAGAAGGCGCCGTAGCGCAGAACCTTGCCGAGTCCCTCGTTGACTGTCGCGTAGGCGCGATTGCCGAAGGCCGCGTTCTCGAAGATCCACACCGGCATCTTTGCGGTGACGATGCCCGCCATCGGGCCAACCGCGCCGTAGCCGTGGCAGGGCGCGAACGTGATCCGGCCGGAGGCGGCGAGCGCCTCGGCTTCGGCGCGATCGTTGGCCAGGCCTTCGTAGATCAGCCCGCCGATCACGCCGCCCCGCATCGGGCCGCACATCCGCTCCCAAGTCACCGGCGGCCCGGAATGCAGGATGGTGGTCGACGTCATGCCGGGGATGACCTCCGCGGCGACGCCGATGTCGATCAGCGTCGGCTTGGCGGCGAGCAGGATGTCGACGGCCTGCTTGTTGGCCGCGTCCACGTCGATCGGACCCGCGTCGATGCGGTCGAGCGCATCGAGAACGGCGGCGTCGCCGCCCGCCGGCGGCCGCCAGTCGACCTGGACGACCTCGGCGCCTGCGGCGGCGAGATTGGCGGCGAACGAAGGGAGGCCCAGATTGACGGCCTTGAGCGGGCTCTTGAACAACGCCGCGACCGGAGCGACGCGCGATTGCTCAGCCATGACGCGCCTTCCTTTTCCGCCGCGCATCGATCCGCTCGACAATCTTGGTCGCAAGCGCGCAGGCTTGGTGGTTGGACGGCATGACGACGCAGCCCACCGCTTCCAGTTTCGCTTTCTGCGCGTTGAAATTCTGCGGATCCTTGTCGGTTCCGGTGATCGAAGCGATCACCGGCAGATAGCCGCCGCGCCGCCGCGCCGCCGCGCGCATCGCCTCGACCGCGGGCGCCAGCGCGCCCGCCGGGTCCTCATGCGAGCCGTAGCCGATCACCACGTCGACCACGACCACCGCGATCTTGCCGTCGGCGCGTTCGGCCATCATCCGCTCGACGCGTCCGGCCGGATCGATCATCGGATGGGGGCGGCCGACGGTGAAGGCGTCGTCGCCGAGATCGACCACCGTGTGTCCGACCGAACGGCGAGGATCGGCGAGGATGAACTTGGGATCGGTCTGGTTGTTGGAATGGACCGCGCCGGTCGCGCGATGCGCCATGATCCAGGCCTCGTCGGCGAGCGTGCCGCCGGTGAAATAGCCGCGCAGATAACGCTGCGATGACGTGAGGCCGCGCGTCTCGCGCCGCACGATCGCATCGATCTCGGCCTCGGAGAAGGTGAAAGCGCGCGGCGCGTAGCGCTTGCCCTTGGCCAGCGCGACCGCCATCGCCGCCGTCTCTTCGAGACTGCCGGCGAAACGCACGAGCGAACCGGCGCGCCGCGCCTCTGGCGTCGCGCCGACGAAATAGGCGACCGCCGGCTTGCCGGCGCGCTCGAGCGCCGCCACCACCAGTTCCGCCACCGACTTGGCCGGCGGCTTGGAGATGATGACGATGACCTTGGTGTCGTCGTCGCCGGCGAGCGCTTCGATCGCCGTCAGAGTCGTCGAGCCGCCGACCTTCTCGTTCTTGAGGTCGCGTCCGCCGGCGCCGATCGCCTGGCTGACGCCCGAGCCGGCGCGGTCGATGAGGCAAGTGACTTCCTGAATGCCAGTGCCCGAGGCGCCGATCACGCCGACGGGGCCGCGCCGGACGACGTTGGCGAAGCAGAGCGGCAGGCCGTTGATAATGGCGGTGCCGCAGTCGGGCCCCATCACCAGCAGGCCCTTGCGGCGGCCCAGCGCCTTCAACGCGATCTCGTCCGCGAGGGAGACGTTGTCTGAGAACAGCATGACGTGCAGGCCGCTCTCCAGCGCCTTGCGGGCTTCGCGGGCCGCATAGACGCCGGGCAGCGAAATGACCGCAAGATTGGCGTCGGCCTGCGCACGGAGGGCGGCGGCGAGACTGGTCGGCGCGGCCGGCGCGCCCTCGCCGGCGGCTGCGGTCTTCTTGCGGCTCAACGCCTGCTTGGCCGCCGCGTGCGCGGCTTTGGCGATTTCGGCCGTCTCGCAGTCGACGGCGATGATCAGGTCGTTGGGGGTCGTCGCGGCGAGCGTCGCGGCATCGAACCCTTGCGACCGCAGCAGGTCGAGGTTCATCGCCGTGCCCATCGCGACGGTGGCGTCATGCACGCCGGAGGTTGTCTTCACCTCCCGGCTCGTCAGCATGAGCAGGGCGGAGTCGTAGTACGACTCCTTCTCGACAAAGATTGTCTTCACGCTCTTGTCCGCCGTTTGCGCTCGACGGTCCGTTTCAGCGGCAGGGCCGGCAGCCTCGCCTGCTGTCCTCCAAGAATCGTCGTATACAAGGCCGTATACGCAAACAATGCGGTTCGCTGACGCAGGCGCCGGGCGGTGCGGCGATCGCGCGCCTATCCGCCGGTCAGGCTGATTGGCCGGGCGGCGCCGGGCGGCGCGCCGGCCGCGCGCGCGCCGAAATCGTGGCCCTTCGGCTTTCGCGCCACCGCCGCGCGGATCGCTGCGGCGACCTCCGCGTCGTCGCCGCTGGCGCGCAGGACCTGGCCGAGGTCGACCGCGGCCTCGTGGCCGAGGCAGAGATACATCCGGCCCGAACAGGTGACCCGCACGCGGTTGCAGCTTTCGCAGAAGCTGTGAGTCATCGGCGTGATGAAGCCGACGCGTCCGCCGGTCTGCTCGACCTGCCAGTAGCGCGCCGGCCCGCCGCTGCGATAGGGCGTCGGCAACAGCGTGAGTTGCTTCGACAGGCTCGCGCGCAAGTCCGCGACCGGCAGGAACCGTTGCGACCATTCGCCGACGACGTCGCCGAGCGGCATCACCTCGATGAAGGTGACGTCGTAGCCGCGCCCATGCGCCCAGCGGATCAGCGGAGCGGCGCAATCCTCGGTGAGCCCCTTCTGCGCCACAGCGTTGATCTTGACCTTGATCCCGACGCGATCGGCGGCGTCGACCCCCGCCAGCACGCTCGTGAGATCGCCGCGCCGCGAGATCGCCGCGAACGCCCCCGCATCGAGCGTGTCGAGCGAAACGTTCACCCGCTTCACCCCGCAGGCTGCGAGTTCGTCGGCGTAGCGCGCGAGTTGTGAACCGTTGGTGGTCAGCGTCAGCTCACCGAGCTCGCCCGACCGCAGACGCCGCGACAGCGACTGAAACAGGGCCATCACGCCGCGCCGCACCAACGGCTCGCCGCCGGTCAGCCGGATCTTCTTCACCCCGAGGCCGACGAAGATCGAACACAGCCGGTCCAGTTCCTCGAGGCGCAGCACTTCGGCGTGCGGCAGGAAAGTCATCTTCTCCGCCATGCAATAGACGCAGCGAAAGTTGCAACGGTCCGTCACCGACAGCCGGACATAGGTGATCACCCGGCCGAACGGATCGACCAGACGCGACGCCGCGGTCGCGGCGACCGACAGACGATCGGCGAGCAGCGTCGTCATAGGATGGTCTCCGCGTTCGCCAGCGCGAACGTC
>Ga0302202_10002250_pt1 | contig 22600 bp, 20 predicted proteins | sample II_Bog_N3_3_FD_194579 | JGI IMG/M metagenome (GOLD analysis project Ga0302202, IMG submission 194579) | Peat permafrost microbial communities from Stordalen Mire near Abisko, Sweden - II_Bog_N3_3 | ecosystem: Environmental > Terrestrial > Soil > Wetlands > Peat | place: Sweden: Abisko...
CTTGGCCAGGGCCAGCAGGGCCCGGTCGTGGCGCTCCGACCGTTCCACACCGGCGTAGCACATGGGGAGCTCCACGTTCCGGAGCGCGGTGAGCGACGGCAGGAGGTTGAACTGCTGGAAGACGAATCCGATCCGACGGTTGCGCACCTCGGCCAGGTCGACCTCGGTCATCGAGCTGACGTCCTCACCGGCCAGCCAGTACTCGCCCGACGTCGGGACGTCGAGGCACCCGAGGATGTGCATCAGGGTCGACTTGCCGGAGCCCGACGGGCCCATGATGGCCACGTACTCGGACTCCTCGATGGTCAACGAGACGCCGCGGAGGGCCTCCACCTCGAGGGTCCCGGCGTTGTAGACCTTGCGGACGTCCCGGAGGTCGATGACCGGTGTCCGGACGGCGGCGACCCGGTTGGTCCGGGAGAACTGCTGGGTGTCCGACAGCGAGGACCCGGCCCAGGGGTCGGTCATCCGAACCCTCCGCCGCCGGTGAACCCGCCGCCCCCGCCGAACCCGCCGCCCCCGGTGAACCCGCCGCCCCCGGTGAAGCCGCCGCCACCGGTGAAGCCGCCGGCTCCGCCGGTGCCCCCGGTGCGTCCGGCGAACCCGCCGCGGAAGCTGAGGACCGGGACGACGACCTTGTCGCCCACGTCGAGTCCGCTGACCACCTGGGTCTCACCGCCGGAGGCGATGCCGATGGTGATGGGGCGTGACGTGGTGGTGCCGTTCTCCGAGACCTTGACGGAGGTGGTGTTCCCGTCGTAGGTGATGGCCGTCGTGGGCACCACGACCACACCGACCAGCTTCTTGATGGTGATGGCCACGTTGGCGCTGGTGCCGCCGTAGAGACCCGAGGGGCTACCGGTCACGTCGATGACCACGGGAAACGACGCCACGCCGGAGCTCTGGGTGGCGATCAGACCGATCGAGCCGACCGTCCCGTAGACCGGGGTGGTGGCACCGGTGGGGGTGATGACGGCCTGGTCGCCCACGGCGATCTCGGCCACCTGGGTGTCGCCGACCGTGGTGTTGACGATGTACGAGCCGGTGGAGACCACCACGACCTGGGCGCTGGTGGAGGACGAGCTGCTCGACGAGGAGGCACTGGTGGCGCTGGACCCGCCGAAGCCGCTGGTCCCCGTGCCCGAACCGCCCGTGGTCCCCGCGGACGAGCTCGACGACCCGGTGGAGCCGGACCCGCTGACCTGCTGGCCGACGGTGAGGTTCACGCTGGCCACCGTCCCGTCGATGGTGGACGTCAGGGTGGCGTCGGCCAGGTCCGTCTGGGCGCTGGTCAGCTGGGCCTGCGACGAGTCCACGGCGGCCTGGTCGGCGGCCAGCTGGGCGGCCGAGGCCCCGTCCGCCTGGTCGGACGCCAACTTCGACTGGTCGAGGGCCACGGTGGCCTCGGCCTGGGCCACGGTGGCCTGCAGGGTGGTGTCGTTGATGGTGGCCAGCGTCTGGCCCGCCGTGACGGCCTGACCGACGGTGGCGTCGACGGCGGTGACGCTCCCGGACACCCCGAAGGAGAGGTTGGCCTGGCTGGCCGGCTGGATCGTCCCGGTGGACGACACCGACTGGGTGATGGTGCCCGTGCTGATGGTCTCGATCTGCGAGGTGGCGACGGCGGTCGTCGTCGACGGCCGGGTGAGGAACCACACGCCGATCCCCGCGCCGACGACCACGATGACCGCTGCGGCGATGATCACCCGCCACTTCGTGACCCGTCGTCTGCGACCCACCGGTTGCTCCTTGTCGTCGTGCCCGTCGTGCCCGTCGGGCGCCGGGTCCCCGGTCCGGCATCCTGTCCGCCCGACCGGGTGGCTGCCCGTCCGCCGGCCCAGGGTGGACCGACGGGGCCATTGCAGTGCCCCTACCTTGGAAAGGTCATGGATTTTCCTTGGAAGAAGCTTGGAACGTGACGGAACCCCAGGTCGGCCGGGTACGTCGGGTCAGTCGGGTCGGGGAGGGACGGGGAAGGTCAGGACGGGACGGTGGGGTCGAGGGTCGTCCGTGGGACCGTTCCTGGGACCGCCCCTGGTCCACCGGGGGAGGTGCCGTGCCGCGAAGTACCACGATCCGCGTGGGGGAGGGGTGCCCACCGGGGATCGGCCGTCCCGGTGCACCGAGGTGGCCGACGCCGTCGGGTGGGCGGCCGTCCGGCGGACGGCGGGTGGATCAGGCCGGGATCTTCCGGACGGGGGGCTTGGTGACCTTGCCCGACCGGATGCACGACGTGCAGACGTTGAGTCGCCGCGGCGAACCGTCGACCAGTGCCCGGACCCGCTGGATGTTGGGATTCCACCGCCGCTTGGTCCGTCGGTGGGAGTGGCTGACGTTCATGCCGAACCCTGGCTTCTTACCGCATACCTCACACACCGCTGCCATGACGCGTCGACTTCCTCTCGCACTCCTGGGTGAACGGTAAAGGTTAGCATCCTGCACATGACGACCATGGAGACGATCGGCGCGGAGGACCTGCGCTCGGTCATCCTCGCCTACCGCGACGTGCTCCGGGCCCACCAGCAGGTCATCAACCGGCTCAACGTCTTCCCCGTGCCCGACGGCGACACGGGCACCAACATGGCGCTCACCCTGGAGTCCGTGACCGCCGAGCTGGCCGGGCTCACCGACGCCGGGGACCCGGACATGGCCACCACCTGCAAGGCCATCGCCCACGGGTCCCTCATGGGGGCCCGGGGGAACTCCGGGGTGATCCTCTCCCAGCTGCTCCGGGGCATCGTGGAGGAGTTCGACGCCTGTGGCGGCCCCCCGGGGCCGGTCGACCTGGCCCGGGCCCTGGCGACAGCCGACCGGCTGGCCCGAGACGCCGTGATGCGTCCGGTGGAGGGGACCATCCTGACCGTCGCCCGGGGGGCGGCCGACGGCGCCCGGGACGCCGCCGAGGCGGGCCGGTCGCTCCTCGACGTCCTCGAGGCCTCGCGGTCCGGCGCCGCCGAGGCCCTGGCGTCCACGCCGGCGCTGCTGCCGGTGCTGGCCAGGGCCGGGGTGGTCGACGCCGGCGGCTCGGGTTACGCCCTGCTCTTCGACGCCTTCCTCTCCGTGGTGGAGGGCCGCCCCCTCCCGGCCGCCCCCGACGTCGCCGACGTGGCCGACGTCGCCGATGGGTCCGACCCCGGCGGCCCGGGGCTCCCGGACCCCACGGCGGACCTCCACGCCCTGGGGGTGGCCGCCGGTGGCCACGGTGGCGAGACCGCCCTGGCCGATCTCCGCTACGAGGTGATGTACCTCCTCGAGGCCGACGACGAGACCATCCCGGCCTTCAAGGAGGTCTGGGCGGGCATCGGGGACTCCATCGTGGTGGTCGGGGGGAACGGGCTGTGGAACTGCCACATCCACACCGACGACATCGGCGCGGCCGTCGAAGCGTCGCTCGACGCCGGCCGGCCCCGGAACATCCGGGTCACCGATCTCATGGAGGAGGTCGAAGAGGAGCGCTGGGTCCGCGTCGGCGCCGAGTCGGTGGGCAGCGGGCCGTCCGACACGCCACCAGGGCCGCCGCCGGCCACCGGCGTGGTGGCCGTGGCCACCGGTGTGGGCATCGGGCGGATCTTCCGTTCCCTGGGCGTCCACCACTTGATTGCCGGCGGGCAGTCGATGAACCCGTCGACGGCCGAGATCCTGGAGGCCATCGAGGAGCTGGGTTCCGACGACGTGGTGGTGCTCCCCAACAACAAGAACATCCGGCCGGTGGCCGAGCGGGTCGGCGAGCTGACCACCAAGCGCATCCGGGTGATCCCCACCGACACCATCGCCGAGGGGTTCGCCGCCCTGCTGGCCTACGACCCGGCGGCCGACGCCGACGTGAACGCCGAGGCCATGGAGGCCTCGGCCCGACGGGTGGTGGCCGGCGAGGTGACCCAGGCCGTGCGGGACACCGACAGCGACGTCGGGCCCATCAGCGTCGGTGACTGGCTGGGGCTGTCGCGCCGGGGGATCGAGGTGGTGGACGCCACGCTGGTGGGCGGGGCCACGGGCCTGCTCGGCGTGCTGGTGACCGACGACCACGAGCTGGTGACCCTGATCGAGGGCGAGGGGGCCACGGCGGCCGACACCCGACGGATCACCGAGTGGCTCCACGAGCACCGGCCGGGGGTCGATGTCGAGGTGCACAGCGGCGGGCAGCCGCTGTACCCCTACCTCTTCTCCATCGAGTGACCGGCACCGGGCGCAAGCTGCGTCAGCTGGCCGAGCTCCCGGTCGCCGTCCTCCGGGGGGTCGGCGCCTCGTCCGAGCGCTCGCTCGGTGCGCTCGGCCTCGACTCGGTGCTGGACCTGGTGACCCACTATCCCCACCGCTACATCGACGGCACCCGCCTGGTCCGCCTCCGGGACGTGGTGGCCGGTGACGCCGTGACCGTGGTGGCCGAGGTGCGGCGGGCCCAACGACCACCGGCCGGACGACGCCGACGCGGCCCGGCGAGGGTGGAGCTGCAGGTCGACGACGGGTCGGGTGCCACCCGGGTGGTGTTCTTCAACCAGACCTGGCGGGCCAGGCAACTGCCGGTCGGCACCCTCGGCCTGTTCCACGGCAAGGTGAGCGAGTACCAGGGGGCCACGCAGCTGGTGAACCCCATCGTCGAGGTCATCCGGGGCCCGTCGGCCGGCCCGGACGCCGACGGGGGCGACGGGGAGGTGGGCGGAGCCGGGGTGGGCGGCGGAGCCGGGGTGGGCGGCGGAGCCGGGGTGGGCGGCGGTCCGGGTGGGGACCCGGCGTCGGGCCGGATGTACCCGGTGTACCCCCTCTCGGAGAAGGCCGACCTCACCTCCGTCCAGCTCAGCCGCTACGTGGGCGAGGCCCTCGACCGGGCGGGCGAGTTCGCCGACCCGCTGGACGCCGTGTGGCGCCGGCGGTTCACGCTGGTCGACCGCACCCGGGCGTTCAACGACATCCACCGACCTCGGAACTACGGCGCCGTGGAGCCGGCCCGCCGCCGGCTGGCCTTCGACGAGCTGTTCCGGCTGCAGCTGGCCCTGGTCCTGCGCCAGCGGCGGATCGAGGCCGACGCCCGGGGGATCCGCCACCGGGTGGGCCCCTCCGTCGGGGGGGATCCCGTCGGGGGGAGCGGGGACGACGGTGTCCCCGACCTCCTCGACCGCTTTCTGGCCGGGTTGCCCTTCGCCCCCACCGACGCTCAGCGCCGGGCCGTGGCCGCCATCTGCGCCGACCTGGCGGGACCGTTGCCCATGCACCGCCTCCTCCAGGGGGACGTCGGCTCGGGCAAGACGGTGGTGGCCCTGGCCACCCTCCTGGTCGCCGTCCAGGGTGGCTACCAGGGCGCCCTCATGGCCCCGACCGAGGTCCTGGCCGAACAGCACGACGCCGCCGTCCGGTCGCTGCTGGACGGCCTGACCGTGCCCGATCCGACCACCCTGACGGGTGAGCGTCCGCTCCGGGTGGCCCTGCTCACCAACCGGACGGGGGCCGGCGAGCGGACCGGCCTCTACGCCGGCCTGGCCGACGGCTCGGTCGACCTGGTGGTGGGGACCCACGCCCTCCTGACCGACGAGGTCCGGTTCCATTCGCTGGGTGCGGTGGTCATCGACGAGCAGCACCGGTTCGGGGTGGAGCAGCGGGCCGCCCTCCGGGACAAGGGCCGCGGGGAGGACGGGACGGGACGCGACCCCGACCTCCTGGTCATGACGGCCACGCCCATCCCCAGGACGGCGGCCATGGTGGTGTTCGGCGACCTCGACATGACCACCATCGACGAGCTCCCGGCCGGTCGCGTGCCCGTGGCCACCCACTGGGCCCGGTCCCCCATGGACGTCGACGCGGCGTGGGAGCGGGTGCGCACCGAGGTGGCCGCCGGCCGCCGGGCCTTCGTGGTCTGTCCGCTGGTCGAGGGCTCGGCCGCGGTGTCGGCCACCTCGGTCACCGACGAGGCGGCCCGCCTGGCCGACGGGGAGCTGGCCGGATTGCGCGTGGGGATCCTCCACGGGCAGCTGCGGGCCGCCGACAAGGAGCGGGCCATGGCCGGGTTCCGCAGCGGGGAGATCCAGGTACTGGTGGCCACCACGGTCATCGAGGTGGGGGTCGACGTCCCCGAGGCCAGCGTGATGGTCATCGAGGACGCCGACCGGTTCGGGATCGCCCAGCTCCACCAGCTGCGGGGCCGGGTGGGGCGGGGAGGGGAGCCGTCGTGGTGCTACCTCCTCTCGTCGAGCGACGCGCCCGAGGCCGAACAGCGCCTCGGGGCCATGGAGCGCACCACCGACGGTTTCGAGCTGGCCGACGTCGATCTCGAGATCCGGGGTGAGGGGACGATCCTCGGGGCCCGCCAGAAGGGGCGCAGCGACCTCAAGCTGGCCCGACTGCTGAAGGACCGCGACCTCGTCGAACGGGCCCGGGAGGTGGCCGAGTCGGTGGTCGGCGACGACCCCACCCTGTCGGCCAACCCCTTGCTGGCGGACGAGCTCCGGCTGTTCATCGACGACGACGAGGAGGAATTCCTCTTCAAGAGCTGACGGTGCCCTCCGGGGCGGCCGGTAGAGTGCGGCGGTGCGCGTGATCGGAGGGACGTCCCGGGGACGACGTCTGCGGGCACCGGACCTGCCGTCGGTGCGCCCGACCTCGGACCGGGTGCGCGAGGCCGTCTTCGACATGCTCTTCAGCCAGGGGGGCGTCGACGGGCTGCGGGTGGCCGACCTGTTCGCCGGGTCGGGGGCCATGGGGATCGAGGCCCTGTCGCGGGGGGCCTCGTCGGTGACCTTCGTGGACCTCGACACCCGGTGCCGGGAGGTCATCCGGGAGAACCTGGCCGCCGTGGGGATGGGCGAGGCCGAGCGGGACGGGGAGGCCACCCTGGTCCGGGCCGACGTCCTCGACTGGGTACGGTCGACCGTGGCCCGCTACGACGTGGCCCTGTGCGACCCTCCCTACGACTTCGACGGTTGGGAACCGCTGCTGGCCCTCCTGCCCGCGGACCTGGCCGTACTCGAATCCCGGGTCGAGCCCCCGGCGGTGGACGGGTGGGGGGTCCTCAGGTCCCGGCGCTACGGCGGTACCATCGTGACGGTGCTCCGACAGGATCGGGACATCCAGAAAGGTGCTTCGTGAGGATCGCACTCATCCCCGGCTCGTTCGACCCGGTTCACAATGGACACCTCGAGGTGATCGAGCGGGCCTCCCGGCTGTTCGACGAGGTCGTGGTGGCGGCCCTCCGGAACCCCCAGAAGAGCGAGGCCCTCTTCGAGCTCGACGAGCGTCAGGAGATGCTCGAGGAGTCCCTCGGGTCGCTGGCCAACGTCCGGATCGTCTCGGTGTCCACCCTGGTGGTCAACGTGGCCCGGGACGTCGGCGCCACGGCCATCGTGAAGGGCCTCCGGGCCGTCTCGGACTTCGAGAACGAATTGCAGATGGCCCAGATGAATAAGCAGCTCTCGGGGGTCGAGACGATCTTCATCCCCACCAGTTCGGCCCACTCGTTCATCGCCTCCCGTCTCCTCCGGGAGGTGGCCCGCTTCGGCGGCGACGTGACCGAGTTCGTCCCCAAGGTGGTAGCCGACCGGCTCCAGGAGAAGTTCGCCGATGAGTGAGCTGTTCGACGATCTCGAGGCCCAACGTGAAGCCGGTGAGGAGCCCGACGCCGCCGCCCTCATCCGCCAGGCCCTCGACCACGTCCTGACGGCCAAGACCATGCCGTTGTCGGCGTCGGTGCTCATCTCCCGGGAGGAGGTCTCGGAGCTCCTCCAGGCGGCGCTCGACCGGCTGCCCGACGAGCTCCGCGAGGCCCGGTGGCTGCTGAAGGAGCGCCAGGACTTCATCGACGAGAAGACCCGGGAGGCCGAGGCGCTGCTCGAGGACTTCCGGGTGCAGGGCGAGCGGCTGGTCCAGCGCACCGAGGTCGTCCGTCAGGCCAACCACGTGGCGCAGCGGATCCTGAACGACGCCAACGAGGAGGCCCGCCGTCTCCGGCTCGAGGCCGAGGACTACGCCGACGCCAAGCTGGCCAGCTTCGAGATCGTGCTCGACCGCACCATGAAGACCGTCCAGGCCGGCCGGGAGAAGCTCCGGGCCACGCCGACACCGTCCTCGGTGCCCCGCGACGGCGGCGACGCCGGCTCGGTGGGTGCCGGCGGCGACCGGTCGGCGGGCGATCCGGCCGGGTTGGGGTCCGACGAGGCCGACGCCTTCTTCGACCAGGACCTCGACTGAGCACTGCCCCGTCGACCGACGGTCGCCCGCGGTCCGGCCCACCGGGTCCGGACGGGGGATGGCGGCGGCCGCACCCCGGCGGACGGGGAGCGGGTCGATGACCCGGGAGCCGGCGGGCCACGTCCCGAGCGGAGCCTTCGTCGTCCACGCCGCCAAGCTGCAGAAGGTGGCCGGGACGACCCGGCGCGAGCACCGCCACGGGGTGATCGAGGACCTGGCCACCGTGGGGGCCGCCGTGCCCGAGGGTTCCGAGGTCGACGCCGATCTCACGCTGGTGTCCTACCCGGGCGGGGTGTCGGCCTCGGGCGTGGTGAGCGCGCCGTGGCAGGGGGAGTGCCGCCGCTGCGGCGGCCCGGTGACCGGTGAGGTCCGGGTGTCGGTGCGGGAGCGCTTCGCCCGCAACGGGGGGGAGGCGGCCGACGAGGACGCCTACCCGCTCGACGGCGACGAGCTCGATCTGGAGCCGCTGGCCCGGGACGCCGTGCTGCTGGAGCTGCCGCTGGCCCCCCTGTGCGACGAGGGGTGCCGGGGACTGTGCCCGGAGTGCGGGGCGAACCGGAACGTCGAGTCGTGCACCTGCGGCGGTCCGGTCGACCCCCGGTGGTCGGCCCTCGACGCCCTGCGGTCCGAGGAGGGCCCCGGGTCGGCCTAGACTGTCGGCCCTATGGCCGTCCCGAAGAAGAAGACCTCCAAGGCGAAGAGCCGCAGCCGTCGTGCCTCCAACTGGGTGCTGAAGGCGCCGGCCCGCTCGGTGTGCCCCCAGTGCACCTCCGCCAAGCTGCCCCACGTCGTGTGCCCCACCTGCGGGTGGTACAAGGGTCGCCAGGCGATCGACGTCGACTAGTGGCCCGCGGAGGCGAGCGGCCGACCGGTGAGGCGTTCCGTGCCCTGCCGGTGGCGGTGGACGCCATGGGAGGGGACAAGGCACCCGGTGAGATCGTGGCCGGGGCGCGGCGCGCCGCCGAGGAGTCGGGGATCGGCATCCTGCTGGTGGGCCGTCCGGGCGAGATGGGCGACACCGGCGGACTGCCCGAGCTCCACGCCAGCGAGGTCATCGGCATGGACGACGACCCCGGCCAGGGGGTCCGGCGGAAGAAGGACTCGTCGCTGGTACGGGCGGCCGAGGCCGTGCGGGACGGCACTGCCCTGGCCATGGTCTCGGCGGGCAACACGGGCGCGACGATGGCCTCGGCCCTGTTGCGCATGGGTCGCCTGCCCCACGTCCTCCGCCCGGCCATCGCCACCCCGATCCCCAACCCGGGGACCGGGCGGCCGCCCTCGGTGCTGCTCGACTCGGGGGCCAACGCCGAGTGCAGCCCGGCCATGCTGGTCCAGTTCGCCCAGATGGGGGCGGCCTTCGCCTCCCGCCGCTACGGCACCGAGCGCCCGACGGTGGCCCTGCTGTCCATCGGCGAGGAGAAGTCCAAGGGCACGCCCCTGGAGAAGGAGACCCACGCCCTGCTGGCCTCGGGCGCGGGCGGCGACGGGTTCGAGTTCGTGGGGAACGTGGAGGGCCGGGACTTCTTCCACGCCGCGGCCGATGTCATCGTGACCGACGGGTTCACGGGGAACGTGGCGCTCAAGACCATGGAAGGGTCCATGAAGTTCCTCATGGGGGCCCTGGTGGAGATCCTGGGGAGGCCCGAGGTGGCCGACGCCGCCGGGGTCCTCATGACCCACCTGCTGCCGCTGGCCGCCGAGCTGGACCCCGAGGGGACCGGCGGGGCCATGCTCCTGGGTGTCGACGGCGTGTGCGTGATCAGCCACGGCTCGTCCTCGGCGGCGGCCATGGTCAACGCCATCACCGTGGCCCACGACCTGGCGGTGGCCGGACTGGTGGCCGACGTGGCCCGGGCCGTGACCGAGGTCGTCGTGGCCGGGGAGCCTGCGCCGAGGGGCTGAGGCTGTACCTCCCGGGCCGACGGTCCGGATCCCCTTCCCGAGGAGGACGGTCCGATCACCTCAGGTCATCTGACCGGCGCCGTCGCGCCGCGCTCGTCGGTGCGGACGATCTGCTTTCCCAACGGGGTGACGCAGACGGGGATGAGTTTGACGTGGGCGAGGCCGAGGGGGACGTCGAGGGAGACGCCGATGATGGTGCAGCACGACAGGACGCCGGCCACCAGGCGGCTGATGGCCAGCCGCAGGCCGGCCAACAGGAACCAGTTCACGTGCAGGACGAACGGGCCGGCACCGGCGTCTGGCCCGGGCACCACGGTCCGCCCGAACGGCCACAGGGAGTAGTCGGCCATCCGGGTGCGGCCACGCCGAACGGGACGGTGACAACGAGGATGCACATCACCACGCCGGCGGGGAGGTACCCGAGGGCTGGGAGGAGGCCGCCGAAGACGAGCCACAGGACGTCCAAGAGGTGCCGCACCCGACCAGGGTTCCCACCAGCGGCACTGGTTGCTGGACCGGAAACAGCGCTCCTCGTTCGCTCCCAGTGGGGCGGGGCAGTGCCTGGTCGCCGCGTCCCGCCGGAGTGGCCCACCGAGTGGTGGACCAGTCTCGACGGGCCGCGACGACCGAGGCCGGTCAGGGGGCGGTGAACGTCACCGCGTTGCTGTAGCAGACTCCTTAGGGGACCTGGATCTGATACGTACCCGCCGCCAGCACGAGGTCCTGGGCGTTGTACTCGGCGTTGGCGTTTCCGTAGAGGAGGACGTTGCCTTGGACGGTGATGCCGTTCTGCGTGATTTCACCGGCCGACGTCAGATTGGACCCGGTGATGTTCAGGACGACGTTGCTCGACGTTCCCGTTGCCGTGGCGCTCGAGATCACCGGGATGTTGGATCCGGTACAAAGTGGGGACAGTCCGGAAGACGGCGGCGTGGTCGTCGTCGTCGTGCCACTCGCCACGTTGTTTGGCGCCGAACCCCAGCTCTTCCCCCAGCTGAACGGGTCGATAGCGAGGCTGGCCTGGCAGTCGGTGGCGTTCTGCTGCTGGGCGTAGAACGTGCCCGGGGTGGTGGCCCCCGAGGTGGACGTGAAGCTGGCCGAGTCGGTGCCGCCGATCTCGGCGTTGGCCGGCGTGGCCTCCAACTGGGCCACGTACCAACAGGTCTGGGTGCACTTCGAATAGGCGGCCAGCACCAGGGCCAGGTTGTCCCCCGACGTGGCGGCATCGCCCACCCAGTAGCTCACGGTGCTCCCACCGGCATTCACCAGGTTGGTGCCGCTGCCCAACGTCGCCGGGAAGTCGGAGCCGCCGGCGTCGTTGTTCCACGTCAGCTCGGGACCGGCGGCCTGGAAGCCGGTGGCGAAGGACTGGGTATTGCCGTAGACCCCGATGGCCTCCTTGACGGCGGTGTCGAGGTTGGACTGGGCCGAGCGGTCGGATGCCCCGCCCTTCACCCCGAGGAAGGTGGGGATGGCGATGGCCAGCAGGATGGCCATGATGAGGAGGACCACCATCAATTCGATGAGGGTGAAGCCCTCGTCGGCCGGCCCGTACCGCCCGGGATGGCCCGAGAGGTCGCGCGCGCGGGCGCGAAACGCTTGCACGAGGCGTGACACCATGTTGTCTCCTTGATCGTTGTTCGGATACGGCAATGTCCCGGCTATGGCCGGTGACATCTTCGTCAGATCAATGGAGAGGAAACTTGAGTGACCATCGGTGGGTCGGTGCTCCTGAGCGGGCCGTTCGTTCCCCCGGGGAGCGCGTGCCACCGTGTCCGGCCGTGCCCGGCCGTGCCCGGCCGTGCCCGACCGTGTCAGGCCCGGCCCGGTCCGGTCGGGTCGGCCCGGTCAGGCCCGGTCGGGTCGGCCCGGTCAGGCCCGGCTGAGGAGGTCCTTGGCGATGTGGGTGATCTGGATCTCGTCGGTACCGGCGTAGATCTGGAAGACCTTGGCGTCCCGGGCCAGCTGCTCCACCCGGAACTCGGCCATGTAGCCGTTCCCACCGAAGAGCTGGACGGCCTCCATGGCCACTTCGGAGGCGGCCTGGGCGGCGTAGAGCTTCATGGCCGAGGCCTCGGCCAGGGTCAGGCTCTGGCCCGCCTCGGCCATCTCGATGTGGCGGAACACGAGATTCTGGACATTGAGCCGGGCCACCTCCATCTTCGCCAGCTTGAGCTGGATGAGCTGGCGGTCCCCGATGGGCTTTCCCCACAGCATGCGGTTCTTCGAGTACTCGACCGAGAGGGAGAGGCACTCCTCGATGAGGCCGAGGGCCATGGCGGCCAGGCCGGCCCGCTCCTGGACGAAATTGTCCTTGGCCGACTCCCGGCCGCCGCCGCCCTGCTCGTCCTCGGTCTCGCCGAGGAGGCGGTCCCGGCCCACCCGTACATCGGACAGGAACAGCTCGCCGGTGGGGGACGAGTGGAGCCCCATCTTGCGGAACGGCTTCGACTGCTCGAAGCCCGGGAGGCCCTTGTCCAGCACGAAGGTGAGGACCTTGCGGTCCCGGACCGGGGTGTCGCTGCCGTCGTCGAGCTTGGCGTAGAAGACCACGGTGTCGGCGTAGGGGCCGTTGGTGATGAACGTCTTGTTGCCGTTCAGGATGTACTCGTCGCCGTCCCGTCGGGCCGACGACTTCATCCCGCCGAGGGCGTCGGAGCCTGAGTCGGGCTCGGTGATGGCCCAGGCCCCGACCTTGTCCATGGTCAGCAGGTCGAGCCCCCAGCGCTCCAGCTGGGCCGGGGTGCCCCGCTTCATCACGGTGCCGGCGGCCAGGCCAACGCTCACGCCCATGGCGGTGACGATCCCGGGGCAGTAGTGGCATAGCTCGATGATCGGGATTGCCGTCATGGCAGCGGCACCGCCGTCGCCGGTGCGCTCACGGGCCGACGCCGAGGCCGCATCCGTGGCCGGGACGTCACCGGCCTGCTTCTTGGCCAGTTGGGCGGCGAACCGGTCCCGGGCCATCTGGTCCATGCCGAAGGTGGCGTAGAGCTTGCGGATGATGTCGTAGGGGGGCAGGTCGCCGTGCTCGAGCTCGTCGAGGTTCGGCTTGATCTCCGCCTCGATGAATCGTCGGATGGCGTCCCTGACCATGAGCTGTTCCTCGGACCATTCGAACACGGCGACCTCCTGCTCGGTGCTGCACTGTCCGCCCCGGTGACCCCGGACGGCGTTTCGTGACACTCAGACTGACACTATCTATGGTATCCCCACGCCGACGGCGACCTACAGTCGGGACGTGCGACTGGGACGGAAGTCGGAGGGTACCCCGTACGAGCGGTGGGGCGGCGCCCCGTTCTTCGAGACCCTGGTGGCCCGGTTCTACGAGGGGGTCGAGGTCGACCCGCTGCTCCGGCCCATGTACCCCGACGACCTCACCGAGTCCCGGGCCCACCTGGCCCTCTTCCTCGGCCAGTACTGGGGTGGGCCCCCGGACTACAACGCCCAGCGGGGTGCGCCCCGCCTGCGGATGCGCCACGCCCCCTTCGTCATCGGACGGCCGGAGGCCGACGCGTGGACCCGGCACATGCGCGCCGCCGTCGACGCCGCCGTGGCCGAGGGGACCCTGGAGCCCGACGACGCCTCGATGCTGTTCGAGTACCTCGAATTGGCCGCCCGGACCCTGGTCAACCGCTGACGGCCGGAGGTGGGCCGAGGATGGTCGTGGACGGTCGTGGCCGGTCACAGACGGTCGTGACCTGGGAGGATGCCCGGGAGTTGACCGGAACGCACGGCGGAGCGGGTGAGAGTCCGGTAACATCGGCTCGCCCGTAGGACCCGATCGGTCCCCACGCGCCTTCCATCGATCCCGACCCAGGAGTTGCCGTGTCCGCTGAGACCACCGTGGAGAATGGTCCCCTCGATCGCCAGCAGGTCTTCGAGCTGATCCGGGACCTCTTGGCCGACATCCTGGAGATCGACCCGGCCGGCATCACCGAGTCCTCGTCGTTCGCCGAGGACCTGAACGCCGACTCGCTGGCCCTGATCGAACTGGTGGAGGCCCTGGAAGAGGAGCTCGGCGAGCGGTCGGTCGGTTTCCGTATCGACGACGAGGACCTCGAGGACCTCCGGACGGTACGCGACGCCGCCGACTACGTGCACACCAAGCTCGAGGGTGCGTGAGCCCCCTACGGTGAGCGATCTCCTCGACGTCGACAGTGGAGCTGACGGCGCCGGGGGTGGGTCGACGGGCCGGGCGGACAGTGCACCGACGGGTGCGGACCGCCCGGTAGCCGAGACGGACGGGTCGGACGGACCGGACGGGTCGGACGGACCGGACGGGTCGGACGGGTCGGACGACCTCGAACGGCGCCTCGCCTACGAATTCGCCGACCGGGACCTGCTGACCCGGGCCCTGTCCCACCGGTCATGGTGCGCCGAACAGTCCGGGCGGCTGTCGAACGAGCGTCTGGAGTTCCTGGGCGACGCGGTACTGGGCCTGGTGGTGGCCGAGCACACCTACCGCACCTTCCCCGACCGGGCCGAGGGGACGCTGGCCAAGGTCCGGGCCTCGGTGGTCAACGCCCACGTGCTGGCCGAGGTGGCCGCGGAGATCGAGCTGGGGGACCGGCTGCGCCTGGGGAAGGGCGAGGACCTCTCCGGCGGGCGGACCAAGGAGTCCATCCTGGCCGATGCCCTGGAGGCGGTCATCGGCGCCGTCTATCTCGACGGGGGGTTCGAACCGGCCCGTGACCTGATCCTCGGATTGCTGGTCGACCGGATCGCCGAGGCCGTCCGCGACCCGGGCGAGTCCGACCACAAGAGCCGCCTGCAGGAGCTCACCGTGCACCAGGGCCGGGGAGTACCGGAGTACCAGGTTTCGGGGAAGGGTCCCGACCACGCCCGCCGCTACGTCGCCACGGTGTACGTTGCTGGCCAGCGTCTCGGGACGGGGGAGGGGCGATCGAAGAAGGACGCCGAACAGGCGGCAGCCCACGCTGCCCACGCGGCCTTGGGGGACGAGAGAGGCGGATGGGATGCCTGAGCTTCCCGAAGTGGAGACGATCCGGCGCGACCTGCAGGGCGAGGTCGTCGGCCGGAAGATCAAGGCGGTCGAGGTCCGCAACGGACGGACGGTGCGCCGCCACAGCAGTGCCAAGCAGTTCCGCTCCAAGGTGGAGGGGCGCACCATCAAGTCGGTGGGCCGGGGCGGCAAGTGCCTCCTTCTGGCCCTCGACGACGGGAACACCCTGGTCATTCACCTCGGGATGAGCGGACAGCTGCAGCGGGCCAAGAGCATCAAGGACCCCAAGGCACCCCACACCCAGGTCGTGTTCACCTTCACCCAGGGCGGCCAGCTCCGCTTCGTCGACCCCCGGACCTTCGGCGAGATGTTCGTGTCCACTCCCGTGGAGGGCGGACCGCCCATCCCCGAATTGTCCCACCTGGGCTTCGACCCGCTCGAGGACGTGATGAGCTGGGAGCGCTTCTGGGTTCTGCTCACCTCGCGCAAGGCCGGGCTGAAGGCCCTGCTCATGGACCAGGAATTCGTGGCGGGGATCGGCAACATCTACGCCGACGAGATCCTCTTCGGCGCCGGGCTCCGTTACGACCGGCGTTCGGACCAGCTGTCGTCCCAGGAAGTCCGGCGCCTCTACCGCTCCATGGTCGAGACGCTCACCGAGGCCGTCAAGCACCGTGGGACCTCGTTGTCCGACGAGCAGTACCGGGACCTCTCCGGTGCCCTGGGCGACTACCAGAGCCAGCTCCAGGTCTACGACCGTGAGGGACAGGCCTGCCGGCGGTGCCGGTCGACCGTCATCCGGGTCAAGTCGGGTGGGCGGTCGACCTATCTGTGCGACAACTGCCAGGTGTGACCGGCGGCCACCGCGCCGGGCCGACCTCGGGCGCCTTCCGCGGGATCCCGCCGGTGCCGGTAGGGTGAGCGCCCGGTGTTCCTGAAGTCCCTCACGCTCAAAGGATTCAAGTCCTTCGCTGATCCCGCGGTGCTCGAATTCGAGCCCGGGATCACCGTCGTCGTGGGCCCGAACGGGAGCGGCAAGTCCAACGTGGTCGACGCCGTGGCCTGGGTGCTCGGGGCTCAGGGGCCCCGCACCCTCCGCTCCACCAAGATGGAGGACGTCATCTTCGTCGGGACGGCCAGTCGGCCGGCACTGGGCCGGGCCGAGGTCAGCCTGACCATCGACAACCATGCCGGCAAGCTGGCCACCGACCTGGCCGAGATCACCATCACCCGCACCCTCTTCCGGTCGGGCGACAGCGAGTACGCCATCAACGGTGCGCCGTGCCGCCTCCTCGACGTCCAAGAGCTCCTCTCGGACACCGGCGTCGGGCGCCAACAGCACGTCATCATCAGTCAGGGGCAGCTGGACGCCATCCTGAACGCCCGGCCCGAGGACCGCCGGGCGGTCATCGAGGAGGCGGCCGGGATCCTCAAGTTCCGCCGCCGCCGTGAGCGCTCCGAGCGCCGCCTGGCCTCCACCGAGGAGAACCTCGAACGGCTGCACGACCTGGTCCGGGAGGTCAAGCGCCAGATCCGCCCCCTGGAGCGTCAGGCCGCGGCTGCCACGTCGCACACCGTGCTGGCCGACGAGCTCCATGCCGTCCGTCTCTACGTGGCCGGGGAGGAGCTGCGGGTCCTCGACGCCCGACGGGGGGAGGGCGAAGGCAACCGGGCCGAGCTGCGGTCCTCGGAGGAGGAACTGCGGGGGGCCCTGTCCGAGCTCGACGCCGACGCCAGCCGCACCACGGACGAACTGTCGGCCCAACGGGAGTCGGACCTGGCCTCGTCGCTGGGCCGGGCCGAGGGCATGGTCGAGCGGGCCCGGGGGCTCACCGGAGTCCTCCGGGAGCGTCAACGGTCCCTGGCTCAGGCCCTCGACGCCGCCGCCGACGCCGACGTGGTCTCCACCCTCGAGGCCGAGGGGGCCAGGCTGAGCGAGGAGCTGGAGGCCGCCGAAGCCGAGGCGGAGTCCCTGATCCCCGAGGAGGCGGCCCTGGTCGAGTCCGAGGCCCTCCTCGACGCCGAGCTGACCGCACATCTGGCGTCGGCCGCTGACCAGGACGTGCTCCGCCGGGCCGAGGAAGCCGTGACGGTGGCCCGGGGGCAGGTCTCCTCCATCGAGCGCGCCCTCGATCGCGACCGTCGGGCCCTGGAGCAGATCGCCTCACGCCTGGCCGCCGGGGAGCGCCGGGCCGCGGCGCTGGAGGGCGAGGAGCACGAGCTCACCGAACGCCTCCTGGCCACCGAGCAGGCCCGTCACCAGCTGCAGGCCGCCGTTGCGGCCACCGAATCGGCCCACCAGGCCGCCACCGTGCGGCTCGAGGTGGCCGAGGAGTCCCTGCGCCGGGCCGAACAGGAGCACCACCGGTCGACGGCCCGGGCCGATGCCCTCGAGCGGGCCTTCGACGAAGCCAGGGGGGCCGCCGGGGCGGAACTCCTGGCCGGGGTGGAGGGTGTGGTCGGCACCCTTCTCGATCTGGTGGAGGTGGACACTGGGTGGGAGGACGCCTTCGAGGCCGCCGCGGGCGGGTCCATCGCCGCCGTGGTGGTCTCGGGCAGCGACGCCGCCCGGGCCGCGCTGTCGCGGTTGCGCCAGGGCGAGGCCACCGGTGCGGTGCTGGCCCTGACCGGGGCCCGGGCCGCTGCGCCCGGGGTCCCCGGGTCCGGCGTGGGCGGGTCCGGGGTGGGCGGGGATGTACCGCCGGCCACCGTCCCCGTCCGTCGGCACGTCCGTCCCCGGTCGGGCCGGGAGACCGTCGACGGGCTCGACGGGGTCCTCGACGCCCTGCTGGCCGGCGCTGTGTGTCACGAGGGCGGTTGGTCGGGGGCCGTCGACCTGGCCCTGGCCCGACCCGATCTCATCGTGGTCACCCGCGAGGGGGACCGCTTCTCGTCGACCGGGTGGCGGGTCCGTGCCGGCGGTGGCGTCGTCACCGGTGCCGTGGTGGACGAGGCCCGGGAGCGGGCTGCCGTGGCCGCCGAGGCGGCCGCCAGAGCGGCGACGGAGCGACGGGAGGCCCATGCCGAGGTGGAGGCCACCCGTTCGGCCGCCGCCGAGGCGGTGCGGGCCGACGACCGGAACGAAGGGGCCCATCAGCTGGCCCGGACGGCCCGGGGACGAGCCGCCGACGACCGCCAGGCCCAACGGGCCGAGCTTGACGAGACGGGCCGCCAGCACGCCGAGCTCCAGGACCGGATCACCCGGGACACGGCCCGCCTGGCCGAGCTGGCCGAGGAGCTGCCGGTGCTCGAGGCTGCCCGGGTCGAGGCCGTGGCCGCGATGGCCGCCGTGCTCGACGAGCGCAGGAGGATCGACGCGGCCGTCGAGGAGGCCGCCGGCCGTCGCCGGCAGTGGGAGGTGCGCTCGGCCGGCATCGTCGAGCGGCGGAACGTCCTCGGTGCCCGACTGATGGAGGTGGAACGACGGCTGACCGGCCACGCCGACGAGCGCCAGCAGGCGGCGGAGCGCCGACGGAGGCTCGAGGCCGATGCCCTCGCCGTGGCCCGGCTCACCGAGGTCGTGGCGGCGGCGCAGGGCCGGCTGGACGTGTCGCTCCGGGAATTGCGGGAGCAGCACCGCCGCCAGCTCGAGGCCGTCCGGGCCGGAGGGGCCCGTCTGGAAACGCTCCGTCGGGAGCGTTCGGCCACCGAGCACCAGCTCGCCGCGGTGCGCAGCCGGCTGCAGAAGATCGAGCTGGACCTGGCCGAGGCGGCCATCCGGCGGGACGCCGTGGTCGAGTCCCTGCACCGCGAACTGGCCTCGGGGCCGGACGAGGCCCTGGCCGCTCCGGCGCCCGAGCTCGGGGACGGGGTGTCGGCATCCGACCGGGTCGAGGGGCTCGAGGCCGAACTGGCCCGATTGGGACCGGTGAACCCCCTGGCCCTCGAGGAGCTGTCGGCCCTGAGCGAACGGCACCAGTTCCTCGAGTCGCAGGTCGACGACGTCCGTAACGCCCGGCGTGAGCTCCATCAGGTGATCCGGGCCCTGGACGAGGAGATCATGCATGTCTTCGATTCGGCGTTCGCCGACGTCGCCGAGCACTTCTCGAACCTGGTCACGTCGTTGTTCCCGGGGGGTATGGGGCGCCTGTCGCTCACCGACCCGGAGAACCTCCTCGATACCGGGGTCGAGGTCGAGGTACGACCGGCCGGGCGCAATGTGCGCAAGCTGTCGCTGCTGTCGGGCGGCGAGCGGTCGCTCGTGGCCCTGGCCTTCCTCTTCGCCGTCTTCCGCAGCCGGCCGTCGCCGTTCTACCTCATGGACGAGGTCGAGGCGGCGCTCGACGACGTGAACCTGCAACGGTTCCTCGGACTGGTCCACGAGTTCCGGGAGGAGGCGCAGCTGATCATCGTGAGCCACCAGAAGCGGACCATGGAGGCCGGTGACGCCCTCTACGGCGTGACCATGGCGCCAGGGGGCTCGTCGAAGGTCGTGAGCCAGAAGGTGCCGCGGCACCGGCCGGAGGTGTCCGGCGAGGAATCCGGCGGGGAATCCGGCGGGGAATCCGGCCGGGAATCCGGCGGGGAATCCGGCGGGGAATCCGGCGGGGGCGAGGCCGCCGAGGCGGCTCCCGCACGTACGCCGGGTATGACGCCGGTGGCACCGGACGTGGCGGCCGGGGCCCTGGGTACGGTGGAGTCGTGATCGATCCCCAGGTGATGGCGGCGGCGGATGTCGTACTGGACATCGCCGTGGCCATCCCGGCCATCGCCGTCATGGTGGGCGGGATCTATGCCGTCCGGCGGTTCCTGGGCGTCGGGGGGAAGTCCCGGGCTCCGCGGGGTGAGACGGCGTCCGACCGTCCGACCGATGTCGAGCTGTCGCGCAGCGCGGTGGCCACCCGGGAGGCCGAGGCCGAGGTGGTCCCGGAGACCGGGGCTACCGAGCCGGCGGTCCCGACCACGTCCGAACCGGCGGTGGAGCCCGCCGCCGAACCGGTGGCCGAACCCGCCACGTATCGGGGCCGGTTGGGCAAGGCCCGGGGACTGCTGGCCGGCTATCTCGGGTCCGTACGTTCCCGGGGGAAGATCGACGCGACGACCTGGGACGACCTGGAGGAAGCCCTGATCCGGGCCGACGTCGGTGTCAAGGCGACCGATACCATGCTGGCCGACCTCCGGGCGCGGGTGAAGTCCGGGGAGATCGTGGGGCCCGACGCCCTGGTCGCGGCCCTCAAAGGCGATCTGGTCGCCGCGGTCACGGCACCGAACTCCGAGCTGGCCCCGATCGGAGCGGCGCCGGCCGAGGGGCAGGACACGGCCGCTGGGGCCGACGTGGCCGACGGGGCCGAGCCCGAACGGACGGTCGACGTGTGGCTCTTCGTCGGGGTCAACGGTGTGGGCAAGACGACGACCCTGGGCAAGGTGGCGACCCGGCTGGCCGCATCGGGGGAGAAGGTCCTGCTGGCCGCCGGGGACACCTTCCGGGCCGCGGCGGGCGAGCAGCTGGCCCTGTGGGCGTCCCGGTCGGGCACGGAGATCGTCCGTGGGGCGGAGGGCGGCGACCCGAGCTCCGTGGTCTTCGACGCCGTGCAGCGGGCCGCAGCCCGAGGCCACGGCCTGGTCCTGGCCGACACGGCGGGCCGTCTGCACAACAAGATCAACCTGGTCGAGGAGCTGAAGAAGATCCGTCGGATCGCCGACCGGCCGCCCGGCCGTGTCACCGAGGTGCTCCTGGTACTCGACGCCACCACCGGTCAGAACGGCCTGGCCCAGGCTCGGGTGTTCCTCGACGCCGTGGACGTCTCGGGTGTCGTCCTGACCAAGCTGGACGGGACGGCCAAGGGGGGCATCGTGGTGGCCATCCAGCAGGAACTGGGGCTCCCGGTGAAGCTGGTGGGGCTGGGTGAGGGCCCGGACGATCTGGTCGACTTCGACCCTGTGGCCTTCGTCGACGCACTCTTCTGATGGGGCCCGGGCGGCTGACCGTCGCCGGACGCCACCTCCTGTAGCCTGAGTGACCGCATGTTCGAGAGCCTGACAGACCGTTTCGAAGGGATCCTCTCGCGGATCCGGAGCCGAGGTCGGCTCAACGCCGACGACGTCGACGAGATCCTCCGGGAGATCCGCACGGCCCTGCTGGAGGCCGACGTGGAGCTCGGCGTGGTCCGGGGGTTCACCCAGGCCGTTCGTGAGCGGTGTGTCGGGCTGGAGCTGTCGCAGAGCCTCAGCCCGGGCCAGCAGGTCATCAAGATCGTCAACGAGGAGCTGATCGCCATCCTCGGCGGCGAGACCCTCCGGATCACCTACGCCGGACGACCGCCCACTGTCGTGCTCCTGGCCGGTCTCCAGGGCTCGGGTAAGACGACCGCGGCGGGCAAGCTGGCCCGGTGGTTCAAGCAGCAGGGGCGCAATCCGCTGCTGGTGGGCGCTGACCTGCAGCGGCCGGCCGCCGTCGAGCAGCTGCGGGTCCTGGGCGGTCAGGCGGGGGTCGGCGTCTTCAGTGAGTCCTCCGACCCGGTGTCGGTGGCCCGGGCCGGCCTGGAGGAGGCCCGCCGCCTGGGGCGGGACGTGCTGATCGTCGACACGGCGGGCCGCCTGTCGATCGACGAGGAGCTGATGGACGAAGTCCGTCAGATCAGCGCTGTCGTCGAGCCCCACTACACGTTCCTGGTCATCGACGCCATGACCGGCCAGGACGCCGTCTCCACCGCCGTGGCCTTCCATGACGCCCTCTCGCTCGACGGGGTGATCCTGACCAAGTTGGACGGTGATGCCCGGGGCGGTGCCGCCCTGTCGGTCAAAGAGGTCGTGGGCAAGCCCATCGCCTTCGCCTCGACCGGTGAGAAGCTCGACGACTTCGACCAGTTCCACCCCGACCGGATGGCCGACCGCATCCTGGGCATGGGTGACGTCCTGACGCTGATCGAGCAGGCCGAGCGGACCTTCGACGAGGGAACGGCCCAGAAGGCCGCAACGGCCATCATCGAGGGCCGCTTCACTCTGGAGGACTTCCTCGAGCAGCTCCAGCAGGTGAAGAAGATGGGCCCCATGTCCGGGGTGCTGTCCATGCTCCCCGGTGTGTCGAAGGACCTGAAGCAGGCGTCGTCGATGGTGGACGACCGCCAGATCGGACAGGTCGAGGCCATCATCCGGTCGATGACGCCGGCCGAGCGGGTCGACCCCACGCTGGTCGACGGTTCCCGACGGGTGAGGATCGCCAACGGCAGCGGCACCTCCACGGCGGACGTGAACGCACTCCTCAAGCAGTTCAAGGAGATGCAGAAGATGATGAAGGGCTTCACCAAGGGCGGAATGGCCGGGGCCATGGGCGGCCTCGGGGCGCTCTTCGGCAAGGGGGGGATGTCCCCGCAGAAACTGGCTCAGCTCGAGGAGATGGCCGGGCAGATGGGCGACGACGCCTCGACCTTCGGTGTCGGGGACCCCTCGGCGGCGATGGTCGGTGCGGGCGCCGGGCCGAGACCGGCCCGGTCGAAGGGCAAGGGTGGGAAGAAGGGCAAGGGGGGCGGGCGCGTCACCCCCAAGTCGCGTTGACCGTCACGCTGGTACCCGTGCCTGGGTCGGTGCCTGGGTCGGTGTCAGAGTCGGGGACGGGTC
>Ga0302202_10002279_pt1 | contig 22425 bp, 19 predicted proteins | sample II_Bog_N3_3_FD_194579 | JGI IMG/M metagenome (GOLD analysis project Ga0302202, IMG submission 194579) | Peat permafrost microbial communities from Stordalen Mire near Abisko, Sweden - II_Bog_N3_3 | ecosystem: Environmental > Terrestrial > Soil > Wetlands > Peat | place: Sweden: Abisko...
GCGGGCTCCTTGCGGCGTTTGCGCCTGGACGATGCGCTCGCGCGGGATGGTGGCGGTGACGATGGCGCCGTGGGCCGTGCGTTCGACCTGCTTGATGGTGTCGACTGCGGGCAGGCCGACGATGGCGGCGCCGTGCTCGAGGACGGCGTCGATGGTGCGGTCGATGGTGGCAGGGTCGATAAGCGGGCGCGCGGCATCGTGGACCAGAACGACATCGTCCTCGGCGCAGCCGGTCTCCGCGACAAGCTGAGCCAGCGCGTTACCGACGGACTGCTGGCGGATGTCGCCGCCCTCGAGCACATGGACTTTGGCCGACAGGCCGAACTCCGCAATCTGCGCCTGGACGCGGTCGATCTCCGGCTTGCGCACCGCGACGTAGATGGCAGCCACGCGCGGAACCGCGAGGAACGCGCGCAGGGATCGCACCAGCATGGGGACCCCTGCCAGGGTTAGAAACTGCTTCGGAGTGGGATGGCTGCCAGCCGCCCCACTGCCCACGGACATCCTTGTTCCAATACCAGCCGCCGGAAGAATAACGAAGACACGCATCGAATCCGGAGTATACAAGATAGGCGGGTCGCGGAGGTTTGCCAGGCCCATTCTTCGGGTCGCAGCGTAATCCCGGCAGAGCGCGGCAAGCCGTTTTGCGCGGCAGTAGGATGGAGTATCGATGGCAATGGCGACTCCCCCACTGAACCGCGAGCATATCTCTCCCGGCGACCGCGTCTGCGCGGCGGTGTCCGGCGGGGCGGACTCCGTGGCGCTGCTGCTGCTGCTGCACAAGGCGAATGCGCTGCCGCGGAATGGGCTGGGTGTGGGGCTGTCTGCGGTGCATGTGCACCACGGTCTGCGGGGCGCGGAGGCGGATGCCGATCTGGCCTTTGTGGAGGCGCTGTGCCTCCGGTTGCAGGTGCCGCTGCATGTGCACCACTCCAGCGTGCCGGAGCGCATGGCCGCCAGCCGGCAGGCGGGTGAGCCGGAGGGGATGGAAGAGGCGGCTCGGAACCTGCGCTATGCGATATTTGCGGGGCTGATCGAGCAGGGGCACGCCGACTCTGTGCTGACGGCGCATACGTTGGACGACCAGGCGGAGACCGTCCTGATGAAGCTGCTGCGCGGAGCCTGGACGGAGGGGCTCAGCGGCATCCACCCGGTGGTGCAGGTACAGGGAACAGGGAACAGGGAACAGGGGGCATCCGGTGGGCGAATTGTGCGGCCGCTGCTGGGAGTGCGGCGGGCGGAGTTGGAGGACTATCTGAGTGGGCAGGGGCAGGCGTGGCGGACAGACGCCTCCAACGCGGACGAGGCGTTCACCCGTAACCGGATTCGCCACAATCTGTTACCGTTGCTGCGCGAGTTCAACCCGGGGCTGGACCAGGCGCTGGCCAACCTGGCCGAACTGGCGCGCGAGGACGAGGCGCGCTGGCAGGCGGAGTTGGGCCGCATTCTGCCCCAGGTGCTGCTGCCGGGCAAGCCAGTGCGCGGCGGCGGGAGGGCGGTGAGCACAGCGGCGGGGGAGTCGGGGTCGGTGGCGCTGGAGATTGAGCGGCTGCGGGGGTTCGATTCGGCGCTGCGGCGGAGGGTGGTGCGGGCGGCGGCGCGCCAACTGGGCGCGCGGCTGAGCTTTGACGAGACGGCCCGGCTGCTGGCCCTGGCGGGCCTGGGAGTGGACCCGACGGCAGCGGGCCGCATGGTAGCGAGATTGGAGCTGGGCGGCGGGTTGCGGGCAGAGCGCTCCGCGCGGGAGCTAAGGCTGAGTTCCGGGAAGCCGGCAAAGGGTACCTGAGGAAGGCCGAACTCACCCGATTCTTTTGCCTTAATTCGTGCTTCGCGCTTTCGGCTCAGGTGTAGACTGATCGGGTTCCGGCCATGGGAGAGCCTTGGCCGTCGGAATGGGGACAGGCGATGAGTACGGCGGTAAAGCAGTTCTTGATTTGGCTGGTGGTGCTGGCAGGCGTATTCAGCCTGTATCTCGTCGTAAACAAGAGCATCGGCGGCCCGAAGGTGCAGACTGTTAGCTACGCGGATGTGCTGACCAAGACGCAGGCAGGGCAGGTGAAGGATGTGACGATCGAAGGGACGACGATGACGGGGCACTATGTCACCGGCGAGGCCTTCCGCGCGACCCTAGCCAACGATCCGCAGATATACACGGCGTTCCGCGACCATGGTGTCAACGTCACGAACAAGGACCAGAACTCCAATGTCTGGGTCAATACGCTGATCTCCATCGTGCCGTTTCTGCTTCTGCTGGGGACGCCGTGCCTTGCGCTTCTGGCTCTGCTCTTCCTCGTTCGCCGCTCCCGGGCGCAGCAGCCGAAAAGCACCTGATCTCCTTGGTTTACATCACCCAAAAGGTGCAATTGGGAGCCGGTTTTGTGCGCGACGAGGCCCTGAGGCTTTGTGCATAATGGCTGAAGCGTGCTTCCAGTTTGTTTTCACATGTCTGCCTATTTGCGTTCGGGCAGAGTAGAATCAAGGTACCTGGAATCCTCCCGCTCGGGGCCGGGACGCCGATTGGCGTCAAACTCCGGAACCCTTAAGTCGGTATGGGACGTCTAATGCAAGAATAGCGGGCGGGATCCAGGAGCGTATTCTGGATTTCTGTCTCTCGATGGGTAGCTTGTCTGGTCGCACCATGTGGGATTTTCAGGCCGGAAAAATGAGGAAACGCGATTGAATTCGACCGTGAAGCAGCTTCTGATCTGGGTGTTGTTGTTTGCAGGCGTCATCTGTCTCTGGATGGTCGTGGGCAAGAACATGGGCGGGGCCAAGGAACTGACTCCCAGCTACAGCGAAGTGATGTCGAAGGCCAAGGCTGGTCAGATCAAGGACGTGACCATTGACGGCACGACCCTGAGCGGCCACTACCAGAACAACGACGCGTTCCATACCACCATCGGCGCCGCGGGCCAGGACCCGACGATGATGCCGACGTTCCTGGACCATGGCGTCAACGTGACGAACAAGGATCAGAACTCCAATTTCTGGGTCAACACGCTGATCTCCATCGCTCCGTTTGCGCTGCTGCTGGGGCTGTGGTTCTTCCTGCTGCGGCAGATGCAGTCTGGCGGCAACAAGGCGATGAGCTTCGGCAAGAGCCGGGCGCGCCTGCTCTCCATGCAGCAGAAGAAGATCACGTTCAAGGACGTGGCCGGCGTGGACGAGGCCAAGGAAGAGCTGAAGGAGATCATCGAGTTCCTGCGCGAGGCGCAGAAGTTCCAGCGCCTGGGTGGCCGCATCCCCAAGGGCGTGTTGCTGGTGGGCCCTCCGGGAACGGGCAAGACGCTGCTGGCACGTGCGGTTGCGGGCGAGGCCAATGTGCCGTTCTTCTCCATCTCCGGTTCGGACTTTGTGGAGATGTTTGTGGGAGTGGGCGCGAGCCGCGTGCGCGACTTGTTTGAGCAAGGCAAGAAGAACGCCCCATGCATCATCTTCATCGACGAGATTGACGCTGTAGGACGCCATCGCGGAGCAGGCCTGGGCGGCGGACACGACGAGCGCGAACAGACGCTGAACCAGTTGCTGGTGGAGATGGACGGATTCGAGTCCAACGACGGCGTGATCTTGATTGCCGCAACCAACCGGCCGGACGTGCTGGACCCGGCGCTGCTGCGTCCTGGCCGTTTTGACCGGCGCGTGATTGTGGATCGCCCCGACATCCGCGGCCGCGAAGAGGTTCTGAAGGTCCACTCGAGGAAGGTTCCAATGTCCGAGGACGTGAACCTGAACATTCTGGCTCGCGGAACACCTGGCTTCTCCGGCGCCGATCTGGCCAACATGGTGAACGAGGCTGCCCTGACTGCCGCGCGTTACAACCGCAAGGCCGTACACATGTACGACTTTGAAGTGGCCAAGGATAAGGTGCTGATGGGCGCCGAACGCAAGTCCATGTTGCTGTCCGAAGACGACAAGCGGGACACGGCCTACCACGAAGCCGGTCATGTACTGGTCGCAGCCAAGCGCAGCCACTCCGACCCGCTGCACAAGGTCACCATCATTCCCCGCGGAATGGCGCTCGGCGTTACCATGCATCTGCCCGAGGAAGACAAGCACACGGTCACCAGCGATTATCTGGAGACACAGCTTGCCATCCTGATGGGCGGACGCTGCGCGGAAGAGATTTTCATGAAGCGCAAGACGACGGGAGCCGGCAACGACATTGTCCGCGCTACCGAACTCGCCCGCAAGATGGTGTGCGAGTACGGCATGAGCGACCTGGGTCCGCTGACCTACGGCAAGAAGGAGCAGGAGGTCTTCCTGGGTCGCGACATCGCCCAGGCTCGCGACTACTCCGACGATACCGCGAAGCAGATCGACGTTGCGGTTCGCCACTTTGTAGATGAGGGCTATAAGTCGGCCTACTCGATTCTGGAAGCCAACGCGGACATCATGCATCGCATGGCAGCTGCACTGCTGGAACGCGAAACGCTGGACAAGGCGGAGATTGACCTCATCATCGAGGGCAAGGAGCTGCCGCCGTTCAAGTCGCCGCTGGCATTTGCAGACCCCGGTCCCAGCGATGGGCAGAAGGTCATCAAGCCGGAACCGGGCCGCAAGCCTGGCTTTGGCGAAGGCCAGCCTTCCCCGGCATAGATTTGTGCCAGATTCGTACTAGAACAGCAGATTGGGGCGGCCTTCGGGTCGCCCGTTCTACTTAATCTTGATTACAAGGATTATCCATGTTCAATCGTCCCGTATCGCTTCTACGCATCGAAGAAGCTGCTCTGCTTGCTGCCGCCATCGCCCTATACGCACACTTTCACTTCAGTTGGCTGCTGTTTGCAGTGCTGTTTCTGGCGCCGGATCTCTTTATGCTCGGTTACCTTGCGAATCCGCGCATCGGAGCGGCTCTCTACAACCTCGGCCATTTTGTGTTTGTTCCGATTGCTCTGTTTGGGATCGGCTTTGTTACTCAACGGCAGCTTCTCACTGCCGTTGCCCTCATTTGGTTCTGCCACATTGCCTTCGACCGAATGCTCGGCTACGGGTTGAAATATCCGGCACACTTCAAAGAGACCCATCTGCAACGCATCGTCTGAGTGCGACAATAGAGGCAGACGCATGCGCTTCCTGACGCCCCACGCTGCTCTCGTCCGCAACTTGTCCAGCATCCTTGCTATCTTCCTTTCCCTCGGCTGCCTGGTGCCGCTGGCTGGCTGCGGCTACCATACCGCCGGATCTGCCACGCACATTCCGGCCAACGTCCGTACCATTGCGGTGCCGGTGTTCGCTACGCGTGCGCAGGCGTACCACACGGAGATGGCGTTTACGCAGGCGGTGGTGCGGGAGCTGAATACCCGCACCAAGTATCGTGTGCTGACCAATGCCTCGCCGGACGCGGATGCGGTGCTGAGTGGCACCATCCTGACGCAGACCTCTGTGCCGCTGACGTACGACTCCTCCACCGGCGAAACCTCCAGCTATCTGGTGACGATTACGGTGAAGGTGGTGCTGACCGCGCGCGATGGACGAGTGCTGTACCAGAACGATGCGCTCAGCTACCGGGAGCAGTACCAGTCCACGCAGGACCTGAGCGGCTTTATCCGCGAAGACCCGCCGGCGGTGCAGCGGCTGTCCCGCGATTTCGCGCAGGCGCTGGTAGGCGATATGCTGGAGTCGTTCTAATGGCCACGCTCAAGAGCTTCGCTTCCTCCGACCGCTTCCTCGGCGAGATCGCCTCGCCGGGCACGCTGCGGCCAGGCTATGTGCTGCTGGGGGACGAGGCGTTCCTGTACCAGCGCTGCCGCCAGGGTGTGCTGGCTGCGCTGGCGCCGCTGGAGAGCCGCGACTTTTCACTGAGCGACTTCGATCTGGCCGAGACCTCCATCTTCGAGATACTGGACCGCGCGCAGACGCCCTCGCTGATGGCGCCGTTCCAGGTGCTGTTTGTGCGCGGCCTGAAGAATCTGTACGGGCGCGGCAGCAAGAAGGACGAGTTCGCGGCGATCGATGGCTACTTCCGCTCGCCCAATCCGGGCGCGTTGGTGCTGTTTGTGGCCGACCACCTGCGCATTCCCACCGACCTGCGCAAGATGGACTACCAGGACAAGGAACGCTACGACCGCATCCGCGAGACGCTGGGCGACGGGTGCGGGTTTGTGGAGTTGGCGCGCGTGGACGAGGGCGACGCCGTGAAGTGGTGCCTCGCCGAGGCGGACGGCCGCGGCGTGAAGTTCGACCCGGATGCAGCACGCGAGCTGGTGGACGCGTTGGGCGCGGACATGATGATGGTGGCGAGCGAGTTGGAGAAGCTGTGCCTGTACGTGGAGGGCAAAGGACGCATCACGCTGGGTGATGTGGAGACGATGGTGCTCGCGGCCAAGCAGCGGTCGCTGTACGAGCTGACGGATGCGATCTCGCAGCGCGACCGTACGCGCTCTCTGCTGCTGCTGCACGGGCTGCTGAACGCGTCGGATGGCGGCGAGGATGCGGCCATCGGCCACTTGTACATGCTGGCACGGACCTTCCGCCAGATGCTGATTATCCTGGAGAAGAACGTGCGCGACTCGCGCGCGATCTGGGCGGTGCTGTGGCAGGGCTTCCGTATGCCTCCGTTCGCGGCGGAGGACCTGATCCGGCAGGCGCGGCGGTACAAGTCGCGGCGCGAGCTAACGCGTGCACTGCGGCTGGTGGCACGCGCGGACCTGGAGCTGCGCAGTTCTCCGGCGAACAAGCTGCTGGTTCTGGAACGGCTGGTGCTGGCGCTGGCGACCGAACCCGCGCACCCGACGTATGCGGTGAGCCACCAGTTTGCGATGGAACTGTGATCACATTTCACAGGTGGAGTTGAGGGTGAGAATAGACTACGGCTTTGCCACTCCTGATGCGTGACATCTTCCCAAGTGCGACCGCACCTCACTACAGCAGCTTCACCGGATATCCGCTGAGCTGACTATCTGCCGTAACCAGTACCATCTGCTCCACAATAGCCTGCGCCACCAGCATTCGGTCGAACGGATCCCTGTGCAGAAGCGGCAAGGTTGCGGCGAACTCCGCATGGGCAAAGGTAATCGGCAACTCAAGAAACCCGAACCGCATTCGTTGCTCGGAAACCGGCTTCAAAAGGATGAGTTTCCCATTGCTCTGCTTGATGCCCAGCTCCCATGCCGTGGCAGCACTCACGAAAACCTCGTTCGCGCAGTCAGCAATTACCTCCCTTTGGAAAGCCGGGACAAGGTTCGGATCAGAATCCAGGCGAAGCAAAATATGCGAATCGAGCAGCAGACGCATCGGTCACATGCCCCATTCTTTCAACTCTTCCTCACTCATCGGCGCATCGAAATCCGGCGCAATATAGGTAATGCCAAGAAGATTCTGTCCGAAGGTGCGCTTGCCTGTCATCGCCGTCTCAGCAACTACCGGCACGATCCTCATCGCCGGACGCCCTTCCCGCTCAATCAGAATCTCTTCCCCGCCTTCAGCGCGGATCAACAGTTCGGCCAGGTGTTCCCGCGCCTCGCTCAACGCCACAGAACTCGCCATCGCCGCACCTCCGTCCTGCCGACAGTATAGCCCGAAGTCCCACCGAGCTCTATCTGCAAACCCCGCCTTTCCAAACTACTCCAGACCCGCGCCCTGCTACCATTAACCGTTGAACCTAATCATGACGATCCCCACCGATTCCTCTGCTCCTATCCGCGTTCGTATTGCTCCTTCGCCCACGGGCGACCCGCACGTTGGCACCGCTTATATCGGCTTGCTCAACTTCATCTACGCCCGGCAGCGCGGGGGGCAGTTTGTGCTGCGCATCGAGGACACCGATCAGACGCGCTTTGTGGCCACCTCGGAGCAGATGATCTTCGATTCGTTGCGCTGGCTGGGGCTGGCGTGGGATGAAGGCCCCGATGTCGGCGGGCCATATGGCCCGTACCGCCAGTCGGAGCGGACGCCCATCTACCGGGAGTACGTGGAGAAGCTGCTGGCCAGCGGCCATGCGTATCGCAGCTTTGAGACCGCCGAAGAGCTGGAGGCGATGCGCAAGTCGCAGATTGCCGCCAAGCTGCCGCCGCGCTACAACGGCGCGCACCGCGAGCTGCCGCAGGCGCAGATCGATGCCTTCCTGGCGGAGGGTCGGCCCTACGTGATTCGGCTGAAGGTGCCAGTGGAGGGCGAGACCAGCTTCCGCGACGAGCTGCGTGGCGTGGTCACGTTTACCCACAACAATGTGGACGACCAGGTGCTGCTGAAGTCGGACGGCTTCCCGACCTATCACCTGGCCAACGTGGTGGACGACCACCTGATGCGGATTACGGACGTGATTCGCGCGGAGGAATGGATCTCGTCGACGCCGAAGCATGTGCTGCTGTACAACGCGTTTGGGTGGGAGCTGCCGCGCTTCTGGCATATGCCGCTGCTGCGCAATCTGGACAAGAGCAAGATCTCCAAGCGCAAGAATCCCGTCTCGCTGATCTACTACCGCGAGAGCGGATATCTGCCACAGGCGCTGCTGAACTTTCTGGGCCTGATGGGCGGCGGCATGGCGCAGCCCACCGAGCAGGAGATTGTGTCGAAGGGCATCAACGTGAAGGAGGGCGATCTCTTCTCGCTGGCGGAGATGCTGGAGAAGTTCGACTTCAAGAGGATTTCGCTGGGCGGCCCGGTCTTCGACCTGACCAAGCTGAAGTGGATGAACGGCGAGTACCTGCGGGCGCTGTCGCCGGAGGACTTCTTCCAGCAACTGCGTGCCGTGGTCTTCTCGGACGACACGCTGCGCCGCATTGTGCCACTGGTGCAGACCCGCATCGAGACGCTGGCGCAGTTTGGCGACATGGCGGACTTCTTCTTCAAGGACGACGTGGTGCCGGGGCCGGAGGTCTTTGTGCCCAAGAAGAAGACTCTGGAGGAGACGGTCGCCTTTGCGGCGGAACAACTCGCGGTGCTGGAGGCGACGCCCTTTACGGTGGAGGATCTGGAGCCGGCGCTGAAGAAGCTGGGCACGGAGAAGGAGTGGTCCGTGAAGGACAACTTCATGCTGCTGCGGGCCATCGTGACCGGCAAGACGGCCAGTCCGCCGCTGCTGGAGAGCATGATCGTCTTTGGCAAGGCGCGCTCACTGGACCGGGTCCGCCGGTTTCTGGACCTGCAGAAGCGGCTCGCCAACACCCGGAAGTAGCCTGTCTGTTCGAGCTGCTTGCGCAATGTTTGCCGACACGGGGTAAAGTGGATGGCGGGCGCAAGTGGAGCATCTGTTGCATCCCCGGCGCAATCGAGTTTTCGAAGGGAAGAATCATGGCGAAGTGGACGCGGCGGGATTTGGTGAAGGCTGGGTTGGTGGCTTCAGCCGGTGCGATGACCGGTGGCGAGCTGGTGGCGGATCCGCGATTGGCGGCTACGGCTCCCGCGTTTGCACAGGTGGATGTAACCAAGCCCAATACGCTGCGGGAACGGCTGCTGCTGGACTACGGCTGGCGTTTTGCGCTGGGCAATGCGAATGACCCGGACAAGGACTTTGGGTTCGGCAAGCTGCGGCGCGAGGGCACATTTGCCAAGGCGGGACGCGTGGACGGGCCGGCGGCGGCGCGCTTCGACGATGCGGCGTGGCGGAAAGTGGACCTGCCGCACGACTGGGCCGTGGAGTTGCCGTTTGTGAATGACCCCATCCTGGTGGAGCACGGCGGCAAGCCGCTGGGGCGCGAGTATCCGGAGACCAGCGTGGGCTGGTACCGCCGCGAGTTTGTGCTGCCCGCGAGCGACTCCGGACGGCGCATTACGGTGGAGTTCGACGGCATCTTTCGCAATGCGACCGTGTTCTTCAACGGCCACTTCATCGCCGAAAACATGAGCGGATATGCGCCGCTGGTGCTGGACTTGTCGGACTTTGCGAACTTCGGCAGCGCCACCGTGGAGGCAGGAGCCCGGCCGGGCACGGCGGCAGGGGGATTGAATGTCCTGGTGGTCCGTGTGGATGCGTCGCTGGATGAAGGATGGTTCTACGAGGGCGCGGGCATCTATCGTCATGTTTGGCTCACCAAGACGGCGCCGGTGCATGTAGCCCAGTGGGGCAACTACGTGCGGACGGATTTTGGCGCGACAGCCGGGGTGGTTTCCAGTTCGGACCAGGTGACCGCGCTGGTGACCACGGAGGTTGCGAACGACAGCGATGTGGACGTGCTGGGTCGCGTACACGCAACGCTGCTGGACCCGGCGGGCAAGACGGTCGGGACGGCGGTCTCCGATGTGGTGTCGATTCTGGCGCGCGAGTCCTACACCTTTCCGCTGCACACAACGGTGTGGCACCCGCAGATGTGGTCGCTGGAGACGCCGAATCTGTACAGGGCGGTCACGACGGTGGAGGTCGATGGCAAGATCGTCGATCAGGATACGGCGACGTTCGGCATCCGTACGCTCCGCTTCGATGCGGACAAGGGCTTTTTGCTGAATGGAAAGCCGGTGAAGATCAAGGGGACCTGCAACCACCAGGACCACGCGGGCGTGGGAGAGGCGATCCCCGATCGGATTCAGGCGTACCGGCTGGAGCGGCTGAAGTGGATGGGATCGAATGGATGCAGGACATCGCATAATCCGCCGACGACGGAGTTCCTGGACGCATGCGACCGCATGGGCATGCTGGTGATGGACGAGACGCGGATGATGTCGTCGAACCCGGAGGGGTTGAGCGAGTTGGAGCGGCTGGTCAAGCGTGACCGCAACCATCCCAGCGTCATCATCTGGTCGCTGGGCAACGAGGAGCCGGAGCAGAACAGCACGCGTGGCGCGCGGATCGTGCGCACGATGCGGTTGCTGGCGCAACGGCTGGACCCCTCGCGCGTGGTCACCACGGCAATGAATGGCGGCTATGGCGGCGTCGGCGTCTCCACTGTGGTGGATGTGCAGGGGTTCAACTATAACGACGGCCAGATCGATGCGTTCCACCGGACGCACCCGGGACTGCCGATGATTGGCACGGAGACGGCCAGCACACTGGCGACGCGAGGCATCTACGCGAACGATAAGGAGCGCGGCTACATGAGCGCGTACGACACCCAGAAACCGGCCTGGGGCAATACGGCGGAGGAGTGGTGGTCGTTCTACGACGAGCGTGAGTGGCTGGCGGGAGGCTTTGCCTGGACTGGCTTTGACTATCGCGGCGAGACGACGCCCTACAAATGGCCATGCATCAGTTCTCACTTCGGCATTCTGGATACCTGCGGATTTGCCAAGGACACCGCGTACTACTACAAGACGTGGTGGGGAACTGAGCCATCGCTGCATTTGCTGCCGCACTGGAACTGGGAAGGCAAGGAAGGGCAGGACGTTGAAGTCTGGGCCTACTGCAACCAGGAGAGCGTGGAACTGTTCCTGAACGGCGCCAGCCAGGGTTCGCAGCCGGTGAAGAAGAATGGGCACCTGGTGTGGCAGGTGAAATATGCGCCGGGTACGCTGGAGGCACGCGCCAGCAGGGGCGGCCGCGTAGTGTTGACGGAGAAGCGCGAGACTGCTGGCGCCGCAGCGAAGATTGTCGCCGTCGCCGACCGCACCAACCTGCTCGCCGATGGGCAGGACCTGGCGGTGATCAACGTGATGATCGTGGATGCACAGGGCCGGCCGGTGCCTACGGCGGGCAACAAAGTGACCTTCGCGGTGAATGGGCCGGGCAGCGTCCTCGGCGTTGGCAACGGCGATCCAAGTTGCCATGAGCCGGACAAGGCCAGCGAGCGCAGCGCGTTCAACGGCCTGTGCATGGCGATTGTGCAGGGCAAACGCGGCGCTCCGGGCGCGATTGCGGTCACCGTGACGGCAGATGGGCTGGAGCCGGCGACGGTGTCCTTGACGACGGCCGCCGGGGCCATGGTACCCATCGTGGACTGAGCGCGCAGCGGGTGGCATATCCTTAAAGCACTATGAGGAACCTGCTTCGCTATGTTGGAATACTTCTGCTGCTTGGTACGGCTGGTGTGCGGACCGCATGCGCGCTGGATGTAAAGGTCTCGTCGGCGGCGCTGGAGCGGACGTTGCGCACTCAGTTGTTCAGCGGCGCCGACGGTCGCTACTACATGCGCGGGAATGCGACGTCGCCGTGCTTTGTGTACGCCGAAGACCCGCACGTCTCGTTCAAGGACGACCGCATTGTGGTCCATGTGCGCACCAAGGCCAAGCTGGGGACGGCGTTGCGCGGAGCGTGCCTGGGCGTGACGCTGACGACCGAGGCGGACGTATCCGTCGTACCGGAGGCGCAGGGTGTCTCGGTTGGCTTTCGCGATGCCCGCATCGAGAAGCTGAGCGACTCCAAGGAGCTGAATTTTCTGCTGGAGCCGTTCCTGAGCCGCAAGCTGCCGTCGGAGATGAAGCTGAACGCCGAGGACCTGATGCGCAAGCTGCTGAGCCAGTCCGCGACGGCCACAGGATATACGCTGACGCTGGACTCGCTGACGCTGCACTCGATGCTGGTGGACCACGAGGCGCTGGTCGTCGACGTGGATGCCGACATGAGCATTCAGTGAATGGGTCGGCAGGTCGCGCCGGGGGTGCATAACCGGGCAAGCGAGGTTTCCGCAATGTCCTCTGCTACAGTTCTGCCCGGTGTTCACGCATGCGCTGCAATTTCTGAATCTCGGAGGGTTGGGTTCCTTTAGGGGAATTATTTTTTTGTTGACATCGATATGCTTGGCTCCGGATAATCCGTTTCGATTTCAAAACAAGGTGACCGGTCATTCCACTCAGAACTGCAATTATTTCTTTGCGAGGCAGTATATGACGAGCAAGACAAATGGATTCTGTCGCGAATTTGCGTCAGCTATAGGCTGTGCGCTAACCCTGTTCACCCTGATCTCGCTCTTTGCAACTTCCTTGATCGTCCATGCGCAGACAGCCGGTGAAGGTACCCTGACTGGCACTGTCACAGACAGCACGGGTGCGGCCATTGCCAACGCGACGGTCACGGCCACCAACAACGCGACCAATGTATCGACCTCGCGGAACACGACCGGCTCCGGACAATACACGATTGCTCCACTGCAGCCGGGCGTGTACACGGTCGATGTGACCGCCAAGGGCTTCAAGACCCTGCGCCAGGACAACCTTTCGATCGACGCTTTGGGTTCGCTGGGCTTCAATCCGGTGTTGACCATCGGCGCAGCGACGGAGACAGTGATCGTGAGTGCTGCCCCGCCGGCGCTGGAAACCACCAATGCCACGCTGGGGACGGTGGTGGAGAATACGACGTACACGAACCTGCCCCTGCAGATCAATGGCGCGCAGCGCGACCCGACGGCGTTTGCGGTGCTTACGCCGGGCACGCAGACCGGCGGCGGGCGTCTGCCCGTAGTGGGTGGCACCGGGAACTATCTGCAACAGCTCTATCTCGAGGGCATCCCGGCAGAGACGATTAACCAGCAGGGCGACAACCGCGTGGTTTCGCTGAATGTGGATGTCGACGCGGTCGACCAGTTCCAGATTGTGACCAGCACGCCGCCGGTGGAGTATGCCGGCGCCGGCTCCGAGAATTTCACCATGAGGTCGGGCGCGTTGAAGCCGCACGGACAAGTCTCGGACTTTGTGCGCAATACCATCTTCGACTCGTGGAACTTTACCAACAAGTGGGTCCAGCAGGTCGGCACCAATCCGGCGACCGGAGTTGGCTACCCGACATGCAGTGCCGCCTCCAGCACGGCAACGGTCAACGGAAACGCGGTGACCTACGCTCCTCGTGCAGGCTGCCAGCCCAAGCCCTACGAGCACCAGAACGAGTTGTCAGCCTCGTTCGGGTGGAAGGTTCCCAAGACGCACGACAAGCTGTTTTTCTTCGTAGCCTACGACAAGTTTCACGAGCGCGCGTTCGCTACGCCGGCACTGGCAACCATCCCGACCACACTGATGCGCGGCGGTGACTTTACCGAGTTAAGAGGCAATGTTGGATCAGGCGGGTTTGTCGGTGTCACCGGCGACCCGAGTGCCGGCGGCACGAATGCGGCCATCATCTACGATCCCACCTCGAATGCCTGCGTAGGAACAACCTGCACCCGGAATGCGTTCCAGGGCGTCAAGAATGGCCTGCCCACCAATAATGTGATTCCCACCAGCTATATCTCTCCGATTGCCCAGCAGATGGAATCGTTCCTGCCTGCGCCGACCTATACCAACACCATCACAAACAACTACCTGGGCACACGGGTGACCGGTTTCGATAACCACGTAATTGACTATCGTGTTGACTACGATCTGAACGCGAAGAACCGTCTCTCCGCTGTCGGTGCAATTGGCGCTCAGAATTACTTCAATAACTTTGCGACGCCCTATATCCCGCTGCCGTACGAAGGTGGGGATTTGGCCAGAGTGTTTCCCAAGCAGTTTGTGGTGGAAGACACATATACGGTTAACGCGCATATTGTGAACCAGTTGAAGTACGGCTACACACGGTTTTTCCAGGATATCTTTGACTCGACGCAGAATGTTACTCCCTGGGAGGCGCCCACATTCGGCATTACCAACCTGCCGGCCGGCCAGGCGGCGCAGGAATTTCCCGGGGCATCGTTCTCCACCAACACCGCAATCACTCCAAACATGACCACCTGGACAGGCAACTCAAACTCTGTTGCAACGCAGCTGACAACGCCACAGACCTACACCATTGTGGACAACGTGCAGTGGTTGAAGGGGCGGCATGCCATCACGATCGGGGCGACCTATCAGTTCCTGAACCTGAACAATGCGAACCCCGCAACCTACACAGGGGTGCTCGATCTGGCCTACAACGCAATTACCACGGCCAACTACAACCCCAGTTCAAGCGCGCTCTCGACTGCAAGTGGCTACGGGTACGCTAGTTTTCTGTTGGGAGCCGTGGGCGGTAGCCCGTCCATCGGCCTGCAGCCGGTCTCAGAGATCGGCAGCCGGTACAAGACGTTCTCTCCCTATATCTCGGATAACTGGAAGGTTACCGATAAGCTGACAGCCGATCTCGGCATTCGGTGGGACTATGAGCCGCCATTCCATGAGGTTCACAATCACTTCAGCTTCCTGAACCCGACCATGACCAATCCGGCAACACAAACGCCCGGTGCGATCGAGTTGGCCGGCAGCTATGGGGGGTCGTCCGTGAGCTGCGGATGCAAGACTCCGGTGAACACCTACTGGAAGAACTTTGGACCTCGTCTCGGACTGGCCTATTCGGTCGATGACAAGACGGTCTTCCGCCTTGGCGTTGGCATGGTCTACGGGTTCGGCGGAGGTTCAGGCGGCGGACGCACGAGTGACGGCGGCGCCGTGGGCGCAGGTCAGACCCTCGGCTTCAACGTGACAGCTTCGGCTACTCCGGAGGCTACGTCCGGAATTGGGGCAGCCCCATCTTTCTATCTGAACAATGGCAGCTACTTTACCGGAATTGGAATGGCCAACACGAAGCTATACGGGCCGACATTCACCTACCCAACGGTGCCGGCATTTGGCTCTGCGACCCAGATCCTGAACACAGGCAACTACCTGAACGGGGTCACATCGACGTCGGTCCAGACGGCCTCCAGCGTTGCCTATGCTGACCCGTATGTTTCCGATCGCGCGCCTGAATTTACGTTCTATAACCTTGGGTTCGAGAGGAGCATCACGAAGGACATAACGCTGTCCGTCAACTACGTCGGCAGTGAAAGCCATCACATGTTCGAGAACACAGGCGCGACCAATGCCCGTGGATACTGGGTAAACCAGATGAACCCGATTTACCTTGTGGCGCTGGGCAACGTTCTGGACACGACCGGGACGAAGCCGATTCTGACAGCGGCGGCGACTTCCGGTAACGTCGCCAAGGCGCAGGCTGTGCTCCCGAGCATCAATGTTCCCAACTTCTTCACGACCGCTGCAAACGCCAACACCTCAAGCACGACGCTCACGCTGGCCCAGGGACTGACTGCATTCCCCCAGTACAGCGGCGTCAACGACGGATGGGGCGCAAATGTCCAGAACCTGACCTACAACTCGCTGCAGATTACGCTGGCGCAACGGCTCAGCCACGGCCTGCAGTTCAACGTCAACTACACCTACTCGAAGAACATTGGCGATGACGGTACGTTCCGCAGCGGCTATCCGATCCCGGCAGGAGCGATGTCGGGCGGAGGCCAGTTTGCGAAGGCCGACCGTGTCGACCGGTCGTGGACCACACTGACGCAGCCGCAGGCGCTGAATGCATATGGGGTTTACAACATTCCCATCGGCACGGCAGGCCACTTTGGCGGCAACTCGCTGCTGACCCGCGAACTCGTTGGAGGCTGGGTTGTTTCCGGTACCTACCAGTACGTCTCTGGCCTGCCCTTTGTCGCTACATGGAGTGGCGGCTGCGCCAATGCAGCGCCGAACTCTGGCGCCTGCATGCCGGACATTGCTGTTGCTCCGACTTCCAATGCGCGCATCAACGGCAGCTACGGGACGGGACCACTGGGACGCATCGCATCCAACCTGGGAATCGCAGGAGGCACGCCGATCAAGTATGTTGATCCGACGGTCTTCAAGACACCAACCGACGTCTCCGCTGTGGCTGGTCAGACAACGCACCAGTATCTGATCGGGAACGCTCCCCGCGTCCGGGCGTTCAATGTGCAGAATCCGGGCAATCAGCAGTTTAATGCGGCCGTGCACCGTTCCTTCCCGATTCGTGAAGGCATGGCGTTTGTCTTCGAGGCCGATTGCATCAACGTTTGGAATAAAGTGCAGATGGCCGGCCCTGGTGCCGGCTGGTCGGTAACTGCGGCCCAGACTTCGAGCACCTACGGCGAAGTCACAACCGTCTCCAGCACTGCGCGTGACTGGCAGCTGGCCGCACATATCAACTTCTAGACAGCTTCAATTCGCACAGAAGCCGCCACTCTTGCAAGAGTGTGGCGGCTTTATTTTGCGCGGAGGCTATAGCAGTTTTCCTGATGGTGCATCGGTTGACCGATGAACTCATGGCCGTTTTCTCCCACAAAAAACGGCACTCCATCAGATTGTCCGCTCCACGGGTTCAGGAAAACTGCTCTAGCGGAAGGACCAGGTGCGGACAGGGCCGACGTCCACGTGGACGAACTGCGAGACGGGGTAGAAGCCGACTCCGCCGGCGTGCAGCGCCAGGGCGGCGTTGCGCAGGGTGCGGGTGCTGATGCCGGGCACGCGGATGTCGATGGCCTTGGCGAGCATGTGCTGGCTGTGCTCGGCGACTCCGGTATCCGCGCTGCGGCTGCGCAGGAACTCGTTGCTCTCCGGAGTGCGGTAGCCGCAGATGATGTCGATGATGCCGTTGGGCCGGTGCAGCGAGGTCATCAACGCGTGCAGCAGGTCGAACTCCTTGGGGTCGTAGCTGCTGGCGTCCTGCGTGCGGTGGTCGCGGAGGAAGTAGTTGAGTTGATCCAGCGCCGCGGGGATGTAGGTGTCGCCCACGCGGTAGACGATGTCAATGTCCTCGCCGGTGTGCAGGTGGTGCATCCGCAGATGGTACTGCTCGGGTTGGCCTGTCGACATGGCTGAGCTTGCGCCGGCCGTGCGGACATTTGCGGCATTGGAGGTTGTATTGGTTGCCAGGAAAACTGCTGCTACGGCGGCCAGCGCCGCAATCCGTCTCTTCAAAGCCATGCGTATGGTTTCTCCCCAGGGGTCGGCGATCAGTGAATCCGCATTGCGAATGAGCTTTGCGTTCCTCGATTCACATATCCAGTTTATCGTGCCTGCGACGGCGGCGCCGCTGGCGCTGTGTCACTTTTGTGTCACAGTCACCTCCGCGCGGTCCCGTGGAGACACCTGCGCTGTGGCACTCTTATATGCATGACACTTGACCCAATCCAGATCCGCGTCCTGGGCGCATTGATAGAGAAAGAGATCGTGACTCCGGAGAACTATCCGCTCTCGCTGAATGCGCTAGTGAACGCATGCAACCAGCGGTCCAGCCGCGATCCCGTGATGGAGCTGACCGAAGAGCAGGTGCGGCAGGCGCTGCACGGGCTGGAGGACCAGGGGCTGACGGCGGTGGTGCGCGATAGCCGCGTGGCCAAGTATGAGCATCGCGCGCGCACCGTGCTGAACCTGCGGCGCGACGAGACGGCGATCCTGTGCCTGCTGCTGTTGCGCGGGCCGCAGACGCCGGGTGAGTTGCGCTCCCGAGCGGACCGGATGTACAGCTTCGACGGTCTGGACGGCGTGGAGAGTACGCTGGCACGGCTGGCTGCCGGCCCCGGTTCCGTGGCCGGAGACGAGCCGCAGAGTGCCCGGGAGGCGCGGCCATTGGCCGTGGTGCTGCCGCGGCAGCCCGGCTCGCGCGAGGCACGCAGCATGCACCTGCTGGGCGGCCCTGTGGACGCGGCGCAGTATGCCAGCACTGCGGCGCTGGCAGGCGAGGGCGCCGCGCGTGGGTCAGAGACTGGGCTGACGGCGAGAGTGTCCGCGCTGGAGGTGGAGGTCGCGGAGCTGCGCGAGGCGGTGGCGCGGCTAGCAAGCAGGCTCGCGGATTGAGCGGCGTTCGGGGCTGCGCGGCACAATTTAAAGCGGGCGGGGGCTCTATGCGCCGTCGCGCGCCAGGCGCAGGCCGGAGAACTGCCAGCGCGTGGCGGGCGAGAAGAAGTTGCGGTAGGTGGCGCGGATGTGGGTTGCAGGTGTGACGCAGGAGCCACCGCGGAGGACCATCTGCGAGGACATGAATTTGCCGTTGTACTCGCCCAGCGCGCCGGGCAGCGGGCGGTAGCCGGGATAGCCGGTGTAGGCGGAGGCGGTCCACTCCCAGACATCGCCGTAGATTTGCTGCAGGCCGGGGAGGGCTGAGGCCTGGGTTGGGTGGAGGCTGCCGGTTTCGAGAAGATTCGACCCCACCGATGACGGTGAAGCGGTCATGAATGCGCCACCCGGCGTAGTGGAAGCGGCGTATTCCCACTCGAACTCGGTGGGCAGGCGAACGCCGGGGTTGCGGTGGGAGGCCCATTGGGCGTAGGCAGCGGCCTCAAAGAAGCTGAGGTGGCAGACGGGCGTCTCGGAGAGGTGATCGAGCGGCTGCCAGCCATGCAGCGTGTAGATGCGCCAGCCGGAGCGGGTTTCCGGGTCAGGCTGCCAGTAGAGCGGCGCGCGCCAGCCCTGTTCGCGCAGGACGGTCCAGCCTTCGGAGAGCCAGAGCTCCGGGCGAGCATAGCCATTGTCGTCCATAAAGGCGAGGTACTCCGCGCAGGTGACCGGGCGCGTGGCCAGGGAGAACGGCGCCAGATAGACGGAGTGGCGCGGAGTTTCGTTGTCGAAACAGAAGGCGTCCGCTGGGTTGGGCTCGGGGGAGAAGCCAATCTGGGTCAGTCCGGGGGAGAAGGCGATCCAGTCGAGCGGGGGAGCGATGCTGTCGGCGGAGGCTTCTGCGGGGAGGGCGCTGTAGGCCGGATGAAGCGGGTTGGTGAACAGGGCGTGCTTGATGTCGGTGGCGATCAGCTCCTGGTGCTGCTGCTCGTGTTCGAGGCCAAGGCGTATACGACGACAGGCCTGGATGCCGGCGGCGGAGTCTGGCAGGGACTCGAGCAGGCGCGCAATCGCGGCGTCCACATGGGCGCGGTAGGCGAGGATGTCCGCGACGGGCGGGCGAGAAAAGCTGGAGCGGAGGGATTTGGCGGGCATGTCGCCGAGGGAGTTGTAGTAGGAGTTGAAGAGCCAGTGGAAGTCGGGGTGGAAGTCGGCGTAGTTGGGGAGAAATTCGCGGAGGACGAAGGTCTCAAAGAACCAGGTAGTGTGGGCCAGGTGCCACTTGGCGGGGCTGGCCTCCGCACAGGACTGGACCATCAGGTCCTCCGGCGAGAGCGGCGCGGTCAGGGAGAGCGAGGCTGCTCGCACGGTACAGTAGCGCTCCAGCAGCGCGGTAGCGGCTTGGATTGGAGACTGGCTAACGGCTTGGGACTGCATGGTCCATTCCTCCCTGGGTTCCGTCTGGAAGCAGGATGCTGTAAAGGTCAGGAGGTTTCGATGCGGGTCAAGGATAGGCGGTTGCAGGAGTTCGGGCAAGTCGAGACGTTAGTATAGGTGGCATGGAACAGAATCCGTATGCGAGTTTTGTGGGTGGGCGCGATCCGGTTGCTGTGATCGCGGAGACGGCGGGTGCGATTCGCGGCCTGATGGAACGCATGCCAGCCGAGCAGCTCGGCCTGCGCGCGCCGGGGAAGACGTGGAACGCGCGCGAGATTGTGTGCCACCTGGCGGACTGCGAGCTGGTGTTCGGCTTTCGGCTGCGACAGACGCTGGCGGAGGACGGTCCGGTGCTGCAGCCCTTTGACCAGGAGAAGTGGGCGCTGCGGTATGGGAACTGCGACCTGCAGACGGCGCTGCGGCTGTTTGAGGCGGCGCGGGCGTGGAACTTGCTGCTGATTCGGGCGGCGACGGCCGAAGAGCGCCAGCGGCCGGCAACGCATCCGGAGCGCGGGACGATGACCTTCTGGACGATTGTGGAGACGATTGCCGGGCACGACACGAACCACCTGGGGCAGTTGGAGCGGCTGGCGGCGGGATGAGGCCAGACTATTCGAGTGCGTTGTTGACGTCGCGGACGAGGTTGCGGAGGTAGCTGCGGCGGTTGAGCAGGGCGACCATGGCGTCGCGGGCGGCGGCCTGGGCGGCGCGGTCGCTGGCGGCGGGATCGGTTGCGTTGGTGGCGGCGTCCCACTGGATGTGGAGGGTGGCGAGGTCGGCGTCGGTGGCGGCTAATTTGGCGTCGAAGTCTCGCTTGGCGGCTTCGAGATCGCGTCGGAGTTGGGGGTCGTCTTCTCCCATCTTTTTGGCCATGCGCATCTCTTCGAGCTGCATATTGAGTTCGAAGGCTTCTTCGAGGAGGTCTTCGGGGACGACCTGCTTTTTGGCGGTGCCGGAGGTGCGGGCGGCGGCGGTGGCGGCGGAAGACTGCTCTTCCATCTCAACGCCCTCAAGTTTGAGGAGATATTCCGTCCGGGCGATGGGGTCCTTGAGGGTGCGGTAGGCGTCGTTGAGGCGGGAGGATTCGGCGAGGGCGGCGGCTTGCTCGGCAGCGGGGCGGGAGGCGAAGCGGTCCGGGTGGAGGCGGCGGGAGAGGGCGTAGAAGGATTTTTCGAGGGCGACGGTGTTGATGGTGAGGTGGGGCGGGAGCGAGAAGATCTCGAAGTAATCCATGCTTCCATCTTAGGGGAATTGGGTTGTTGGGATGGCTTCGACGCAACGTTCGGGGGCGCTTGGATCAATTCTGCCAGCGACGCGGTCACCGGAACTTACTGAAAGCAGGTCTTGCAAGCGCACGGTCAATCAACACTCGAGGTCCTCGGAGTGTTCCGAGATTCAATATGTCAGTTGCCTGATTCAGGAAATGACCGCCAGCCAATCATCCGATAACGAGAATCGCGACCGTCTCCGGCGTTAGTTGCATCAGCCCGGCGCGAAGGAACCGTATCCCGTTCTGCATGATCTCTCCGATGCCGGGAGCCTTCGTTTCGTTGAAATCTTCGTATGCTTTTTCTAATTTCTCGGGCGAAAACAGCGCTGGGTCAAGCTTTTCCGCATAAGTATCCTTCTCTGCGACCGTCATCACTATATGCGTCGCTTCGGTCAGTTCCGTTAGTGCCAGAGCCAGTTGCTTTTCCGAATTCATCAAATTGATCTGGTAGTCGTTCGGCAACACCTGAAGTAGCGTCGCTAAAACCCAGCCACTGTATTTGTATTGGATTCTGGCAACGTTCGCCTCTAGCAACGTGGGGATGTAGGATTCATAACCTGACGAGGCAGCATTCTTAAGCTTGGCAACCTGACTGCCAGGAACGATGTAAAACTCGGCAATAGCGGACACGCTTCTCTCCCCGGAACCTTGACGTCTCATCAAACAGTTTTCAATTATTTGACTCCCAGAATTGTAGCGCTTGCTCCGTTGCGGCTGCGCATCGAAGGAATATGGTGCGGATTGGGACGGCGGGGTGGGTGATTCCGCGGCAGAGTGCGGCGATGGCGGCGGGTGAGGGGAGTCATCTGGAGCGGTATGCGCGGGTGATGAACTGTGTGGAGATCAATTCGAGCTTCCATCGGGCGCACCGGCCGGCGACGTGGGTGAAGTGGGCGGAGGCGGTGCCGGAGGACTTCCGGTTTTCGGTGAAGTTTCCGAAGACAGTGACGCATGAGGCGAAGCTGGCGGTGCCGGCGGCAGCTCTGGATGGCTTCTTTGCGGAGACAGCGGGGTTGGGGAAGAAGCTGGGCGTGGTGCTGGCGCAACTGCCTCCGAGCCTGGGGTTCGAGGATTGTCCGGCGGCGGAGTTCTTTGGGGCGCTGCGGGATCGGTGGCAGGGCTCGGTGGCGCTGGAGCCGCGGCATGCTTCGTGGTTTGGGGCGGATGCGGAGGAGTTGCTGCAGCGGCATCGGGTGGGACGGGTGGCGACTGATCCGTATCCGTCAGACGAACGCATGTTGACAGCTACAGATTATTAGCGGCCCATGCGGTGGGCGTGAGTTCTGGAAGTTTCTGGATGGATGAGTTGGCGAGCCCTGGCAGGACAGCGG
>Ga0302202_10002280_pt1 | contig 22422 bp, 15 predicted proteins | sample II_Bog_N3_3_FD_194579 | JGI IMG/M metagenome (GOLD analysis project Ga0302202, IMG submission 194579) | Peat permafrost microbial communities from Stordalen Mire near Abisko, Sweden - II_Bog_N3_3 | ecosystem: Environmental > Terrestrial > Soil > Wetlands > Peat | place: Sweden: Abisko...
GCGAGATGGAGACCGGCTGGGTTGCTGCTGCGGAAAGGCCTGCCGGCGAAGCGCCTATTCGCCTCCGACGGCCGCCTCAACGTCCCTGGCAGCCTCGGGCCGGAAGTAGCCCCAGCCGCGCTTGGCCGCCGCTTCAATCAGCGCGGGAGAGGGGTTGACCGGGAAGGCGTGGCGCGCGACCTCAAGCATGGCAAGGTCGTGGATGGAGTTGCCGAAGACCGCATCGGGATGGGGCAGTCCGATCCGCTTGAGCGTAGCGGCCTTGCCCTCGTCGGTGGGCACGTCCACAAGTTCGCTGGTGATCAGGCCTTGGTTAACGCGCACCTCGGCGGCCAGGATGCGCTCGTCGGAGAACCCCAGATCGCGAATACCCTCGGCGACGACCCACTTGTTGGTGGAGCTGACGGCCCACAGTTCGACGCCAGCCTTGCCAAGCGCGGCCAGCAGCGCGGCCATCTCGGCGAAGATGCGCGGCCGGACATACTTGCTGACATAGCGGGCGGCGGCGTCCCGCAGCTCCTGCTCGCGGAGCCCCGCATAGAGCTGCACCATCTCGCCGCAGATCTCCAGCTCGCTGACCTTGCCGGCCAGGTAGGCGCGATAGCGGGTATCGATCCAATCGGTGGTGGAGCGCGAGACCAGGCCCTGTTCGAGGCTCCAGGCCATGAAGCCATAGCCGGCGTCACCGCCCCACAACGTTCCATCGCAATCGAAGACCGCAACCCTGGGGTTGGCGGCAAAGACCAGCCGCTCAAACTCTTCTGCGGTCCATCGGGGGATTTCAATCTGCACAGGTGTCAATCGTTCCTCTTGTCGCCCTCAGAAAAAACTCATCACCACCATTTTCTTTCAAACCGCTCGGTTTTGCACGTTAAGGTTTGAAGAAGCGCCTGATTGAGCAACAGGATCCGAGGCTCGCGGACGCGGCGAACGAGTTCTGAGGTTTCCCGCATTCAGTGCGCCGGAGTTCATGGTCTCCCACCCTTTCGCCGGAAAAAAGGCGAAAGGATGGGGCACGGAGGCAGATCAGTACCAGTACTTGAAATCCGGCCAGTCGGCCTCGTAGGTGCGCTTGCGATGGCGCAGCCAGAAGTAGTGGTGATGCTCGTGGTCCATGATCCAGGGCGCGTCGAAGGGGCCGAGATCGATAACTTCGGCGTAGTCGTCCGTGTAGTCCTTGGGGTCGTTGCCGAGGGTGAGGACGGATTCGCCGGTGTAGCCGTTCCAGCCCCAATAGAAATAATTCTGATGGCCGCTGATGGCGGTGGGCAGGCCGTATTTGGGGCCGAGAATGTTCACAGCGCTGGCCTCGCCGTAGTTGCCGCAGAAGATGGCGGTGTGGGCGCGCACATCAGGCGGCAGAGCGTTGTAGCGGGCGGCAAAGCCGGCCACCATCTCCGGCCAGCCGAAGCGGTCGGAGAGGTACTGCGGCAGCGGGCTGGTAAATTTTTCGGTCTTGACCTTGTTGGCGCCGAAGCGAGCGGTGTAGGCGTTGTACTTGTCCGGTGGAAGGATCGTCAGCACGATCGGCGCGGTGATGCAGCAGAGCAGGAAGCCCAGAATCACCGTGTAGGCAATCGACGGCCATGCGCGCCGGGTGAGTTGCCCGAAGGCTGCGGCGCCGGCGGCGAAGAGCACCGGATAAATCGGCGCAACGTAGTAGTCTTTGGCGTGCATCGCCATCATCATCGCCAGAAAAACCAGATAAGTGAGCGCGACGAATCGCCAGGGGCGGCCCTTGCGGGCAAAGCCTAGCCAGGCCAGGCCGCCGATCCACAGCGGAGCGGCGAAGATCAGCAGCATATTCACTTGCGTGACAAGAAAGGTCAGCGGCGGCAGCTTGGTGTTCTTGTCGGTGTGGGCGACGCCGTTGAGCAGTTCGTAGGTGGGAAAGTGGTGGACCCATTGCCAGAGCAGGTTGGGCAGCGCCAGCAGCAGCAGCAGGGCGACTCCGGCGGCGCAGCCCTTTGTCCATAGGATGCGGCGCTGCGGGCTGAGGATGAGGCCGATGAGAAGCGCGACGAGGAAGAAGACGGTGGAGTGTTTGTTCTCGATGCCAAGGCCGGCGAGGAGGCCGAAGAGGAGCCAGGCGCGGGGGCTGGCGCTGCCTTCGGCGATGCGCAGGACGACGAGCAGCGCGCCCATCCAGAAGCAGGGCTCGAAGGAGTTCATGGACAGGTAGTTGGAGGTGCCCAGGAAGACCGGACAGACGAGCGCTGCCATCATGGCCAGCACCTGCGCCGCGCGGCGTCCGCCAAGCTGCCAGGTGAGCAGGCCGGTGAGACCGACGGTTACGCCCGCGGCCAGAAAGCTGAGAATGCGAATGCCGGTGGGCGAGAGGCCGAAGAGCGTCTCGGCCAGCCGCGCCTGCAGAGCCACCAGCGGAGGCTGATCGACGTATCCCCAGGCCAGATGATGGCCGCAAACCAGGAAGTAAAGCTCGTCGCGAAAGAAGCCGTAGCCGAGATGGCTGCCCCAGAGCGAGCTGGCGAAGTGGATCAGAAAAGTGAGGGCGGCAAAGATGCCGGCCAGCCAGAGGGCATGGCGCAGCGGGGTTCGCGCGGGGATGGGGGAAGTGGCTTCGGGCAAAGCTGTGGCCTCCTGAGCGGCGGTCTATGTGATTCTACGCGGGGACTGCGCTGTGAGTTCCGTCAATTATGCGGTCCGAACCAGTGTGCGTGCATCCGCTCCAGGAATTCCTTTGTGATTGGAAAACCTGAGGCCGAACCGATGACCGAGTCGATCTCACATTCTGGGCAAAGCGCAGTCTGCTCCTGATCAATCCACTCTTGAATCATTGAAAACGAAAACGTGGCCATGCAATAGAAACACCCGCACAGGTCACTTTTTCCCAGCTCGGCGCGATGCATACTACAGTGGTCATGCGCTAATACATGGTCATTGTCCTCGCAGCGGAATCGAGAAAATATGGTCATAGCGCAATGGAACGTATGCCCTTGTCGCTGATTCTAGTCCAAAGAACTCGACTTGGAAGCATCTATGTGAAAGTGGTTGTAGATGGTTTCGGCGGTTTTGCGGGGGACTACGGCGGCGAGGGACTCGGCGGTAGCTTGCTGCACGTCGCGGAGGCTGCCGAAGTGAGTTAGCAATCGCTGTCTCGTTTGCGGGCCTACGCCGGGGATATTCAATAACTCGCTGTCGCGGTCGCGCATGGCGCGGCGCTGGCGATGATAGCCGACGGCGAAGCGGTGGCTCTCGTCGCGGATGAGCTGAATGAGATGCAGCACCGGCGAGCGGCGGTCGAGGACGACCGGCTCGTCTTCGTTGCCATAGAGGTAGATGATCTCTTCGCGTTTGGCGATCGAGGCCAGCGGCTGCGTGGTGAGGCCGAGGGATTCAAGGGCTTCGGCGGCGGCGTGGAGTTGGCCGAGGCCGCCATCGACGAGGATGAGCGAGGGGAGGGTCTTGGGTTCCTTGGTGCGGGAAGTTTCGGTCTCCCCGGTCCCAGAATCGGGACCGGGGGCACCCGCTTTATTGTCCAGCTCTTCGAGGAGGCGGCGATAGCGGCGCGCGACTACCTCGCGCATGGAGGCGAAGTCGTCGACGCCGGCCACTGTCTTGACTTTGAATTTGCGATAGGCCTGCTTGTTCATCTTGCCGTCTTCCCAGACCACCATCGAGGCCACGGTCTCAGCGCCCTGGATGTGGGAGATGTCGAAGCACTCGATGCGGCGGGGCAGCTCGGGCAGCAGGAGCACGTCGGCGAGCGCCTCCTGAATGGCCTTGCGCGAGGGTTCGAGGACGCGGAAGCGCTGGGTGTAAGACTGCTTGGCGTTCTGGCTGGCGAGATCGACGAGGGAGCGCTTTTCGCCGCGCTGCGGGACGGCGATCTCGATGCGATGGCCGGTGCGCTCGGTGAGCAATGCGGACAGGGTTTCGCGGTCGTCGAAGCCGGTGGGGACGAGGATGGAACGCGGGATGTAGTGCTGGTCAATGTAGAGCTGTTTGAGGAGGGCGGAGAAGACTGGGCCGGCGTGGAAAGGCGCTGCGCGTTCAGAGATGGTCGCGGAGCCTTCCGATGCGGGTTGGGGTTCATGGTTTCCCACCCATTCCGCAGAAGAACGCGGAATGGATGGGGCACGGAGGTCTTCAGGCGGGGCAGCATCGCCCGCAGGGGCTAAAGCCCCGGCTTCATTTTGGTGGATTTGCAGCACGACTGAAGTCGTGCCCTGATACAAGACGGAGACGGAGTCGAGGTTTTCTGGCGGGGCGGCATCGCCTTCGCTCGCGGCGGCTTCGAGGAGGTCGGGGAGATCTTCCCAGAAGAACTCGCGGCGGTCGACGATTTTGCCGGCGCGGACGTGGAAGAGATTGACGGCCAGCGAGCCGGCCTCGAAGTGATAGCCGAAGACATCGGCGTCGTCGCCCTGCTCGGCGGTGGCGATGCGCTGCTTTTCCTGGAGCTGATGGACTGTGGAGAGCTGGTCGCGCAGGCGGGCGGCGGCTTCAAACTGCTCGGCTTCGGCGGCTGCCATCATACGCGCGGTGAGGGTGCGCTCGAGTTCGGCGGATCGGCCTTCGAGCAAGAGCTGCGCGTCGCGAACGGCGCTCGCGTAGATCTCCGGCGTGGTGAGGCCTTCGACGCAGGGGCCGAGGCAGCGATGAATGTAGTACTGGAGACAGGCGCGGGGATGGTAGCGCGAGAGATCGACCTTGCAACTGGGGATGAGAAAGCTGCGATGGATCAGCTCGACGATGCGATAGGCCAGGTTGCCGGGAAAGTAAGGGCCGTAGTAGGCGGCGCCGTCCTTGCGCAGGCGGCGGGTGACGAAGACTTTGGGGAAGCGGTCGGCCAGCGTGAGCTTGACGTAAGGGTAGGTCTTGTCGTCGCGCAGCAGGATGTTGAAGCGCGGATGGCGCTGCTTGATGAGATTGTTTTCGAGAGCCAGGGCTTCGTGCTCGTTGGCGACGAGGATGTAGTCGAGATCGACGGCCTCGCGCATCAGCGAGCCGGTCTTGGCGTTGGCCTGCGCGGCCTCAAGGAGATAAGAACGGACGCGGGAGCGAAGGTTCTTGGCCTTGCCCACGTAGATGACGTCGCCCTCGGCGTTCTTGTAGAGATACACGCCGGGCTGCGTGGGCAGGGCGCGGATTTTTTCGTGGAGGTCCATGGAGTGCGGGCAGCGAAGCCAGATTCAGGATAGCGGGAAAGAGCTTCTAGCTCCTAGCTTTTAGCTTTTAGCCTTCCGCTCGCGGCCACATACGGCTGATATTTCGCGTGGGTCCATTGCCCGAAACAGCTAATAGCTAGCAGCTAAAGGCTATCTTCCGTCGCGCAATCCTTACCGTTTCGCGTAAAAACTACACGGTTGGAGCGGGTGGGCGGTGAAGAAGCAGTGTGTGCAAGGCGCTTGTTTTCAAAGTATTGGAGGGGTATCGGCGTTTGGCCCCGCGTATGCATTGTTTGTGGTAACGCGTAAGGCCAGCTCTGCCGGCAAATCCGCGGCGGCAAGCAGCATGGCGGAAAAGGAACGGGAGAATGAGCACGTATCGGTTTGGAGTATTGAGTTTGGCGGCGAGTTTGGCCGTGGCGGGCGCGACGGGTTGCGCAACCAAGAGCTATGTGCGCAACGAGACGGCGCCGCTGGTGGACCGCACCAATCAACTGGATAGCAAAACGGCGGCGAACAACCGGCAGATTCACGACGTGGACGACCGGGCGCAGTCGGGAATCCGGCAGGCGCAGGGAGCGGCGGACGCGGCCGGCCAGAACGCGCAGAACTCGAGCAAAGACGCCGGCGATGCTGAGTCAGCGGCTGGCTTTGCGGTGCATCGCGCCGATTCGCTGGAGAGCGTAGTGAAGGGGCTTGACGACTACAAGCCAGTGGCCAATGTCGCGGTGACCTTTGGCTTCGACAAAGCGGTGCTGACCAAGGAAGACCGGGAGCAACTGGACGCCTTTGCCGCGCAGGTTGGCTCGGCGAAGGGTTTCATTCTGGAAGTGACGGGCGGGACGGACTCGACCGGTCCGGCGCAGTACAACTATGACCTGAGCCAGCGGCGAGCCGATGCGGTGGTGCAGTACCTGGCGTCGAAGTACGGAATTCCCGCGCACCGCTTTTACCTGATCGGGATCGGCAAAGACAAGGCAGTGGCTCCGAATACGACCGCCGAAGGACGCAAGCGGAATAGGCGCGTGGAGGTGCGGATGCTGTCGAATTCGGCCGGGGCCGAGGCCCAGCAGGCCAGCGGGCAGTAGCGGAATTTGTTCTGGAAAGCCGCGCATGATTTGACAAAGGGCTCCGGTTTTTCACCGGGGTCCTTTTTTTGGCGCTTGGAAGGGGATGCGCGCATCTGAGAGAATGGCAGAGGGCGTTTACTGAATCGTTTTATCAATGCGGGCTCTTTTGGAAGAGGATGGCGCGTTGGCGCTTCTCTTCCCTGCCGGGCAAGGAGTTGCGGAGTGCTTCTATCGAAGAATCGTCTTGCGGGGGCTTGCTTCCCCTATGGGGTCATTTTTCTCACAGCGCTGGTGATTGCGGGGTGCTCCTCGACTGGCACCTCAACGCCGCCGGTTAGCCGGACGACGCCCAAGATCACCTGGGCAGTTCCCGCTTCCGTCGTTTATGGAACGGCCCTGAGTTCCGCGCAACTGGATGCAAGCTCGGGGGGCGTGGCGGGCACGTTTGCCTACTCGCCGGCCGCGGGGGCGGTGCTGGCAGCCGGCTCGCAGACGCTTTCAGTCACTTTTACGCCGACAGACACGACAGCCTATAACAGCGCCACCGGCAGCGTAATCCTGACGGTAAACCAGGCCACGCCGGCAATCACCTGGGCAACGCCCGCGCCCATTATCTATGGCACGGCGCTGAGTTCCGCGCAGCTTGATGCTGTGACCACTGTGGCGGGCAGCTTCAGCTACTCGCCCAGCCTGGGGCAGATTTTGCCTGTCGGCAACCAGACGCTTTCCGTTACCTTCACGCCGACCGATACGGCGGACTACACGTCTGCGACCGGAAGCGTGACGCTATCGATAACCAAGCCGGCAACGGCGATCACCTGGGCGGCTCCGGCGGCGATCACCTATGGCACGGCGCTGAGCGGCACTGAGCTTGACGCAACGGCCAATGTGCCCGGCAGCTTCAGTTACACGCCCGCCGCGGGAACGGTGCTTGCGGCGGGAGAGCAGACGCTCTCAGTCACATTCACGCCGACAGATACGGCAGACTACCACAGCGCGATAGACAGCGTGACGCTGACGGTGAACCAGGCTACGCCGGTAATCACATGGGCCGCTCCGACCGACGTTGTTGAAGGAACCGCTCTGAGTTCCACACAGCTGGATGCGACGGCCAATGTGGCTGGCAGCTTCAGTTACACGCCGCCTTTGGGCACGGTGCTGAGCACGACGGGAACGCAGTCGCTCTCGGTGACATTCACACCCGCGAACACAACGGATTACACCACGGCAACGGCCAAGGTGTCGCTGATTGTGATTCCCGCATCGGGTGCGGCGCTGGTGGATTTTGGCACGACGGAGCAGACGATTCGCGGCTTCGGGGGCTCGACGGCCTGGCTGGGACAGCTGACTACCCAACAGGCCACGGCGCTGTTCAGCCCCACCAACGGCATCGGCCTCAGCATTCTGCGGATGCGCATCGATCCCACCGGCACAGCCGCCACCAAGTGGGTTCCGACCAATGGAGCCTGGGCCACCGAGGTTGCCAACGCACAGGAAGCCATCGCCGCCAACCCGAATGCCATCGCCTTTGCGAGCCCCTGGACTCCGCCCGCGCCCATGAAGACCGACACCCAAGGCGTTTCCTATACCAGCGGCAACTCCTTGTGGGGCGGTTCCTTGAACACTGCAAATTATGCCGATTACGCGAACTATCTGGAGGATTTTGTCACCTACTTCAATGCCCACGCCGGATTTGACCTCTACGCTATCTCGATGCAGAACGAACCAGACTGGGATCCTAATCCCGGTTATGAGTCCTGCATCTGGACTCCGGCGCAGATGGATGCCTGGGTCGCCTCGTTGACTGCGAGCGGCGCGACGAACCCGCTGACCGCCAGGCTCATCATGCCGGAGTCACTTGACTTCAACCCCGCCCAGGCCCTGACGGCTCTCACTGATAGGAATGCGGAGCCCAACATCAGCATCATCGGCGGCCATCTATATCAATTTCAAGAAGGGGTGGGCGATCCAACTTCTTACCCAAACGCTGCAACCTATGGCAAGGAGCTATGGATGACCGAGCACTACCAGAACTCGGCAGGGGACATCTCCGATGCGCTCGGCTCGGCCCAGGAGGTCCATAATTCCCTAGTCAACGCCCAGTACAGCGCCTATGTCTGGTGGTGGATCTGGGACGACCCGAACGATGGCGTCAATTTCGGGCTGATCAACTCCAGCACGACCAGCCCCACTCCAACTTACTTCGGCTACGGGATCGGCCAATTCTCCAAGTTCATCCAACCGGGCGATTTGCGCGTGAATGCCACGGCGAACCCGGTTGCGGGTGTATATCTCTCGGCTTACGGGGGGAACGGCAAACTGGTGATCGTGGCGATCAATGCCAATGCAACCGCCGCGTCCGTGCCTGTTTATATTGAGGGCCAGAGCGTGAATTCGCTCACGCCCTATCAGACCTCGGCCAGCGCGAAGATGGCGGAGCTGAGCGCGGTCAGTGTTTCCGGCAATCAATTCACCTACTCGCTGCCGGCGCAGAGCATTACCACATTCGTGGCGACGGCCTCCGCCCCGTTCAACTGAGGGAGCACCGCGTGAAAAACTGGCAAAAAGCGCTCATCGTTACGCTGATTACGCTGACCATTGGCGGCATCTATCTCTTTACCGTATGGCAGCGCCGGCGGAATCCCGGCGTGATTCCCCAGGCCAACGCGCGGCAGACGCTGAGCCTGGACCAACTGGCGGTAGTGCGGAAGTTCTTTCCCGCTCGCTTTGAGGACACGCTGCGCCTGCAAGGCACCGCGGTGTGGGAGAAGAACGGATACGTAATGCCTTACTATCCTTACTCTGGCGGGCAGGTGGTGTTTGCCAAGCGGGTGGGAGTGATTCCCGCGGCGCAGCGCATGGAAGTGAAGAAGATCGTGAAGGCAGCCGTGCCCGCGGGCGTGGAGGACAAGATCGAGCACGGCAGCCGGCAGGCCTTCGCTGTCTTCACGCTGCCGGGAAGCGAAGCGCTCTATGCTACTCCCATCGGATATATGCGGGGCAGCGAAGAAGCCTATTACACCGACCTCCTCTTTTACTACGACGATCCGCACACGATTTACGATCACTGGCCCAAGGATGTGTGGGCAGCCGTCGATGCGCGCCAGATCAAGCCGGGGATGAGCGAACTGGAGACGGAGATGGCCATCGGGCGCAAGATGGAAGCCGACGGCGAGACGGAAGGCGACCGCACAGTGAATTACGACCAAGCCGGCAAACATTGGGCCGTGACCTATGTGAAGAACCAGGCCACGTTGATCCAGAGCCATTAGAGCGTTTCCATGTTGGCGTAGAGTGCAGCGTGGACCGGGAGGTCCACGCGACAGCCGGCCAGGAGGCCGGCGCTACCTATATTTGCAGCGATCGGCAACCTGAGCATGACCGGAGATCCACTCTATACCAACAGACAAGAAGCTCTAAAACATCGTCTGCACCGTCACGGAGCCAACGGCTCGGCCTTTGCTCTCCGCGCGCCAAGTAATCTGCTGCCAGCCGCCTTCGGGTTTCGCGGGCGGGGTAAGTGTCACCCGCACCGGATAGACATCGTGCGGTCCCACGGGGTAGAGCGAATCCCCGCCGCTTGCTTTCCAGCCATCCGGCAGTTCAACGCTCAGGGAAATCTTCTCGGGCTCACTGGTATCGTTATGGAGCAGCAACGGTAACTCCACGCCGCTGGCGGATAGCACTCCGATCTCCGGAAACTTCATCAGGCCAGCCAGACGGCCGATGTCGTGGGCGGGCCAAAAGTCGCTATAAAAGGCCCACGAATCCCCTAGCTCGATGGACAGCCCTTCACGAACCGGCGGCCGATAGCCGCGAACGGGAGCAAATGGGATCGGGCCGGGAACAACGCCTTCAAAAATATCTCCTGTGACGGAACCACCGACCAGCGATTTGCCAAAGACAAACCGGATCGGCGCCTCAAAGTCTTTGAAGTCCCCCGTTTCCAGAGCATGTTTCCCTACTTCCCCTTGACCGATTTGTGTCAGATAGTAGGCATCTTCCAATGCGGCCGAACGGGCGTAGGAGGTATGCAAGGAAGGAGAAATGGCCGTCATGGAATATACCGGACCCTGCCCTTCCATGAAAGCGATTTGAGTGGCTTCAGAGAAGAAATAGAGTTTCTCCGGCTGCCACGGACGAAGCCCCTCGGTAAGGTTGCTGAATCCCGTTCTGTCGCGAGGGAGGGAAACCTGCTCCGGAAATGCCGTTGGATCGCCGGCCATGTCAAAAGCTTCAGTGGCAATCACGGCGGAGGCCTGATGATCGCCATGATTTTCGCCCACAACAAAATGAGGAAGAATAGTGAGGATGACTTCCGGGCGTGTAAGCCGGATGATACGCACGGCCTGTTCGAGCGCAGCGCCATGGCCCCAGGTTTCGAGCGAGCGCAAAACATTTTGGCCAGGAGTATCAGAGCCGCTCATGAACCAGACATTATCTATGCCCATTGAAGCCAGGGCGCGGCGCACCTCGATTTCCCGAATGGCGGCAAGCGAAGCAGCCTGTTCAAACCCAACTTCATTGCCGCCCGAGTTACCGCGCGTTCCCAAAAGCACGGCCACCCGCTTATGCTCATCGTAGACGGCCTTGGCAAGATATCCGGCTATCAACGTCTCATCGTCCGGGTGAGCAATCACGACAAGAATGTCTGCCTTGAAACGGCTGTCCGGAGCAGGGCTTGGCCGCGCCTCGTTTTTTGGGGCTGCCGCGTTTGCGGCCGTGGGAACAGCTTGCGCCAGCGCCACGGCAGGCCATATTCCCACCATCATCACGAGCAAGAACGCGGGCAGATTCCATCGGGAGAGAAATGCGGCGCACTGACGTATCGTTGAACTCTCCAAGCGGACTCCATAGACCTTGATCATTTGCGATTCCTCCAAGAATGCCACGCAGTAGCCATGGTATGCCTCTCGTGGCTTGGCTGTCGCCGGGGCGACGGCGGAGCAGCTTGCCGGCCGCGAGCAGTTGCCGGCGCCCAGCGATATCGCCGCGCGGTCCCGCTGGAGTAACTTTATGGGTTGGGCGGAGCTGATCCAGGAGAACGACACCAACGCGCAAATCCAGGTGACTTACTGGGCAAGCGATGGGATTACTGAAAATGGAAACAACAAGATGCCTGGCTGGTAAGCAGCGCGCTACACCATGGCGTGCTGCGCGACAGCCTCCTCGGCTTCCAGCTTGCTGCCCACCTCGGCGGCGGCAGCGGCCAGCACGCGATGGTGGATCGTGAAGAGCGCCAACTCCAGGCGGTCGCTGACTCCGGTCTTGTCATAGACGCTGCGCAGATAGTTCTTGATCACCTGCTCGGTGGTCTTGAGGCGTGTGGCGATCTCGCGGTTCTTGCAGCCCTGAACAATGAGAGCGACGATGCGCATCTCCTTGGGAGTGAGCCGGTCGCGTACCCTGGTGCCCACCATATCTTCCTCGGGCGAGTCGGGCACCATCAACTGCGGAGGCAGCCAGATGTCGCCTGCTGCGACCGAACGCACGCAATCGACCAGGGCCGGGCCGGTCACATTGCGAAAGACCACGCCGCGAAAGCCCTGCTGTAGATAGGCGCCCGCCGGATCGCTGTTCTCGGCAATCACGATGCCGCGGCTGCCGGTACTCTCCAGTAGTGTGCGCAATTGCCCCAGATCCGGCCGCAGCGACGTGGAAAACAGGACGATGGAGCCGGGAAACGTCGTGATGGCATGATGCATGCGGTCAAGGTCCGCGCATTGTGCGATGATGCGCAAATCCTCGTCCATGGCCAGCACTTTGGCGGTGCCTGCCCGAAAGATGGCCTGCGAATCAGCCAGGATGACTTTGTTCATGATGCGCGCCTCGCCCGTTGCATATCCCTGAGGCTAGTTCAATACCCGCCCTGCCCGCGGCTCCGGCCTGGCCGGAAAGCGCGGCACAAGTTCAGGCAATGGCCTCTGCCCATTTGAACACTATCGGCAATCCCCGAAAAACCGCCAACTGTCCTAATCTGCAACGCGGGCTCAGTCAAATACCCTCTGATGGCCGGTCCAGGGGCAAACCTTTCGACTGCCGAAAAGTTTCCTACAAACGAGATTACAGCCTGTTGACCCCAATGGTCACGAAAAATCCGCCGCCGGCAGCAATGGATTCTGTTTACACGTGAGGAACTTGGACAACGGGCAGAGATCGCGGCTGGCGCCGAGCCGTCCATCCTCCTCTCCCCACACTCCGAACTTCTATTCCGGTGCAGCACTCCTCCCTTTTTCTTCACCGGAACGGCGGTCAAGTTGGCCAGCGCCCTGCCGATGAAAAAGATGGGGAAGCACGGATGACCGATCGGGCGGAACTTCTCGAGGCCGCGCTCGACACCTTTGCCGAGGGCATTGCGCTGGTTGGCGCGGAGGGCCGGATCGTCTTCTGGAATGGTGCCGCGAAGGCCATTACAGGGTACGCGAGCGTTGACCTTCTGGCGCGTTCTACGCCGGCCGTTCTGGAGATGTTGTTTGCCGGGCCGCTGCCAGGAGAGGAATCGGGCGCGGGGGTGCAAGCGAAATTCGGCGCTCTGGTTGAACTGAAGCACAAGCTGGGGCACACAGTGCCGGCGATGCTGCGGACCCTGGTGCTGCGCGACGGGCTGGGTGGGCGCATCGGTTGGGCAGCCGTTTTCCATCCGGCCGAAAGCCTGGATGCGCTGCCGCACGGGGAGTGCGGTGATGGCTCCGGCGTGGAGGCCAGCCTGGCGGATCTCGAATCGCGGCTAGGATCGGCCTTCGAGGACTTCACGCAGGGCGGGCCGCCCTTCGGCGTGCTTTGGATTACCGTCGATCAGGCCCACGAGCTGCGCAGAACACACGGCGCCGGCGCTTGCGACGCGATGCTCGAAAAAGTGGAGCGTGCCCTCGCCAACGGGCTGCGGCCGGCTGAGGCTCTGGGACGCTGGGGCGACGATGAGTTTCTAGTGCTCTCGCACGAGCGCACACCGCAGATGCTGGCGGCTCACGCTCAGTCGCTGGCGGGCCTGGCCCGCACGGCTGACTTCCGCTGGTGGGGCGACCGGATATCGCTCACCGTGAGCATCGGCGCAACGCAAGCCGAGCGGGCAGGGAGCTTGGCAGATCTGCTGGAAAGAAGCAAAGCAGCAATGTCTTCCAGCTTTCATGCGGGCGGGAACCAGATCACGTTCGCGTCAGGGAGGAACGAATGTTTGCCATCATAGGTATTCTCCTGGTCTTCGCCTCCGTCATCGGCGGATTTCTGATGGAGAAGGGGCAGATTCTGGTTCTTCTTCAGCCGGCGGAGTTGCTGATTATTGCCGGAGCGGGCACAGGCACACTGCTGGCGGCCAATCCGGCGCATATCATCAAAGCCATCGCCGGCGCGCTGGGTGGAGTGCTCAAGGGCTCGCCCTTCAACAAAGAGCGCTACCTGAGCACGCTCAAGATGATGTACCAGTTCCTGAACAAGGTGCGCAAGGAGGGATTGCTGAGCGTGGAGATGGACGTCGAGAAACCGGAGGATAGCTCGATCTTCAAGAACTATCCCGAGTTTCTCGCCGATCATCATGCCAGGGAGTTTGTCTGCGACACGCTGCGCATGGCCATCACCGGCGGCGTTGAGCCCTTTGACATGGACCAGATGATGGAGCTGGACATGGATGTCCATCACCACGAGGCGACACAGCCGGTCAGTTCCCTGAGCACGGTGGCGGATGCGCTGCCCGGATTGGGTATTGTGGCCGCGGTGCTGGGCGTGGTTATCACCATGGGCTCGCTGGGCGGTCCGCAGGAGGAGATCGGGCGCAAGGTTGCGGCGGCGCTTGTGGGCACGTTTCTGGGCATCCTGCTGTGCTATGGCGTGGTCGGTCCCCTGAGTTCGAACATGGCGAAGACGGCCGACGCGCACAATGAATACCTGCATGTGCTGCGAGTGCTGATCCTTTCCTTTCTGAAGGGCTCGGCACCCATGATCGCCATCGAGATGGGGCGGCGCGCGATTCCCGCGCATGTGCGGCCGAGCTTCGATGAGATGGAAAAGAGCTGCAAGAACCATGCGGCCGGCGCGGAGCAGGCCGCGGCGGCATAGGGCGCTCTCAGGAATAACGCCGCGCGCCGAAGAGTTCTGAAGACCTTGCGAATTGCTCAAGAGAGAGATAGGAAATGACGCCCGCCAAGACTCAACCGATCATCGTCATCAAGAGGAAGGGCGGCCACGGCGGCCACCATGGCGGCGCGTGGAAGGTGGCCTATGCCGACTTTGTCACCGCCTTGATGTCGCTGTTCATCGTGCTCTGGCTGATGGGTTCCAGCGAGCAGGTGAAGAAGGCCGTGGCCGGCTACTTCAACGACCCCAAGGGAACCGGAAAGCTGTTGGGAACCGTCCTGAGCGGCACGGGCGTTTCCACATCTTCGGCCACCGATGACCAACTCCAAAAACTGAAAGACAAGCTCGAGCAGGAGATCAAGGCGCGGAAAGAGCTGGAGAAGCTTTCAAAGCAGATTGAGATCACCATCACTCCCGAGGGGCTGCGCATTGAACTGATCGAAGGCAAGGACGGAACCTTCTACGAGATTGGAAGCGCCAGGTTGAGCGCCAGCGGGCAGGAGCTGTTGGCGCTGCTTGCGGCGGAGCTGAAGACGCTGCCCAATTCGCTGCTGATCGAGGGCCACACCGACGCCACACCGTATTCAAGCGACGCCGGCTATAGCAACTGGGATCTCTCGGCCGACCGCGCCAACTCCGCGCGCCGGCTGATGCAAGCCGACGGGGTGCGCGTCAACCAGGTGACCCAGGTGCGCGGCTACGCCGACCAGATGCTGCGCGTGAAGGCTAATCCCTTCGATCCATCGAACCGGCGAATCTCGATTCTGGTGAAGAACGACAACGAATCGGTGCCGACGCTCTCGGCGGACAGCGTAGTGAATGGAACCACGCCTTTGCCGGGAGCCGCGCCAGCAGAGAACGGAGCCAGGCCGCCTGCCGCCCAGGCCGCGGCCCTTCCTCAAGCAAAGCCTGCTACCGGGACACCCGGAGCCAAACCCAGCCTGATGGAAAGGCTCAAGGGGATGCTGCCGTGGACGAAGAAGTAGCGGGACGGCGAGGGTGGGGCACCCGGCCATCCGGCCCGAAGGCATTGCATCCCCATAGCCTGTTCTTTCTGTATGTGGTGCGGAATCGGCGTAGAATTCCAGGTTAGCTACCAGGATCGACGGGCAGCGGTGGCATAAACCCCCATGGTTTGGGTTGGTAGTCGGTTCCCCCCTTTCAAGAACAGGAGAATTCCCATGCCTTCGGTCGTCGGATGTGCATTTCCGCGGCTACCCCTTCGGGGACGGCTTTCCGCGTTCAGGCTGTCTTTGAGCGGCTTCGCGCTGGTTGCCGGTGTGCTAATGGCTGCGCTGCCGGCGGCCGCCAGTTCCACAGCCACCACCACGACACTCGCGGTCACATCTGGCGGTGTCGCGGTCACTACTGTCAATTCCGGCAGCGTAGTCACGCTGACCGCGACGGTGAAGGCCGGAACGACGCCGGTTTCGCCGGGGCTGGTGAAGTTCTGCGACGCGGAGGGGGCCCACTGCACCGACGTCCATGTGCTTGGCACAGCGCAACTGACCAGCGCCGGAACGGCAATCTTCAAGTTCAGGGCGGGAGTGGGGAGCCACGCCTACAATGCGATCTTCGCGGGGACGCCCAACGGAGTCACGGCCTACGCCGCCAGCAGCTCCGGCACAGAGGCGCTGGCCGTTACCGCAAGCGTTGCAACGACAACGACTTCGATTGCGCAGAATGGCGGCGTTGGCAACTACACGCTGACGGCGACGGTAGACGGGGCGGGCAGCATCGCGCCGACAGGAACCGTGTCGTTTCTTGATACCAGCAGCGGGAATGCATTGCTGGGCACGGCAACGCTGAGCGCAGGCACGGCCGGCCTCATCTTCGTGAATACTCCGACCACGGCAACGGGATATCGACCCTCTGCCGTTGCGGTGGGCGACCTCAACGGGGACGGCGTCCCGGACCTGGCCGTCGTGAATGAATGCGGCAGCGACCCGAATTGCGGAGCGGAGTCGCCGGGGACGGTTACGATCCTTTTGGGCAATGGGGACGGGACTTTCAATGCCACATCGGTCAGCCCCACGGTCGGTTTGGATCCCACAGCCATTGCAGTGGGCGACTTCAACGGGGACGGCAAGCAGGACCTGGCCGTTGCAACCGCGGGCGGAGTGTGGATTCTCCTCGGCAAGGGCGACGGGACCTTTAATACCGGGGAGGCAACTTCGTCGGCGGGCTCCCAATCCCCGGCCATTGTGGTGGGCGACTTCAACGGGGACGGCATCCCGGACCTGGCTGCGCTCGCACCGGGCGACACCGTCGCGATTCTGCTGGGCAACGGCGACGGAACGTTTACGCAAACCGTGGCCAGCCCAGTAACGGGCAGCAATCCCAAATCCATCGCGGTAGGGGACTTCAACGGGGACGGCTATCCAGATCTGGCTGTCGTGAATGAATGCGGCAGCGACCCGAATTGCGGAGCACATTCGCCGGGGACGGTTACGATTCTCCTCAGCAATGGCGATGGAACCTTCACGGCTAAGACGCCTAGCCCGGAGGCAGGCTATTATCCCTCCGCCATTGCGGCCGCCGATTTCAACGGAGACGGTTTCCTCGATCTGGCCGTGGTGCCGGGCTGTTGCGGGGATTACGGAACCAAGCCAACGTTGGCGATGCTCATGGGCAACGGCGACGGGACATTTACGCTCTCACCCACAAGCACATACCTGCCTGGCCCAGACCCCGGGTACGATTACGGCAGTTACCCATTCATGGGTATCGGCGATTTCAACGCAGATGGCTTTCCTGGTCTGGCTGTCTGGGGCTCATTTGAGGACGTCACCGTGACGCTCTACGAAGAAGCGGTGCTGCCGGGCAAAGGCGACGGGACTTTCCAGGCGCCGGTGAGCCTGTTGTCCCGCGACGATGTTGCGGGCCTCGCAGTGGGTGACTTCAATGGGGACGGCTACTCGGACCTGACCAGCGTCTTCCTCTGCACATACGGTAGCCTTGCCTGCCCGGACCCGGGCGAAAACGCCGGCGCCGTACAGGTGTATCTGACCGAAAACCAAATCTCGACGACTGCTTCGATCGGCGGAGTCGCGTTTCCGGCGGCCACCGGCACGCACAATGTGGTTGCAAGCTACTCCGGCGACAGCAATTACAATCCCAGCACCTCCGGCGCAACGACCCTGACCGCGGCCAAGGGTACGCCGACAGTGACCGTAACATCTTCGGCTAACCCCGCGCCTTATGGCACATTGGTGACCTTGACGGTAACGGTCACAGGCAGCGGACCCACTCCGACCGGCGGGGTGACTTTCTACGACGGCGGCGAACTGCTGGGAACGCGTGGATTGAATAGCAGTGGTCTCGCCACCTTTGTCACAAGCGGATTTCCATTGGGTTCCTCCTCCATCACGGTGACCTACGCGGGCGATAGCAACTACAACTCGGCAAACTCCCTGGCCTACAACCTGACGGTGATTAAGGGGGCGCAGACGATCAACTTCCCGGCCATTACTGCCGCGCAACATGCCCTGACGCAACTGAACCTGTCGGCCACGGCCAGCTCCGGCCTGGCGGTCACGATTGTCTCCACCACGCCCGCCGTCTGCACCGTCTCGGGCTCGACAGCGTCGCTGCTTATAGGAGGAACCTGCACCCTTCAGGCCACACAGGCGGGCAATGCGAACTACGGCGCGGCCCCAATGGTCTCGCAGAGCTTTATGGTCCACATGGTTCCGCAGACCATCACCTTCTCGACGCTTCCCAGCCAGCCTGTCGGAGCGAACCCGAAGCTGACAGCCACGGCCAGCTCCGGCCTGACGGTGGCCTTCGCCTCCATCACGCCCGCAGTCTGCACGGTGTCGGGAACCACGGCATCGATGCTTGCCACGGGAAGCTGCGTCATCCATGCCACGCAGGCGGGCAACGGTGTTTACTCTCTCGCCCCGACGGTCTCGCAGGACATCCTGGTGCGTCCGTTTGGCGAGACGATCACCTTCCCGGCGATCACGGCGACCCAGTACGCCGCCTCGACGCTCGGCCTGAGCGCCACGGCCAACTCGGGCCTGGCAGTCAGCTTCGCCTCCACCACACCCGCCGTCTGCACGGTGTCGGGAAGTACGGCCTCGCTTCTGACAGCGGGAAGCTGCATCCTCCATGCCACGCAGGCCGGCAACGTCACCTATGCAGCGGCCACGCCGGTGACGCAGGTTGTGGTTGTGCACCTGGCCCCGCAGACGATCACTTTCCCGGTGATTCCGAGCTCCAGCGCCGGAGCGAACGTGACCCTGTCGGCCACGGCTAGCTCGGGGCTCGCGGTCGGCTTTGCTTCAGCAACCAGTTCGATCTGTACGGTATCCGGAAGCACGGCATCGATGCTCACCATGGGAACTTGCATCATCCACGCCACACAGGCGGGCAGCAACGTCTACTCCGCGGCCCCGATGGCGTCGCGAAGCATCAACGTAGAGCATGCCCAGACCATTAGCTTCCCGGCCATCACCGGCACACACTACGCGCTGTCGAGTCTGCTTCTTTCGGCCACGGCAAGCTCGGGGCTGGCGGTCAGTTTCGCCTCGACCACGCACGCAGTCTGCACCGTGGCAGGCACGACAGCATCGCTGCTCATCGGGGGATCCTGCACCATCCAGGCCACGCAGGCGGGCAACACCGTTTATGGCGCGGCCCCACCGGTCTCGCAAAACATCACGGTGAGCCCTCTGAGCCAGAGCCTTACTTTCCCAACGATCACGGCGACCGCGTACGCCACGACGCAGATCAGCTTGGCGGCGACGGCCAGCTCCGGGCTGGCGGTGAGTTTCGTCTCGACCACGCCCGCCGTCTGCACCGTTTCGGGAAGCACGGCTTCGCTTCTCGTCATCGGAACCTGCGCCATTCGCGCCGCACAAGACGGCAACGCCGCTTATAGCGCGGCCACGGCGGTGGGGCAGAGTCTCACGGTACATCATGAGACTCAGACCATCACCTTCCCGGCCATCGCGCCCCAGGTAGTCGGAGTGTACTTCGCTTTGTACGCGACGGCCAGCAGCGGCCTCCCTGTCAGCTTTGCTTCGACCACTACCACGGTCTGCACGGTGTCGGGGAGCAATGTCTCGATGCTCACGCCGGGAACCTGCGTGATTCATGCCACGCAAGCGGGCAACACCGCCTATGCCGCGGCCCCGCTGGTCTCGCTGGACATCACCGTGAAGGCCAACTGACAAACCAACTCGAAGCCGTGGAGCGCATGACAAACGCTCTCCGGCTCGTTTCGTCAGAAATTAAGAGAGACAGGTCCCCAAATCGGCATCAAGCCAGGGGGGCGGAAAAAGGTGAAAGGCGGTATCATCAGTTAAGTAGTCTTACATGAACTACTTAGATATGATGCGAAAGTGGCGGAATTGGCAGACGCACCAGACTTAGGATCTGGCGGAGTAATCCATGGGGGTTCGAGTCCCCCCTTTCGCACCATCCCCACACCCTTTCCGTTTCGACGGACGGACGCCTTTTCCGCGACCTGCCCAGCCCGGTCGGAGTAATCTGGAGACACCATGAGCCCATCCGCGCAACAGCCGCAAATGAACCTTGTCCAGACCCCCGACTACCGCGAAACCTACGCCAACAGCGTGCAGGTTCGCGTCAGCGTCTGGGATTTTCAACTGGTTTTCGGCCTGGCAGCCTCCGAAGCCCCCGACCAGGTGACCATTCGCAACCATAGCGCGATTTTCCTGAGCCCGCAGCAGGCCAAGGCTTTGTCGAACATGCTGGCACAGAACCTGGCCCAGTATGAGCACGCTTTTGGAGCTCTCAACCTGGAGCCGCAGAGCCACGGCTTCCCGCAGGGGCCGGTGAACTAGGGACTAGGGACTAGGGACTGGGGACCAGGGACTGGGGACTGGGGACCAGGGACTGGGGACTAGGGACCAGGGACTAGGGACTAGGGACCAGGGACTAGGGACTAGGAACTAGGGACTAGGAACTAGGAACCAGGAACCACGAAGCTCAACCGGGACCTTCATCGAGGAGCGATCGCTTGCGCCGAAAAACGCCCATGCAGCAGCGGCTTGACGCGCTCTTTCCTGCCTGGATGATCTTTCCGGTGGTCTTTGCGGCGGTTTATGCCAGCCACTATACCCTGCTGCGCCTGCCCTACTACTGGGATGAGGCCGGCTACTACATCCCCGCGGCATGGGACTTCTTCCGGACCGGCTCGCTGATTCCCCTCACCACAATGACCAACGCCCATCCGCCGCTGCCCAGCATCTATCTGGCGCTGTGGTGGAAGGTCTCGGGCTTTCTTCCGGAAGTCACGCGCGAGGCCGTGGTGATTGTGGCTTCGTTCGGCCTGACAGCGGTGTGGAGGTTGGCCGTGCGCCTGGTGGGCGTGCCCGCGGTTGCTTTCTGGACCGTGGCGCTCACCGCTCTCTACCCCGTCTGGTTCGCCCAGAGCACCCTGGCTCACGCCGATATCTTCGCGGCGACCTGCGCGCTCTGGGGGCTGGTTTACGCGTTGCCCGCAGCGACTCCGGATCAGCCTCGCAAGCCATGGCTCGCCGCGCTGTGGTTTGCCCTGGCCGCGCTCTCAAAGGAGACGGCCATCGTCATTCCGCTCACACTGGCGGCTGTCAGCCTTTTTGAGAGCCGCCGCGCGGCTGGATTGGCCCGCATCCGGCTTTGGCGCGAGGCAGCCTGGCTCGCCGGTTGCGTGCTGCCGCTGATGGCCTGGTACGGCTTCCACTACTGGAAGACCGGCTTCCTCTTTGGCAATCCCGAGTTTCTGCGCTACAACGCCCAGGCCAATCTCTCGCCTCTCCGCATCCTGGCCGCCTTCGGCTACCGCATCCTGCATCTGACCGCGCAGATGAACCTCTTTGTGCCGGTGGGAATGGCTCTGGCCGCGCTGCTGCTGGAGCCGAGGACTGACAGAGATCAGAGATCAGAGATCAGAGATCTGGGATCAGAGATCAGGGGTCAGGGATCAGGGGTCAGGGATCAGAGGCCCGGAATCGCGCACGCCGCCCTGCGCCGCATCTTTATGCTGCTGCTGGCGAATGCCCTGCTCTTCAGCGTTCTGGGCGGGGCGCTGCTCACCCGCTACCTGTTGCCCATGTATCCGCTGGTGCTGCTGCTGGCCGTCACTACGCTTTATCGCCGCGCGCCTTACTGGCAGGGACTGGCCGCCTTCTCCGCGGCGGCCTTCGTGCTGGGGCTGTTCGTCAACCCGCCCTATCGTTTCGCCCCGGAAGACAATCTGGCTTACGCGCACGTCATCCGCCTGCACCAGGCCGGGATCGCCGAGCTTGAGAAGCGCTATCCCGGCGCGACCGTGCTCACGGCGTGGCCCGTCAGCGACGAGCTGATCCGCCCCGAGCTGGGATACCTCACGCAGCCCTTCGCCGTCTACCGGATCGAAGACTTCACCGCTGGCCAGATCGCCCGCGCCGCTCAGGAGCCGGAAAAATACTCGGTAGCCCTGGTCTTCTCGACCAAGTACGATCCGCCCTCGCTGCCGATGAGCCTGGGGCCGAAGAGTGACGCGCTGGCCGAGCGCTTTTTCGGCCTGCATCACGACCTGCAACCCGAGGAGATCGCCCGCCAACTTCACGGCGACCTGGTCTGGAAGCAGGAAGACCACGGCGAGTGGATCGCGCTGATCCGCTTCAATCGGCGGTTTGAGGCGCGGGCGGAGAGCAATTTGCCCTGAGCTGAGTTCGGATTCGCCTGGTTCTCGTCTTGAGACCTCACACTGAAAGCTGCCAGGAAGAGCGGCTCGGCAACCGCGCTCACGCCGTCCCTCGCGCCCCAACCGTAACCAGCGCCCTGTTCCCTGTTCCCTCCCATCTGCTACACTCGCTGCAATCTAAGAGAAGATGCTTTTCAAGGCACACAGCGCGGCAGTCTACGGAATCGACGCCAACCTCATCGATGTCGAGGTGGACTATAGCGGCGTGGTTGCGGAGAAGGATGTCTTCCACACCGTCGGCCTGCCGGACGCGGCGGTGCGCGAGAGCCGCGACCGGGTGCGGGCAGCCATCAAGAACTCCGGCTACCTGATTCCGCCCACGCACATCACCATCAACCTGGCGCCAGCCGACCTGAAGAAGGAAGGCTCGGGCTTCGATCTGCCTATCGCCGTCGGCATTCTGGGCGCCTATGGCGCGCTGCACACCAACGACCTGAGCCGCTTTGTGCTG
>Ga0302202_10002287_pt1 | contig 22398 bp, 16 predicted proteins | sample II_Bog_N3_3_FD_194579 | JGI IMG/M metagenome (GOLD analysis project Ga0302202, IMG submission 194579) | Peat permafrost microbial communities from Stordalen Mire near Abisko, Sweden - II_Bog_N3_3 | ecosystem: Environmental > Terrestrial > Soil > Wetlands > Peat | place: Sweden: Abisko...
GCTGAGCGGCGTGCGCAATTCGTGGGCGGCGTCGGCGGTGAAATCGCGCTGAATCCGAAAGCCCTCTTCGAGCCGGTCCAGCGCCAGGTTGATCGCCGACACCAGCGGACGCACCTCGCGCGGAATCTCATCGGTCGGCAGGCGAAGGTCGGTGCGCGTCGGTCCGATGTCGCTGGCGATCTCCGAGGCCTGCCGCAGCGGCCGCAGCGCCCGGCGAAATATCGCAATGTCCGCGATCAGCAGCACCAGCAGGATCGGCAGCGTGATCCATCCGACATTCCTGTAGAAATCGGCCACGATGTCGTCGATCAGCACATCGCGGTTGGCGAGGTCTTCGCCAGCCTGGATCCACACCACCTGGTTGCCGATGGTCTTGCGCACGCTGGCGCCGGACACCGTGGCGTCGCCGCGCCGCTGCTGCAGGAACTCGACCGCAGCGGATCGCGTGTCGGCCGTAAACAAGGCCGCGTGATCCTTGAGCGAGGAAAACAGCACATGGCCGCGGTCGTCGACCACCGCATAGGAATATCGGCCATAGGCCTGCGAATAGAGCCCGAGCAGGTCGAGAGGAAGGTCCAGTTCGAGACTGCCGTCACTCCGTGCGCTGAGATGTTCGCCGACCGAAACCGCCTGCTCCTGCATCGCCTTGTCGTGAATGTTGTCGGTCGCATAATTCAACAGCCAGGACAGCGCCAGCGACATGAAGATCGAGGTGATCACGACGGCCACGACATGGAGAATCACGATACGTGAAATGATCGACTTGAACCTGATCACGCTACTTCTCCTCGGCGATGAGGTATCCGACTCCCCGAATGGTGTGAACCTGGACCCTGGCGCCGCGCTCCGCGAGCTGCTTGCGCAAGCGGTGAACGTACACCTCGACCGCGTTCGATGCGACCTCTCCGGAATGGCCGAAGATGTGATCCTCAACCTGCTTCTTGGAAACCACGCGCCCCTTGCCGCGCATCAATAGCTCGAGCACCGCGGTTTCACGCGCCGACAGCATTTGCGGCTGCTCGTCGATCGACGCCTGCCGGTTGATGGTGTCGAATTCGAGATTGGCGATGCGCAGCGAACTGCCAAGCAGCTGGCCGGGCCGCCGCAATTGCGCTTCCAGCCGCGCCACCAGTTCTTCCAGCGCGAACGGCTTGACCAGATAGTCGTCGGCGCCGCTGCGCAGGCCAAGGACGCGGTCGCGTAGGCCGCCGCGTGCGGTCAAGACCAGGACCGGGATCGGATTGTTGCGGTGCCGCAGCTCGCGCAGCAGTTCCAGGCCGTCGCCGTCTGGCAATCCGAGGTCCAGGATCAGCGCGGCGTAGAAGGTGGTGCGAAGCACGTTGGCCGCCTCATCGGCGCTCGACAGGATATCGGCATCGTAGCCCGCCGACCGCAGGCCCTTTGCCACCAGCTCGGCGAGTTCCGCATTGTCCTCCACGACCAACAACCGCATCGGCGGCGCCCCATCCATTGAACGAAAGTCAAGGCTAGCCTTGAACCGAGTTAGACCCTCAAACAAGGGCCCGCGAAGACGGCGGCCCGGGTGGGCTGATATCGGAAAGGCGGCCTGTCGCCTGACTGGCCGGCATTCCAGCTCGGATCCGGCAGCACGCCCTTGCTCGATGCGATCTGGTCCGGGCGGCGGCCACGCCGCCGGCAACCAATGATCGGGCTTTCGCGCCCTCGCGGGACATCGGACCGGCCGGCCTTGCCGACATGGTTAACCGATCCTGGCCGCATTAGGGGCTGTTTCATCAATTTGAGCTATTCAGCAGGGTTCCAGCCGCCATTCCGGCGGCGGCATCGAAGCGGTAGGGTGCCCAGTGCTCGGCAATCTGCGAATATCCTCCAAGCTGTTGATTATGATCGGTCTTTCGATGCTCGGCATCGCTGCCGTCGGCGCCGTCGGTCTCTCGGCGCTGTGGAACAACCTGCTGGAGGATCGCAAGAACAAACTCCACGATGTCGTTCACCTGGCGCGGCAGGCGGTCGAGCTCAACTATCAGGCCTCGCACCAGGCGGGGCTTTCCGACGCCGAAGCCGCCGAGCGCAGCAAGCCGCTGATCCGCGCCTTTCGCTTCGGCAACGACGAGTACTTCTATGCCCTCAATATGCAAGGCGTGATCCAGGCCCATCCCAGCCCCAAGATGGAAGGCAAGAATCTGTACGACACGCCGGATTCCGACGGCGTTTTCTTTGTACGCGAGCAGATTGAAAAGGCCGCCAAGCGTGCGGACAGTGACTTCGTGGCATTCCGCTTTCCGCGCATGGGAGGCGACGTGCCGTTGCCCAAGATCGGCTACGCGCTCGAATTCAAGCCCTATGGCTGGGTGATCGGCGGCGGTATCTACATCGACGACATCAACGTGATCTTCTGGAGCCAGCTGCGCCAGATCGGCATGCTGGTCGGCCTGGCATTGTTGCTGGTCGCCGGCGTTTTTCTCATGCTCGGTCGCAGCATCGTCAACCCGATCAACGCCATGACCGCGGCGATGCGAAGGATAGCGGATGGCGAAACCTCGACGGCGATCCCGGCCCAGGAGCGCCGCGACGAGGTCGGCGCCATGGCGCAGTCGGTGCAGGTCTTCAAGGACAACATGATCGAGGCCGTCCGCCTGCGCGGCGAGCAGGACGCCTTGAAGCTCGAGGCGGACGCTGAAAGGAAACTCTTCCTGAACAGAATGGCCGATGATTTCGAGAGCGGTGTCCGGGGCTCGCTCGATACCCTGACCGACGCCGCCACCCAGATGCAGAACACGTCGAAGAGCATGTCGACGACTGCCGAGGCGGCCAGCCAGCAGGCGACGGCGGTAGCCGTGGTGGCCGAGCAGGCATCGGCCAATGTGCAGACGGTCGCGGCCGCGACCGAGCAATTGTCGTCATCGGTTTCGGAAATTGGACGTCAGGTCACGCAATCCACGGAGATCGCGGGTCAGGCGGTCGCCGAGGCCAACCGCACCAACCTCACGGTGCAGGGCCTGTCGGCGGCGGCGCAGAAAATCGGCGATGTCGTCAAACTCATCAGCGATATCGCCAGCCAGACCAATCTTCTGGCCTTGAACGCAACGATCGAGGCCGCCCGTGCCGGCGAAGCCGGCAGGGGGTTTGCCGTCGTCGCCAACGAGGTCAAGTCGCTCGCCAGCCAGACCGCGAAAGCCACCGATGAAATCTCGGCCCAGGTCGGGGCCATGCAGGGCGCCACCGCGGAGGCGGTTCAGGCGATCGAGAGCATCGGCAGGACCATCGGCGCCATCAACGAGATCACCTCGGCGATCGCGCTGGCCGTCGAGCAGCAGGGCTCGGCGACCACGGAGATCGCCCGCAACGTCCAGGAAGCCGCGCAAGGCACCGGCCAGGTTTCGAGCAACATCATCGGCGTCAATCAGGCGGCCGACAAGACCGGGGCCGCCGCCAGCAAGGTGCTGGGCTCGGCGGAGCAACTCAGCGGCCAGGCCGCGGCGCTGCGCGCCGACGTCGACCGCTTCGTCGCCACCATTCGCGCCGCTTGATCGCGGGCGGCACCGCCCGGCGGTCAAGGCGCGGCGGCGGCCGCGACATTGGCGGGGCCGGCTACGCCGGCGAATTTCCGCATCGTTCGCAGCAGATCGCCGATTTCCAGGTCGCGGGTAATGAACACGATCCGGGTGCGGCGATCGTCCGACGGCCAGCACCCGAGCTGGATCGGGGGATGGAAGACGTGCTGAACGCCATGGATCACGAATGGCCGTTCGGGATGGTCGGAAACCGCGACGATGCCCTTGACGCGCAACATCTCCTCGCCGCGCAATGCCGCCAAAAGCTCGAGCCAGTATGAGAACGCGTTCCAGGCGACCGGTTCGTCGAGGATGATGCAATGCGCCTTGATGCGGTCGTCATGACGGTTGAGGTCGTGGCGATGGCGGTCAGTCCCGCCGTGCCCATGATGGTCGTGACCGTGGTTGGCGTTGGCGGCGTGCTCCGCCAGCCAGCGGCCGACATCGGCGATTTTTCCCCCGGGCTCAAAAAGCCCGACATTGAGGATTTCGGCCGGATCGACCCGTCCGCCGGCGACCTCGATGACCGGTGTTCCAGGGCTCAAGCGGTGCAGCTGCGCGCGCACCGCGGCGAGATCGTCCGCCGCGGCGATATCCGATTTGGTGAGCAGGATGCGGTCGGCGACCGCGGACTGCTTCAACGCTTCCCGATGCGCCTGCAGCGTTCGCGCGCCATTGACGGCATCGACCGTGGTGATCACGCCTTCCAGCCGCCATCGGCGGGATACCGCCGGGTCCGCCATGATGGTATGGAGAATCGGCGCCGGATCGGCCAGCCCGGTGGTCTCGATGACGATGCGCCGGAACGGGGAAATCTCGCCGCGCAATACCCGCGCCTCGAGATCCGCCGATGTCTCGACCAGATCCCCGCGCACCGTGCAGCAGAGACAGCCATTGTTCAAGACGATCAGATTTTCCGTCGAACCCTGCACCAGGAGATGGTCGAGGGCGATTTCCCCGAACTCGTTGATGATCACGGCGGTGTCGCTCAATTCGGCGCTCGCCAGCAGGTGGTTGAGCACCGTCGTTTTGCCGCTGCCGAGAAATCCCGTGAGCACCGTGACGGGTATGGTATCGCCGGGGCGCATCCTCAGTCCCTCTCGAAGACGAGCTCGCCCTCGAAATAGGTCGAGAGCACCCTGGCATCGGCGAGTTCCCCGGAGGGAATCTCGAACAGATGCCGGTCCAGCACGATCAGGTCGGCCGACTTGCCGGGTTCGAGCGAGCCGGTCAGTGCGTCCAGTCCCATGGCCCGGGCGGCATTGGCTGTGTAGATCTCCAGCACGGTCGCCAGATCGAGCGCCTGTTCCGGCCACAGGGCGCCCTCGAACCCGCCTTTCGGATTGCGGCGTGTCACCATGCCTTCGATCCCGAGCCATGGATCGGGATTGGAGACCACCGGCCAGTCCGAACCCGCCGCCATCAGCGCGCCGGCTTCCAGCAGGTCGCGGTTGGGCCAATACCTGCCGGACCGCGGTTCGGGCACCGCCGCCCGGATGGCCTCGATGATCGGGCCGGGATACCAGATGATCGGCGACAGGTCGGCGACGACATTGAGGCCTGCAAAACGCGGGATGTCGGCGGGATCGATGAAGCCGGCATGCGCGATCTGGTGCATCCGGCCCGGACCGTTGAACGAGCGCACGACGTCGATCGCATCCAGCGTGTCGCGCACGGCGCCGTCGCCGGCGCAATGGATCTTGGTCGACAGCCCCTGCTTCTCGCATTTGGCGATCCAGCGCGCCAGCTCCGGAACCGAGACCAGCGCCTCGCCGCGGTAGCAGCAGCCATAGAGCCGGTCGGGGATATAGGGCTCGATCATCGCGGCGGTGCGCGTCGTCGGCACGCCGTCCATGAAGAGCTTGACGAAATCCGGCCGGACGTGGCGCGACCGGAAATCCTCGCGCAGCGCGATCAGCTCGTCGCCGAATATATCGGTTCCCATCAACGGCTGATGCGCCGGCAGCGACGCGACGCACCATGCGGTGAGGCCGCCCTCGGCGTCGAGCGCCGCCAGCGCCTGCAGATAGGGCAGCATGGTATTGGCATCCTGATAGGCCGTCACGCCGAAGGAATTCAGGATCTGCACGGCACGCCGGGTCGAGGAAATGTTCCTGCCGGCGGCGTCCTTGACGGTGCGGGCGAGCGCGGTCTCGGCCAGGGTCGACGCCCGCTCCAGCAACAGCCCGGTGGCTTGGCCGTTGTCGGGATCGCGGACGATCTCGCCGTTCGCCGGGTTGGCTGTCGCCGCATCGACGCCCATGAGCGCAAGCGCGCGGGAATTGACCCAGCGGCTGTGCTGGCTGTCGTCGCGCAGCATCACCGGATGGTCGGGGCATGCGGCGTCGAGCGCATCGCGCGCCGCCGCCGTATAGAGGCGGCCGACGATGTTGCTGCCCCAGATTCCGCCCGAGATCCACTCGCCGGGTGCGGTGGCGGCGGCACGGCGGCGGACCACGTCGAGCACCCCTTCAAAGGAGAGTGTCGGCAGAATGTTGGTCTCGTACAGATCGGCCTGGCCGCCACGGGTATGATGATTGTGGACGTCGATGATCCCGGGCATGACCATGCGGCCGCCCAGATCGACGGCGCGGGTCGACGGCCCCCTGAAGGAGTCCATCTGCAGGTCGGTGCCGACCGCTACCAACTTACCGTCCTTGATGGCGAGCCCGGTCGCCCAGCTCCTGTTGCGGTCGACCGTGTAGACCGCGCCGTTGGTGAAGATCAGATCGGCTGGCATCGGGGCTCCCGGGCGCGTTGGGTTGCGGCGCAACGCTGGCTGCACGGCATGAAAGTTGCTACCATCGGCATGGGTCTGCGGCTCGTGCTGGCGGCGGCGGATTCACCATATCGGCCATCCAGGCCTGGCGAGGATCGAGGATGCTGACGATGCGCGAGGGGGTCAACCCTGCTGCGGAAAGAGCCGCGATGTTCGCCCGCGAAGCCCTGTCCGCGAGCCGTTCGGCGTTCTACCGGGTCGATGAGGATCTCAGCCTGACCGGATTTCTGCTGGCAGGCGTGCCTGCCGATTTCTTCCGGCAGTATGTCGCCGGGATGTGCGATTGCGACCCGCTTCACGCCCGCCACGCGCGCGGCCGGCCGGTGGCGCGGCTTGGCGACGAGTTCGTGCGGCCCGCGTCGGCGGAGGTGGCGACGTTCCAGTCGTTCTGCGCGCAGTTTGGCATCGCTGAAAGCATCGAGTTCTTCTTCCGGCGCAACGGGCGGGTGTTCGCCGGCCTCAACCTCGCCTGGGACGACGCCCGGCTGATCCCTGAAAACGTGATCGGGCTTGCCGAAAAGATGCACGACTATATCGAGTTCAACCTGCTCAGCCAGATCGGCGCCGAACCGGCGAAGCACCGCGGCTTGCGCTACGCCCTGACGCCGCGGGAGCGCGAAGTGCTCGATCTCCTGTGCTGCGGCAGGACCAACCGCGACATCAGCGAATGTCTCGACGTCAGCCTCGCCACCGTCAAGACCCATCTGGCCCACATCTTCGAGAAGCTCGGCGTGGAGACGCGCGCCGCGGCCGTGGCCCTCGATCTCAGGCGTTGACATCGCGGTTGCCTCCAGGGGCGACCTTGAAGACCGCCATTGCCGCTGCCGCCGCATTTTCTTCCCGTGCCTGCTCAGGCCTGCCGCCGGATATCAGGCGATGCCACGCGCCGCCATCAGCCGTAAGGTTGATTGCGCCGCTGCGCGGCAGGCCTCATCTGGCCTGCCGGAACGACCACCATGCCGACGTGCTGCGGCGAGCGGGGAGCGCGATCGGAGGTCTGATAGCCGGAGCGGCGCGAACCTGTCAGCGAAGCTTCCTTGGGCTTGGCGTCTATTCTTGAGGGGATGTGAAGCAGATGTCGATGACGGAAATCGCCGAACCCGCGCGGATACCACGCCGCCACGGCCCCAGCCATCCGCTGGACGTGCTTTCCGAGCAGGAGATCGGCGCCGCCTGCGACATCCTCAAGCGCGATAGACAGCTCGGCGCAAGCCATCGCTTTGCCATGGTCCATGCCGTCGAGCCGACCAAGGCGGAGTTGCGGTCGGAAGCCGCCATTCCGCGGCGCGCCTTCATCGTGGTTCTCGACCGCAGCTCGGGGCAGTCGCACGAGGCGATCGTCGATCTCACGGCAATGGCGGTGACGGACTGGAAGCTGCTGCCGAACCACGAGGCGCCCTACGGTCAGCCGCCGGTCATGCTGGAGGAGTTTTTCCGCTGCGACGCCATCGTCAAGGCGGATGCCGGCTGGCAGGCGGCGATGCGGCGGCGCGGACTGACCGACGCCGACATGGCGCTGGCGCAGATCGATCCGTTCTCCTCCGGGTTCTTCGACCGCGACTTCGAACGCGGCCGGCGCATCGTCCGCGCCATCAGCTACTACCGCGCCGACCCCAAGGACAACGCCTACGCCCATCCGATCGAGGGCGTCGTGGCCGTGGTCGACCTGATCCATGAGCGGGTGGTCGACCTGATCGACGACGCGGTGGTTCCGATCCCGATGAAGCCGCGGAACTACAACCGCGAATCCATCAGCCGGACGCGGACCGACCTGAAGCCCTTGAATATCGTGCAGCCGGAAGGGCCGAGCTTCACCGTCGACGGCTGGCAGGTGTCCTGGCAGAACTGGAATTTTCGCGTCGGCTTCACGCCGCGCGAGGGCCTCGTGCTGCATCAGCTCGGCTATAACGACAGGGGGCGGCAGCGCCCGATCATCCATCGCGCCAGCGTCACCGAGATGGTGGTGCCCTATGCCGATCCGACCGTGAACAATTACTGGAAGAGCGCGTTCGACGCCGGCGAATACGGCCTCGGCAAGCTCGCCAACGCCCTCGAACTCGGCTGCGACTGCCTCGGCCACATCCATTATTTCGACATTCCGGCGGCCGACGACCTCGGCAACAGCTTCGTGATGAAGAATGCCGTCTGCATGCACGAGGAGGATTACGGAATCCTCTGGAAGCACTACGAATTCCGCAGCGACACCTTCGAGGTCAGGCGCTCGCGGCGGCTGGTGATCAGCTTCTTTGCCACGGTCGGGAATTACGACTACGGCTTCTACTGGTATCTCTATCAGGACGGCACCATCCAGCTCGAGGCCAAGCTGACCGGGATCATCCAGACCACCGCGGTGGCGCCCGGCGCGCTGTATCCGTGGGGCGGCATGGTCGACGAAGGCCTCGGCGGTCCCACCCACCAGCATTTCTTCAATGTCCGCCTGCACATGGATCTCGACGGCGGCGGCAACAGCGTGACCGAGCACGAATTCGCGCCGCGGCCCTGGGGCACGGACAACCTTCATGGCAATGTGTTCGACACCAGGAGCCGGACCATGAGCCGCGAGCTCGACGGCGTGGCGGAGGCCTGCGGCCGCAGCGGCCGCTATTGGAAGATCATCAATCCCAACGTCAGGAACAGCGTCGGCAATCCGACCGGCTACAAGCTGATCGTGCAGCACGCCCCCTTGATGCTGGCCCAGGAAGGCAGCTTCGTTCGGCAGCGCGGCGGGTTTGCCACCAAGCATATCTGGGTGACGCGCTACGACCCGGCCGAAAAATATGCCAGCGGCGACTATCCCAACGTCCATGCCGGCGGCGACGGGCTGCCGCGCTATGTCAAGCAGAACCGCGATATCGAGAATACCGACATCGTGGTCTGGCACAGCTTTGGCCATACCCACGTCTGCAAGCCGGAGGATTTCCCGGTGATGCCGGTCGAATATGCCGGCTTCATGCTGAAGCCGAACGGCTTCTTCGACGCCAATCCGGCGCTCGACCTGCCGGTCGAACGCAACCTGAACAGCGTCGACGATCGCACCGGCGACGCCTGCTGCCGGTAGCGAGGAAGACCGGCTGGCCGGGATAGCCGCCGGATCCGCTTCCTCAGGCCACCCGGGCGCTGCCGGAGAGCCGGCTCGGCAATCCGATGATGTCCCGTGCTTCGCGCGGCGTCGCGATCTGGCCGCCGAGGTCTTCGACGATGCGGCGGGCCTTTTCCACCATCGCGGCGTTGGAGGGCGCGAGCTCGCCGCGCGACAGATAGACGGCGTCTTCCAGTCCGACCCGCACATGGCCGCCGGCCAGGTAGGATTGCGCCACCGCCGTGAACGCCGCCTTGCCGATGCCGATGGCGGTGAATTCAGCGTCCGCCGGCAGCATGTTGCGGGCATAGATCACGGTTTCCGGGCTCGGCTGAAAGCCGTAGCGGACGCCCATCACGAAAGAGCACAGCGTCGGGCCCGGCAGGGTGCCGTCCCTGCGCAGATCGTGCATCAGCCCGATATCGCCGGAATCGAACAGTTCGACCTCGGGCTTGACGCCGGCCTCCGTCATCACCTTGGCCATGCGGCGGACATTGGCCGGCGTGTTGATCACCACTTCCTTGCCGGAATTCATGGTGTTGAGATCGATGGTGCAGATTTCCGGCCGAAGCACGGCGATATGTTCGACGCGTTTCTCCGGCACCATCAGCGTGGTGCCGGGGGCCGCGATCCGCGGCTCCTCGGGCGACGGCACGAAGCGGCCGCCCGGCCCGGTGGTGATATTGAGGATCAGCTGGGTATTTCTGCTGCGGATGCGTTCGACGACGTCGCGATAATAGCCAAGCTCCATCGAAGGCTTGCCGCTTCCAGGCTCGCGCACGTGAATGTGGACGATGGCGGCACCGGCTTCCGCGGCACCAAGACAGGCGTTGGCGATCTCCTCGGGGGTGATCGGCAAATGCGGCGTCTGATCCGGCGTGGTGAGGTTGCCGGTGACGGCGCAGGTGATGAAAATCTTGTCGCGGGGTTCACGCATGTTCGGTGTCTCTCAAAAAAATCGGCGTCAGTGTGCGCAGCGCCAGGGCCTTGCCGGTCGAAAAGCCGGGATCCGCCGCGGGTACCGCGTTCAGGCGATCGGAGGCTTGGGAAGCTTGGCTTCGCCGGCTTCCATGACGAATCTGTAGTCGAGCGTGTACCACGGCGGCTTCACGTCCGGCGCCGGCGGTGTCCCGGCGTCGTGGCGCCGGTAGTTGCCGATCAGCGCGCGGGTCACCCCGAACACCACGTCGCTGCCCAGATATTCGTCGTCATCGACGAAGACCTGGGTGATCAGCGTCTTGAAGCCGGGCTTGAAGGCGAGAAAGTGCAGATGCGCGGGCCGGTAGGGATGACGCCGCTGGGCGCGCAGCAGGTCGCCCACCGGGCCGTCGGTCGGCACCGGATATCCGGCCGGCTTGACCGACCGGAAGCCGAAATGGCCCTGCGCATCGGTGGTGAACTTGCCGCGCAGGTTCATGTCGGCCTGGCTGTCGTCCTGGTTTTCATAGAGGCCAACCGGCGAGGAATGCCAGACATCGACCTCGACGCCCTCGATCGGCTTGCCGCTTGTATCCAGGATTGTGCATGACGCGAACAATTGCGGCCCGGGGGTCGGCGAACGAACGATCGAGCCGCCATTGGCGGTCCGCGGCGAATTCAGCCGCCAGAACGGACCGAGCAGCGCCGCCGCCGTTTCGGTGGCGCCGGCATTGCCGTTGTTGAGCAGGCACACCAGGGTCGAGAAGCCGACGGCATCTGCAAACAGGATGCCCTCATTGTGCCGGTCGTTGGTCGCTTGCCCGATCCGGTTCAGAAAATCGATGCCGATGTCATATTCGGCCTCGGTCAATTTCACCTCGCGGGCGAAGGCATGGATGTGCCGGACGAAGGCGGCGGCGACTTCGCGGAGCCGGTCGGAGGGGGCCTGCGCCATGGCCGCCAGCACGACATCGGTAACCTCGGCCTCATGCTCGATGATGCTGTTTTGCCGGGGGGCGGGCGGGTTCATGTTCACGTCGGGATCCGATCCTGATGGTCCTGCAACCGATTTGCGATCTCTATTGTAAACGATTGCGCCGTGTCGAGGAATTTGTGCGGCGAGGGCCGTCCCGGCCGTCGCTCATCGCGGCTCGGGACGAAAGGCGGCCGGATGCCAGACCGGCGCGTCCTTGAGCTGCAGAATTCCGTAGCTCAGTTTATGGTGCATCGCGCACGACACCAGCCGGGCGAACGCGCCGGGATTGTCGTGGAAATTGACCTGCCAGACATTCTCGCTGAGTCTCAGAACACCGGCCTGATCCTCCAGCGAGCAGACCATCGGTTCGGACGCGCGACAGAGATCCGCCAGGAAGGCCAGCCATTTGGGGTGGTGGCCTTCCGATTCATGCTTTTGCGGCATGTTGATCACCACGATGGCGCTGTGCATGGGGAACGCTCTTCCCGTTGGGCCGGCCCGGCAAAGCCTCGTCAGCTCGACGAGCCGCCATGATTGTAAACAATTTTACGCCTTTGCGGATCCTTCGCCAGCACAATCGGCCTAGTCATTGCGCATGATACTCAGCGGCCTCGCAATCGGCAGGGCGGATTTTGGCCGAAAGCGCTGCAGCATCGGATCCGGATCTGGCGGCCCGGGCGACGTCACCGCCGCATCGGACGGCGTGGATTTTCGCAGCCGGATCTCGATCCGGCGCCGTTCGAGAACATCGCCGGCCGTCCCGGAAATCGCCAGGGTCTCGTCATTGTTGATCAGCTGGGCGCCGGACAGCGGCAGCAATTTGTAACCCGAAAGGGCCTTGTTCTGCAGCAGAACGCTGACCACGGAAACCGCTCTCGCCAGCCCCAGCCCGGCGTTGTCGGCGGGCACCACGCTGGCGATGTTGGCCGAATTCCTCAGCACCGGCAGCAGCTCGCGATCAAGGTTGGACTCCCGGGTGCCGACCGGCTGCTCGTCGGTGTGGCCGACCACCTCGATGACGTCGACGTCATATTGCTTGATCAGGTCCAGGATCTGCGCCGGAATGGGTCCGGCCAGGTCGCTGCGAAACCGCGGCGACAGCTCGGCGCTGCCGCTGTTGAAGTGATAGCCGGCCGCTTCGCTCAGCTTGATGATCGGCGGCCATTGATGCCCGGAGCTGCTGCGCGACTGCAGCCCTCGCGCGACAATATCCGTGATCTCGCTGGAACCGGTCGCGCGATCCCTGACGTTGGGCAGGGCTTTTTCAATGCTGGCGACGATATCCTCGTCGCGAAGCGCGGTCCCGGCATCGATGCCCCTGGCTTTGAGTGCCGCCGCCTCCGCGACCCTGTCGGTGAGCTGGGAAGCCGGCGTTCCGCTGGTGGTGAGCCTGGCGACGATGTCGTGGCTCTCCACCAGCTCGCGCCAATACTGGTCGACCGTGCCCGGATCGTCGGAACCGACCGCGTCCTGGATGCGATCCAGAATCGCGAGATTCTGCTTCACCCTGGTCACCAGCGCGCGCTCCGAATTGCGCTCGACCCGCTCCTGGCGGAGTTCCTTCTCCGCCAGTTCCCGCTTGTCCTGTTCTACCCGCAGGAACACCGCCATCGCGATCAACAGGCAGAACACCAGCAGGATCATGATTTCCGCCATCGTGAGCCCGAGAACCAGGCCCTGGCGATAGGAGGACGATTGTCGAAGGATCTGGCCGTCCATGATCAACCCACCTTGTGTCCTGTCGCCGCGCTGCGGCGGCCTCTAGCCTTCGCGGCTCTCGTCGGCGTCGTTCCACAGCGATGGCTGAATGCCCGGCTCGGGAGCGCGACTGCCGCTGCGCGACCTGGTATTGCGGGCATCGACAGCGGAGGATGGCCCGGCGCGCCGGGGTTCCGTGTTCCTGATCTCGGTCAGCAGCATCGCGATGGCGTTTGACAGAAGCCGCATCTGCTCAAGGTTGGCGTCGACCGCCATGGCCTGCGCTTCGGCGCTGCTGCCGAAGGCCGCGACCGCGCGCGTCAGCCCCTCGATCATGGGAGCCAACCTGGTCTCGATGATTTCGTCCGGCATTTGCAACGCGGCGAGCCTGGCCGCCACGCCGTCGATCGACTGCACGATCGCGGCAAGACTGCTGGAAAGCTCCCCGGTCTCCCCGGCGATGTGCTCCGCGGCGGCTCCGAGCGTCTGCGACAGGCGCGCGGTGACATCCTCGATGGTTTCGCCGGACCGCTTCGAGGCCTGCTCGAGCGGCTTGCTGGAGGTTGCGGCAAAATCGTCGAGCTGTCCGACAAAGCGGTCCTTGGCCTGCGCCAGCATATCGTTCACCTCGTCGAGGGCATCCGATATCGATTGCTGGGTGGCCCGGCGGAAATAGCTGAACTCGAGCACCGTGCTCTCCAGCTCCCGTTTCACCCGCCGCGACGCTTCGGCGAGCTCCAGCCGGGTGGCGTGCTCGACCTCGATCGGGTCTTGCCGCATCTGGTTGAAGAATATCCGCAGCGCGATACCGGAAATCGTCGACGCGATGGCGACGCCAAAATTCTGCACGATCTGTTCGGCCGATCCGGTCGCCGAGAACTGGTAGAGCGAAACCGCAAGGCTGGTCAGCGTGAACAGAAAGCCCATGTAGTAGAGATTGTCGCCGGACTGGTCGTCGCGCAGCCGCAGCAGGCGTGCGAAGGCCAGCAGCAGCGCGTAGCCGATCATCACGACGACCGGGATCGACGTGACATAGAACGCGCCGAAGCCGTGCAGCTTGGAAAAGACGATGAACCCGCAGCCGAACAGCACCAGGCCGAAGTACAACAGGCCGTTGAACAGGCCGGGGTTGGCGTCACGATAGCTATCGGTCGGCGGCATCAGCCGGCCCCCTGCAGGCGTCGGGCAATCTCGAAGGTGCCCCGGTTGTCGGTGATCCACTGCTTCCAGAATTCGATGTGCCGGACCGTATCTATCGCCTTCGGCAGGATTCGCTGCACATATTCGATGGTGACCCGCGCGCCGTGCAGGTCGGTGCGGTATTTCAGGTAGGCCTGCGATTGCCGGAAGCGCTGGTAGGAGAGGTCGGTGGGGGTCTGATACTGGTTGTAGTCCCGGGTGTTTTCGAGCATGTCGGAGACGATGATCAGGTTCTTGGGAACCTGCTGCGCCGCCGAACTGGAGAACTCGTCGACCGCGATATCCTGCAGCGCCCCCATGATCGGCGAACTGGTGGCCTGCGCGGTCACGACACTGTGTTTGACCGCCTCCAAGGCCGGCGTCCTGAAGCTTTCGATCCAGCGCATGCGGGCCAGGCGGGGATTGCTGGTCCACTCGCTCAGGCCGTTGCCGTCGCCGGGATTGCACTTGGCGAACAAGGAGCGGCTGCGGCCGCCGGGGACGTCGAGAACGCGGATGTCGAGCTTATAGTAGGGGGGGAGCCCGGTGATCTGGTCGTCCAGAATACCCAGCACCTGGCGCTGCGCGATCTCCGGCAGATCGTCCGAGGTGTCCACCAGGACCACCGTGATGCCCTGCGGCCCCGATACCGGGCACAACGAAACCGCATCCAGTTTCGGAGTTCCCCGAACCGAAAAATAGAAGAACGCCAGCGACCCAAGCCCCGCGACCGCAAGACAAATCAGGGCGATACCCGCCATCGCGGCGCCGCCGCCGCCGGGCCGGTTACGCTGCCTTGCCTGCCGCTGGGCCAATCCTGGTCTCCGGGATGAGGTCATCGATTTCAAGATAGGAGCGGACCGCCTGTTCGAAAGTGTCGTGGATACCCTGGGTCTGGTGGCGCAGCACGTCCTGCGTCAGCAGGATCGATTGCCGCAGCTCGTTTCGCGCCTGCTCGTCGAGGTCGCTGCCGACATAGACGATGCGTTCCAGCTTGTAGGGCCGCGAGAAGTATTCCGGGGCGGGCAGGGTCCGAACCTTGCAGTTGGCTTCGCGATACACCGCCAGCAGCGCGTTGCAGGTCCGCTCGATGTGGTTCTGGTGTTCGGTGAAGCGCTGCGTCAGCCGGCTGCGGGCCTGCAGAATGGCATCGAATTCGCCGCGCCTGACCGACAGGTCCCTGAAGTTGGCATTCATGGCCTCGGTCGCGACATTGCGGATTTCGCGAAGCTTCTCGATCAGCTCGGCCTTGGCGTCGGTGTAATCCGTGCGCGCCTCGATCCACCGGCGCTCCAGCGGCGCATAGCCGATATGCGGATCGCTGAAGAGCAGCCCGTCGGCCATGGCCACGATCGAGAAAATGAAGCCGATCCCGAAAAACACCCAGGTATTGACGTCGTTCAGGATCAGGGGCGCGTGCAGCAGCCTCTCGAGCACGGCGTGTCCGACGTCGCCGGTCAGGGTGGGCGGAATCTCGCGCAGATGGGCCAGCGTGAGATTGAGCACGATGGCGAAGGCGAAATAGCCGGCCAGGCCGATCAGACCGAGCAATTTGAGAAGCCCAAGTCGTCGGTTGAGAAGGCGAATCGGGATCAATCCCCAGAGAAAGCTGGCCAGGATGTTCAATGCCGCGAAGCTGACCGCCTGCACCGCGCCGCCCAGCAGTCCCTGCTCGTTGGATTTTGCCAGGAAGCTGCCGTTGATCACCACCTCGATCACGAACAGCACCGCCAGCACGCCGACCTTGAGCAGCGTCTTGCCGGGCGTCGATAGCCGCGCGGGGCGGGCGATCTTGTGGCGCTTGCGAAACAGCTCGCGTTCCCTTTCGGAATCGTAGAGCCGCCGCCGCAGCGAGAACAATTCATCGCGGCCGAGGGCGGCCTCGGCCCTGAAATCGCCGACCGCCTCCGGCGCTGCCTGCTGGATGACGGCGAATCGCTCTTCGAAATTGAGCCCGATCAGCCGGTCGTCATAGGTATGGAGATGTTCGAGATGCACCGAATGCGCATCCTGCTTGTGAGCCTCGATTCGCTCGATGATCTTATGCTCAATATCGTCAAAGGTCTGGGCGTCGGCGGCCGGACGGTTTTCGGCGCCCCGGCTGGTTCCCTGTTCCAGCAGCTGCATTTCGTCGGTAATGCGGTCGACATTCAGGTCGAGGAATATCTGCGTGCTGGGCCGGTAATCGTGCCGCGGCTGGCTCAGCAGGCCGAGGAGCCGCGAGATCGCAGACTGCTTTCCCGTCGTCGAGTTCATGCAGTGTCCCGGCTGCGTCGCTAGAGTGGAGATCGGCGCTTGCTGCCCGTTAGCGCCTTGACGTTCACGACGCTGCCAGCGTCGAGGCGCCGGTCCGGTTCGCGGGCGTCGGCCAACCTGCCTGCACCAGGATCATGTCGATGTGTTGGCCGACCGCATCCATGCCGAACCGATAAAAGTCATAACCTGTTGATTTCATTGTGTATCCAAACACGCTTCGAACCTGGGCGCGTTGCCTTCGGAGCACGGAAAGGCCAACCGGTCTCGGTCCACGGCTTCTGGCCGGCGATGCAGCCGTCCGGTGGCTATTGAACACCCTCGATAGCGGCAGCGCGTACGCAGTCTTTGCATTTTCCGGTGCCGGCTTCAACCAACTCGCCGGCTGGTGGGGAGGACTGGCGCAAAGAACCTGGCAATCTGCACCTGCCGGCGGATTCTTGTGTTATCGGTCCGCGATGCACGGTGGTCCGGCCAGCGTCCGACCTCGCGGCCTGGCCAACGCAGGGGATTTTGATGCGACTTGTCGGGACGATTCTGCTTCTGGTCGTGATTTGCGCGATGCCGGCGCGCGCGGCCGAACTGCCGTCGCGCAAGCCGGGCCTGTGGGAGGTCAAGACCAGCATCGGGAACAGCAGCGCCCCGGTACGGGTGATCCAGCAATGCATTGACGCGTCGACCGACCAGATGCTGCAATCGAGCGCGGGTCCCTTTGCCCCGGCGGTATGTCCCAAGCGCGATGTGCAGCGCTCGGCGGATTCGTTCACGATCGACTCCAGCTGCGCGATCGGTGGCAAGCCGGCGACGGCGCACGCGGCCGTTACCGGCAGCTTCGACAGCGCCTACAAGATGACCGTGACATCGCAAGGCGACGATCTTCCGGGCGGCAAGATGGTGATGACGATGGATGCCAGATGGCTCGGTCCTTGCGCGCCCGACCAGAAGCCGGGCGACATCATCATGGACAATGGGATCAAGATCAACGTGCCGGAGCTGCAGAAGCGCAGCACCGCACCGGTCGATCCGCTGCCGCCCAGGTAGCACGCGGTTTGGCCAGACGGCAGGAGATTGCAGGTGGGATCGAACCACGACCTCGTTGCGGAAACAGCGCCGCAACATCACTTGCCCGGCCAGGTGGTGCTGGTGTTCCAGGGCGGCGGCGCGCTGGGTTCCTATCAGGCCGGCGTCTACCAGGCGCTGCACGAGGCTTCGATCGAGCCCGACTGGGTGATCGGCACTTCGATCGGCGCGATCAATGCCGGCCTGATCGCCGGCAATCGACGCGGCGACCGCATGGCCAGGCTCGAGGAATTCTGGAAGCGGGTCGAATCGCACCCGTGGGATTTTGGCGGCCTGGCATCGGGAATTTCCGATGCGCTGTCGAACTGGTCGACCATGCTGGGCGGCATTCCATCATTCTTCGAACCCAATCCGCTGGCGCATCTCGGAATGCATCTGCCGCTCGGCGCCGATCGGGCCGGCTATTATTCGACCACACCGCTCGAAAAGACGCTGACCGAGCTGGTGGATTTCGGCCACATCAACGGGGCAGGCCCGCGGCTGACGGTCGGGGCCGCGAACGTGCGGACCAGCGAGATGCGCTATTTCGACAGTCGGACCTCGCAGATTTCGGTGCGGCACGTGCTGGCTTCGGGGGCCTTGCCCCCGGCGTTTCCGGCGATCCGCATCGATGGCGAGCTCTATTGGGACGGCGGCGTGCTTTCCAACACGCCGACCGAGATCGTGTTCGACGATTTCCCGCGCCGCGACGCGGTGATCTTCGCCGCGCATATGTGGAATCCGGCCGGTCCCGAGCCGGGGTCGATCGCCGAGGTGCTGCACCGCCACAAGGACATTCAATATTCCAGCAGGATTTCAAGCCAGGTGGTCCGGCAGCAGCAGACCCATCGCCTCCGCCACGTGATCAGCCAGCTCGCCGCAAGGCTTTCCGACGAGGATCGCAACAGCGACGCCGTCAAGCAGCTCGCCGCGTTCGGCTGCACCACCACGATGCATGTCGTGCAGTTGCTGGCGCCGCGGTTCGACCGCGAAACCCATGCCAAGGACATCGATTTCAGCCGCGCCGGAATCCGGCATCGCTGGGAGGCCGGCTTCGAGCACACCCGCCAGATGCTGGAGCAAAAGCCCTGGCTTGGCGAATTTGATCCGCTCGAAGGCGTCATACTGCACGAGCGCACGATGGATTGACGACTTTTTTGCCCGTCCGGGGATGGGTTGTGTTGTCGAGCTTGTTCTACCGCGCATGTTAACCTATAGTTGTGCGGGGGAATGGCGTAACCGCGGTCGTTCTGTCATGCGGCGGCATCCCCCGGGAGCACGGGGGAACCATGTCAGGGATGGTTGCATCTTCGTCAAAGCGTGATTTCCAGAAGCTGAAGCTTTTCCGGACGCCGAGCCTGGTGCGAAAGCTGGGTGTCGCGGCGGTGCTTGGCGCTGTCGCGGCGTCCAGCTCGGCATCGGCGGCAGCGGTCGCGTGCAACGACGGCCAGCATCGCACGGTGCATGCCAATGTCGTCGCCCTGGACCAGCCGATGATGATCAACCGGCTGGGCACCAACCGGCCGCAGGGCATGATGTACGCGCTGCTGGGCGATGTGGTGGCGATCGACGCGACGCGGCCGATCGGGTCCGGCAATGTGCAGCTGCGGGCCGACAAGCGGCCGCGCCCGCTGGTGCTGCGCGTCAACGTCGGCGACTGCCTGAAGATCGACTTCCAGAACTTCCTGACCGCGATCCCGGCGAGCCCGCAGCAGCCGGTCACCCGCGCGGCCTCGATCCACGTCACCGGGCTCGAACCGGCCACCGCGATCACCGACGACGGCTTCAATGCCGGCGCCAATCCGGACGGCCAGGTGGCCCCGGGCGGCCAGCGCACCTACACGCTGTATGCCGCCGCCGAAGGCACTTTCCTGATGTACAGCCCGGCCGGCGACTTCAACGGCTTCAACACCACCCAGCAGATGGCGGGGTTGTTCGGCGCGGTGAATGTCGAGCCCAGGGACGCCGAATGGTACCGCAGCCAGGTCTCCAATGCGGACATGATGCAGGCGACGCGGACCTCGCCGAACGGGCAGCCGCTGGTCGACTACGAGGCGCGCTTTCGCGATGGCCCGCGCCGGGGACAGCCGGTGCTGCGCATCACCGACGGCGACGAGATCGTCGCCTCGGACCTGACGGCGCTGATCACCGGGCCGCACCACGGCCGCTTCGCCCAGGGCAGCCGGCCGACCGCCAATCCGACCCTGCTGCCCGATCGCGAGACGCCGTTCCGCGAGATCACCGCGATCTATTCGGAATCGCTCGATCTCGTTCAGGCATTTCCCGACTATTACACCACGCCCGGCACCAATCTCGCGGTCAGCGGCGGCGGCGACGGTTTTGCCATCAACTACGGCGCGTCGGGCATCGTCAACGAGATCCTCGCCAACCGGCTCAAGATCGGGCCGGCCGCCGACTGTCCGGAATGCAAGTTCGAGGAATTCTTCCTGAGCTCATGGCCGGGCGGCGATCCCGGCATCGTGGTTGACGTGCCGGCAAACCTGAACTGCGCCGACAACTGGCTCTCCAATATCGGCGTGTCGGCGGCGACCCCAGGGGCCAGCCCGCCGACCACGACGGCGCCGGCCTGGGGCACCACAAGCTGCAGGAATGCCGAACTGCCGCGCCTGAAGCCGACCAAGGCGTTCTATCCGGACGATCCGTCGAACGTCTATCACAGCTATCTCGGCGACCACGTCACCTTCCGCGTGCTGCACGCCGGCGCGTCGGTGCACCACGTGCACCACCATCACGCCCATCAGTGGCTGTTCTCGCCGGACCAGCCGGGCAGCAACTATCTCGACAGCCAGGCGATCGGCCCGGGCTCGGCGTTCTCGATGGAGCTGGTCTATTACGGCGCCGGCAACCAGAACCTGACCGCCGGCGATTCGATTTTCCACTGCCACTTCTATCCGCATTTCGCCTCCGGGATGTGGGCGCTGTTCCGCGTGCACGATACCCTCGAACTGGGCACCGAACTCGACGCCGGCGGCCGGCCCAAGCCGGGCAGCCGCGCGCTGCCCGATCCCGAGATCGCGACCGGCACGCCCACGCCGGCGGTGGTGCCGCTGCCGACCATTGCGATGGCGCCGGTGCCGGCGGCGGTCGAGATCGTCAACGGCCAGGTGCACTTCGCGAAAAACCCGGATACCAATCCGGGCTATCCGTTCTTCGTGCCGGGGCTTGCCGGACATCGTCCGCCGCATCCGCCGCTGGCCTTCGCGCAGGACAAGGGCGACACGCTCGACGGCGGACTGCCGCGCCATCTGGTGCTCGCCGGCCACGTGTCGACCGACGTGCACAGCCAGACCGACTACACCAAGGACCTCAGCCTGATCGATGCGCTGCGGCTGCCGGAGCAGGGCACGGTGGTCGAGCAGCTTGCCATGAAGGCCCATGAGCAGCGGCTTCATCCCGGCATCACCCCGGAGGGGGTGCTGGCGAGCTTCCGCGAAACCGGGGCGCCGCGTGCCTCCGGCGCGCCGTTCGCCAACCCGACGCCGCAGGACATCAAGGACGTGCCGAGGCGGCTCTACAAGGGCGCCGACGTGCAGATCGATGCGGTGTTCAACAAGGCCGGCTGGCACTATCCGCAGCAGCGCATGATGGCGCTGTGGGACGACGTCAAGCCGCTGGTCAACGGCGTCAAGCCGCCGGAGCCGCTGTTCGTCCGCGCCAACAACGGCGAAATCGTCGAATACTGGCAGAGCAATCTGGTGCCGTCCTATTACGAACTCGACGACTACCAGGTCCGCACGCCGACCGACATCATCGGCCAGCACATCCATCTGGTGAAGTTCGACGTGCTGGCGGCCGACGGCGCCGCCAACGGTTTCAATTACGAGGACGGCACCTTCAGTCCGCAGGAGGTGCGCGACCGCATCAAGGCGATCGACGATTTCGGCGGGCTGTGCGAACCGCCGCCCGGCCTGATCGATACGCCGCCGGCCTGTCCGGCCGGCGCGCCGCGGGTGATCAAGACCGCCAAGTCGATCCCGGCGCTGGGCGACGGGCCGACCAAGGACAGTCAGGACTGGAAGGGCGCCCAGGCTACCGTGCGGCTCTGGTATGTCGATCCGCTGAAGGATCTGGCGCGCGAGCGCAGTTACATGACCGTGTTCACGCATGATCATTTCTCGCCGTCGACGCACCAGGAGGCGGGTCTCTACGGCGGCGTGCTGATCGAGCCCACCGGTTCGACCTGGGCCACGCCGGGCGGCGCACCGCTCGGGCAGGGGCGCGATGACGGCGGGCCCACCGGCTATGCCGCCAACATCCTGCCGCCGGCCGGCAGCGCGGAGCGCGGCTACCGCGAATTCGCGCTGGCCTGGGCCGATACCCAGCTCGTCTATAATAATGTGAGCAAGAGCCGGCCCGATTGTTATCCGACCGGCGCGACGGCGCCCGGCTGCGTTCCGCTCGCGCCGGCCCAGCAATATACCGGCTGGGCCGATACCGCCAACGCCGTCAATCCGGCCACGTCGAACCTGACCGGTGCGGCCCAGCCGCTGGTGATCGCCGATTTCGGCTCGGGCACCTTCTCGATGAACTATCGCAACGAGCCGCTGCCGCTGCGCCTGAACAGTCCGGCCGATCCGCGCGCCGGCGACGCGGCGTGGTCCTATGCGTCGATCGCCGGCCGCAACCCCGCCTTCGCCAGGCAGCCGGAGCCGGGCGGCAAGATCAATCCGGCCTGCGCCGACACGTCCTGCTTCATCTTCCCTCAATTGCCGATCGGCGGCGGGATGAAGAACGAGGATCCCTACACCCCGTTGCTGCGCGCCTATCCGCAGGACCCGGTGCAGATCAGGCTGCTGGCGGGCGGCTTCACCACCATGCATGACGTCATCACCCACGGGCTGCCATGGAAGTTCGAGCCCTATGTTGCGAATTCCGGTTGGCGCGAGAGCCAGCTCACGCTGTT
>Ga0302202_10002293_pt1 | contig 22377 bp, 21 predicted proteins | sample II_Bog_N3_3_FD_194579 | JGI IMG/M metagenome (GOLD analysis project Ga0302202, IMG submission 194579) | Peat permafrost microbial communities from Stordalen Mire near Abisko, Sweden - II_Bog_N3_3 | ecosystem: Environmental > Terrestrial > Soil > Wetlands > Peat | place: Sweden: Abisko...
GTCCGGCCCTCGGCCATCAACGTCATGGGACGAGTATGGACTGAGGGTGTGACACGTCCGCGGGCCGGGGGGACGGGCCCCGGGCAGCCGGAGAGGGGAGCGGCCGTCCGGGGTGCCCGGGTCAGTCGGGGCCCCTTGGATCGACTGGTCCGGAGGTCCGCCCGACGGTCGGATCTTGACATATGCCTATATAGGAATATGATTTCCGTGTGGCCCGCCTTGCGACGACGACCGACGCCTTCACTGCCGTTGCCGATGACCGCCGCCGTGCGCTCCTCGATGCCCTGGGGACGGAGGAGGGCACGGTCGGTGAACTCGTGGACCGCCTGGGGCTCAGCCAGCCGCAGGTCTCGAAGCACCTCGCCGTGCTCCGGGCGGTCGGGCTGGTGTCCGTCCGCACCGACGGTCGGCGCCGTTGGTACCGGGTCAACGGGCCCCGGTTGCGACCCGTCTACGACTGGGTCCGAAGCTTCGAGACCACCTGGAACAACCGATTGGACCGGCTCGACGACGTGCTCGTCGAGCTGCAGACGATGGAGGAGCAGACATGAACGACACGGTCGGCAATCGCTACGGCTCGGCGGTCATCGCCTTGCCGTCCGACACCGAGATCCTGGTCACGAGGGAGTTCGACGCTTCGGCGGACCTCCTCTTCGACGCCTGGACGACCCCCGAGCTGGTGGCGCGTTGGTGGGCCGGCGATCGGGGCGAGGTGACCGATGCCCAGATCGACCTGCGGGTCGGCGGGCGCTGGCGGTGGGTCATGGTGGCCAACGGTGGGTTCGAGGTGGCGTTCAGCGGTGAATACCGGGAGATCGACCGGCCGAACCGGATCGTGAGGACCGAGGTGTTCGAGCTGGTCCCCGCCGCCGCGGCCCTCAGTACTGTCACCTTCGAAGAGGCCGACGGCGTGACGACCCTGAGGATCCTGGGCCGCTACCCGAGCCAGGAGCACCGCGACGCCGCGCTCGCCTCGGGGATGGAAGGTGGCCTCCAGACTTCGCTCGACGCGCTGGAGGGGCTCGTCCGGCCCGGAACGTAGCTGCGCTGTCGGGGCGGAGGTCGCCGCTGGACCTCGGCGTCGACGCCGGACGTCGGTGACCTCCGGCCACCTCCGGGCGTCCCGGTCCGGCGCCGGGTCGGGGCCGGGCCGAGGTCGACCCCGGGGCTGGGCCGGGGTCGACCCCGGGGCCGGGCCGGGGCGGGGATCCCGCCGGTAGGCTCCGGTGTGCGCCGTGGGCGGAGGCCCGTCACCTGAGCACCAAGGAGGGCGACGTGACGAACATCGTGGACGGAACGCCGGAAAGTCACCGGGACCTGCTGACCGCGCCGTTGACGGCCACGCTCACCACGATCGACGGGAACGGCCGACCGCAGTCGACCGCGGTCTGGTTTCTCCTCGACGGCGACGGACGTCTGACGAGCTCGATCACCTCCGATCGACAGAAGTACACGAACCTGACGGGGAACCCGGAGTGCGACCTCTTCATCATCGATCCTCAGAACCCCTTCCGTACGCTCGAGATCCGTGCCCGGGCCGAGCTCGAGCCGGACCCGGAGCAGGACGAGGTCCGAAGGTTCGCCGAGGCCTACGGCGTCGACCCGGCGATGCTGGTGAACGAATCCGAGGACCGCTACACCGTCACGTACCGGCCCCGCCGGATCGTGGCCAATCCCGCCACCTGAGCCCCGGGGACCGTTCCGTCCGGACAGGGGCCCCGGTCTTCCGTCCCGTCGTGCCGGTGATCGGAAAGCGACCACCGCCCACCCCCGGTGCGACCGTCCCCGCCTACGGCGCCGTCACCAGCGGAACACGTTGGCCGGTCGCACCGTCATCCTCGGACCCCGGGGGGCCGTGCCCGGTCCGTACCACCGGCTGGCCCACCGCCTCCATGTCGGCGATGACGTACTCGAGCAGCGCGGCGCCATGGGGGGAGGCGACGGCCACGTCGTGGCTCAACGCCGTGGCCCTGCGCAGGCACTGCAGGCGCAGGACGTCGCCGTTGGCCCGGTTGTTGGGGAAGATCCCCGAATAGGACAGTTGCAGCTCCTCCAGCAGGTCGGTCTCGTGGGCAGATTCCGGCCGGTCGAGGGGGAGGTCCACGTAGAGGGCGTCGACCTCCGCCGCGAACAGCCGGGAACGCTCGGCGTCGATCCGGGCCGTCAGGTCGGTGCCGGCCCGGGTCACCGTCAGGACGGCGACGTTGTCACCGGGCTGGACCTCGACATGGAGTTGTGAACGGGGCGGCAGGTCGACCGGGTCGGGCGCATCGGCCAGCCGGGCCCGGAAGTTGCAGATCTCGATGGTGTCGCGCACGATCTCCCGGTGACGGTTCGGGGCGTACACCGTCCGTTCGTGACCCGGCCGCACGCGGAGGAAGAACAGGGCGGCCGACTGCCTGCCGCGACCCGGTGCCGACACGCTGTTGTCGACGGACTCGGGGATGAAGCCGAGGAGGATCCCCGTCTCGTGCCCGCCGAGATCGAGCAGGGCCCGCTGGCTGTAGGGATGGGCGGCGGTGGCCTCGCTGTACATGCCGACCAGCCCGTGTCGGGTGACCCACTCGACCAGGTACCGCTTGACGGCCGTGAAGATGTGCCGCCCGCGGGCCGCCGGCAGCGTCAGTGCCTGGCCGGCGTGACCGACGACGTCCCCCGGTGCGGCCAGCGACAGTCCGGAGTGGCACAGCAGTCCGCCGTCGGGCGTCTCGGCGATGGCCGAGATGAGGAGACCGGCGGTGATCCGTCTGGCCACCTCGTCGGCGTCGTAGGTCCACCGGACCGGGTAGGTCTCCCCGTAGACGGCCCGTACCGCCTCGCCCAGCCGGGCCGACTCGTCGGGGGCCAGCATCCGGATGCGGACGTCGTCGGACCCGGCCGGATCGGTGGTGGCGGGTCCAGGGGCCGGAGCCATGGCGTCATCGTAGGCAGGTCGACGGTGCGTCCCCGGCGGTGGGGGTAGCGGTCGCCGCCCGGAGGGACCCGCCGCCTACCGCCAGTCGTCGGTCGGAGGCAGTGGATGGCGGAAGAGCCGGGCGGCGTTGCCGGCGGCCACCCTGCGGAGATCGGCGTCATCGAGGTCCCCGAAGGCCCGCAGCAGCACGGCCTGGGTGTCGGGCCACGACGAGTCGGCGTGGGGGTAGTCGCTCTCGACCATCACGTGGTCGATGCCGATCCGTCCGAGGAGCGGCACCATGGAGGGGTCGTCGATGGTGCAGAACCAGAAGTTGCGGGCCAGCACCTCACTGGGCCGGAGGTCCGAGTGCCAGGTTCCGCTCTCGCTGCCCGAGGCCGAGTGGTCGAGGACGTAGTCCACCCGGTCCATCAGCATGGGCACCCAGCCGATACCTCCCTCGGAGAAGGCCACGGCCAGTGACGGGAAGCGCACGGGCACCCCGGACCACAGCCACTCGCCGGCGGCCAGCAGGGCGTTGACCGGGAAGACCGTGGGCAGCAGCTCGAACGGGGGCCCCGGGGACGGGAGCGGGGCCCAGGCCGACGCCCCGGTGTGCAGGCAGACCACCGTGCCCGTCTCCTCACAGGCGGCGAAGAAGGGGTCCCAGTGGTCGGTGAAGATCGACGGGTAGCCGAGCTGGGAGGGGAATTCGGGGAAGCTCACGGCGACGAAGCCCCGTTCGGCGTTGGCCCGGACCTCGGCGGCGGCCACGGCCACGTCGTCGAGCCAGGGGATCTGGAGCGGGATGATCCGGCCGGGGTGGGTGCCGGCCCACACCTCGGTGTGCCAGCGGTTCCAGGCCCGGGTGCAGGCCAGGCCCAGCTCCTTGTCCTCGGCCCGGGAGAACACCGACCCGCAGAACCCGGCCACCAGCGACGGGAAGCACAACGAGGCCCAGATGCCGGCCAGGTCCATGTCGGCCACCCGGGCGTCGATGTCGAAGCAGCCCGGCCGCATCTCATCGAAGCGGGCCGGCTCCATGCTCCACTCGTCACGGGGCCGCCCCACCACGGCGTTCAGGCCGACGTTGGGGTACTCCTTCCCTTCGAAGCTCCAGAACTGGTGGCCGTCGTCGGCCTCGTGGACCCTCGGAGCCCGGTCGGCCAACGCCACGGGCATCCGTCCGTCAAAGAGGTCGGGCGGCTCGATCAGGTGGTCGTCGACGGAGATCACGGGCACCGTGATTCGACGTGGCTCCGGGTCCGGCAGCAGCGTGCTCCCCACGGACGCCGAGAGTAGCGTTGTCCGGCATCGGTGATCGGGGAGGGGTGCGGATGACGGCACGGGCCGGCGTGGTGGGTGGCAGGCGGGGCCGGCGGTGATCGACCTGGTGGTCCGGGGCGGTCTGGTGGTCGACGGCACGGGTGCCCCGGCCCGGCGGGCCGACGTGGGCGTCGACGACGGGCGGATCGTGGCCGTGGGCCAGGTCACCGACGGTGCGACCCGGGTCATCGACGCCGAGGGGGCCGTGGTGGCCCCGGGCTTCGTCGACCTGCACACCCACTACGACGCCCAGCTGTTCTGGGACCCCAGCGCCAGCCCGTCACCGCTCCACGGGGTCACCACGGTCTTCGGGGGGAACTGCGGGTTCTCGCTGGCCCCGTCGGGCCCCGAGCACGCCGAGTACCTGGCCCGCATGATGGCCCGGGTCGAGGGGATGCCGCTGGCCGCCCTGGAGGCCGGCCTCGACTGGTCGTGGGAAAGTTTCGGCCAGTGGCTGGGTCGCCTGGACGGGGCTGTCGGGGTGAACGCCGGCTTCCTCGTGGGGCACTCCACCCTGCGCCGCGCCGTGATGGGGGCGGACGCCGTGGGCGGGGTGGCCACCGAGGCCCAGCTGGCCCGGCTCGAGGCCGAGCTCGACCGGGCCCTGGCCGAGGGGGCCATGGGATTCTCGACGTCGACGGCCCACACCCACAACGACGGGGACGGCCAGCCCGTCCCGTCGCGCTCGGCCGGGCCGGGGGAGCTGGAGCGCCTGGCCGCCGTGGTGTCGGGGCATCCGGGCACGACGGTCGAGATGATCGTGCCAGGCTGCCTCAACGGGTTCAGCGACGAGGAGATGGACCTGCTCACCCGGGTCTCCCTGGCCGCCCGCCGCACGGTGAACTGGAACGTGCTCGGGGTGAGCGCCGCCAACGCCGACGGCACCGCCCACCAGCTGGAGGCCTCGGACCGGGCGGCCCGGGCCGGGGCCCGCGTGGTGGCCCTGACCCTGCCCCACACCATGGCCCTGCGGCTGTCCTTCGAGCACGGGGCCATCATCGACGGGCTGCCCGGCTGGCGCGAATTCTTCGCCACGCCGGTCGACCAGCGCATGGCCGTGCTGTCGGATCCCGACGCCCGGCGGGCCATGGACGCCCGGGCCCAGTCCGACGAGGCGGGCATCCTGCGGTTCCTGGCCGACTGGGGCCGCCTGGTCATCGAGGAGACCTTCGCCCCGGCCAACGACGGGCTGGTGGGACGGTCGGTGGCCTCGGTGGCCACCGAGCGGGGCCTCGGGGCCTGGGACGCCATCTGCGAGGTGATCGTGGCCGACCGGTTGCGCACCGGGTTCTCGGTGCCCATCCCGGTGTCCGACGCCGACTGGGCGGCCCGGGCCGAGATCTGGCGCGACCCCCGGGCCGTGGTGGGGGGCTCCGACGCCGGGGCCCACCTCGACACCATGTGCGGGGCCGTCTACTCCACGACCCTGCTGGGCGAGGGCGTGCGGCAGCGTCAGCTGCTGAGCCTCGAGGAGGCGGTCCGGCTGTTGACCGAGGTGCCGGCCCGCCTCTACGGCCTGGTCGACCGGGGGCGGGTGGCCGAGGGGTGGTGGGCCGACCTGGTGGTGCTCGATCCGGCCACCGTGGGGCCGGGTCCGCTGCGCACCCGGAGCGACCTCCCGGCCGGGGCCGACCGCCTGTTCGCCGGGGCCGAGGGGATCGAGCACGTGCTGGTCAACGGGACCGAGGTGGTCTCGGGCGGGACGCTCACCGGGGCCGTGCCCGGCCGGGTACTGCGCTCGGGCACCGACACGGTCACGGTGCCGCTGCCGGCCCCGTCCGGCTGACCGGCCCCCGGCCGGCCGTCCCGGGCCGCCCGGCCGCTCCGGTCGTCCGACGACCGGAGGTCAGGGCACCACCGTCGGGGGCAGGGGCCAGCGGAACAGGGCGGCGGCGTTCTCGTGGGTCAGCTTGCGCAGGTCCGTCGCCGGCAGGTGCCCCCAGCACCGCTGGATGACTTCCTGGGTGTCGGGCCAGGTGGAGTCGCCGTGGGGGTAGTCCACCTCCACCATGATGTGGTCGATGCCGATCCGGTGGCGGGTGTCGATGGTGGACGGGTCGTCGATGGTGCAGAACCAGAAGTTCCGCTGGAGGACGTCGGCCGGGTGGAGCCCCGAGGCGTCGTAGTCCCGTCCGTAGCCCGAGCGGTCCACGATGTTGTCGAGCCGGTCGAGCAGCATGGCCACCCAGCCGATCCCGCCCTCGCTCATCGAGATCCGGAGATCGGGGAATCGCACGGGCAGGCCGGACCACAGCCACTCGGCGCACGCGGTGAGCGACATCTGCCCGAACAGGGTGGCGCCGAGGGCCACCAGCGGTCCCTCGGCCGGAAGGTCGGGCATCCCCGAGGACCCGACGTGGAGGGAGATGACCGTGTCGGTCTCGGCGCAGGCGGCCACCACCGGGTCCCACCAGCCGGTGAACAGGCTGGGGAGGCCGATCTTCTGCGGGCGCTCGGGCAGGGTGACCGACCGGAAGCCCCTCGCGGCGTTGCGTCGGATCTCCGCGGCCGCGTCCTCGGGGTCGGCGAGGAAGGTGATCCCGCAGGGGATGATGCGGTCGGGGTAGGGCTGCCACCAGGCGTCGTAGAGCCAATCGTTCCAGGCCCGGGTCACGGCCAGTCCCAGCCCGGGGTCGGACGCCCGGGAGAACACGCTGCCCGAGAACCCGGTGATCTGGGAGGGGAAGTTGAGGGAGGCCCACACCCCGTTCAGGTCCATGTCGGCGATGCGGGCGTCGATGTCCCAGCACCCCCGCCGCATGTCCTCGAACCGGGTGGGTTCGAGGGTGACGTGCTCGGGTCGTCGCCCGGCGACCGCGTTCATGCCGACCTGCGAGTACTTCCGGCCGTCGAACTCCCAGATCTGGTGGCCCCGGGAGGTCTCGATGACCCGGGGGGCAAGGTCGGCGTAGCGGGCCGGCAGGCGCCCCTCGAACATGTCCGGAGGCTCGACCAGGTGGTCGTCCACCGAGATCACGGTGGCGAAGACCTCCCGGGGTGCCGGGTCGGGGAGGAGGGTCTCGGTCCGGGTGACGATCTCGGCCGTGCGCAGGGTGCTCTCCACGGGGCCGAGTATGCCAGTCACCGCCCCGACCCGCCGCGTCCCGACAGGGGCTCGCCGACCGGCGCCCGCCGGGGCGCCGCGGGCCCTCGTCGCCGGGTCAGCCCCGCACGTTCCGGGCCGAGCTCTTGATGGCCTGGTTGTCGGCCGAGACCACCGCCGTCGACAGTTCGGACAACTGGGCCAGTTGGTTCATGAGCATCTGCATTTCGAACATGTCCCCGACGGTCACGGCCTCCTTGCTCGCGTCGGCCTGCAGGATCCGCTGGTCGGCGGAGGCGGCGGAGTCATCGAAGACGAAGAGCGCAGGGAGCGAGCCGGGGTCCGTGGTATCGGCGACGGTGTCGGCACTGAGGGAGGCGCTGGTCGACGGGGCCGGCCCCGTGGGCAGACCCCAGGCGGCCGCGTCGCTGCGGTCCTTGGCCAGTTGCCCCTCGTCGGACGAGAGCTCCTTGCTGAAGGACGACAGCAGCTTCTGCCGCTCGGAGCCGGTGACCGGTGGGTCGTGCTCGACGTCTTTGTACAGGGCCAACAGCTGGCTGTCGTCGGACGACTGCACCTTGGCCAACTTGGAGAAGTCGGGTCCGACCGGCTGGGTGCCCGGTCGCGATCCGGCTGTCGCCACGCCTCCGAGGACGGCCAGGGAGACGAGGCAGCCGGCGATGAACGACACCATGACAGTTCGGAGCGTGCGCATGGGGGAGATGGTAACGGCAGGGGAGGGCCGGTATGGTGCGGTCCGGGACGGACGTCGAGGACGGGAGGTGCCATGGCAGTCACGGGAATGGCCAACCTGGCGGTGAAGGTGTCGGACCTCGATGCCGCCGTCGCCTACTACGAGGCGTCCGGCGCCGAGGTGCGCGACCGCATGCGCTGGGGCGGGGGGGAGCGGGCCGACGTCTTCCTCGGCCCGGTGATGATCACCCTGTTCACCCGGGCCATCTATGAGGACGCCGTCGATCTGCCCGCCGAGGGGTTCCTGCACCCGGCACTGTTCACCGACGACCTCGACGCCCAGATCGAGGGCCACACGGTGGTGTGGGGGCCGGCCGTGGTGGAGGGGACGTTCGGCACCCGCCGGATCGTCTTCGTGGAGGCACCCGGCGGCATCCGGCTGGAGTTCATGGAGCAGTTGGCCCCACCGCCCGACGCCCCCTGAACCGACCGGCGTGCCGGACACCGACCGACGGGGGACACCGGTGGACACGGGCGGTCCGGTCACCCGGGGCGGGCCCGGATCGCGGCCTACACTCTGCCGGGGTCGCCCACCCGAGGTCGACGCCGGGGGCCGGCCGGTGACCCCGTGAGACGGGAGGGACCATGACCGGGATGACGGATGAGTCGAGCGCCGGGGCGTCGGCATGGGAGCGCCATCTCCACGCCCACCTTTCGTCACACGTGGAGGCCGAGCGGGGCCTGCTCGAGGAGTACCACGCGGCGGCCGAGGCCAGCCCGTCGGAGGCCTTCCGTTACCTGGTGGGTCTCCTGATCGAGGACGAGATCCGTCACCACCGGATCTTCACGGACCTGGCCGCGTCCCTCAGGAGCGAGGCGATGCTGTCGGACGGTTCCCCAACTGTTCCCCACCTCGACTTCAACCGGGGCGACACCGACACGGTGATCGAGCTGACCGACGCCCTCCTCCAGCGCGAGCGCAACGACGCCGAGGAGCTGGCCCATCTGAAGCGAGAGCTCCGGGACGTGAAGGACACCAGCCTGTGGAGCCTGCTGGTCGACCTCATGGAGCGCGACACGCAGAAGCACATCGCCATCCTCACGTTCGCCCGGAACCACACCGACCGCCGGGCCTGACCGGAGGGGACCGGCGATGGACCCGATCGGCCTGCACCACGTGTCGCTCAACGTCCCCGACGTGGACGAGGCCGTGACCTTCTACTGCGGGGTCCTCGGGGGCACCCTCCGTTCCGATCGTCCGGACATGGGCTTCGCCGGAGCCTGGATCGACCTCGGCGCCCAGCAGGTCCATCTGATCGAGGCCCCGGTCCCACCCAACTATGGTCAGCACTTCGCCGTCCGCGTGGCCGACCTCGACGCCGCGGTGACCGAGCTCCGGTCGAAGGGCCTGGAGGTCGCCGATCCCTCCGGGGTGGGAGCCAACCGCCAGACCTTCGTCGACGATCCGGCGGGCAACGCCGTGGAGCTGCACCAGGTGGGCCCGGCGGCCTAGCGGTCGTCTGTGGTTCCGGAGACGGTCCCGACCGTGACCCACCGCCGTTGTGCATGGCCCGGTCCGGATGGGACGGCTCGGCGGCGACGTCGGGACATGCTCAGGCCGGACCGCTCTGGAAGGGGAGCGGCCGGCCCGTCTCGAGCAGGGTCTTCAGCCCGCTGAGGATCTCGCTCCAACCGCCTCCGGCCCCGCCGGACTCACCGTCGCCCCGCAGCATGCCGGCCCACAGTGGCGCACCCGTCACGTCATGGGTGACGGTCACCTTGGTCACCCCGCCCCGCACCGGCTCGATGTCATAGGTGAGCCGGGTGAACGCCTCGGCGGCCATCTCGGGGGTCATGATCATCCGCCACGTCTGGACCAGCCGACGGGGTGGGTCGGCCTCGATCACCTCGCCGTCGCTGATCACCTCCGGACATCCGAAAGCCAGCATCCCTTCGTTGGCGTGGGCCCGGAAGGCCCCGCCGGCCCGCAGCTCGTAGTCCACGAGCGGGGCGTAGCCGTACTGCACCGTCCACTCGGGCTCGGTGACCGCGGCCCACACGGCCTCGGGTGTGGCGTGGATGTACACCCGGTAGATCTGGATCGTCTCGGACGGGTCGGTCGTGGTCATGTCGTGGCCTCCAGGGTGGCTTTCAGGTCGGCGAGCGCCGACGCGTGGTGTTCGGTGTACTTGTCGATCCACCGGTCGTGGATCAACCGGATGGGGACGGGATTGAGGAAGTGCAGCTTCTCCCGACCCGACCGCCGGGTGATGACGAGTCCCGCGGCCTCCAGCACGCCCAGGTGCTTCATCACCCCGATGCGGCTCATCGCCACATGGGAGCCGAGCTCGGTCAACGTGCGGCCGTCCCGTTCGAAGAGCAGGTCGAGCAGGAGCCGACGGGTCGGATCGGCCAGGGCCTTGAACACGGCGTCGTCGTCCACACCCGGTCATTATAGGTAACCATATAGTTACATGTAAACCACGGTCCGGGTCGGTCCGCGTCGGTCCGGGTCGGTCCGGGTCGGTCCGGGTCGGTCCGGGTCGGTCCGGGTCGGTCCGGACGGGCACCGACCTCCGCCGGTGCCCACGGTGGTGGCGTCAGCGCGAGGCCGGACCGCCGCCGGCGTCCAGCACCCGGCAGGCGGCCAGTGCCGCCTCGGCGGCCAGGCGGGCGGCCCGGGTGGCGTCAGCCGCCAGTTGGTCGAGGTTGGCGGCCAGGTCCGGCTCCTCGGCCAACAGGCGCGCCACACCGTCGATGTAGGGCGATCCGTCGGGCTCGACCAGGGCCACGATCCTCGGATCGAGGAGGCCGTCGACGTGGCGGTCGCTGATGCAGCGGTAGGCCGACCACGCGTACCCGCGGGCCTGGCAGACCTCGGCAACGCCCGAGGTCTCCATGTCCACTCCGAGGAAGCCCTCGGCCGCCAGGCGCAGGCTCTCCCCGTCGTCGAGCGTCACCCCTTCGGTGGTCACCAGACGGCCGGCCACGGGAGCGTCCCCGGGCGGGGTGTGGGGGTACGCGGCACCGCTCGAGTACTCGACGACCTCGGTGGGGTTGACCATGGCCCCGACCGGGATGTCGGGATCGAGACCGCCACAGACGCCGACGACCATCACGTGATGGACCGGGCTATGCCCCGACGCCGAGTCGTCGAGGACCCGGGCTGTGGCCTCCCGGGCCGCGGCCGGCCCCATGCCGATGTGGACGGCGGTCACGTCGGTGCCGCCGACCCGTCCGGTGCGCGGTACCTCGGGTGGACCGGCCGCCGGCTCGAGACCGAAGACGTCGACGATGGCGTCGAGCTCGAGAGGCATGGGGGCGAGGAGGACGACGTGGTGGCTGGGGTCGGAGGGCACCGATACAGCATGCCCAACCGGAGCCGGATGTGCGACCGGCCCGACCGGCCCGACCGGCCTGACCGTTCCGGCCGGCCCGACAGGGCCAACCGGGCCAGCCGGCCCGACCGGGCCGGCGGGGTCACTCCGCCGTCAGTTGGTCCCGGACGGCCCGACGGAGGATCTTGCCCGTCGCCGTGGTGGGCAGCTCCTCGAAGACGTCGATGCGCCCGGGCACCTTGAAGGAGCCCAGGTGCTCGCGCACCCAGCCGCCCAGCTCGTCGGCCGTGTCCCCGGGGTCGGTACCGGCGTCGTCCCGCTCGACGACCACGGCGGCGGCCACGGTCTCGCCCCACTCGGCGTGGGGGATGCCCACCACGGCGACGCTCACCACCTGCGGGTGGCGGAGCAGGACATCCTCGATCTCCGAGGGTGAGAGGTTCTCCCCTCCCTTGATGATCACATCGTCGGCCCGGCTCTCCACGAAGAGGTAGCCGTCCTCGTCGACGAAGCCCACGTCGCCGGTGACCAGCCAGCCGCCAGCGTCCAGCCCCGACGCCGAGTCGAGGTACTTCCCGCCCACCTGCGGGCCCCGCACCCGGATCTCCCCGGTCGTGCCCGGTGCCACGGCGGTACCGTCGGCGTCCACGATCGAGATCTCCACCCCGGGCAGCGGCCGGCCGGCCGAGCGCAGCCGGCGCTGGACGGCGGGCTCGGTACTGGTGAAGGCGGCCCGATGCTCGTCGGGACCCAGCACGGCGATGGTGGACGACGTCTCGGTCAGACCGTAGGCGTTCACGAAGTCCACCTCGGGGAAGAGCTCCAGGGCCTGCTCCAGCACGGGGAGCGACATGCGGGCCCCGCCGTAGGAGAGGGCCCGTAGCGTGGGCACCCGAAGCTCCGGGTCGGCCTGCATGGCCCGCACGATGCGGGCCAGCATGGTGGGCACCACGAAGGCATGGGTGGCCCCGTGGGCTTTGGCCCGGCGCAGCCACGTCTCGGGGTCGAAGGAGGCCTGGGGCAGGAGCCGGCGCCCGGCGTAGACCGAGCTGAGCACGGCGGCCACCCCGGCGATGTGGAAGGGCGGGGCGGCCAGCATCAGGGCCTCGTCCTCGTCGGCCGAGGCGAACTCCACGGTCTCCATGACGTAGGACAGCAGGTTCTCGTGGGTCAGCAGCGCGGCCTTGGGCATGCCGGAGGAGCCGCTGGTGAACAGGATGACCGCGGGGCGCTCGGGCTCGGGCTCGTAGGCGTCCTGCGGGGCGTCGTCGGCCCGGGCCGCTGCCCGTATCTCCTCCAGCCATCCGGCGGTGGCCCGGCTGTCGGGGAGGGCCGGCTGTCCGGGCCGGTCGGGATCGGCCACGGTGAACGGGTGGTCGAGGCGCTCGAGCTGGGCGGCCAGCGAGGCCGTGGGCAGCCGGAAGTTGAGGGGGGCGTAGGGGGCGCCGGCCCACGCCGCCCCGAACAGGGCCGTGGGGACGGCGGCCGAGTTGACGTCGGCGAAGGCCAGGGTGTGGGCGCCGGCGGCGGCCAGCTGCGGCCCTACGGCCCGGGCCCGGGACCGCAGCTCGTCGAAGGTCAGGTCGCCGGCGTCGTCGGTCAGGGCGACACGGTCCCCGAGGGTGTCGGCGGCGAGGTCGAGGAGCAGGGCGAGGTTCACGGTCGGGTCACCTTGTCGGGAGCGGGCGGCGCCGCGCAGCGGGTCCCGGCTCGGCCGGGGGGGTCGTGGGCACGGTCGGGTTCCCCCGGACCGTTCGACCCCGGGGGCACGATAGCAACTGGGGCCCGGTGGGGGCCCGACGGATCAGCCGGTCACCTCGTCGACCAGCCCCCAGTCCCGCGCCGTCCCGGCGTCGATCGGAACCCCCGACAGGGCCAGGGACAGTGTGCGGTGCCGGCCGATACGCCGGGGCAGGCTGACCGTGCCCCCGGCTCCGGGGATGAGTCCGAGGGCCACCTCGGGCAGGGCGATGCGGGTGTCCCGGTCCGCCACCACCCGGGCGGCGAAGGCGGCGAGCTCGATGCCCGACCCCACGGCGTCCCCGTGGAGGTGGGCCGTCGTCCGGGCGGACAGGCCGGCCAGGGACCGGGCCGGGCTGGCCAGCAGGCGGAGGAGGTGGGCCGAGGCCGGGTCGGTGCGGGTCCCGAACTCGTCGAGGTCGCCGCCGGCGCAGAACGACGGCCCCGACCCCCGCAGGTGCACCTCAGTGACCGACGGGTCGAAGGCCGCCACGGCCAGTGCGGCCTCGAGCTCGTCGCGCATGGCCGAGTCGAGGGCGTTGCGGACGTGGGGACGGTGGAGGGTCACGGTGAGCGCACCGTCGGACCGATCGACCAGGACGGTCGGCCCGGGGACCGGCTCACGCCGTCGGGCCGGACGGTCGGCCCGCCACCGGGCGAACTCCGGTCCGCCCTGGAGGAGCCCGTAGGCCAGGGACTCGGCCACCAGGCCGTCGGCCACCGACCGCCTCCCGCCCGAGCGCAGCAGCAGGGCCAGGACCGTGGCCGCCACCGGGTTGGCCGCGACGGAGGCCGCCACCGTCCCGAGCGGCCGGCCCGGCGGGCAGGACAGGTCGGCCCAGTCGGGCCGGCGGTCGGGGTCGTCGGTGAGGGCCGCCACCACCGCGGGCACGGTGGCCAGTCGCTCCATGGCCTCGTCGTCCAGCCGGTCGGGCAGACCGTGGGCGTCGACGGTCACCAACCGGCCCCCCGGACCGGCGAGGCGCAGGGGGGCGTCCCCGGTCCCGAGGGCCTCGGCGAACGCCGGCCCGTCGAGCGGCGAGGAGTCCATGGCCCGAGAGTACTGTCAGGCCGGTATGGGCCGAGGTGCGGTGGGTGTGGGGCGGACGGTGCCGGAGGGCACCGTGCCGCCCGCCGACCGGGCCGACCGGGCCGACCGGGCCGACCGGGCCGACCGGGCCGACCGGGCCGACCGGGCCGACCGGGCCGACCGGGCCGACCGGGCCGACCGGGCAGCCTGGGACGCCGCCGGGCTCGGGGAGCTGACCGGCCGGCCCGACGGGCCGCCGCTCGGACCACCCCCGGGGTTGGTCCCGGGCCTTCGGGACCTGGCTGCCGCCGTGGCCCGGGACTCGTCCCTCCTCGGCCGGGAGGTCCGGGTCGACCCGTTGGACCTGCTGGCCGCCCGGGCCCGGGAGGCCGGGTTCGGGCGGGGCGGGGCGGTGAGCTGCGGCGGGTCGTCCCAGCTGCTCCGGACGGCCGACGGGTGGGTGGCCGCGAGCCTGCCCCGGTCGACGGACTGGGAACTGGTGGCGGCCTGGCTCGGGCTGGCCTCGCCGGTCCACGAGGGTGCCTGGGGAGCGGTAGCGGACATCGTGGCCACCGCCCCGACCGGTGTGCTGCTCGGACGCTCCGAAGGACTGGGTCTGCCGGTGGCCGTGGTGGGGGAGCGCCGGGCCCCGGTGCTCCCCACGGAAGGCCGACCGGGCGGGATCGCCGTCACCCGGCTGACCCCGGGCCTCCCCTCGGCCGGCCCGGCCGAGCTGGCCGATCCGGCCGAACTGGCCGATCCGACCGGCCCGGCCGAACTGGCCGACCTGGTGGTGGCCGACCTGAGCGCGCTGTGGGCCGGGCCCCTGGCCGCCGCGCTCCTGGGGGCCGCGGGCGCCCGGGTCCGCAAGGTGGAGTCGGTGTCCCGTCCCGACGGGGCCCGACGCGGCCCGACGGCCCACTACGCCTCGCTGAACGCCGGCAAGGAGGACGTGGTCGTGGACCTGGCTACGGCGGCCGGCCGGGCCGCCCTCCACCGGGAGGTGGCCGGGGCCGACGTGGTGGTCACCTCGTCCCGACCCCGGGCCCTGGGCCAGCTCGGCCTCGACCCTGCCACGGTGCTGCGGGAGGGCCGGCCCCGGATCTGGCTGTCGGTCACCGGCTACGGCTCCGGACCGGGTTCGGTCGACCGGGTGGCCTTCGGCGACGATGCCGCGGCGGCCGGGGGACTGGTGGCGGTCGACGACCGGGGGCCGTGCTTCTGCGCCGATGCCGTGGCCGACCCGGTGACCGGACTGGCCGCCGCCGCCGCCGTGCTGGCCGCCCTCCTGCGGGGCGGCGACCACCTGCTCGTCGCCTCGATGGCCGACGTCGCCGGCTCCCTGGCCGCCGCCGGGCCCCTCCCGTGAGCGCCGGCCTGCTGGTGACCGGGGTGGAGGTCGACGGGGAGCGGGTGGACGTGCGCTGCGGCGACGGCGTGGTGGCCGAGGTGGGTCCCGGCCTGGTGGCCCGGCCCGGCGAGACCGTGGTCCGGGGGGCGGCCGTGGCGCTCCCCGGCCTGCACGACCACCACCTGCACCTGATGGCCATGGCCGCGGCCGACATCTCGGTCGACGTGGGCCCGGACGCCGCGCCGGACCGGGACGGCCTCCGGCAGGTGTTGCGGGCCGCCACTGCCGGGCTGGCCCGCGGGGCCTGGCTGCGGGCCGTGGGCTACCGGGCGCCACCGGGGGCGTGGGTCGACCGGTGGGACCTCGACGCCATGGTGGCCGACCGTCCGGTGCGGGTCCAGCACCGCGCCGGTCACCTGTGGATCCTCAACTCGGCGGCCTGTGACGTGCTCGGTCTCGACGACGAGCCGTCCGGGGCCGTCGAGCGCGACGGGGACGGGCGGCCGACGGGCCGGCTGATCGACGGCGACCACCTGCTGGCGGCCCGGCTGCCCCGGGGCGATCCCCCGGACCTGGCCGGGGTGAGCCGCCGGCTGGCCTCCTACGGGGTCACCGGGGTGACCGACGCCACCCCGACGGTGACGGCGGCCGACCTGGAGGTGCTCGCCCGGGCCTGCCGGGAGGGGGCCCTGGTCCAGCGGGTCCGGGTCATGGGCACGGTGGAGGCGGCCGGACCGGGGATCCCGGCCGGGCTGGAGGCCGGGCCGGTCAAGGTCATGGTCTCCGACGGGCCCGACCCCGACCCCGACGGCCTGGCTCGGCGGATCGACGCCGCCCACCGGGCCGGCCGGCCCGTGGCCCTCCACTGCGCCTCCCGGGTCGCCGCGGTGCTGGCCCTGGTGGCCTGGGATGCCGTCGGCCCGGCACCGGGGGACCGGATGGAGCACGGGGCGGTCCTGCCGGACGATCTGGCCGAACGGCTGGCCACCCTCGGGGTCACCGTCGTGACCCAGCCGGCGTTCCTCGTCGACCGGGGCGACGCCTACCTCGACGAGGTGGCGCCCGACGACCTGGACTGCCTCTACCGGTGCGCCGGCCTGGAACGGGCCGGCGTGGCCCTGGGGGGCGGGACCGACGCCCCCTTCGGGCCCGAGGACCCCTGGGTGGCCGTCGGGGCCGCCGTCCGGCGCCGCACCCGGTCGGGCCGGGTGATCGGTCCCGCCGAGCGGTTGGCCCCCCGGCGGGCTCTGGCACTCTTCCTCGCCGACGCCGGGTCGCCGGGCGGTCCGGTCCGTACGGTCCGGCCCGGGGCGCCGGCCGACCTGTGCCTCCTCGACGGCGATCCCCTGCGGGACCCGGGTGGCCCGCAGGCGGCCCGGGTGGTGGCCGCGGTGGCCGGGGGCCGGCTCGTCCACGAGGTGTGACGCGCCCGGTACGCTGGGTGGCAGCGAGATGACAGGCCCGAGGTGGTCTGGAAGAATCGTCAACTGCGCGCCCGGGGGGCGAGAGGGAGTGTGTCCGATGGAGATCAACGACATGGTGCTGGTGAGTGTCGACGACCACGTGGTCGAGCCGCCGAACCTGTTCGACGGGCGACTGCCGGCCAAGTACGTCGACCTGGCCCCGCAGTTCATCACCGCCGAGGACGGCACCAATTCGTGGCTCTACGAGGGACAGGTCCTCCCCAACGTGGCGCTCAACGCCGTGGCCGGCCGGCCCAAGGAGGAGTACGGCATCGAGCCCACCTCCTTCGACCAGCTCCGCCCGGGCTGTTACGACATCGACGAGCGGGTGAAGGACATGGACGCCAACGGCGTGCTCGGCTCCCTGTGCTTCCCCTCCTTCCCCCAGTTCTGCGGTCAGCTCTTCGCCCGCACCGAGGACAAGGACGTGGCCCTGGCCATGGTCCAGGCCTACAACGACTGGCACATCGACGAGTGGTGCGGCACCCACCCCGGTCGGTTCATCCCCTGTGCCCTGCCGGCCATCTGGGACCCCGAGATCATGGCCGCCGAGGTGCGCCGCACGGCGGCCAAGGGCGCCCACGCCGTCACCTTCTCGGAGAACCCGTCCAAGCTGGGCTGGCCCAGTGTCCACAGTGACCACTGGGACCCGTTCTGGCGGGCCTGCAGCGAGGAGCAGGTGGTGGTGTGCATGCACATCGGCTCGTCCTCCGACCTGGTCATCACCTCGCCCGACGCCCCGATGGACTGCCTGATCACCCTCACCCCGATGAACATCGTGAAGGCGGCCACCGATCTGGTGTGGTCACCGGTCCTCCGGAAGTTCCCCGACCTCAAGGTGGCCCTGTCGGAGGGGGGGATCGGCTGGATCCCGTACTTCCTCGAGCGCATCGACTACAACTACGACCGCCACCACCTGTGGACCGGGCAGGACTTCGGCAACGAGCTGCCCAGCGAGGTGTTCAACCGGAACATCCTCACCTGCTTCATCGACGACAAGTTCGGGGTGGCCAGCCACGACTTCCTCGAGATGGACAACGTGTTGTGGGAGTGCGACTATCCCCATTCCGACTCCACCTGGCCCGTGGCCCCCGAGACCCTGGCCGCCAGCCTCGGCGGGGTGAGCGACCACGACGTCGACCGGATCACCCACCTGAACGCCATGCACCACTTCAGCTACGACCCCTTCACGGTCCTCGGTGGCAAGGAGACGTGCACGGTGGGCAGCCTGCGGGCCCGGGCCGTCGGCCACGACGTGACCATCCGGTCCCAGGTCCGCGACGGGGTGGCCAAGCGGGGCACCCGTTCCGCCGACCTGCTGGCCGTGGCCTCCTCCTCGGGCGACTGAGCCGCCCCCATCCCCGGCCGGCTCGTCCGGTCCCCGTCTCCGCGGCCGGCCACCCGGGTGGCCGGCCGCCCGAACAAAGGAACCCGTCCCATGTCCAACGCACTCTCCGGCGTCCGTGTCCTCGAAGTGGCGGCCTGGACCTTCGTCCCCGCCGCCGGGGCGGTCCTGGCCGACTGGGGGGCCGACGTCATCAAGGTCGAGCATCCCGAGACCGGTGACCCCCAGCGGGGCCTCGTCTCCATGGGCCTGATCCCCGGCGGTCCCGATGCCGTCAACTACATCATGGAGCAGCCCAACCGGGGCAAGCGGAGCATCGGCATCGACATCAGCACCGATGCCGGGCGGGAGATCCTCTATGAGCTGGCCAAGACGTCCGACGTCTTCGTGACCAGCTTCCTGCCCGCCGTGCGCCAGCGCCTCCAGATCGACGTCGAGCACATCCGGGCCGTCAACCCGACGATCGTCTACGCCCGGGGATCGGGCCAGGGGCCGCTCGGTGAGGACCGGGAGCGCCCGGGCTACGACGGCTCGGTCTACTGGGGCCGAGGCGGGATCGCCAACGCCCTCACCCCGCCCGACTCGAAGTTCCCCATCGGCGGCCGGGCCGCCTTCGGCGACCTGGTGGGCGGCATGGCCATCGCCGGCGGCATCGCCGCCGCCCTGTTGCAGGTGGCCCGGGGCGGCGAGCCCCCGGTGGTCGACGTCTCGCTCCTCGGCCTGGCCATGTGGCAGCTGTCCCCGGACATCGTGGCCAGCGGCCTCTACGGCGGCGACCCCATGCCCAAGTTCAGCCGCAACGCCACCCCCAACCCGCTGGTCGGGAGCTACCGCACCAGCGACGACCGGTTCATCACCCTCATGATGCTCCAGTCGGACCGCTACTGGGCCGAGTTCTGCACCTGCATCGACCGCCCCGACATGATCACCGACGAACGGTTCATCGACGGGGGGGCCCGTTTCGCCAACCGTGAGGAGTGTGTGCGGACCATCGACGAGGTGTTCGCCTCGAGGACGTACACCGAGTGGAAGGAACGGCTGGCCAAGCTGTCGGGGGCGTGGGCCCCGGTGCAGATGGCCAGCGAGCTGGTGGACGACCCCATGGTCCGGGCCAACGGCTACCTGGCCCGGGTCGACCGCGAGGACGGCCAGTCCTACGACCTGGTGGCCAACCCGGTGCAGTGGAACGAGACACCCGACGTCCTGCGCTCGGCGCCGGAGCACGGCCAGCACACCGAGGAGATCCTCCTCGAGCTGGGCCTCGACTGGGACGCCATCATCGCCCACAAGGAGTCGGGCGCCATCCTCTGAGTGCCATGTGCCGCGCCGTCCAGGACACGGGAGGGACGGTCGCATGCCCCGTCGTCCGACGGGCGTGACGACGGCCTCGTCGCCGTTCCCCGGCCGACGTAGGTTTCCCTGACGCAGCAAGGACGGGGGTGGGGGAATGGACGACGCCGGACGCGAGGCGCTGGTGCGGAACTTCGTCGAGAAGGTCTGGAACGGTAGGGACTACGACGCGGCCGCCGACCTGTTCGGCGAGGACTACGCGAATCCGTTCGGCTCGGGTCCGTCCGCCAAGGTCGAGCCTATCCGTCGATACCACCAGGCGTTCCCTGACGTGCATCTCGACGTCGAGGAGCTCCTCGTGGCCGGTGACACGGTGGTGCTGAGGATGACCTTCCGCGGGACCGACACCGGGGGGTACGCGGGACGACCTCCGACCGGGCGCGCCGTCGAGGAGTGGGTCGTCGACATCATGCGCTTCGAGGGGGACCGGGTCGTGAGCGAATGGATCGGGGCCGACAAGCTCGGCATGTTCATCCAGCTCGGGGTGGTCGACGACCCGTGGCCGGGCTGATCAGCGAGTCGTGGACGGCTGTGGCCGGGGCGCCCGTCCGGAGACGTGCCATCCCGGCCCGTGAGGCCCCGGGCCCGACACGTTGCCGGCCCCTGTCGGCACCGAGGTGTCGGAGCAGGACGCAAGCTCGGCGCGTCAGGTTGCGAGGACGTTCGCCGTCGGCGGAAGCGTCCGACTGATCGGTCTCCCCGGAAATGGACGGGGTCTGCCAGCCCAGCCCACCGAGTGGCCGCGGCAGCTGCCTGCCCCGGAACGGCGCTTGTGCCACGGTTACACGGGTGATCGACGCCGGCTTATTGGGGCAGGGAGGATCGACCACGGCCGGGCGATGCCTGGAACGGCGACCGCTGCACGTTCTTCGAGATGTCGAACCTCCCTCCGAAGCCATCCGACGCTGGAAGCCTCGAGCTTCCGGTCGACGAATTGCTGACGCGCGCCGGGCCGCTGCCCCCGCACGACGAAATGGTGATCGATGATCTCCTTCCTGATGAAGGCACTGCCTTCCTCGCCACCCTGAAGGCGTGGCCGCTCAGGCATCACGCGGGCGATCGATATCGACACCGACGTGTTCGGCGCAGTCCTGATCCCAGGGTCGCGCCTTGCCCAGCTCTACGAGCCGGTCATCGTCGGAAGGCCGGTAGCCATTCCCTTCCGGGCGGCCGCCGAGCTCCGCTACGGGGCCTTGCTGCGAACGTGGGGACCAGCACGAATGCTCAAGCTCGAGATCCTTGCGTCGACCTGAATACGGGCTCGGGACCTCAGCAATCGGAGGCATCCCCGTCGGCCTGCACGTGGACCGACTGCCCTACCACTGATCGCCGGCTCGGCGGCGATCGCCCGGACGTGGCCGACCGGAACCTCGGTGGCAATGCCCCACTTCGTTGTCGAATCGCACGAGCGGACCGATTCGACACCTCTGCGACCCCTTCAGTACCGGGTCGCCTTGTCGGCGGATGACCAGCCGCCAGCGACCCGGTTCCGGGGTGGGGCGCCCCGGCCGGGAATCGAACCCGGTGCTCTCACTCAGTCATGGTGAGGCAGTCATCCAGGCCCAGGTCGCTACGGATGACGGTACGGCGAGGGTGTGACATCGACTGATAATCTGAAGGCAGTCATGGTGAGGCAGTCGTGCGGAGGGGCCCTTCGGGGCCCTTTTGCGCGCACATGGTCCCCATGATCGCCTAGCTCGAGATTCTGCCCTGACCGGGACGGTCGTCGTCACTGACCGCCGGGACGGCGGCGCCTCTTGACCCACGGTCGATCGATACGTCAGGGAGAAAGGGGATCGCTGTCTCATGCTGGCCACGCTTCAATTCGCACTGATGACTGCTGCTCGAGGCAGGTCAAGAGCGGCTGGGTCTTGTTGCTCCTCCCGATGTCACTTGTCCACATCTTGCCTGTCAGTGATCCAGTTGCGTCAGTGTTGGGTGCAGATACTCGGACGACCTCGGAGAAGTGTCGGCAGTTGCTCAGTGCCAAAGTTGCTTCCGAAACGGAGGTTCCTGGTTTGAACTGAACGTCGAGTTCATGCGGCCCAGAGAACCACCCACGCCCCGATGCAATGATGATGGCGAACACCAGGATCAGAACCGCGAGCACGCACACGGTGTACCAATTCGTTCGGTGAACAGAGACTGGCGTTTCGGATTTCACTCGAGGAAGTGTAACCACCGGGTGTGATTCGCCCTGGGTTACTTGGAGGCTCCAAACCTTGGAAGCGAGGATGGAGTCACGCCACATGAACAACCACGCAACAGGCCGATCCCACGGCGCTACACGCCGGACGAGAAGGCTCAGGCCGTCCGTCTGGTCCGTCAGCTCCGGGCTGAGCTCGGCACCGTCAAGCGCGTCGCCGGCCAACTCGGCTACGGCGTCGAGTCGGTGCGCAACTGGGTCCACCAGGCCGACATCGACGAGGGTCGTGTTGGCGGGACGACGACCGAGCAATCCGAGCGGATCAAGAAGCTCGAGCAGGAGAACAGTGAGCTTGGGCTCAAGGGGTGACCGCGACAGCTCCTGACCAGGAGGTGTCCGTTGCCCAAGGGTGTGAAAGGTCCGTGGGGGCCGGGGTCGTTACCCCTGGAGGCCTACCGTGCGTCGGCCCCGGCGCGGCTGGCGCACTGGGCGGATGCCCGTCCACCCGGCCGTCGGCGGCCGGGCTGTCGTGTCGGGGCGGTACCGGCGCCGGGATGCCCTACTTGGGAGGGAAGCGCAGGGCCCCGTCGAGGCGGATGTTCTCCCCGTTCAGGTAAGGGTTGGTCACGATGCCCTCGACCAGGCGGGCGAACTCGTCG
>Ga0302202_10002295_pt1 | contig 22359 bp, 20 predicted proteins | sample II_Bog_N3_3_FD_194579 | JGI IMG/M metagenome (GOLD analysis project Ga0302202, IMG submission 194579) | Peat permafrost microbial communities from Stordalen Mire near Abisko, Sweden - II_Bog_N3_3 | ecosystem: Environmental > Terrestrial > Soil > Wetlands > Peat | place: Sweden: Abisko...
TCAACGGCGATCACGGTGACGTGAACTACATCGTCGACGGCGTGCCGATTCCGCAAGAGCTCAATCGCAACATCGGCTCCGAAATCGATCCCAACGACATCGCGTTCCTCGATGCGATCGAAGGGGCGTATCCGGCGCAATACGGCGAGCGCTTCGCAGCGGTCATCAACGTCAACACGCGTAGCGGTGCCGGCGCGCCGGGACTCGCGGCGCAACTCGACGCGTCGTCGTACACGCACCTCGACGGCGACCTGGCCTATCACGCGGCGCTCGGGACGGGTTGGCTGATCGTCGCGACGCGCGACGAGCAAAGCACGCGCGGCCTCGACCCGCCGAACCCCACCTCGCCGCATAACAATTTCAGCACGACCAACCAGTTCTTGCGCTTCACGCAACCGCTCGGGAACGATTTTCTCAATTTCACGTTGACCCACGCGTATCAAACGTTCCAGATTCCGAACGACGTCGCGGGCGGCGAGCCGGCAACGACCGACGACGACGAATCCCAAGACGATCTGTTCGGTTCGGTGCAATATCGCCGGCCCGTCGGGGCAGCAGGGTCGTTCAGCTTCGGCCCGAGCTACAAGCGTTCGCGCATTCGCGACTTCGGCGATCCGGCAAACGACTTCGCGTACGGCGCGGCGCTCAACCCCGGCGCCCCGACCGACTGCGCGCAAGCGCTGAGTTCGGCCGGCCCCGTCACCGGCGGTATCGTCACGAATCCGGTTGCCAATCCGGCGGTCGCGTATTCCAACGCCAGTTGCGGCTTCTCGCTGTTCGGCGATCGTACGGCGATCGACGTCGGCGGCGTCGCGGACTACGACAACCGCAGCGACCGGCACGACATCCGCTTCGGCGGCGTCTACGATGCGACCAGCGTCAACAAGGACTACGCGATCACGTTGCAGCCGGGAAACTTCCTCGCGCCGATCTTCACCCCGGCCACGCCGGGAGCGGCGTACACGGTCGTCGACAACGCGCCCAACGCCGGCCACCTCGCGGCGAGCTACGTTCAGGATTCGTGGACGATGGGCCGCTACCAACTCGACTACGGTCTGCGCTCCGACACCTTCCTCGTCGCCTCGACGCAGTTCGGCGTCGGGTACGGCCAGATCAGTCCGCGCTTGAAGTTCGCGCGCACCTTCAGCCCGCGCGCCGGCGCGTACGTGTACTACGGCCGCTTCTTCACGCCGTTCTCGCTCGAGAACGTCTCGCCGATCGCGGCGTATACGCTCAACCTGCCCTTGCAGACGGCGGTCGCCCAATTCGACCTGCGTCCGCAGCGCGATTCCGTCTATGAGATCGGCGGTAATCTGCCGCTGGGCCGCGGCGATCTCGGGTTGCGCGTCATGCAGAAGAACGCGACGGATCTGATCGACGACACGCAAGTCGGCGTGACGAATCTGCACCAGGACATCAACTACGCGCAAGGCCGGATCGCGACGCAGTCGGCGTATTACCAGTTCGGCTTCGCGCGGGCGAGCCGGTTCTATGCTTCGCTCACGCATACGTATTCGGTGAACCGCGGCTGCGAGACGCAATTGCTCGCGCCGTGCTTCGGTCAGTCGAACGACTGGACGCCGGCCGACCACGACCAGCGCGTCGACATCACGTCGGGCCTGATCGCGAACGACCGGCGCGGCGGCTGGTTCGCCGTCGACGGCGAGTACGGCAGCGGTTTGTCGACCGGTCTCAACCCAAACGGCGGCATCACGTGTGCCGGCCCGGGCTACGCGACGAATGCGGGCGGCCCGTGCAAGTTCACGCCGCATCTCACGTTCGATGCCGAGAAAGGCGTCGCGCTCGCGAGCGGGGCCGTGCTCACGTTGCGCGTGCAGAACCTGCTCAACGACCGGTACCTCGTGACCTACCTGAACGCGCAGGGCAACCACGAAGCGCAGCCGCGGACGGTCGAACTCGGCGTACGCCTCAGTGCGAAGTAGGTCCTAGAGCGGCGCGCCGCCGGGCCGGCTCACCGTGAAGACGTGCTTCTTCGCGGCATCCCAGCGCACGATGACCAGCGCGGTCAAACCTTGGCCGCGCTGGTCGCCGCCGCGATAGTCGTAGATGCCGTTGGTACCGGCGAAGCCGTGTTCGCTTTCCATGTAGTCGAGCAGCGACTTGGCGTCGGCGTTGGGGCCGAGTTTGCGCAGTCCCGCGATCAGCACGAGCGCCGGGTCCCACGGGAAGTTGTTGCCGACGTCGGGGTCGATGCCTTGCGCGTTGAACGCCTTGGCGAACGCCAGTTGCGCGTCGCGCACGGGGCCGGGGCCCGACACGTCGCGCGCGTAGACGCGCGGCGCGGTGAAGTAGATCTCGCGCGGCATCTCGGCGGCGAATTCGCTCAGCGCGGTGTTCGTCAGGTTGCCGAGGTTCGTCATCATCGGCACGCCGTCGAGCCCGGCGTCTTTGAGGCTGCGCAACAGCGACCCGGTCGCGGTGCCGACGGTGCAGCCGAAGATGACGTCGGGATTCGCGGCCTTGATGTTGGCCAGTTGCGCGGCGATGCTGACGTCGCTGCCGTTGAAATGCTCGCCGTCGACGATGCTGAGGCCCGGGAAGCGCCCGCCCGCGATGACGCTGCGGAACTGCGTTTCGATATCCTGGCCGGTCGCATCGGTCGTCGCGATGAGCCCGATCCGCTTCCAGCCCTTGGCCCGGGCGAAGGTCAGCGTCTCGATCGCTTGATCGCGGCTCGAGGCGCCGCCCGAAAACGTGTAGGTGCCGGCCTGCGGGTGAATCGTCGGTGCGAAACAGTACTCGACCGGCCCGGCGATCCGCACCAGCGGCATCACGGCCAGACACGACGCGGCATACGTCGGGCCGAGCATCAGCGGCCCGTGCTTGGCGATGATGCCGTTCGCGAGCTGGACCGCAACCGCCGGCTGCGACTGGTCGTCTTCGATCGCGAAATGGACCGGCCGCCCGTCGATCCCGCCCTGGGCGTTGACCAGCGGCTCGAGCGTCTGGAGCGACTTCGCTTCGGCGGTGCCGAGGAACGCGAAGGGCCCGCTCAGCGAGAGAATGACGTCGATCTGGTATGGGTCGGCCGCGGCCGCCGGGGCGGGAGCGAGCGAACCGGCAAGCAGCGTCGCCGCCGCCAGCGCACACAAGAACCGGCAGCGGGCCATCGCGGCAGAAAGTTTCATCCGCCCCGGTTGCCGCAGCCGGAGGCCCGATCCTGCGAACGCGCAGGGCGGGGCGCGTAAGAGTAGTAGGATCACCTAATGAAGACGCTGTTTCTTAGCCCCCCGTCGTTCGACGGCTTCGACGGTGGAGCGGGCGCTCGCTACCAAGCGAAGCGCGAAGTGACGTCGTTCTGGTATCCGACGTGGCTGGCGCAACCCGCGGCGCTCGTGCCCGGGAGCACGCTGGTCGACGCCGCCCCGCACGGCCTGGGCGTCGATGACGTCCTGGCGATCGCGAAGGGCCACGATCTGGTCGTGATGCACACCAGCACCCCGTCGCTGCCCAACGACGTCGAATGCGCGCGGCGCATCAAAGAAGCGAACCCGCGGGCCAAAGTCGGCTTCATCGGCGCGCACGTCGCGGTGCTGCCCGACCAGACGCTCAAGCAAAACCCCGGTATCGACTTCGTCTGCCGCAACAATTTCGATTACACGTGTCTGGAGCTCTCGCAGGAGCGGCCGTGGGACGAGATCCTCGGTCTCTCGTATCGCGATGCGAACGGCGAGTTGCACGCCAACCCCGAGCGTCCCGACGTCTCCGACTGGGACGCGATGCCGAGCGTGCTGCCGGTCTACAACAAGTTCCTCGACATCCGCAAGTATTACAACGGCTATCTGCTGCATCCGTACGTCTCGTGGTACACCGGCCGCGGCTGCGTGGCGAAGTGCACGTTCTGCCTGTGGCCGCACACGATCGGCGGACACAAGTTCGTCCACAAGACGCCGGCGGCGGTCGGCCGCGATATCGATGAAGCGGTCGGCATTTTCGGCAACCGCGTCGCCGAGTGGATGTTCGACGACGACACCCTAACGGGCGAGAAAGAGTACGCGATCGCCCTCTCCGAGCACATGAAGCGTCACAAGCTCAGCTGGGCCTGCAACGCGCGCGCCCACGTCGACTACGACACGCTCAAGACGCTGCGCGACAACGGCCTGCGGGTACTGCTGGTCGGCTTCGAGTCGGGCAACCAAGAGATCTTGCATAAGATCCGCAAGGGCCTCAACCTCACGATGGCGCGCGAGTTCATGAAGAACTGCCACAAGCTCGGGATCAAGGTCCACGGCACGTTCATCATCGGCTTGCCGGTCGAAACGCCCGAGACCGTGCGCGAGACGATCGAATTCGCGAAGGAACTCGATCCGCACACGATCCAGGTGTCGATCGCGTCGCCCTATCCCGGCACCGTGCTCTACGATCAGGCCCTCGCCAACGGCTGGTTCGCGCGTCAGGACCTCGTCGAGGGATCGAACGGCATCCAGACCTCGACCTTAAGCTACGACAGCCTCTCGCCGGCCGAGATCGAAGACGCGGTCGAACGCATGTACCGCGAATTCTACTTCCGGCCCAAGAAGATCGCGAAGATCGTCGGCGAGATGATCACCAGCCGCCAGATGATGGTCCGGCGGCTGCGCGAAGGCGGCGAGTTCTTCACGTACTTACAACGGCGTGCGGACTCGACGGGCCGGCGCCGGAGCGAGGCCGCGACGGCTTGAAGAAACCGCGGACCGGGTCGCCCGAGCACCGCGATCTGTTCTGCCGGACGTTCGTCGAAACGCACCGGCCGTTCGAACCGGAGCAGCTTCCGTGGCCGCAACTCGACGCGCAGTACGTCGAGTTGCTGCGCGCGTTTCCGTTCTGGAGCTTTGCGCGCAGTATGGAGCAAGAAGCGGACCGGATGATCGCGACCTTCTCGAAGACGCTCGACGATCCGTCGATCCGCGCGGCCGTCGAACTGCAGGGGTACGAGGAAGGCCGCCACGGGCGGCTGCTCAACCACATGCTCGAACGCTACGAGATCGACGTGCCGCGCGTTCCGCTGACGAACTTGCCGGTGACGCGCGACGACTTCGTCGTGTTCGGGTTCAGCGAATGCACCGACTCGTTCGTCGGGTTCGGCGGGTTCGCGCTGGCGCGACGCAAGCAGATCTTTCCGCCGGCGCTGCTCGACATCTTCGAGCAGATCCTCTTCGAAGAAGCGCGGCATATCGTGTTCTTCATCAACTGGTGGCGTTACGAGGAAGCGCGGGCGGGAACGAGCCGGCTGGCGCGCACGCTGAGCGCGTTGCGCTATCATGCCCGCGCGATCGCGCACACGGCGCAGGGCGCGCAAGGTGCCGCCGTCGCGCCGGCGCCGGTCGATCTGACCAGCGGCGGTTCGCAAGCGATCCTCGAGGGCGTGACGCCCAAGACGTTTCTGGAAGTCGCGCTGGCGGAGAACCGCGCGATGATGGAGCGCATCGACCGGCGCTTGCTGCGCCCGCAAATCGTGCCCTCGCTCGCGACCGTCGCGTTGCTGGGCCTGCGGCTGCTGCCGCCGCGCGTCCCCGAACCGCTAGCCGCCGGCTCGTAATTTCGCGGCGGCCGCCAGCGTTTCGGCCAGCATGTTGCGCTGGTAGGCGACCATGTCGGTAACGTGCGGAAAGCGGACGTCGGCGCGCCGGCCGGTCAGGCGGTAGAGCGGACCCTCCGCGGCGAGCGTGCCGCGCGCGACGAGGTTCGCGAGCGCTTCGTCGACCGCAGCGTCGGGCGCGCGCCGCAGTTCCGGATCGGCGAAAACGTTCTCCGGTAGCGCGGCGATTTGCGCGCGTACGTCGTTGCGGGCATCCGCGGCCGCGAACGCGGCGTCGCTTTGACTCAGAAACGTCGCCAGCAGCGCGCTCGTCACGACCGGTCGCGCCGCGGCGAGCGACGCGTCGAGATCGTCGAGTCGCGCCGGGCGCACGATGCGATAGAGCATCGAGAGCCGCGTGCCGCGGAACGGATCGTAGCCGATCGCGCACAGCCACGGATCGGCGTACGGCAGCACCGCGCTCGTGAGCCCGTTGCGCAGCGGGTGCAGCGTGCCGTCGTGGCTGAAATCGCCTTCGGGCGTCACATAAAACGTCGCGCCGGCGCGCACGCGCTCGACGACCGTTGCGATGTCGGCTTCCATCACGCGGCGAAAGTTCGCGGTCGCCTCACGCCGGTACGGATGGCGCAAACTCCCGAGCTTCACCCACGCCTGGCCGCGAGTGAAATCCGCTGCGGTCCAGAGGTCGGAGATGCGGCGGCCGGCGAGGTCCAGTTCGGCCAGCGTCCCGGCCTCGAGGAACTCCTCGAGCGGCAGATCGCCGTGCGCGGCGCGAATTTCGCCCGCGAAGCTGGCCAGTGGGCGCGAGTAGAGATGGTTCTCGATCGGCAGCAGGCTCAGGCTCAGCCACAGGCGGCTGAGGTTGAGGTTGCGCGTGAACGATTTCGTCCAGGGCAGCCGTGCGGCGAAGAACCCGGTCTCGAACGTGCGGCGCGAGTTCACCGCGACGATCGGCACGTTCGGGTGACGCAGGAACGTGCGCGCGAAGACCGTCTCGCCCTCATCGACGTGCTGGTGGTTGGTGATCAGCACCACCGGCCCGCGCGGATACGGCAACGCTCCCCACTGCCGGATGCGAATTTTGAACGGAATGTAGAGCCGGCGTACGCCGGTCGTAAGGATCAGCAGCGGGACGTTCGGCTTCACGCGTTCGCGCCGTTCGGATGACGCACCGCCAGCACGCTCAGCGAGCCCAGCAGAAAGCACGCGCTGGCGGTGGCGAAGAGCCAGCGGTAGCCGTCGGAGGGTACCGAGCCGTGAGCGATGATCAGCGCGCCTAGCGCCGGCGCGATCACCATCGGCAGGTTCGAGAGCGTGCCCCAGATGCCGAGATCGCGCGCGACGTCGCCGAGTTCGGGAATCGAGTCCATCGCCAGTGCCCAGCCGACCGAGAACACGCCGCCGTAGCCCAAACCGAACATCGCGGCGAATAGAAAGATCAGTTGCGTCGTCGGCACGAGTGCGAAGCCGAGCGCGGCGAGCGCCATCGGCAGACCGGACAAACATACGACGAGCCGGCGATCGAGCCGGTCGGAGAGCACCCCCGCCGCGACGCTCGAGGCGATCGCGCCGATCATCGCGGCGCCGGCGACCATGCCGGTGTCGAGCGAAGCGTTCCGGATACCCAGCACGTCGGTGAAGAAAAACAGCACGTAGGTGTTGAGCAAGGTCATGCCGAGCACGATCCACGCGCGCGCGATCATCGTTACGAACATGTCCCACCGGTCGCGGACCGTCGCGCCCGCGCGCGGCACCGTCGCCTCGAAAGCCGGCGAGGGCGGCACGAAAAATAACGTCATGGCGCTCGCCGCAACGCCGGCCGCATCGATGAGCAGTGCCATGCGCGGGGGCAGCGCCGCCGCAAGCACCAAGCCGACGATCGTGCCGACGAGCGTCATCGCGCCGCGAAAGCCGGCTGCCGTGCCCCACAGCGCGCGCGGAACGATCTCGGGCACGAGCACTTGGTACACCGTCGAGCCGCTCATCAGCGCGACCGTCGCCACGACCACCGTCGCGCCGAGCGCCGTGACCGTCGTGACCTGCGCCATGAGGACGAGCGCCAGCGTATCGACCGCGAGAATAATCGCGGTCTGCACGCGCCGGTCGCCGCCGAGCCGCCGCGCGCGATCGGAGAAGGCACCGGCAAGCGGCGGTACGATCGCGGTTGCGATCGCCGCCAGCGTCGACAGGACGGCGAGCACGTTCGTGTGGTTGGCCGGCGCCAGGACGAGCAGCATCGCCGGGACGAGGATCGCCATCAGCGCGGCGTCTTGAAAGTGGACGCCGACCCAAAGCGCGTTGACCGCCAAGTGATCGCGGCGGCGGAAGCGCTGCGTGCTCGAGTTCTCCATTCCTTGGTGTCCGCTTTCGCGCAACCGCCGAGCGGGCCCGCTTGCAACGACCGGTGAAGCGTTGCCGGCATATGCCCTTCGGACGAACGTTGCGCCGCGCGGCGGCCCTGACGCTCCAAGTCGCCGCGGTCGCGTCGCTCGGATATACGGTGGCCGCGATCGCCGCTTGCGCCAACTTCGCGCGGCGCGGGCCCGAGCAGGCCGACCGCACGCCGCCCGTTACCTTGCTGGTGCCGCTGCACGGAGCCGAGCCGCTGCTCGAGGAGAACCTGCGCGCCTTCGTCGAGCAGGACTATCCCGAACTTCAGGTCGTGCTCGGCGTCGCGCGCGCGGACGACGCGGCCCTACCGATCGCGCGACGCGTTGCGGCGGCGCTGCCGTACCGGCGCATCGAGATCGACGTCGGCGAAGCGCCGGGCGCGCGCAATCCGAAACTCGCCAACGTGCTCTCGATGATGCGTCTCGCGCGGCACGCGACGTTGATCCTCGCCGACAGCGACACGCGCGTCGACGCGGACTACGTGCGCGCGGTGACGGCGCCGCTGCAGCAGTCCGAGATCGGCGCCGTGACGTGTTTGTTCGCGGGCGTTCCGGCCGGCGGCTTCGCCGCGCAACTCGGTGCCATGTTCATGAACGAACAGTTCATCCCGAGCGCGCTGGTCGACCGGCTGTTCGGGCCGTTGCGCCATTGCTTCGGTCCGACCAACGCGTTTCGCAGCGCCGTGCTGCAGTCGATCGGCGGCTTCGAGGCGCTCGCGCCGCATCTGGCCGACGACTTCATGCTCGGGAACTTCATCGCGCGCCGCGGGCTGCGCGTCGTCATCTCCAAGTACGTCATTCGCACGATGGTGACCGACCCGACGCTCGCGGCGCTATGGGAACACGAACTACGCTGGCATCGCACGATTCGCGGCCTGCAACCGCTCGGCTATGCCGGGATGTTCCTCACGTTTCCGGTGCCGCTCGCTCTCCTCGCGTTCGCGGGCGCGACGCGCCGCGTTCCCGCCGCGCTGCTGCTCGCGGCGGCAGTGAGCGCGCGCATCGCGCTGCAACGCGTCGCGGCGCGCGCGCTCGGCGTGCCGCCGGCCGAACTGTGGCTGATCCCGCTGCGCGACGCCTTCGGTCTCGCCGTTTGGGCGCGCGGACTCACGGGCCACGACGTGCGCTGGCGCGGAGCGCCGCTGCAGATGGCGGCCGGCGACTTGCTCGCCGAGCGTTCGGCGCAGGGTTCGCCGGAGGGCGGCCCAAACGCCGCCCGGTGATGGGAGAGTTCGCCACCTGATGCGGCGCGTCGTCACGGTCCACGACTGCGAAGGCACCGCCGGCGTTGCGTTCGACGGCGATCCGCCGCACGTGACCACGCGCCGCACCGGCGTGACCCGCACGGTGTTGTGGTCGACGGATGCGACGCCGGCGACGTTTTCCGCGCGCGATCGCGGCGCGTTGCCCGTCGCTCCGACGGCGCCCGCAGGCGGCAGCGTGTTCCATATCGTCGAGCTGCCGCCGGCCGATCCGGCCGGTGCTGCCGCCGACGAACACGGTGTGCTCGCCGAGATGGGGTTGCCGCCGCTGCCCGGCCGGCGGCCGCCGCGGCATCCCTTGATGCATGCGACGCAGAGTCTCGACTATGCGATCGTCCTCGAGGGCGAGTGCGACATGCTGCTCGACGACGTCGACGTGCATCTGCGCGCCGGCGACGCGATCGTGCAGCAAGGGACCAACCACGCGTGGGTCAATCGCGGCAACCGTCCGTGCCGCATCGCGTTCGTTATGATCGACGCCACCGGTGCCCCGGTCGTGCCGGAATGACGCCGGTGTTGCCGGCGTCCGTCGAGATCCTGCTCCAAGGCTATCCGGGCCGCAGCAGCTGCCACGGGGGCCTCGGCTGGAGTACGGTCGCCCTCGTCCGTCACGCCGGTCGCGTCGCGCTCATCGACGTGGCCTCGTTCGGCGCGCGGCGGATGCTCGTCGAGGCGCTCGCGCAACGCGGCATCGCGCCCGGCGACGTGACCGACGTGCTGCTCACCCACGCGCATTACGATCACAGCATCAACTGGACGCTCTTCCGGCAGGCGACGATCGCGATCGGACGCATCGAACTGGCGTGGGCCGCTGCGCATCCCGACGACCCGCCGCTGCCCGAACTCTACGTCGACGCGCTGGCCCGGCATCCGCGCTTGCGCATCCTCGACGACGGCGAAACGGTGCTGCCGGATCTTACCGCGCACCACGCGCCCGGACATACGCCCGGCCACCTGTGCTATCTCTTCGACGCCGCGGAGGGCGCGGTGCTGTTCACCGGCGATGCCGCGAAGAACCGGGCCGAACTGCGCTCGCACCGCGCCTTCGGACCGCTCGATGCGCGCGCCAGCGGCGAGACGTTGCGCTGGATCGATACGGCGTGGCGGCGCCGTCCGGGCACGCTCGTCGTGCCGGGTCACGACCTGCCGCTGACGCTCGACGCGGCGGGCGTGCCGCACTACGCCGGGACGCGCGACGCCGCGATGTTGAGTTGGTTCGGCGATACGCTCGACGACGTGACGACGATCGATCTCACCGAGCGCGGGTAACTACACGAAGGCGGCGTGCTCGCGGTCGAGCGCGCGGAATTCCGTCAGGAGCAGGTTCTTGGCGTGCGAGACGCAGTGGTGGCGGCAATTCTCGGCCGCGTTCCAGCCGCGGATGCGCGCGGCGTTCTCGGGCGAAAACCAGAAGTCGCGAAACGAGCGTTCGGCGATCGAACCCAACAGGCCCGATTCGGTATACGCCTTGTCCTGACACGAATACACCGCGCAATCGGCGCCGATGACGGTGAGATACTCCAGCATCGGGCAGGCGGTATACGGGCGCTCGAAGCGCTCGGGCAGCGCGTGGTAGTGGTCGAGGATCTCGAAGCGGTCGCTTGCGAGCGCGCGCGCGGCGTCGATCTGCTCGCGCACGATCGCGGCGATCGGTTCGTGGTAGCGGTTGTTCTCGGCGGCATCGTTCGAGACGACGCACGCGCTGAGCTTGACGTGGCTCGCGCCGGCCCACGCCGCGAGGTTGCAGAAGTCGTGGATCGAGGCGGCGTTGTCGCGGTTGACGATGTAGCTGAACCCGACCGTGCAGCCGCGACTCGCCGCCACGAACGCCTCGACGTTGTCGAGCACTTGGTCGAAGAACGACTCGGGCACGCGGCGCGAGCGGCTATACGACACCCGGTCCGCGGCGTCGATCGAAACGCGCACCCAGGTGGCGTGTTCGGCCAGCGCCGCGGCGACGTCGCCGCGCAACGCGACCCCATTGGTCAGGCAGCCGATCTTGATGCCGCCGCCGGCGAGGCGCACGACCGTTTCCGCCAGCGGGCCGTAGATCAGCGGCTCGCCGCCGCCGGAAAACGTCACCGCCTTCACGCCCAGCGCGATCAGATCGCCGGTGATTTCGGCCATCTTCGCTCGCGGGATGCGGTGCTGGAGATTCATGCCGGAACCGAGCGAGAGGTCGTCGAGACGGTAGGCGCAGTACCAGCAGCGCTCGTTGCACGCGTTGACCGGCTTGATCCGGACGTGCAGCGGCGCAGCCGGCGTGCCGCCGGAGGCGACCGCGCGGTCGGGATAACCGAAAACCTTGAGCGAGCTATAGACGGTCGCCATCGCTCGAAGCTACTCGCGCGGTGAGAAGCTCGCGTGAAGGCGGGGCGAAACCACGGCCGGCGGCCGGCGATTGGAGCCGGTAATGGCGCAGTTGTTTTCGCCCTACCGCGTTCGCGACGTAACGCTGCGCAACCGCATCGTCGTCTCGCCGATGTGCGAGTACTCGTCGGTCGACGGATTCGCGAACGACTGGCACCTCGTGCATCTCGGTAGCCGCGCGGTCGGCGGCGCGGGCCTCGTGCTGACGGAAGCGATCGCGGTGACGCCCGAAGGCCGCATTTCGCCGCAGGATCTCGGCATTTATGAGGACGCCCACGTCGCCGAGCTGGCGCGCATCGCGCGCTTTTGCGCCGCCCAGGGCGCGGCGTGGGGCACGCAGCTCGCGCACGCCGGGCGCAAAGGCTCGACCAAGCCGCCCTGGGATGGCGGCGGGGCTGCGGAGGCCGGCGGCTGGACGCCGGTCGGACCGGGGACGGAGCCGTTCGGACCGGCCTACCCGGTGCCCGCGGCGCTCGACGAGGCCGGCATCGCGCGCATCGTCACCGCCTTTGCCGCCGGCGCGCGGCGCACGCGCGAGGCCGGGGGAAGCGTCGTCGAACTGCATGCGGCGCACGGCTACCTGATCCACCAGTTTCTCTCGCCGCTGACCAACCGGCGTACCGACCGCTGGGGCGGCTCGTTCGAGAACCGCGCGCGCTTCGCGCTCGAGATCGTGCGCGCCGTGCGCGGCGTTTGGCCCGAACGCCTGCCGCTGTTCGTGCGTCTTTCCGCTACCGACTACGTTCCCGGCGGCTGGGACCTCGTGCAGTCGGTCGCGCTGGCCAAGCTGCTCGGTCCGGAGGGCGTCGATCTCATCGACGTGTCGTCGGCCGGGTTGACGCCGTTGCCGCCGGACACGATTCCGCTCGGCCCGCTCTACCAGACGCCGTTCGCCGAGGAGATTCGCCGCTCGGCCGGCATCGCGACCGGCACTGTCGGCCTGATCGCCGAACCGGCCGACGCCGAAGCGATCGTGGCCGGCGGGCGGGCGGATCTGGTGTTTCTCGCGCGCGAGCTGTTGCGCGATCCGTACTGGCCGCTCTATGCCGCGCGGGCGCTCGGGGTCGAGGCGGCGTGGCCGCGGCAATATGTACGGGCGGCCGGCGAGCGGGCCGGGATGCGGGCGGCCGCGCATGCGTAACGGTTCGCGCCGGAGGGGGCATGCGAGGAAGCGCCACGAAGCTTTGCGGTCCTGTCCGTCCCCGGACGTACGGGAGCGGATGAACGCGATGATGTTGGGGTAGTGACGGCTTGCTCCAGTTACTGTTCGGAAACCGGAACAAAGATAAGCGCCGGCACCTGCGCCGCGAGAAGGCGTTCTCTGCCGATTGGACGCCCGGGCCCGACGTTGCCCCGATCGGGGTGATCGGCATCGACGTCAGCGCGAGCGGCGTCGGCATCCTCGCGCGCGACGAGATCGTTCCCGATGAGTTCATCCTGCGCATCAAGCTCGACAACCGCGTCATCGCGACGCGAGTGAAAAAAGCGCGCTCGCTGCCGGGCACGTTGCAGGGCGCCAAAGCCTTTCGCTACGGGCTCGAATTCGTCAGCATCTCGGCCGACGATTGGGACGCGGTCGTGCGCTGGACGAAGGGCGAGACCGCCGACGAGATGAGCAATAAAGCGCAAGCGGATCTCGAGATGGTTCGCATGAGCGCCGACGATGCGGATCGCCTGATGCCGGTCGCGTTGCAGAACCGGTTGCTGGGCGGACTCGTGCGCCGCGGCCGCCTCGCGCCGCTGGTTCCGAATCAAGTCCCGCTCGTGCAGTACTTTTACGGCGGCACCGTGCGCCGGAACGGGTTGATGATGCACCGGCTCGCGATCGTTTCGCGTATCGTCGACGAGCACGCCGAGGGACCGGCCGAATTCCGGACGCTGTTCTATTTCGACGACACCGGCCAGCACGTCGAGATGGCCGACTAGCGGTCCCAGCCCTCCGGCCTCCCGCCTTCGCCGGAAGGTGGTACGCATATCGAGAGAGCAAGCGTGCCCTCCCTGGCCCCACGTCGGGGCCATAGCCGGTAAGAGGGTGTGATGTCCGGCCGTTCCGCTTCTGGTCCGCGTTCCGTCCGCCGTTCCGCCGGGCTGCCCGGCCGCACCGTGGCAGCCGAGGTCGAGTCCATCGCGCATGCCGATCACTGGGTGCCCGAGCGAGCGGCGGCGACCTTGACGGCCGTGTGGGAACACGTGCCCGACGGCTTGCTGCTCGTCGACGCCGCCACCGGCACGGTCGTCGACGCGAATCCGTTTGCCGAGGCGATCCTCGCGCGCGGCCGCGACGACCTGGTCGGTAACCATTTCGCGTCGCTGTTCGCTCGCGAAGCGCACGACCGGGTTGCGGCGCTGTTTCGCGCCGGCGCGGGAACTCCGGTGCAGAACCTCGCGGCCGCGATCGCGGGCGCAGACGGCCGGCCGGTAGCGCTCGAGATCTCGATCAGCGGTACGTTTCAGATCGAAGAAAAAACGCTCACGTTGGCCGCCTTGCGCGACGTTACGGAGCGTCAGCGCTACGTAGAGATGCGCGTGCAGGCCGAAGAGCGCGAGCGCACGCGCGCCGCCGACGTCGAGCAAGCGCTCGAAGGCGCGCTGGCCTCGCTGGCCGCGACGCTCGAGAAGCGCGACCCCTACACGGCCGGTCACGAACGGAACGTCGCCGGCCTCGCGCTGCTTATCGCGAGCGAATTGGGCCTCGACCCGGAAGTCACACGCGGGCTGTATCTGGCCTCGCTCGTGCACGACATCGGCAAGATCGCGATTCCGGCCGAGATCCTGACCAAACCGACGCGTTTGACGGCGATCGAATACGCCTTCGTCAAACAGCATCCCGATGTCGGCTACGAGATCATGGGCCCGATCCCGTTTCCGTGGCGGATCGCGGAGATCGTGCGGCAGCATCACGAGTATCTCGACGGCACGGGTTACCCGCGCGGGCTGCGCGGCGACGAGATTCTGTTCGAGTCGCGCATCCTCACCGTTGCGGATATCGTCGAATCGATGTCGTCCTTCCGGCCCTATCACCGGCCGATCGGGCTTGAGGCCGCGCTGAGCGAGATCCGCCGGCTGGCCGGCAGCAAGCTCGACGCGAGCGTCGTCGCGGCCTGCGTGCGGGTCGTCGAGCGCGGCGAGTTCCAATCGTCTGCAAACCCGGCAGGTCCGCAGGGTACGGCGCGCTAGTAAGCCGGTATGCAGCGTATCGGCCTGATCGTACCGTCGTCGAACCGCATGGTCGAACAGGAACTCGCGCGCGCGGTGCCGCCCGGCGTGACGGCACACATCGCGCGGCTGCGCATGACGGGGCCATACGAGCGCCCGATCGAGGCGCTCGTGGGCGACGTGACGCTCGCCGCCGGTACGCTGGCCGACGCGCACTGCGACGCGATCGCTTTCCACTGCACCGCGAACTCAACGTCGGGCGGTCTCGACGGCGAAGCGGCACTGCTCGACGCGCTGCGCGCGGGCTGTGCGGCGCCCGTGACGACGACGGCCGGCGCGATTCGTGCGGCGCTCGACGCGTTTGGGGCCCGGCGCATCGTGCTGGTGACGCCCTACTCCGCGGCCGTCACCGCTCACGAGGCGGCGTTTTTTACGCAGGCCGGTTACGCCGTGACCGGCATGCATGCAGCCGCGCTCGGCGGCAGCGACGCGTATTGCGCGGCTCCGGCCGCGACCTGGGAGGCCGCGCTGTTCGCGGCGCGCCGCGACGATGCCGACGCGTACGTGCTCAGCTGCGCGAATATCGCCTGCTTCGCGGTGATCGAAGCGGCCGAGGCGCGGCTGGGAAAACCGGTCGTGACGAGCAATCAGTCGATCCTCTGGGCCACGCTGCGCGCCGCAGCGGCCCCGCGGCCCGAGCGACTCGGGCTGCTCATGGACCGCCCCTGAAGGAGCTGCCGATGCCCGATCGCCGAACCGCCCTTACCGCCGTCGCCGCGGCGACGTTCTGGCCCGCGCTCGCGCCGCTGCGCGCGGCCGCGGCCGACGCGCCGGCAGTGCCGACGACGATCCGGGTCGCGACGACGCCCGACGATGCGTCGATGGCGGTCGTGTACGCGCAGCGGACGGGGCGCTTCCGTCAAGCCGGTCTCGACGTCCAGATCTCGGTGCAAACCAGCGGCGCCGCGATCGCGGCGGGCATCGTCGGCGGCGCCTACGACGTCGGAAAATCGAGCCTGACCTCGATCCTCAGCGCGCATCTGCGCAACGTTCCGTTCGTGTTCATCGCGCCCGGCGGATTGTCCGACCGCCGCACCGCGTACGGCCATTTGATCGTCGCCAACGACAGCGGTATCGCGTCGGCCAAGGATCTCAACGGCAAGATTCTTTCGGTCGCGGCGCTCGGCAGTCTCGATCCGGTGACGATCTCGGCGTGGATCGACGCCAACGGCGGCGACGCGTCGACCGTGAAATTCATCGATCTGCCGCAAACCGAAGCGGGCGTTGCCGTCGAGACGCACCGCATCGCGGCGGCGCTGATCGTCCATCCGCAAGTCGATCTGGCGCTGGCCGACGGCAAGGTGCACGTTCTGGGCGATCCCTATAGCGCGCTCGCGCCCGAGTATCTGATCTCGGGCTGGTTTACGACGACGGACTGGGTCAAAGCGCATCCCGATGCCGCGCAGACGTTCGCGCGCATCGTCGAAGCGACGGCAGCGTATGCAAACCGCCACCACGCCGATACGGCGCCGGTACTGGCGGAGTTCTCGGGCATCGCGATCGAGACGATCCGCACGATGACGCGCGCGGTGCTCGGGACGACGCTCACGCCCGCCCTCTTGCAGCCGGTCATCGACGCGTCGGTGAAGTACGGCCAACTGGCGCGCTCGTTTCCCGCCGCCGAAATCATCGCGCAGTGAGGGCGAGGACGCGATGCCGCTAGCGATCGGAGATTCCGCACCCACGTTCAGCTTGCGCGCTTCCGACGGGACCGACATCGCGCTGGCGACGTTTCGCGAGCGCGCGAACGTCGTGCTGATCTTTTATCCGAAAGATCAAACGCCGGGCTGCACCAAGCAACTCTGCACCGCGCGCGACGATCGCGCCGCATACGAGAACGCCGGCGCCGCGGTGTTCGGCGTGAACGGCGACGACGCGGCCTCGCACGCGCGCTTCATCGCCAAATTCGGGCTGACGATGCCGCTCTTGACCGATCCGGGCCTCGCGGTTGCCAAAGCGTACGACGCCGTGCTCGGCCTCGGTCCGCTGAAGATCGTCAACCGCACCGTCGTCGGCATCGATCGCGCGGGCCGCGTCGCGTTTTACGAGCGCGGTATGCCCGCGACCGCCAAGGTTCTCGCGGCGCTCGCTTCGCCGGCCTGATACGCAGCCGGCTCGCGCATCGCCGCGACGTCGGGTAAGCCGATCTGCAGGATGTCGGTCGTTTCGATCGCGTGGAAGACGGCGTCTTCCGCGCTGTCGAGATAGAGCCCGGTCAGCCGCCGATACGGCTGATCTTCGAGCGTTCCGCGGCCGGAGAGGACGAGGAACGTGCCGCGTCCGTAGGCCCGCAAGGTCGCGCCCGGCGCGAGCCGATAGCGCGCTGCCGGCAGCGCGCATTCCGTGAACGTGCCGAAGTGCTTGACCTCGACGCCCGGGGCGCCGGCCAGCGGCAGCCAGCGATAGGCTTCCGTGTCGAGCAGAATCGGTTCGGCATACTGCGGCGGAGCGATCGTCATCGGCCGGCCGTAGGCGTGTTCCCAGGTCGCCTGGAACGCCTCGACCGCGCGCCGGCCCGGAACGCCCTCGTTGCGGTAGAAGACGCCGTCCTCAAAGCGCCCGAACGTCTGCATCTCCGCGATTGCCGCGGCTTCTTGGGCGGCGCTCAGATAGCCGTTGCCGCTCGGTCCGCCGCATTGCATGATAACGGTGAGGTTCGATTCATCGGCGTGTTGCGGTCCGTAGTACGCGCCCTCGGGAAAGTAGCCGAGCATGCCCGGCTTCATTCCGGTGCCGCGGTCGTACCCGCAGTCGCCTTCGAGCTGGTAGCGCCACTGGTCGAACGGGTGCCGGTGCCGCGGCGTGTTGTACTCGCCGCGCTGGTAGAAAATCCGGTACAGGAAGTGGCCCGGCGTGCCGGGTTCGCCGGTCAGGATCGTCTGCCGGCCCGTGCTGGTGTCGCGGATCGTCGATCCCTCCACCACGATCGGCATCTCGTCGCCTTGGGCAATCTGCATGGCGGTTCTCCTCGGGCGGGGCTAGCGCGCAGTGTATCCTACCACGCGCCGCGTATTCCGCCTGGGTAGTTTGGAGGGACGTCCCGTGTCATTTCGCAGCGGTCATCATTTCTTGCAGCTCCCCGGTCCCTCGAACGTGCCCGAGCGGATTCTGCGCGCCATGGACCGCGCGGTCATCGATCACCGGGGCCCCGAATTCAGCGCGCTGGTCCCGCAGTTGCTCGACGGCATGCGCGAACTCTGCGGGGCCTCGGGACCCGTGGTGCTGTTTCCATCCTCCGGAACGGGCGCGTGGGAGGCGGCCCTGACCAACACGCTCGACCCCGGCGACACCCTCCTGTGCGCCGAGACCGGTCAGTTCTCCAACCAGTGGGCGGAGATGGCGCGCAAGCTCGGCTTCGCGGTCGAGGTGCTACCCGGCGATTGGCGGCACGGTGCGGACCCCGAACGGATCGCCGAGCGCTTGCGGGCCGATCGCGGTCACGCGATCAAGGCCGTGATGGTCGTGCACAGCGAGACGTCGACCGGGGTCTGCTCGCGGCTGCCGGACGTGCGCGCCGCGATCGACGCCGCCGGCCACCCGGCGCTATTTCTGGCCGACACCGTGTCGTCGCTGGCGACGATGGAGTACCGGCAAGACGACTGGGGCGTCGACGTGATGGTCAGCGGCTCGCAGAAGGGGTTGATGCTGCCGCCCGGCATGGGCATCAACGTCATCTCGATCAAAGCGCTCGAAGCGCACAAGCGCAGCCGCTTTCCGCGCTCGTACTTCGATTGGACGCCGATTCTCGAGCTCAACGCGCGCGGCTTTTACCCCTACACCTCACCGACGTTGCTGCTGTTCGGCCTGCGCGAAGCGCTGCAGATGATCTTACGCGAAGAAGGCCTCGCGAACACCCTCGCGCGTCACGCGCGCCTTGCCGAGGCGACGCGGCGTGCGGTGCGGGCCTGGGGCTTGGAGATCGTCGCGTCGGATCCGCGCGAATACGCGAACTCGCTGACGGCGGTCTTCGTGCCCGACGGCATCGACGCCGACGACGTGCGGGCGACGATCCTCGAGCGCTTCGACATGTCGCTCGGTACGTGTTTCGGCCAACTCAAAGGCAAAGCGTTTCGCATCGGCCACCTCGGCAGCATCAACGAACTGATGCTCGCCGGCACGCTCGCCGGCGTACAGATGGGCCTGCAACTCCACGGCATCGGCACGACCGCCGGCGTCAACGCCGCCCTGGAGTACCTCGCCGCGCCCGCCCCCACGCGCTAGCGCCCCCCCCTGTCATCCCGAGCGGAGCGCGCAGGCGCGGAGTCGAGGGACCGCGACCAAGCTACGCGATCACAGCGCTCCGCCAAGCTCGACGATTGCCACTGTCCCTCGACTCCGCGCCTACGCGCTCCGCTCGGGATGACAGGGGGAGGCGGCGGCACTCGAACTCGTTCGTCGATGTTCGTTTGACTTAGAATAAATTCGCCGAACGAATTATCTCGCGCAAGATTTTCACGCTTAAGGTAACCAGCGTCGCATCGCGCTCATCAGTCGGACGTTTTCCACCATGAAACAGGTTACAACGAACTTGATAAAAACTCCGTGAGTGCGCGAAAGTAGTCTCTCTCGGCAACAGCCCTTCGGCGCGGTCACGCCAGTCCAGGATCAGGCGCCATTGCCAAGGGCCTACCAGCTCTCTCCTTGGGATGTGCTCGTACATTGCCTAAGCCTCAGTAACAAACGAGCAAAGTCGTCCCGCCCCGGGAGCGCGGCGCCGGCTAGCCGCCGTAGAAGACGTTATCGCCGAGGTCTTTGAGTTCGAGGATTGCGGCGTCGGGGCGGCCGGTGGGCGGTTTCATTACTTGCGCTTCGATCACTTCGCCGACGACGATGTGGTGGTCGCCGGCTTCGACGATCGTCGTGACTTTGCACTCGATCGCGGCGACCGCGCCGGTGAGGATCGGAGCGCCGCTCGTGCCGGCGATGTAGGGTTGTCCGCTCAATGTGCCGTCGACGGCTTCGGTCGGCTTGAAGAACGTGAACGCTACGCCTTTGTCGTCTTTGCCCAACACGTTGAGCGCGAAGTGACCGGCGGCGCCGATCGTCGTGCGCGTGCCGGAATCGGCCTTGACGCCGACCGCGACGAGCGGCGGTGCGAACGAGGCTTGCGTGACCCAATTGACGGTTGCGGCCGCAACGCCGCCCTTGCCGTCGTCGGCGGTGAGGACGTAGAGACCGTAGGGAATCATGCGCAGCGCGGTCTTTTTGGCATCGGCGTTCATCGTGCGTCTCCTCGTGCGTAACGGTAAGTCGTCGAGCGCTGCATACCGGCTGGCTCCATTTCGCTCCTTTCCGGTAAAGCGACCGCGCGCGTGGTGCGCCTAACCGGCGCGTAAGGAAAGAATCACCTATCCGCGGGACCGAAGTTCGACCGGATGACGAGCTTACCGGAGATCATTCAAGGCGGGATGGGCGCGGGCGTGTCGTCCTGGCGGTTGGCGAATGCGGTTGCTGTGAGCGGACAACTCGGGGTCGTGTCTGGCACGGCCCTCGACCAGATCTGCGCGCGCCGGCTGCAAGACGGCGATCCCGGCTGGCACGTGCGGCGGGCGCTGGCGCGCTTTCCGTTTCCGGCGCTCGCGCAGCGCGTTCTCGCGGCGTACTTCATCGAGGGCGGCAAGGCGCCGGCCGCGTCATATGCGACCTTGCCGATGCACGAGCGCGAGAGTCCGCGCGCGCTCGTCGAACTGACGATCGTCGCGAACTTCGTGGAAGTCGCGTTGGCGCGGGAGGGGCACGATCGTCCGGTCGGCATCAACTACCTGGAGAAGATCCAGCTGCCGCACCTGCCCTCGCTGTACGGCGCGCTGCTCGCCGGCGTCGGCTACGTACTCGTCGGCGCGGGCATTCCGCTCAAGTTCCCGGAAGCGATCGGGCGGCTGATCGCGCACGAGCCCGCGACCTACCCGCTGCACGTCACCGGTGCCGTCGACGGCGACGATACCGCGCTGCATTTCGATCCGCGCGCGTTTGCGGAGGGCGACCTCGCGCCGCTGGCGCGGCCGAAATTTCTCGCGATCGTCTCCTCGAACGTGCTCGCCGCGACGCTGGTCAAGAAACTCGGCGCCCGTCTCGATGGGATGGTGATCGAAGGCCCGTCGGCGGGCGGCCACAACGCACCGCCGCGCGGCAAGCTCGAGTTCTATGCCTCGGGCGACGTGCGCTACGGCGAGCGCGACCGCGTCGACCTCGCGAAGATTCGCGAGCTCGGCGTGCCGTTCTGGCTCGCCGGGGGGTACGGCTCGGCCGAGCAGCTCCGCGCGGCGCAGGCCGCCGGCGCGACCGGCATCCAAGTCGGAACGGCATTCGCGTTCTGTGCCGAATCGGCGTTACGCGCGGATTACAAGCGCGCGATCGTCGAACAAGCCGTCGCCGGAAAAACGCACGTCGTGACCGATGCGCTCGCCTCGCCGACGAACTTTCCGTTCAAAGTCGCGCGCTTGGCCGGCACGATCTCGGAACCTGAGGTCTACCGGGCGCGGCCGCGCATCTGCGATCTCGGCTTTCTGCGCGAAGCGTACCGCACGCCGGCCGGGGGGATCGGTTACCGTTGTCCGGGCGAACCGGCGAACGTGTACGTCGCGAAGGGCGGCAAGCCGGAGGACGTCGCCGGACGCAAATGCATCTGCAACGCGTTGCTCGCAACGATCGGTCAACCGCAACGGCGTAACGGGATGCTCGAAGAGGCGGGGATCGTAACCTCGGGCTGCGATCTGCCGAGCGTCGCGCGCTTCGTGCCGGGCGATTCGCTCGAGTATCGTGCCGCCGACGTGATCGAGGCGCTGCTGGCGTAAGCGCTGCTTATGCGAGCGCGGTGCCGGCGCTCGCGCAGGCCGCGCGCACGGCCGCCGCGATGCGGCCCGGTTCGTAGCGCCGGAAGCGCGCCGCGGGGCCGGCTAAGACGATTGCGGCGCGGGCCGTGCCGCGGCGATCGCGCACGACGCTCGCGCAGGCCGCGAAGTGCAACTCGCTCTCCTCGGCGTTCAGCGCGTAGCCGCGCTCGCGGATGCGGCGTAACTCGCCGGTCAGCGACGTGCGCGAGGCGACCGTCTTGGGCGTCATACGCTTGAGATCTTCGAGCGGAAAGATGCGGCGCAGTTCGGGCGGCGAGAGCTCCGCCAGCAATGCCTTGCCGCCGGCGGTCGCGTAGGCCGGAATCGAGCGGCCGTTTTGCGAGACCGCGCGCAGCGCGTGGGTCGATTCGACCGCGTCGAGATAGAGCGAACGGTCGCCGCGCAAGATGCACAGCAGCGCGGTTTCGTTGACCTCGGCGACGAGATCGATCAGGTGCGGGCGCACGGCGGTCTCGATGTCGATGTGGCCGCTGATCGACGTCGCGATCTCAACCAAGGCCGGCCCGATCATGTAGAGCGAGTTGCGCTCTTCCTGATGCAGGAAGCCGAACTGCTCGAACATCGCGAGCAGCCGATGTGCGGTCGAGGGCGCGATCCCGAGTTCTCGGCTGACTTCGGTCACGCGTAGCGTCTGCCGGTCGCGTAGCAACTGCAGCAGGGCAAGTGCCTTGGCGACCGACCCGATCGGGTAGGCGGCTGAGCCATCGGCTAATTGTTTCTGCACGGCG
>Ga0302202_10002301_pt1 | contig 22301 bp, 19 predicted proteins | sample II_Bog_N3_3_FD_194579 | JGI IMG/M metagenome (GOLD analysis project Ga0302202, IMG submission 194579) | Peat permafrost microbial communities from Stordalen Mire near Abisko, Sweden - II_Bog_N3_3 | ecosystem: Environmental > Terrestrial > Soil > Wetlands > Peat | place: Sweden: Abisko...
ACGAAACCCTCAAACAGAAGCTGTCGAAGCTGATGTTCGAAGGCCCCGGCGAGGAACTCACTTTGACCGAGAACACCCAGCCCGCTTTGATGGCCCACTCCCTGGCCGTGCTGCGGGTGCTGGAGCGGGAGGGCGGCTTCACCCTGAAACAGAAAGCCGCGGTGGTCGCCGGCCACTCGCTGGGCGAATACAGCGCCCTGGCCGCGGCCGGCGCCTTCACCCCCGCCACCGCCGCCCGCCTGCTGAAGCGGCGCGGGCAGTCCATGCAAAAGGCCGTTCCCCCCGGCCAGGGCGCAATGGCCGCGCTCCTCGGCGCCGACATGGCCCAGGCCGAGGCGATCTGCGCCGAAGCCGCGCCAATCCCCGACAGCCCCACCGGGGCGCGCGAGGTCATCGAACCGGCCAACGATAACGGCGCCGGCCAGATCGTCATCTCCGGCCACCGCGGCGCCATCGAGCGGGCGGTGGAAATCGCCCGCGACAAGGGCGTGCGCCGCGCCATGCTGCTGCCGGTGTCCGCGCCGTTCCACTGCGCCCTGATGGCACCCGCCGCCGACGCGATGGCCGAGGCCTTCGAAACCACCCCGCCGCAGGCCCCGGTGGTGCCGCTGATCGCCAACGTCTCGGCCGCCAAGGAAACCGATCCCCAGCGAATCGCGGCGCTGCTGGTCAGCCAGGTCACCGCCACCGTCCGCTGGCGCGAATGCGTCCAGGCGATGACCGAACTCGGCGTGGACAGCTTCATCGAGCTGGGCGCCGGCAAGGTCCTCGCCGGCCTGGTCCGCCGCATCAGCCCGGACGCCGCCGCGATGTCCGCCGCGTCCCCGGCGGACATCGAAGCACTGCTGAAAACCCTGTGACGGAGCGTGCGATGTTCCGCCTCGACGGCAAGCCCGCTCTGGTCACCGGTGCCTCGGGGGGCATCGGCGCGGCGATCGCGCGGTCGCTGCACGCCCAGGGCGCCATCGTCGCGCTGTCCGGCACCCGCCGCGACGCGCTGGAAGCCCTGGCCGCCGAACTGGGGGATCGGGCGCATGTCTGCCCCGCCGACCTGCGCGACGCCGCGGAGCCGGATGCGCTGGTGGAAGCAGCGGAAAAAGCCGCCGGCCCGCTGCACATCCTGGTCAACAATGCCGGCATGACCCGCGATATGCTGGCGCTGCGCATGCGCGACGCCGATTGGCAGATGGTGCTGGACATCGACCTCAGCGCGCCGTTCCGCCTGGCGCGTGCGACGATTCGCGGCATGCTGCGGCGGCGCAGCGGGCGGATCATCAATATTTCCAGCATCGTCGGCGCCACCGGCAATGCCGGACAGGCGAATTATGCCGCGGCCAAGGCCGGGCTGGTCGGCATGAGCAAGGCGCTGGCGCAGGAAGTCGCGTCGCGCGGCATCACGGTGAACGTGGTCGCCCCCGGCTTCGTCGTCACCGCGATGACCGATGCCCTGAACGACGCGCAGAAGACCAAGCTCGCCGAACAGATCCCGCTGGGACGGCTGGGGCAGCCGGCGGACGTGGCAGCCGCGGTGGCCTATCTGGCGTCCGACGAAGCGGCCTGGGTGACCGGCGCCACTTTGCACGTCAATGGCGGGATGGCAATGTTGTGACCAGAAGGACGCAGGGACCGCCAGAAGACGGGTCCGCGGCCCGGCGGCTTTCCTCCGGTCCGCAATCCATGCTAAGCGCGCGGCGAATTCAATTGGCGCCGGGTCGTCTTCAGCGTCACAGGCCGGGACCAGCCCGGTTTTCGATCATGCCCGGACGGACTGTCCGATACGGGACACTAGCGGAGGAGTTGCGGAGCCGATGAGTGAAATCGCCGACAAGATCAAGCAGATCGTCGTGGAGCACCTGGGTGTTGACGAAGACAAAGTCACACCGGAGGCATCGTTCATCGACGACCTGGGCGCCGACAGCCTGGACACGGTCGAGTTGGTGATGGCCTTCGAGGAGGCGTTCAGCGTCGAAATCCCCGAGGACGCCGCCGAGAAGATCGCCACCGTCAAGGACGCGATCGAATACATCGAAAAGCAGGGCAAGCCGGCCTGACAGAACGAAGCTGAAGGGGGACTGAGCGCATGCGTCGGGTGGTGGTGACAGGCATGGGGATCGCCTGTCCCCTTGGAATCGGCGTCGAGCATGTCTGGCGGCGGCTGATCAATTCCGAATCAGGCATCTCGGCCATTCAGTCCTTCGATACGAAGGATGTGCCATGCAAGGTCGCCGGCCAGGTGCCGCAGGGCACCAAGGCGGACGGCCGGCTCGATATCGGCGAGTGGATTCCGGTCAAGGACCAGAAGAAGATGGATCGCTTCATCCATCTGGCGCTGGTCGCCGGCACCGAAGCGGTCGAGGATTCCGGCTGGCAGCCGGAAACCGAGGAGGATCGCTGCGCCACCGGGGTCATGATCGGGTCCGGCATCGGCGGCTTGCAGACGATCTATGAGGGGTCGCTGCTGGTCCACCAGGGCAAGGCGCGGCGGCTGTCGCCCTTCTTCATCCCCTCGGCGCTGATCAACCTCGGATCGGGCCATCTGTCCATCAAGTATGGCTTCAAGGGTCCCAACCATGCCGTGGTGACCGCCTGCGCGACCGGCGTGCACGCGATCGGCGATGCGACTCGGCTGATCATGTGGGGCGATGCCGACGTGATGGTGGCCGGCGGCGCCGAGGCGACGGTGTGCGAACTGGGCATCGCCGGCTTCTGCGCCTCGCGCGCTTTGTCCACCGGCTTCAACGACCGTCCGCGGGAGGCGTCCCGCCCCTGGGACAAGGACCGGGACGGCTTCGTCATGGGCGAAGGCGCCGGCGTGGTCGTGCTGGAAGAATATGACCACGCCAGGCGGCGCGGCGCGAAAATCTACGCCGAGGTCGCCGGGTACGGGATGTCGGGTGATGCCTACCACATCACCGCGCCGGCCGAGGGGCACGAGGGTGCGTATCGGTCGATGCGCGCGGCCATGCGGAACGGCGGCTGGACTCCAACCGATATCCAGTACGTCAATGCACACGGCACCTCCACACCGCTGGGGGACGATCTGGAGCTGGAGGCGGTTGAGCGCCTGTTCGGCGACGCTGCCAAGGGTCTGGCGATGTCCTCCACCAAGTCCGCGACCGGGCACCTGCTGGGTGCGGCCGGGGCGGCGGAGGCGATCTTCTCGATCCTCGCGGTACGCGACCGGGTGGCGCCCCCAACCTTGAACCTGGACGAACCAAGCCGAACGAGCGTGATCGATCGTGTGGCGAAGGTGGCACAGGAACGGAATATCAAGGTCGCGCTGTCGAACAGTTTCGGGTTTGGCGGCACCAACGCTTCGGTGATCTTCCGCGCGCCCGGTTGACAGACTGCCTGTGATTCGCCGTCGCCTGGTCCTCGCGTGGTGGACACTGGTGGGGGTTGTGGTTTTGCTGGGCGGTCTCGGCGATGCGACGGTCTGGTTGCGGGATCGGGAGGACCAGCCTGGCCCGCTGCCCGAGGCCCGCGCGATCGTCGTGCCGCATGGCGGGATCGACCAGTTGGCCGCAACGCTTCACGACACCGGGCTGATCGACAGCCGGCTGCAATTCCGGCTCGCCGTGTGGATCAGCCGCCGCGACGGGCCCCTGCACGCCGCCGAATTCGCCTTTCCGCAACACGCGAGCCTGTACCAGGTCCTGGCCGTGCTGCGGACCGCGCGACCGGTGCAGCATCATGTCACCATCGCCGAGGGCCTGTCGGCGCAGCAGATCGCCGGCGTGATCAACCACATCGACGCGGCGACCGGTGAGGTGCCACCGCCGGATGAGGGCAGCGTACTGCCGCAGACCTACGATTATGAATACGGCACCGCCCGCGCCGCGATCCTGGGGCGCGCGCAAGCGGCGATGGCGCATGAACTGGCGGCCGACTGGGCCGGCCGAGCGCCGGATGTACCTTTGGAGTCCCCCCATGACGCGCTTGTCCTGGCCAGCATTGTCGAGCGCGAAACCGCTCGGCCGGACGAACGGCCTCATGTGGCGGCGGTGTATCTGAACCGGCTGCAGGCCGGCATGCGGCTGCAAGCGGATCCAACCGTGGTCTATGCGGCAAGCGGGGGGAGTGGGTTGCTCGACCACAGGCTCACGCGATCGGACCTGGAGCGGGATCATCCTTATAACACCTATCGCAGGGCGGGTTTGCCGCCAGGTCCGATCTGCGCCCCGGGACGGGCAAGCTTGCTGGCCGTGCTGCACCCGGCACACAGCGACGACCTCTATTTCGTGGCCGACGGGTCGGGCGGGCATGTGTTTGCCCGCACCCTCGAGACGCACGAGCGGAATGTCGCCCGCTGGCGGGCTTTGGGGCCGGCACACGGGGGTGTGGACTGATACCAACCGCCCGAACGACCGGCTCTTGGGCGGCGCAACCACACCCGTCATGCCGACGAAGGTCGCCATCCACGACTTCGACGCTGCCAGCAAGCAAGTCATGGATGGCGGGCCACCGGGACGAGCGCGCGGTGGCCGGCGCGTCGTGTAATCGCCAGAAGAGCCGGGATTTTCGTTACGTAACAATCTCTCGCGACGTGATCTCGTAGTGGTACCGTGCGGGGTCCAGCGTATCCGGCTGGCCCGTCCCGGTGAAGGTGCACGGATACATCAGGAACGCGAAGTTCGGCACCCGCTCGCCCGCACCCGGCAATTCGATATCGGTCGCGCTGTTGTACCCGATCCAGTTCATCTCCCACTGGCCGAACAACCGTTCACGCAGGCCCCGCACCGCCGGACTGTCGACCGCCAGCTTCTGTTCCAGCACCACCTTGCGCACATCCGCCGGATCGACCGGAAACCAGCCCGTATCCTCCAGGAACACTTCCGCCCGGCAATGCTGCGCCTTGCTGATGTCACCGCTCTTGCCGATCGAGGGAAACAGACGCGAATCGGCCACCCGGATCCCATACACATCGCGCGCCGGAAATCCGGCGGCTCGGGCCAGGCCGACCATCAGGCCGTTGATGTCGGCGCATTTGCCGCCGAAATTGCCCGTCTCCAGCATCGCCTTCACATCGCCGAGGCCGCAGCCGGGCGTGGCCGGATTGCGCCACGTGGTGTCCACCACCCAGTCATACAGCGCGCGCAGCCGCTCACGCGGCGTGGTATGTCCGGCCATCGCATGCTCTGCGGTGGCGCGCACGATGCCATCGGTTGGCGCGCTGGGGGCCGGCGCGGTCCAGAAGCGCCGTTCGGCTTCGGTCAGTGCAACGAACGGCAGATCGCCGCGGTCGCGCGTCGCAACGGTCTGCACCACCGTGAGCTGCTGCGGTTCGCCGCCAGTCTCCCACGTGCTGCGCAGGATCGCCGCACCATAGCGCTGGTCGCGCACCATCTCGTTGTGCCCGTTGCCCTGGCACTGCAGGTCCAGCACGGTCTGGTAGCCGGCCGCGGTCTGGGCCAGCGGCAGAAAAAGCTGGGCCGGACCGAACGAGTCCCGCAAGACGACCCGGGTCGTCACCGCGAAGTGGCGCCAGGCGGGCACCGGGTCGGATTCGGCTGCCCGGGTCTGGCGAACCAAAGGCAGGACGGCGGACGCCGCCAGAAATTGTCGCCGGTTCATCATACCCCTCCGAATCCTCAGCCCGTCACCGCCGCGACCAGCTTCCGCAAATCCGATTCCGGACGCGCGCCGTAATGGCTGATCACCTCCGCCGCCGCGATCGACCCCAGCCGCCCGCAGGCGGGCAACGACCGCCCCCCGGTCAGCCCCGCCAGGAACCCCGCGGCATAGGCATCCCCGGCGCCGGTGGTATCCACCACCTTGGCCGGTTCCGCCGCGATCTCCACCATCTCGGCGCCGCGCAGGATCAGGCTGCCGGCCTCCGACCGGGTCAGCACCGCCAGATCGACATCCCGACGAGCCGCCTCGGCGGCGGCATCGAAGGTGTTTTCTTCATACAGCGCGGTGATTTCCGTCTCGTTCCCGAACAGGATATCCACGTGCCCGGCCACCAGGTCGCGGAATGCGTCGCGGTGGCGGTTGACGCAGAACGCGTCCGACAGCGACAGCGCCACCTGCCGCCCCGCCGCATGCGCCGCCGTCGCCGCCCGCCGGAAAGCCGCCTGGGCGGCGGGGGGATCGAACAGGTACCCCTCCAGGTAGGTCACCGCCGCCGCGGCAACCAGGTCCTCATCGACATCGTCCTCGGTCAAGGTGACGCAGGCGCCCAGGAAGGTGTTCATCGTGCGCTGTCCGTCCGGTGTGACCAGGATCAGGCAACGGGCGGTCGGCGGCCCGCCGATCAGCGGCGCCGAGGGGAAGTGGACCCCCACCGCATTGATGTCATGGCGGAATACCTGGCCCAACTGGTCGTCGGCCACCTTGCCGAGATAGGCCACCCGGGACCCCAGCAGCGCCGCGACCGCGCAGGTATTCGCCGCCGATCCGCCGCTGCTCTCCAGCCCCGGTCCCATCGCCAGATAGATCGCCGCCGCGGTGGGCGCGTCCACCAGGGCCATCGCACCCTTGTGCATGTCGTGGCGCGACAGGAAGCTGTCGTCGCTGCGCGCAACAACATCGACGATGGCGTTGCCGATGCCCAGGATGTCGTATGTCAGTTCGGTCACAGTTCACCGCTCCTTGGGCGGATGCGCGCGCACCGCCGCTTCGTTGACGTCCACCCCCCAGCCGGGGCCAGCCGGAATGATCAGCTCGCCGTCCTCGATGGCCGGCGCGTTGATGAACAGCTCATCGCGCCAGGCGACGCTGTCGATATCGATCTCCATAACCCGGAAGTTCGGCACCACCGCACAGAAATGCGCACTGACCGCGGAGCACAGATGGCCGTAGTAATTGTGCGGCGCCACGTTCACCTCGTAGGCCTCGGCCATGGACGCGATTTTCACCGATTCCAGGAAGCCGTTCCAGATCACGTCGATGATGGCGACGTCGGTCGCGTAGGCGTCCAGGAAGGGTCGGAACGCCCGCCGCCCGCACACCGATTCCAGTGACGCGATCGGGCAGGGCGCCTTGCTGCGGATCAGGGCCAGCGACTGCGGGTCCCAGGTGTCGATCTCCAGCCAGGTCATGTCGAACGGCTCGACCGCCTTGGCGATCTGCAGGTAGCCCTCGGTCTTGAAGTGGTAGTTCACGTCCAGGTGCAGCCCCATGTCCGGCCCCGCGCCCTCCCGGAAGGCCGCCAGTTGCCTGCGCAGCGATTGCAGCACCGAGCGGTCGCAGTTGAGTTCGGGAAACCCGGGGGAGCGGCCGAAGCCGGGGCCGAAATTGGTCAGCTTTTCCCCATCGAAGGGCAGGATGTTGGTCTTCAACCCCTTGAACCCGCGCCGCTTCACCTCGGCGCCGAGGGCGGCGATGTCGTCATAGGTGCGCAGCGGCGGCACGCCGACCAGCTCGTGGTTGCGCACGCGGTAGGACCCGCAATGCGACCAGTACACCGGGATCCGCTCCCGGATCGGGCCGCCGAACAGCTCATAGACCGGCACGCCCAGGGCCTTGCCCTTGATGTCGAGCAGCGCGTTCTCGATCGCGGCGATGGCGCGCGAATTGATCCCGCCCGGCGCCTGCACCTGCTTGACCCACAAAGTGGAGGCAATCTTCTGCACCGGCCGCGGGTCCTGGCCGATCAGCTGTTCGGCCAGGCCGTAAATGACGGCGGTCAGGCCGCGGCTGCCGTCGGCCTCGGTGTATTCCGACCAGCCGACGATGCCGTCGTCGGTGGTGACCTTCAGGAAGGAGAAGGTGCGCCAGCCGGCGTCGCAATGCAGGTCCTCGATTTTGACGATTTTCATGGCGTTCCTCCGTTTGCCGGTTGGCGTCAGGTTAGCGCGGTTTTGCACCAGAGCGAAACTGGGCTACCTAGGGCGGCATCATGTTGAGCCTGTTGACCCCCACGGCCTGCGCCATCCGCCAGCTCGGCGACGGCAGTTTCCTCGGCGTTGTTCTCGGAAGCCTGCTGTGGTCCGCCGCCTGCTCCGTCGCGCTGTATTTTGGCGCGGTCTGGTCGGTGCATCATCTGCTGGACTGGCACGGGCCGCTGGCCTGGGCGGCGGACCTGGTGGGCTCGGTCGGCGCATCGCTGCTGGTGCTCTGGCTGTTCCTGCCGCTCGCCGCGGTGATCGGCACGCTCTATTTCGACCGCATCGCGCGCGCGGTGGAGCGGCGGTTCTACCCCAACCTGCCGCCGCCCAGCGGTGCCCCCTGGCTCGATCAGCTCTGGGACAGCCTGGCCCTCGGGATGCGGGTCCTGGGGCTGCAGGTGCTCGCCCTGGTCCTGGCGTTGCTGCTGCCGGGGATCGGGCTGCTGCTGAGCTGGGCGGTCTCGGCCTTCGCCATCGGAAGGGGACTGTTTGTCGCCGTCGCGATGCGCCGGATGCCACGCCCGCAAGCCGAGGCGCTGTACCGTTCGGCTCGTCCCGTGGTGCTGGTGCAGGGCGCGGTGATGGCGATCGCCAGCACCGTCCCGCTGGTGAACCTGCTGGTGCCCGTTCTCGGCACGGCGGCCATGGTGCACGCGCTGGACCAGGCGGTTTCGCCGACTCTGCGCGCATGAGTTGCCAATCCTTGTGGATAACCCGCGCTCGATGGTTGTTCCCGAACGCCGCGGCGTGTAAGCCGCGCCAGCACACTTCGTCACTCAGATGGGGGATTCTTGTTCAAACTCCGCAAGCGCGACGAAACCCAGCCCGTTCCGCCAGGCACCACCCTGGCGGACAGGCTGAGCGATCCGCCAGAGACTGGCAGTCTGGAGACGCTCCAGCCCAGCAAGGGCATGAAAAGCGGGCCGCTGGACAGCGGCCTGGGCGTGCCTCCCTATCGTCCCGCCCCGCCCAAGGAAGCGCCAGCCATGTCCCGACCGCCCCTCTCGCCAATTTCCGCTTTGCCGCCGGCGCCGACACCGCCTTCGGCGCGCCCCGGCGTCCTGCCCGCTGTGCCGCGCCCCCCCGCCCGTGACCCGGCGGAGCGTCGCACGCTGGTCGTCGGCCGCGGCATCAGCGTGCAGGGCGTGGTGCAGGACGCCGAACGCCTGGTGGTGGAAGGCACGGTCGAGGCCAATATGATCCACGCCACCGAACTGGCGATCGCGCCGGGCGGCGTGTTCAAGGGCGAAGCCGAGGTGGAAGACGCCGAAGTCGCCGGCACCATCGACGGCACCCTGAACGCGCGCGGCGGCCTGATCGTGCGTGCCACCGGCCGGGTCCTGGGCACCGCCCGGTGCCGGCGGTTGCAGGTGGAAGACGGCGGCCAGATCACCGGCCGGGTGGAGATGATCACCGACCAGCCGCCCCGCCCGCCGGAGGTGGCGGCGTAGCGCATTTTAGGCGCGACTGGAAAACCGTCGCCAATTCGTCATGGTCGAGCCACCGGCGGATGGCCGCGGCCGGGAGAAATTCGCCTGGCGAGGTTGGACCCTACGTGGACGGCTGAAATTGCCCGGCGGGCCCCGGTGACGGCGCCGGCCTGAAGGTGAGCATGATCGCGGCCGCTCCAAGCCCGATCAGGAAGGAACCGACGTATAACCACCCGTATGTCCCATACATGTCGAAAATCACCCCACCAGCCAGCGGCCCCAGCGCCATGCCCATGCTCGACGCCATGGACGCCGCGCCGACGACGGTTCCGATAATCGGCAGAGGAAAATTCTCGCGCACCAGCACCGCGTACAGCGGCATCACGCCCGCATAGGCGAAGCCGAAAACCGCCGCCACCGCGTAGAATTCGGACTGCTCGCGCGCAAAGACATAGCACCCGGCCGCGCCCGCTTGCAGCAGCAGCCCCGAAACGAATGTCCGCTTCGCGCCAAACCGATCACCCAGCAATCCGAACGCGATGCGCCCGACCAGCCCGGCCAGTCCTTCCAAACTGTAGATGGATACCGCCGCCGTCACCGACAGACCGCAGGCGATCGCATAACTGACGGTGTGGAACAGCGGACCGGAATGCGTCGCACAGCACAGAAAATAAGTGAGCGCCAGCACGACGAATTGCGGCGATGTCAGCGCAGCCCGCACGCTCATGCGCGGTTCGGGTGACAAACGGCCGGCCTTGCCGCCCGTGAGGCCGGGCGCGCGGCGCACCAGCAAACCGGCCGGCAGCAGCAACAGCCAAACCGCAAGACCAATCAGCAGTTGGGCGAAACGCCAGTCATATATCAACACAAGACGCGCCGCGATCGGCGCGACGGTCAAAGGCGCCACGCCCATGCCGGCGGAAACCAGCGAAACCGCCAGGCTGCGATGCCGGTCGAACCAACCTGTCACGGTCGCCATCAGCGGCGCGAAGATCGCCCCGCCGCCAGCCCCGACCAGTACGCCATGGATGAGCTGGAACTGCCCGACCGAGGATGCTCTGCTTGCCAGGATCAGACCAAGCCCCAGGATCGAACTGCCGGTCAGCACGACGATGCGCGGACCGAACCGGTCCATCAACATGCCCCAGCCGAAACTGGCGATGCCCATCGTGATGAAGTTGATCGTCATTGCCAGCGAAATCTCGGTACGTGACCAGCCGGTCGCGACTGACATCGGCTGCAGGAAAACCGGCAACGAAAAGATCGAGCCAATCGCGACACAACCCATAAACGCGCCAACGGCGACGATGACCCAACGATAGCGGGAATTCATGGCAGCCTCCTGATTTTGGATGCACCCCGATCAGGCTGAACGTTCCGTTTCAACATGCTTCCTGAAGTTGTTCAAAATGGCCTGCCAGCCGGCGCGCTGCTGCTCGATGGGGAACGTGTTTTCCGCATCGAACGTCTCCCGCACGGTGACGCCGTTACCGATCGGAATGAACTCGACGCGCAGCAGCCGGTCCCCAAACGTGCTTTCGATCAGCCTGTGCTCGACGACCTTCGTATAGGTTCCGGCAAAGTCGAAGCCCATGCTGCCATCCTTCGCTTCCATGCGCGATGAAAAGCCGCCGCCGACCCGCAGGTCCACGGAAGATGCGGTCGTGTGCCAGTCATCGGACGCGGCATTCCACTGCTTGATATCGTCCGGCGTATTCCATGCCTGCCAGACCTTTTCGATCGGCGCCGCAATTGTCGTTTCGACCGTGATTTTCGGGGTCATCCTGATTTCCTTCCCTGGGTTGCTGGCGGCCGGTTGAAGATCAACGTCAGGTATCGCCGCAAATGCGCGAGGCCGTCGCGCACGACTTCGGGGCCTTGCCTGGCTTTGGCAAAAATGAATGCGCCCTGCAAAACCGATTGGATGAAGTAACCGACGCTTTCCGCGCTCCATGGCGCACCCGGCGCATGGAGCGCTTTCGCGGCTTCGACATCGCGCACGATGGCCGCGATATGGGCGGACATGCCGGCCTCGCAGGCGGCGCGAATGTCGGGGTGGGTGGCATAGGTCTCCTGCACCAGCGTGCCAAGCAGGCAGGTGTAATCGGGCAGCTCACCGAGGAGCAGATGGGCGCGAAAATCGACATAGCCGAGGAGGCGTTCCAGCGGGTCGGACAGGTCGTGATACGGGGCCGTGGCGAACAGGCTTTCCGCCATCGCGGAGAAATGCGCCGCGGCCGCGAGCGCCAGTTCGTCCTTCGTCTTGAAGTGATGGAAAAAGCTACCCTTGGTCACGCCCGCCGCGGCGCAGATATCATCGACGGTCGACGCGGCATACCCTTTGGAACGGACGACATGCAGCGCCGCGTTCAAAAGCCGCGTCTTGGAGTCGTGCTGCACCTGAGCGGCCATAAGCCCATACCATACCAGTTGGTATGTCTGATACCGACCAGTCGGTATGGTGTCAAGGGAAAAAGCGCCAGCCGCAGCCGGCCGGGGTCAATGTCGCGTCACCTCCGGCTGCCAGCGCACGCACAGCCGTTCGGCCAGGGTGATCAGCATGAAGAACCCGACCGAGAAACACGACCCGACGAACACCGTCGCGTATAACAAAGCCGAATCGAAATTATAGGTCGCCTGCACGATCAGCGCCCCGATGCCGACCTGCGAGCCGATCCACTCCCCGACGATGGCGCCGACCACGGCGGTGCTCGCGGAAATCCGCAGCGCGGAGAACAGGAACGGCAGGCTGGCGAACAATCGCAGCTTCCAGAACACCTCCCATCGTGTCGCCGACAGCACGTGCATCAGCTCCATGGCCTGGGGCGAGACCGCTTCCAGCCCGCGCACCATGTTCACCAGGGTCGGGAAAAAGCAGATCAGCGCGGCGATCGCGATCTTCGGCGCGAGGCCGTTGCCCAGCAGCAACAGCAGGATCGGCGCCTTCGCCACCACCGGAATCGCGTTGATCAGCACCGCGACGGGGAAGAACGTCGCCTCCAGCGTCTTCTTGTGCACGAAGGCCACCGCGATCAGCAGCGCGGCGAGGTTGCCGAGAAGAAAACCCAGCACCGACTCGATCGCGGTCGGCAGCAGGTTCTGCAGCAGCATCGCCCACTTCGCGGCCAGCGTCTGCGCCACCACCCAGGGCGAGGGCGCGATGAAGGGCCGCACATGCAACCCGGCGACGACCGCCCACCAGGTGAACAGCAGGATCCCGCCCCCCAGCAGCGGCAGCAGCCGCCGGCGCCAGCGCGCGCGCCGCATCGCCCCCAGCCAAGCCGCGTCGGCGGGTGCGTCCATCACCCGGTCTCCAGCGTGCGGCGCAGCCGCGATGCCAAGGTGACGAACGCAGCGGTTTCGCGCAGCGCCAGCGACCGCGGTTCGGGCAGGTCCACATCGATGATCGCCTGCACCCGGCCGGGTGCGGCGGCCATCACCATCACCTGCCGGCCGAGGAAGGCCGCCTCGTAGATGCTGTGGGTCACGAACAGGACGGTGGTGCCGGTTTGCTGCCAGATCCGCAGCAGCTCCTCATTCAGTCGGTCGCGGGTGATTTCGTCCAGCGCGCCGAAGGGCTCGTCCATCAGCAGCAGGCGCGGGCCGCCCAGCAGCGCGCGCGCGATCGAGACCCGCTGGCGCATGCCCCCGGACAACTGGTGCGGCAGCGCGTTCTCCCAGCCTTTCAGCCCGACCAGCGCCAGCAGGTCCTCCGGCGTGCGGTCCCCCGGCGGCAAGGCGGGACGGCGGCCGACTTCCAGCGGCAGGCGGACGTTCTGCAGCGCGGTCCGCCAGGGCAGCAGGGCGGCGTCCTGGAACACGAACCCGATCTGCCGGTTGCGGCGCGCCGCGGCGGGGGTCTGGCCCAGCACGCGGACGGTTCCGGCGCTGGGCTGGATGATGTCGGCGACCACGCGCAGCAAGGTGGACTTGCCGCACCCCGACGGGCCGAGAAGGGTCAGAAAGCCACCCGGCGGCACGGTGACCGACACGTCGTGCAGCGCCGTGACCGCCCGCTGTTCGCTGTTGAAGCGAACCGAGACCCCGTCGCAGGCCAGCGCCGCGGTCATCCGATGCGGGGGCGGTCGCCGGCGGTTGCCTCCAGCACCTGCATCGTCATCACCTCCGACAGTGCCGGTGTGCGTTTGGAGAACTGGCCGAGTTGCGACCACATGCCGATCTGCTCCTGCCAGACTGCCGGGTCCATCGTGCCCCAGCCCTCGTCCCGAGTCGCCGCGGTGAACACGGCCGCCAGCATGACATCGGCGGCCGCCCGTTCGTCCGCGGCAACCAGGTTCGGGAGTTCCCGCACCAGCAACTCGACCGCCTTGTCGCGGTTGGCGTGGGCATAGGCCCAGCCGCGGCCGGTGGCCTTGAGGAAGCGCGCCAGCACGTCGGCTTCCGACCGCAGGGTGTCGGTTGTCGCATAATAGGGTAGCGCATACAGTCGTACACCGGCATCCCACAGCTTCAGCACCACGACATCGGGTCCCAGCACCCGGATCGCGGTGGTATTGCTGGTCCAGCCGGTCACGACATCGACCTGGCCGGTCATCAGCGGTGTCATGTCCGAACCGATGGTGACGATCTCCACGTCGTTTGCGTCGATGCCGTTTTTGGCCAGCAGCGCGCGCAGCAGGATGACGCCGGTGGCCTGGATCCCAACCTTCTTGCCGCGGAAGTCGGCCGGCACCCGCACGGGCGCCCGCGGCAGCGAGAAGAACGCATAGGGATGCTGCTGGGCGCCGGCCGCGAAGCAGGTGATCGGGATATCCTGCGAGGCCGCCAGCATCAGCGACGGGCTCGACGATAATTGCCCCACGGCGGCTCTGCCCGAGGCGACGATGGCCACCCCGTCATTGTTGGGCCCGCCCGGCAGGATCTCCAGGGTCAGGCCCTCCTGGTCGAAATAGCCCAACCGGCGCGCGACGATCTCTCCCAACTGGTTGCCGCTGGCGATCCAGCCGATCTGCATGGTGACGGTTGCGGCCGCACGTCCGCGAACCGGAACGCCCAGCAGGGCTCCGGCGGTCGCGCCAGCCAGAAGGCGGCGGCGCGCCAGCCGCCCCGGCGCATCGTGATTGCGAGCGATCATCCCTTGTCTCCCCGTCCGTGTGGAAGTGTGACACGGGCGGTGCAGCGGGGACAAACCGGAAATGTCTGTGGCCGTTTGGCAACCTCTGGCCGGCAGATTTGCACGCGCCATCGGGGGTCGGGCGGTCTGGCATGCAAGGCGCGGAATCCCGCTTGTCTCCGCCATCGGCGTGCCGCGTCTCCGGACCGCCGGGAAACGCATCTTTTTGTTGCATCACGACAATCCGCTGTCATGCGAACGATCCTGACCGGGTTAATTGAACTTTCTTATCTGGTTCGTTGTTGGTATTGCTGGCCCGCTTCGTCACGCGAATCGATCTGGCATCGCCGGTTGCGTCCGCAAGTCCGCTGTTTTCAACACGGCGTTAGCCAGCGGCCGGGCCCGCCCGCCATGAGTGAAAATGGCACGGCAGCTGCCCCCATGGCAGCGACGGGCGGGACGCTTTGCTTGTCCGGGTCTTTAACCTGCGGGACTTAGTGCCTTCGTGGTGGAAAATAACCTTCAGACGGTTCACGGACCCGCTCATCGTCGCCGGTGCTCCAGGCGGATCGGTCAGGTTCTTGCGGATACGGTTTATTGACCACGAAGGCTCGAAGCCCACGAAGGCGATGGGGCGGGTTCACGACATGAGCGCGTGGGCCTGAACGCCACGCAATACCCGGCCGAAGCCGGTCGCAATAAGCCTTGGCGCGGGAGTGACGAGCGGTTGGTTCCATTTTCATGGTAGGACGTGCGAAGGGCCACAAGGGCCACGGCGGCGCCGTTACTGTCAGACTCCAGACGTCCGGCCGGCCTTCGCCTGTGGTTCGGCCGTGGGCGCGGCCTCGGCAGTTCTGTTGTTTTTCGTTAATATTGACCTCCGTGGCCCTCCGCACGTCCTGCCATGAAAAATAGCGCGTCCAGCCCCTCACCACCATGGCGCCAGACCCTTGGCCATTTTCACCCATGGCGGTGCGGCCCCGGCCGCTGGCTAACGCCGTGTTGAAAACCGCGGACGAACTGACGTCCCGGACGGCGCTCTGAAAATCCCGATGCAGGATCGGACCGGCCATACCAACAACGAACGCGATCGGAGCCTGATTGAATGACAGGGGTTCTTCCGCGATTTCGGGTGGTGTCGATTTGACGTGGCGCCGTTTCGCGCCGGTCATCGGCCGGGAGGAGCCGGCGCGCTATCTCCCGCCCAGATTCGGAGGCCAGTGTCATCGCGATGGCGTTGATCGGTGGCATCTTTGCGCTCTATGCCACAGCGATGCCCTTCAGTGTCTCGGCCGCGACCGGCTTCGTCGCCCTGTTCGGCATCGCAGCCATGGATGGAATTCGGATGATGACCTTCTGCAATGCGGTGATCGAAGGCGGGTTGGACCGCATTGCCGCCATCCTGCGCACCTGCCAGGTGCGGATGTGGCGGGTGCCGATCGACGTGTTCTCCCGGCGCGCCACGCGTCTGACCATCCCGGCGCTGCTGAGCGCCTGCTCGGTCGGGCCGGACTTCACGACCCCTGCCCCGCCCGCGGTGGCCAGCTACACCCCGGAAACGCTGGCGCCGCAAACCGCCTCCGCCAACGACCGGTTCGGCGCGGCGCAGCATTTCCTCCCCGGGCAGGATATTCCCGCGCAGTGGTGGGATATCTTCCACTCCACCGCGCTGAATGACCTGGTCGAGCAGGCGATCAAAGCCAACCCCACGATATCAGCGGCAAAGGCGGCGCTGCGGCAGGCGCACGAACTGACCCTGGCGCAACGCGGGTTCTATTTCCCGTCGGTGTCGGGCGAACTCTCGGCCAGCCGCAACCTGACACCAACGGCGGCCCTGTCGCCGGCCGGTCCGACGGGCAACCCGTACTACAGCCTGATCACCCCACAGTTGAACGTGTCCTTCGTCCCGGACGTGTTCGGCGCCAACCGGCGCGCGGTCGAACAGCAGCAGGCCCAGGCGGATAACCAGCGCTTCGAACTCGAGGCGACCTACCTGACCCTGACATCGAACGTGGTCAGCGGCGCGGTGCAGGAAGCCTCGCTGCGCGGCCAGATCGAGGCCACCCAGCAGACCATCACGATCGAGACCGATCTGCTGGCCATCCTGCATCGCCAGGAGAGCCTGGGCCAGGCGGCCGGGGCCGACGTGGCGGCGCAGGAGGCAGCGCTGGCCCAGGCGCAGTTGGCCTTGCCGCCGTTGCAAAAGCAGTTGGCGCTGCAGCGCGATGCCTTGACCGCGCTGGCGGGGCGCATGCCCAGCGAGGAGATCGCGGCGCATTTCGACCTGGCGTCGCTGCAATTGCCCCGCGAACTGCCGGTCAGCCTGCCCTCGAAGCTGGTGGCGCAGCGGCCGGACGTGCGCGCGGCGGAGGCCAGCCTGCACAGCGCCAGCGCCCAGATCGGCATGGCGGTCGCCGCGCGCCTGCCGCAGATCACCTTGAGCGCCAATATCGGCAACAGTGCCTCGACCGCCGGCAACCTGTTCACACCGGGGACGAATTTCTGGACCTTGGCCGGCGGCCTGACGGGGCCGATCTTCGACGGTTTCACGTTGTTGCATAAGCAGCGGGCGGCGCAGGCCGGCTTCGATCAGGCCGCGGCGCAGTACCGCGGCACCGTGCTGACGGCGTTCCAGAACGTCGCCGACACGTTGCGGGCCTTGCAGTCGGATGCCGGCGCGCTGGCCGCGGCCGTCGCCAGCGAGCGGGCCGCCGCGCGCAGCCTGGACATCGTCCGGCGCCAGATGGAGCTGGGGCAGGTCGCCTACCTGGCGTTGCTGAACGCCCAGAACACCTATCAGCAGGCGCATCTGGCGCTGGTGCAGGCCGAGGCCGGTCGCCTGGCCGATACCGCCGCCTTGTTCCAGGCGCTGGGCGGCGGGTGGTGGAACCGTCCGGCGGACAGGCTGGCCGAGGCCACGGGGCAAACCGGACGTCCGGGGGCAGAGTGACAGCGGCATGTCGTATCGGCCGCGGGTGATCGTTGCCGATTTCGGCGCCTCCCTTTCGCGGCGCCGGTCACGCGGTCAGTGCCCGCGGCCGGGGGGCCATGGTCGGGCAGCACCGCATTGGCATCTGCATAAGCCGGTCATGACGGGGAAGGCTTTCCAGTCACGGCGAACATGCGCGACGCGCTCATCAGAGCGGGTTCCGGAACCTGATAGAGCCGCGTCAGCAGCGCCGACCGCCGCACCTCGGCCTTGGCGCGGGCGGCGTCCTTGACCGGCCCGAAGCCGCGGATCAGGTCCGGCAATTCCGCCAGCCCGACCGCAGTGTCCAACGTCGCCGGCGACAGCACCGCCAGTGCGGCGCGCAGGTCGCCGATATATTGTTCGACCAGCGCGCGCTCCGCCCGCCGCTCCACCTGCCGGCCGAACACATCCAACCCGGTGCCGCGCAGGATCTTGCCGAACCGCAGCACGCGGAAGATCGGCGCAGCCAGCCAACCGGGGATCGCGATCTTGCCGCGCCGGCCCGTGGCCGGATCCATCCGCCATAGCAGCGGCGGCGACATGTGGAACACCGCACCCGGCCCGTAGGAAGCCGCCGCGTGCAGGCGTGCCACCTCATACTCGTCCTTGTAGGCCATCACCCGGAACAGCCCCTCGGTCGCCGCACGCGTCAACTTGCCGGGCTTGCCGAAGACCGCGGTTTCCTTCGCTTCCACGTCCTTCACCAGTGCAGCGTAGCGTTTCGCATAACGGCGCGATTGGTAGGCCACCAGCGCGGCTGAGCGAACCGCGATCAGGTCCGGCAGTGCCAGTGCCGGCGCATCGGCCGCTTCGCCCAGCACCTCGGCCATCAGGTCCGGCTGGTCGGCCAGGATCCGCCCCCACAGGAAGGCCCGCTTGTTCAGCCCCACCGCGGCCCCGTTCAGCTCCACCGCGCGCAGGATGGACGCCTCCCCGACCGGCACCAGCCCCCGCTGCCAGGCCAGCCCCAGCAGCAAGGTGTTCATCGCCTGCGCGTTGCCGAACAATGTCTCCGCCAGCCGCACCCCGTGCAGCCACACCGAACCTCGGGAATCCGTCACCTTCTCGATGGTGCGCCGATGCAGCAGCGCGTCGATGGACAACAAGGCGTCGCGCTTGAAATCGGCGTTCGAGGCCAGATCGAGATTGCCGATCACCACACCGCTGCGTGCATTCCGCTCCAGCACGCCGGGCTGGCAGGCCACCGCGAGGTCGGCGGCCAGCATCACATCAGCCATGCCCAGCGGAATGCGCACGACGTCCAGCGCCGCCGCGTCCGCCGCGATCTGCACGTGCGCGACCACCGCCCCGTTCTTCTGCGCCAGCCCGGTGAAGTCCAATGTCTTCACCGCGCGGCCTTCCAAATGCGCGGCCATGGCCAGGATGGCGCCGGAGGTGACGATCCCGCCGCCGCCAATGCCGGCAAACAAGCCTCGCCAGACCCCCAACGCCGGCAGCACCGGCAGCGGCAACCCCGCCCCCAACTCGGCTTCCCGAGCCTGCCAGCGCGGATCGGCGGACGGCGCCGCCGGCGGGCCGTCCAGGGTGACGAAACTCGGGCAGAAGCCCTTCAGGCAGGACAGATCGACGTTGCAACTGGTCGGGTTGATCCGCCGCTTGCGCCCCAGCGGCGTCTCCACCGGCTCGATTGCGATGCAGCCGGACTGGGTGGAGCAGTCGCCGCAGTTCTCGCACACCGCCTCGTTGATCACGACATGCCGGGCCGGCTGCGCCATCGTGCCGCGCTTGCGGCGGCGGCGCTTTTCCGTCGCGCAAACCTGGTCGTAGATCAGCACCGAGGTGCCCTCGTAGTCGCGCAGCGCGCGCTGCACGGTATCGAGGTCTTCTCGCGTATGCCGGGTCGTCCCCGGCGGCAGTTCCGAGGCCTTCGGCAGCCGATCTGCCTCATCGGCAACGACGGCGATGCGCTTCACGCCCTCGGCCGCGACCTGGGCCGCCAGCATGGTCACCGTGGGCGAGCCTTCCGCCGGCTGTCCCCCGGTCATCGCCACCGCGTCGTTGTAAAGAAGCTTGTAGGTCATCCGGGTCTTCGCCGCGACCGCCTGGCGGATCGCCATGATGCCGGAGTGCATGTAGGTGCCGTCGCCGATATTGGCGAACATGTGCTTCGTCTCGGTGAAGTTGGACAGGCCGACGAAGGGCGCGCCCTCGCCGCCCATATGAGTGAAGGTCCGGGTCTGGTCGCCGTCGTCCAGCGCCATGAAGTGGCAGCCGATGCCGGCGCTGGCGAAACTGCCCTCGGGCAGCTTGGTGGATGTGGCGTGCGGGCAGCCGGCGCAAAACGCGGGCACCCGGCGCAGCAGGCCGGGCGGACGATCGGCAGTGACCGGGGCAGGGGGCAGCGGCAGGTTCAGGCCCGCGGAGCCGAGGAATTTGGCCAGCCCGCCGGCGATGATCTCGGGCGAGAGTTCCATCAGCGCGGTCAGCAGCGGCTCGCCGTTCGGCATGGTCTTGCCGCTGACCGCGGGGCGTTCGTCGGCCGGCAGGTTGTACAGCGCGTCACGGATCTGGGTTTCGACGAAGCCGCGTTTTTCCTCGATCACCAGCAGGGTGCGCTTGCCGCGGGCGAACTGCCGGAGACCCTCGGTTTCCAGCGGCCAGGTCATCGCGATCTTATAAACGGCGAGTTGCGGATGGCGGTCGATACCCAGCCGGCGCAGCGCGTGCATCGTGTCCTCGTGCGCCTTGCCGACGGTGACCAGGCCGATCGGGGCGTCGTCGGACCCGCCGATCAACCGGTCCAGCCGGTTGGCGCGCGCCCAGGCGAGCAGGGCCGGCAACCGCTCCTCGATCATCCGCCGTTCCAGTTCGGCGCGTTCGGCGGGGAAGCGCAAGGTATGGTCGAAGTTCAGCCCATGCGCGGGCACCGGGAAATCCGGCGTGACGAAAGCGGGGTTGGATCGGACGATCGCGGTTGCCGCCTGCTCCATCGTCTCGGCTGTGGTCTTCATCGCCACCCACAGGCCGGAAAAACGCGACATCGCCCAGCCGGCCAGGCCAAGGTCCAGCACGTCCTGCACCGAGGCCGGGTTCAGTACCGGCATGAAGCAGTTCTGGAACACGTATTCGGTCTGGTGCGGATAGGTGGAAGAATGCGCGCCGTGGTCGTCACCCGACACCGCCAGCACGCCGCCGTTTTTGTGGGTGCCCGCCATGTTGGCGCAATGGAACGCATCGCCCGACCGGTCCACACCGGGGCCCTTGCCGTACCACATGCCATAGACGCCATCGAATTTCGCCCCCGGGAAGGCGTCGAGTTCCTGGGTGCCCAGCAGCATGGTCGCGGCCAGGTCCTCGTTCACGCCGGGTTCGAATTTGATGTCGTGCGCTGCCATCAGCGTCTTTTGATGCCACAGCTCGCGGTCCAGGCCGCCCAGCGGCGATCCCCGGTAGCCGGAGACGAAGGCCGCGGTGTGCAGACCAGCCGCTCGGTCCAGGCGGTGCTGCTCCAGCAGCAGCCGCAACAGGGCCTGGATGCCGGTCAGCAGGACCGGCTGGTCCAGATCGACGAAGCGCGACTCCAGCGTGACGGCCGACGGGCCGAGACCGATGTCCATGCTGCTTGTCTCCTTTGGAACGCCGAGCGTCATTGTAGGTAGGTCAGCTTGGGAAAGGTTGCCATAGTTGGGGCATGCCGCGCACCATCGGGGGAGAATTGGCCACTATGCTGCGCCGCAACCAAGGAAGACCGTCGTCATGCAGCTTGACCGGCTCGACACCGCCATTCTGGACCACCTTCAAGGGCATGGACGAGCGACCTTGGCGGAGCTGAGCGAGGCGGTGGCGTTGTCGGCCTCTCCGGTGCACCGGCGGCAGAAGCTGCTGGAGGAAGCGGGGGTGATCCAGCGCTACGTCGCGCTGCTGGACCAGGACAAGGTCGGCTTGCCGGTTAATGTGTTCGTCACCGTGAAGCTGGCGAGCCATACCGACGAAGTGCTGGCCGGATTCGAACGCGCGGTCGCAAACTGTCCTGAAGTGATGGAGATGTATGAAATGTCCGGCGCCACGGATTACCTGCTGCGGGTCGTGGCGGCTGACCTGGCCTCGTACGAAGCGTTTTTGCGCGGACGGTTGACGCATATTCCCGGCGTGCAGTCATTCGAATCGGCGATGGCGCTGAAGCGGGTGGTGTACCGGACGAACCTGCCGTTGCGGGCGCGGGGGAAATGACAATGTTCTTGGGTGGCGGGCGGGTCCGCACAGATATCGGGATGGGCGCGGACATGGCAGAATCTTTCCCCCTCCCCTTGAGGGAGGGGGTCAGGGGGAGGGGGCTCCGCAAGGAAAAGCTCCAACGCCACAGGCTACCTCCAACCGACCCCTCCCCCTGACCCCCTCCCTCAAGGGGAGGGGGAGAGCTTCGTTCTCCGACCGTACCGCTGTCCCGATGCCCATGGGGCTTGGTGAATTGTTTTCCAGGGGGGATTCATGACGAACGACATTCGGATCGAAGTACATGACGGCTGGCGGAAGCTGATACTGAACCGGCCGGAGAAGCTGAACGCGGTGAATGCCGCGATGCTGGGACAATTGGTGGCCGAACTGGACGATGCGGAAAACGACCGCACCGTCCGCGCGCTGCTGCTGACCGGCAGCGGCCGCGGCTTTTGCTCCGGCCAGGAACTCGGACCGGACGTCACACCGGGGCCGAAAGGCCCGCCCGATCTGGAACAACTGGCCGCCACCTGTCACCACGAGGTTGTGCGCCGCATCCGAACCTCGCATCTGCCGGTGGTCTGCGCGGTCAACGGTGTCGCCGCCGGGGCCGGGGCCAGCTTCGCGCTCGCCTGCGACATCGTGCTGGCGGCGAAATCCGCCCGCTTCGTGCAAGCCTTCATCAAGATCGGCCTGGTGCCCGACTCCGGGGCCAGTTTCTTCCTCACCCATACCGTCGGCGAGGCTCGGGCGCGCGCTTTGGCCATGCTGGGCGATCCGCTCTGGGCGGAGCAGGCGGCGAACTTGGGGATGATCTG
>Ga0302202_10002310_pt1 | contig 22241 bp, 10 predicted proteins | sample II_Bog_N3_3_FD_194579 | JGI IMG/M metagenome (GOLD analysis project Ga0302202, IMG submission 194579) | Peat permafrost microbial communities from Stordalen Mire near Abisko, Sweden - II_Bog_N3_3 | ecosystem: Environmental > Terrestrial > Soil > Wetlands > Peat | place: Sweden: Abisko...
GGCCTGGCGCAAGTCATCGTGCAGTCCACGCGCGACGCCGGCGAAATCAAATTGACGGCAACCGCCGATGATCTCTCGCCGGCGACGGCTGCGGTGCAAACACAGTCGTGCGCACCACGTCCCTCCGTGCCGTGACTGCCGGCCAGACATCACCGTGAAAAGATTCGACTCACGAAAGCGGGAAATTTTTGAACGCCATTTTGTGAAAATGAAAACGTTTGCGGCCTTGGTCCTGTTGGCAGGCAACGGCGTTGTCATGGCTCAATCAAACCAGCCGGCGGACGATTGGAAGGCGGCACCTTCCAACATGCCGGGACAGCAGTATCCCCAGGTCAATTCCGAAGGCTGCGTTCGCGCGCGCCTCCAAGCGCCGCAGGCACAGAACGTCCAACTAAACATCAGTGGCGTAAAATTTCCTCTGACCAAGGACACGAACGGCGTGTGGATTGGCGATTCGACGCCGCAAGACCAAGGCAATCATTATTACGGCTTGGTGGTGGATGGTGCCGAGGTGCCGGATCCGAACGGCTCGTTTATTTTTGGTTCCGGCGCGTGGCGCAACGACGTGGAAATTCCCGCCGATGATCAGGATTTTTACGCGTTGAAGAACGTGCCGCATGGCCAGTTGCGGGAGATTCTCTATTTCGGCAAAACCAGCAACACTCAGCGTCACTGTTTTGTCTATACGCCGCCCGATTACGACAAGGATCCTAGTAAACGCTTTCCGGTGCTCTATTTGCTGCACGGCTACAACGAAAATGAAACCGGCTGGAGTCATCAAGGTTGTGCCGGATTGATCATGGATAACTTAATCGCCGAAGGCAAAGTCACGCCCTTCATCATCGTGATGGAAAACAGCGCCATAAAACTCCCTCCCGGCTTCGTTCCTCATGGCCCGCCGCCAGCGGGCGCCCCGTCGCGCGGCGGCGGACGCGGCATGTTTGACTTCAGCATCTTCGAGCACGCCTTGATTGAAGACGTGATTCCTTTCATTGACGCCAATTTCCGCACCATCGCCGATCAGCCTCATCGTGCCCTGGCCGGTCTTTCGATGGGCGGTATGCAGACTTGTGCCATTGCGCCGTCGCACCTAGACACGTTTTCCCACATCGGCATTTTCAGCGGTGGCAGCATTGCGACCAATGAGATCAAGAACCTGGCCGCTTTCAAGCAGCAGGTGAAAGTGGTGTTCGTCAGCTACGGCAGCCGCGAGAACGGCGCTGACGGCATAACCAACGTGGCGGCGTTGAAAGAAGTCGGCGTCAACAGCGTCTATTACGATTCGCCGAATACCGCCCACGAGTGGCAGACCTGGCGACGGAGCCTGCATGAATTTGCACCGTTGCTGTTCAAGGAACAATGAAGTCTTCTCGATGATCTCCAACCAGCCACCATCTCGGTGCAAACGCAGCCAGGAGCGCCGCGTCCGGTCGTCCCGTAAACTGGATCTAGGGCGGTGGCTGTGCGCAGTCGTTAGAACTAACGATACGCTTTCCAAACGCTCATAGTTATGTTATCATGCACCTTGTTATTCGCAGCGTAGTATTGCCATTTATCGCCATGGGGCTGGCGGGTGTTTTGCACGCGCAAACGCTTGCGGACATCGGTGGCGCGCCGAGTCCCGGCACGAACGACATCTCCCAACTCTCGACCCAAGGCAACCAGACATGGCCCGACGGAATAAATTATTTCACCGACAACAACCCGCCCGTCGGCCAGACCTTCACCACCGGGACAAATGTGATGAGACTCACGTCGCTCGCCGTCAAAACGGCGGGATTAAATTCCGGCAACGGTTACGGCACGCCGACGAACACACCGACCTATTACCTGAGCCTTTATTCGGTGAGCAACAGCACGGCGACGTTGCTCCTCACGGTCAGCGCGGCGAATCCCGGTTTTACCGACGGCGACTGGCTGAAATGGAGCGGGTTGAACGTGCAGTTGGGCACGAACAAAACCTATGCCTATACTTTTGGCATCAAGCCGTCCAGTGGCGGTTGGGACGCGCTGGCCGTATCCACGGCCGGCTACGCGGGCGGCGAGATCGTGACCATTCCCATCGGCGGCGGCACAGTCACCACCGGCGGTAGCCACAGTTTTGATGCGGTGTTTGACCTGGGTCTGCAAGCAGCAGGCACCAATATACCCGCCTCCATGCCGTGGCCGGTTCCGACCTACGGGTGGAATCTTGGGGATACGCTGGAGGCCACGTGGGGAGTGCCGAATTTTACTGCGGCACCGTTCTATACTGCGGCCAACGCCGGGTTCAACGCCGTGCGCATTCCCTGCGCGTGGGATTTCAATGCCACCACCAACATCAGCGGCGGCGTCACCAACTATCCGATCAATCCGACTTTCATGGCGAAAGTCAAACAGACGGTGGACTACGCAATCGCGGCGGGAATGTATGTCGTCATCAACGATCACTGGGACGACGGCTGGCTGGAAAATAATATCGGCACCACCGTCGATCCCATCATCAACGCGAAGATGAAGGCCTATTGGACGCAGATCGCCACCAACTTTGCCGGTTACGACAACCATTTGCTCTTTGCGGGCGCGAACGAACCCAACGTGAACAATACTGCGGAAGAGGTCACGTTGATGTATTACTATCAGACGTTCGTCAACGCGGTTCGGGCTGCGGGCGGCAATAACACCAATCGCTGGCTGGTGATTCAAAGCGTATCGGATCCGACGTGGCTGAATGCCTTGCCGACGGATACCGTTTCCAATCGGATCATGGTCGAATATCATTGTTACTCGCCAGCCCAGTTCGCGATTTTATCCAGCGACGCCTCGTGGGGCATTGTGCAATATTTTTGGGGGCCGGCTTACCATTATGCTGCGGATCCGGATCGCAATTGCGTCGCGCCGGAAGAAGGCTCGATAGATTCAGGATTTCAACAGTTGGCCGATTTGTATATCAGCAAAGGCATTCCGGTGATGATCGGCGAATTCGGGGCTGCTTCGAAACCATCCCTTGCGGCCACAAACGCCACGGAGTCCGCTTGGAATATTGCATCCGAGTATTATTGGGGCAAGTATGTGGCGGAATCCGCCCGTGTCCACGGACTAAGTCCGTTTTATTGGAGCACCCCTGGCAGTCTGTTCGACTGGACGACGGGCGCGGTCACTGACTCGCAAGCGATTTCTGTGCTGACCGGTGGAGCCGCGCCGCCGCCTCCGAACGGCGCTCCGTATGCTGCGTCTGGTATTACCGCGACGGGAGGCGTTGGCCAGGTCACCTTGTCTTGGACGGCTGGCAGCGGCGCGACCAGCTACAATCTTTATCGCTCAACTGCAAGCGGCTTCGAGAATTCCAACGCAGCACCTGTCATCACCGGCATCACCGGCACATCCTATACCAATACCGGTCTCAACAGCGGCATCACCTATTACTATCAGGTGGTCGCCGTCAGCAACTCTTTGTCGTCAGGTTTTTCACCCGAGGCCCACGCCACGACTGCTGGCACCACCGATTCGACACAATTCAACTTTGAATCCAGTTCGCAAGGTTGGACAGGAGGCGGCGGCATCGTTTCCGGCGTCGCGACTTCCACCGCCCAGCACTATGCCGGCAATCAGTCGCTGGCCGTGAATTTCAATGGCTCATCAGCAGGCACCGGGTCTCCGTCCGTGGGCAACGTGGCAGTAGTTCCGGGGACGACGATTACCTTCCATGTCTGGATTCCGAGCGGCAGCCAGGTCAGCGCGCTCCAGCCATATTTGCAGGATTACAACTGGAACTGGACCAGTAGCTGGTCTGGAAGTTTCACCGCCAACGCCTGGAACACAATTACCCTGACAGTGCCGACGAACGCTGTCTCGCCATTGCAAAGCCTCGGCATTCAATTCATCACCAGTGCCACGTGGACGGGCACCTGTTACATTGATGCCGTTTCACTGGCCACGACTTCGCCGGACTTCAATCTCTCGGCGAATCCAACCAGCTTGACCGTGAATGGCGGGACAAACGGCACGAGCACGGTCACGGTGACTGCGCTTTACGGCTTGAATGCTTGCTATACGTTGTCCGCAACCAATCTTCCCGCCGGAGTGTCCGCTTCGCTTAACACGAACCCCCTTACCGGTGGCGCAAGCCTGCTGACGCTCACGGCGTCGAATAACATCATCTCCGGCACGACGAACGTGACCGTCATCGCCACCGCCGGATTGATCAGCCACACAACCACCGTCGCTCTCACCCTGAACGCAGTCACACCGCCCAACACGCCGCCAGTGCTGGCGGGCATCGGCAATCGCACTGTGAACGTCGGCCAGACCGTCGCTTTCACCGCCAGCGCGACTGACACGGATTCGCCACCACAGACGTTGACCTTCGCACTTCTTGCTGGCGCAACAAACGCCACGCTGAACACCAACAGCGGCGCGTTTTCGTTCCGCCCGCTCGTGACACAGGCGAATTCGACGAACGGTTTCACGTTGCAAGTTTCGGACAACGGCTCGCCGCCCTTGAGCGCCACGCAAAGCTTTACGGTGACAGTGAACCCGCTTTCCACGCCGGGTTTCGCCAACATTTCAGCCGCCGGCGGCCAATTTAGTTTCAACGTCAGCGGCCAGAGCGGGCCGGATTACGCGATTGAGACCTCGACCAATCTCACGCAATGGAGCAACGTCTTCATCACCAATTCGCCGGCGCTGCCGTTCATCTGGACGGATGCCGTGACGAATTCGCCGCAGCGTTTCTACCGCGTCAAACTCGGGCCGCCGCTGCCATGAACGCCGGGGCAATGCGCTCCGGTTGCGTTTTGAAAAATCTGGATCGAATGAAGCCAATCACATTATCTCTGGCGATGTTCGCCGCATGTTTTTGCGGCGCGCAACCGTATTTCGTTTCGCCGACTGGCAATGACGCGAATCCCGGCACTCTGAAGAAGCCGTTCGCCACTGTGCAACGAGCGCAGCAGGAAACACGGCGGAAGCATGGCGAGGTTTTTCTTCGTGGTGGGACTTATTACCTCTGCGCGCCGTTCGTGTTCACATCTGAGGATTCCGGCACGAAGGACGTGCCGGTGATTTTTCAGAACTATCGAAACGAAAAGCCGGTCATCAGCGGCGGCATAAAACTCGAACATCTGGACTGGCAGCCATACACGAACGGAATTTTTCAGGCGCAGGTTCCGGCGGATTTGCAGACGGAAGAAATTTTTGCGAACGGCGAGCGGCAGATTTTGGCGCGCTACCCAAACTTCGATCCGAAGGCGCAATACTTTGACGGATTTACATCCGGTGCGGATATCCAGCGACGCGCCACCCGTTGGGCGGATCCGGCCGGCGGTTATTTGCACGCGATGCACCCGGCCTTGTGGGGAGATTTCACATGGCTTATTACCGGAAAAGATGCCAATGGCAATTTGATCAAAGTGGGCGGCTGGCAGAATAATCGCGGTGGTGGAATTAATGAGCGCATTCAGTTTGTGGAAAATATTTTTGAGGAATTGGACACGCCCGGCGAATGGTTCCTCAACAACAGAACGCACACGCTGTATTATTATCCGCCGGCCGGACTCGATTTGAAGAAAGCCGTCGTGGAGGCCACGCGCCTGCGGACGCTGGTGGAATTTCGCGGCGACGAGCAGCATCTGGTTAAATGGATCGAGCTGCGCGGACTAACTTTCCGCCAGGCGTCGCGCACGGTCATGGACACGCGCGAACCGCTGGTGCGGACGGACTGGGCCATCTATCGTGGCGGGGCGGTTTTCTTCAACGGCGCGGAGGATTGCACGCTGGAAGACAGCTTCATTGACCAGGTCGGCGGCAACGCCGTCTTCGTCAACAATTACAACCGCCGCGTCGCGATTCGCGGCACGCAAATCGCTAAGGCCGGCGCAAGCGGAATTTGTTTTGTCGGCGACCCGCAAGCCGCGCGTAGCCCGTTGTTTAACTATTACCAGACGCATCAGCTCGGCGAAATTGATCGCACGCTCGGACCGAAGAACAACAATTATCCGGCGGATTGCTTGGTGGACGATTGCCTAATTCACCTGACCGGCCGCGTGGAGAAACAGACGGCGGGCGTGGAGATCGACCTCGCGCAAAACATCACCGTCCGCCACTGCTCCATCTACGACGTGCCGCGTTCCGGCATCAACATCGGTGACGGCTGCTGGGGCGGACACGTCATTGAGTTTTGCGACATCTTCGACACGGTGAAGGAGACTGGCGACCACGGTTCTTTCAATTCGTGGGGACGTGACCGTTTTTGGCGGCCAAACATTGACGAAGTCAATGCGTGGGTGAAGCAAGCTCCCGAATTGCCGCTGCTCGACGTGGTGAAACCAATCGTGCTTGCGAACAACCGCTGGCGTTGCGATCACGGCTGGGACATTGATCTCGACGACGGCTCCTCCAATTACGTCATCACGAATAATCTTTGTCTGCACGGCGGCATCAAGAACCGCGAGGGCTTCCGGCGCGTGGTGGAAAACAACATCATGGTGGACAATGGGTATCATCCGCACGTCTGGTATGATGAATGTGGTGACATTTTCATGCACAACATTGTCTGGACGGCGTATCGTCCGGCCAACATGCACCGTCCGCCGTGGGGCGCGGACATGGATTTCAATTTGATGCAAAGTTCCGGCGCGGCGACGAATGCGCCGGCGACGCAGTTGCAGCAGCAAAGCGGACGCGACGAACATTCCATCGTGGCCGACGCGCAGTTCATTGATCCGGCGCACGGCGACTATCGTGTGAAGGACGGTTCGCTTGCGCTGGCGTTGGGTTTTGTCAATTTTCCGATGAACCAATTCGGTGTGCAAAAACTGGAACTCAAGGCCATCGCGCGCGTGCCGCAATTGCCGCAACCGAAAACGCCCGTGCGCGCCGCCGCGCGCGCCGCCGATACGGTCACCTGGCTTGGCGCGCGCGTGCGCAACATTGCTGACGAAGGCGAGATGTCCGTATTCGGCCTGCCCGGTGTAACAGGCGTTTTGGTGCTGGAAGTTCCGGCGGACTCGCCGCTCGCCAATGCCGGGTTGCGGAAAAACGATGTCATTCTTTTCGTCAACGATGAAAAGACCGGAGACACGGCGGCGCTGCTGCGGCTAGCTCCAGCACTGCCTGCCGGGAGTTCCTTGAAGATTGGTGGCGCTCGTGATCAAAAGGAAATTGTTGTGCAGTTGCTCCCATAAGACGACGAACTTTTCTAAATTAATTGGCTGCGGCTGCAATCGTGAGAAATGACGACAATCTTTCCGAGCCGTCTTGGGCTAATGTTAAAAATGAAAATCCTGTCCCTTCCGCTGAGAGTCAGGTTGCGCTTGTCGGCTCTGGCGGTTCACGCGTCGGATGACTCGCAGATTTATTCCAGCCGGTTTGACAGCGGTTGGTGCGGCCTTGTTAGCAATGGCATTCTTTGTGACCGCCGTGAATAATTGAATCCAGTCTGACTTTATCGAAAGAGAATGAAAATGAAACGAAACATATTGACCACATTGGCATTGGGCTTTTCGCTGGCGGCGGCGTTGGCGCAAACCAATTCACTGCAACTCCCGGCGATTGCCGCCGGGCCGTTCAAGCCGGAGTGGAATTCGCTCACCAACTACCAGTCAGCGCCGGAGTGGTGGCGCGACGCGAAGTTCGGCATCTGGGCGCATTGGGGGCCGCAATGCGAGCCGGAACATGGCGACTGGTATGCGCGCAACATGTATATGGAAGGCAGCGGCGATTACAAATCGCATATCGCCGAATTCGGTCATCCCTCGACCAACGGCTTCAAGGACGTGATTCACGAATGGAAAGCCGAAGATTTTGATCCAGACAAGCTGCTAAAATTTTACAAGGACAACGGCGCGAAGATTTTCATGGCGCTCGCCAACCACCACGACAACTTCGACAACTTCAACTCCAAATACCAGCCGTGGAATTCCGTCAACATCGGGCCGCACAAGGATTTGATCGGCGGCTGGGCGGCGGCGGCGCGGAAGAATGGTTTGCGTTTCGGCGTCAGTGTTCACGCCTCGCACGCGTGGACCTGGTATGAACCGGCGCAAGGTGCGGACAAGTCCGGTCCGCTGGCCGGCGTGCCTTACGATGGCAAGTTGACCAAGGCCGACGGCAAGGGCCAGTGGTGGGACGGCCTCGATCCGCAGGATCTTTACGCGCAAAACCACAAGCCCGGCGATCAATCGGGCTGGGGCTGGTGGGATTGGAATCGCGCCGGCGGCGCCACGGTTCCGGATGCCGCCTACATGGAGAAATTTTTCAAGCGCACGCAGCAGCTACTGGACGATTATCATCCCGACCAGATTTATTTCGACGACACCGTGCTGCCGTTCCACGGCGTGACGGATGAAGTCGGTTTGAACCTCGCCGCGCATTTTTACAACACGCGGCTCGATAAAAACGGCCGCACCGAGGCGGTGATGAACGGCAAATGGCTGGACGATGCGCAGCGCCGCTCGCTGGTCTATGACATCGAGAGCGGGAGGGCGCGGGGCATCCTGCCGCAGCCGTGGCAGACGGACACCTGCCTCGGCTCGTGGCACTACGACGCGAACATTTTCAAGTATCACTACTACAAATCCGCCGCCAGTGTCATTCGCATGTTGGCCGACATCGTGAGTAAAAATGGAAACCTCATGTTGAGCGTGCCGCTGCAACGCGGCGGCCAGCCGGATTCTGACGAAATCAAAATCGTTTCCGAAATCGGCGCGTGGCTGAAGGTGAACGGCGGCGCGGTTTACGCCACGCGCCCGTGGAAAATCTACGGCGAAGGCCCGTCAACGCAGGTGGCCGAGAAGGGTCAATTCGACGGCCTGAAGGACGTGTCCAACAAACCGTTCACGCCGGAAGACATCCGTTTCACGCAGTCAAAGGACGGCAAGACCGTTTACGCCATCGTGCTGGAAATTCCCAAAGACGGCCAAGTCACCATCAAATCGCTCGCGGCCAATTCTGCAAACTGGCCGGGCAAGATCAGCAGCGTCCGGCTGGTTGGCGGCAGTTGGTGGAACAAGTTGAAATTCACCCGCGACGACAATGGCCTGCACGTTTCCTTGCCGGAAAAGTTCAATGGCAAGATTGCATTTGCATTGAAGATTCGGTCCTGACTTATCGCTGATTATGTTTATGAAAAACCGGTTTGCACAAAATGCGGCAGTCAGGAGAAAATTTCTAGGCGGAATCATAATCATTGCCGTGTCATGCGGCGCGGCGCTGGCGCAGGACAAGCCGGAACAAGTTTCGCCGGAGCGCGCCCGCACCAATTTTAGCCGGCCAGTGGTGCTCGCGGTGGATGACGTGCGCGCGTTTCCCGATGCGCCCGCCGGTTTCGACCAGTCTCCGACGAACGGTCTTGCGGGACGCATCGAAGTTTTCGAATATGATTCCACCGTCACCGGCGCGCGGCGCAAGGCGGTTGTTTATCTGCCGCCAAAATACTCGCCCGATAAAAAATATCCCGTGCTCTATTTGCTGCACGGCATCGCCGGCAACGAATGGGAGTGGAAGGGTTACGTCCATGCCGACGCGGTCGTTGACAATTTGATTTCCGCCGACAAGGCCTTGCCGATGATTATCGTGATGCCGAACGGTCGCGCGCTGGCGGACGACCGCGTGCCTGCGTCGGACAAAATTTATTCGCCGGAAAATGCCGGAGGATTTGCGAAGTTCGAGCGCGACCTGCTCGACTGTTTGATTCCCGCGATTCAGACAAAATATTCGGCCAGCACGAATCGCGAGCAACGCGCGATTGCCGGTCTTTCAATGGGCGGCGGCCAGTCGCTCAACTTCGGCCTGACGCACCTCGACACATTTGCGTGGGTCGGCGGATTTTCCTCCGCACCCAACACCAAAACGCCCGCCGAACTCGTGCCCGATCCCGCCGCCGCGCGCCAGCAATTAAAGCTGCTGTATCTTTCCTGCGGCAACAAGGATGGCCTGATTAGCGTTTCCCAGGGCGTTCACACCTATTTGAAGCAGCAGAACATTCCGCACATTTGGAATGTGGACGACCACACCCACGACCGTGAAACGTGGGCGAGCAACTTGTATTATTTCGCGCAGCGGATTTTCCGGTGAACACAACAATTCTCACTACTTGAACTCCAGCTTTAACTGACTCGACCATGAAATCAAAAATTTACTTTCTACTTTCCATGAACCGGAGCGCGACTGTGCTGAAAGCCAGTCGCAGCACGCGTAAAATCGCTGCGGCTGGTCTGCGACACAGCCGCGCTCCGATTCTGAAAACTTGGGTTGGGAGAAGTCTTTCACTGCTCATTATCTGTTTGAGCCTTATACAAGCCCACGCGGAAACGTCTTCCAACCCCAACATTCGCTGGATTTGCAGCACCGAGAAATACCGCTGGCAGGAGATGGCAACGACGAACGTAGCAGCGCCAGTAACCGCAGACTCAATCAAGTTGGATCCCAAAACGGTTTTTCAAACGATTGACGGCTTTGGCGGCTGTTTCAACGAACTCGGCTGGGAAGCGCTGGTGGCGTTGCCGGCGGAGAAGCGCGAGGCGGCGCTTAAGGAACTGTTTGCTCCCGAAGGTGCGAACTTCATGCTTTGCCGCGCGCCGCTTGGCGCGAATGATTTCTCGCTCGGCTGGTATTCGCTCGACGAAACGCCCGGCGATTACGAGATGAAGCATTTCAGCATCGAGCGTAATCGCGAGGCGCTGATCCCCTACATCAAAGCCGCCATGAAATATCAGCCCAAACTCGGCATCTGGGTTTCGCCGTGGTGTCCGCCGTCGTGGATGACCACCAACGGCCGCTATCGCAATGGCCGGATGAAGGGGGATGCGCAGACGCTCGACGCTTACGCGCTCTATTTTTCCAAATTTGTCCAGGCCTGGCGCGCGGAGGGAATCAACCTCTACGCGATCCATCCGCAAAACGAGCCGCTCCTCAACGACAACGTCTATCCTCAATGCAAATGGACCGGCGCGGAAATGAATCTCTTCCTGCGCGACTATCTGCTGCCGCAGTTGAAACGTGACAACGTCAAGATAGAGGTGTGGCTCGGCACGCTTGTTAACGACAACATGGCTGATTACGTTGAGCCGGTTCTCGGCGATCCGAAAACGGCAGTGGGCATCGCAGGCGTCGGTTTTCAGTATGGCGGACAGAAGTTGCTTCTCGCCACGCACGAAAAATATCCCGGCAAGAAACTCGCGCAGACGGAGACGGAATGTTACGGAGGCTGGAACGCCTGGGATCAGGGCTTGATTACCTTCGGGCGCATCGTCGAGGACACGTCGCACTTCGCCGGCAGTTACTTTTTCTGGAACATGGTGCTGGACGAATCCGGTCTGAGCCGCTGGAACTGGAGGCAGAATTGTTTAATTACCGTTGATCGCCGGGCGCAAACCGTGACTTACAATCCAGAGTTTTACGCGATGAAACATTTCTCGGCGACGGTGCTGCCGGGCGCGCGGCGCATCGCGGTCGGCGGCGGGCCGTTCAAAGCGATGGTTGCATTTGAAAACACCGACGGCAGCCGGGTGCTGGCGTTTGCCAATGACACCGCGCAGACGGTCTCCGCCACGGTGGCGGTTGGAGCGACAGCGCTGCGGTTGGATGTCCCCGCCCAATCCATGAACACGGTGATCTTGCGCTAATTACGAAAACATTATGAAAATGAAAACAATCTTCCGGACGAACTGGCGGCTATTGTCCCTGACATTGATCGCAGTCGGTTGCGCGTCCGTCGCAACCGCCGCCGAACGGCAGGTGGTCGCGCCAGGCGGCGGGCTGAAGGTAATCGTCTCAGACGAGGGTGGGCTAAATTATCGGGTGCTGGTGGACGGCAAAACCGTGCTGACGAACTCGCCGCTCGGTCTGGAATTTCAAGATGGCACCAAGCTTGGCCCGAAGGCGGTCATTGCCGGGACCAAAACAGCGTCGCACAACGGCACTTGGGATAATCACTTCGGCAAGCGCCTGAAGGTGCGGGACCACTGGCAGGAACTGCGGCTGACGTTGCAGGAACAGGGCCGCACGTTCGGACTGATTGTTCGCGCCTACGACGATGGCGTGGCTTTCCGCTACGACCTGCCGGTCGCCTCCAAACTGGGCCATTTCACGCTGACGAAGGAGCTGACGGAATTTCGCTTCACGGAAGACAGCCGTTGTTGGTTCGGTGAAGAATCGTCTTGTGCGGAAAACCATTATCCCGAAGCGAAGTTGAGCACGATTCCGCCGGGGAAATGGAACACCCTGCCGCTGCTGGTGGAAACGCCCGCCGCGTATGTTGCCGTGTCGGAAGCGGATTTGCTGGATTGGGCGGGCATGTTCACCACGGGCACCGGCTCGGAAAATGTCGGCGTCAAACTTGCCTCGCGAAACAATTGGAATGGCCTCTTCGTGTCGGACGTGCCGCGCGTGAGTCCGTGGCGCGTTTTGATGATCGGGCGCACGGCTGCGGATTTGGTCAATTCCGATCTCATTGCGAATCTCGCCACCCCGAACCGTCTCGGAGATTTGCCGTGGGTCAAGCCCGGCGTGTGCGCGTGGGATCCCTGGTGGACCGGCGTGAACACCAACCTGCCGCAGTTCACGGGACTCGACGCGCGTGGCGACACCGCTTCGGAAAAGGAATACATCGGCTTCGCGGCGGAGATGGGCTGGCCATATCAGTTGATGGATTGGAACTGGTATAAGACCGATCCCACCGTGCCCGAACCGCACATGAACGTGCCGGAAGTTTTCGCCTATGCCAAAGAACGCGGAGTGCGGCTGTTCGTCTGGATGCACTCGAAGGACTTGACGGCGACCGGCTTTGAAAAAGTTTTTTCCACGATGGAACAATGGGGCGCCGCCGGCGTGAAGGTGGATTTCATGAACAGCGACAGCCAGGAAACCGTGAAGTGGTATGAGGACGTTTTGAAAGTTGCCGCAAAACACAAATTGATGGTGGACTTTCACGGCGCTTACAAACCCACCGGATTGGCGCGGACGTATCCGAATTACATCACGCAGGAAGGCGTGCTGGGCAATGAATACAACAAGCTCGGCGGCGGGAAATGCACGCTGCAACACACCATTACGTTGCCCTTCACCCGCGCGCTGCTGGGGCCGATGGATTTCACGCCCGGCGGATTTCTGAACCGCAAGCCGGCGGATTTCAAAACTACTTTTCCGGCGCAGGTCATGGGCACGCGCGCCCGGCAACTGGCGATGACGGTAATTTATCCCAGTCCGCTGCTGGTGTTGTGCGACAGCCCGGCGAATTATCGCGGTCAGCCCGGCGTCGAGTTCTTCCGCAACCTGCCGACGGTGTGGGACGAAACCGTGGTGCTGAATGCCGAGGTCGGCAAATCCATCGTGATCGCGCGCCGCTCCGGCGACCGCTGGTTTCTGGCCGCGATGAATGGCGATGCCGTCGCCACACTGAATGTGCCGCTGAATTTTTTGGGCCGGAAGCAGGGAATGCTGCACCGGTTTGCCGACGATCCGAAATTTTCCAATTATCAAACGGTGCTGGAATCCACTTCGGGCGTGAATGCCCAGACCGTGTTGACGCTGATACTCGCTCCCGGCGGCGGCTTTGCCGGCATTATCAACTAGGTAGTTTAAATTATGACACCAAAAGCAATCCAACTGAATTTATTGGCCTTGGGCTGTTTGCTCGCAACCCTCGCCGGAGCCGCCGAGCCAATCCCTTATTCCACGGAGCAGGTGATCAACGATGGCGATTCCGCCGCCGTCATCGCCGAGAAAGCGGCAAAAGTTTTGCCGCGCGCAAATCAAACGGATTGGATGCGGCTGGAGCGGACCTTTTTTCTCCATTTTGGCGTGAACACGTTCAATGGCGTCGAGTGGGGCACGGGCCGCGAAGACGCCTCGATTTTCAATCCCAAGGCGCTGAACGCCAATCAATGGTGCAGCGCGATGCAGAACTTTGACGGCAAAATGATCGTGCTCGTCTGCAAGCACCATGACGGCTTTTGCTATTGGCCCTCGCGCTACACGCCGCATTCGGTCGCGGCCAGTCCGTGGCGCGGCGGCCAGGGCAACGAGGTGCGGGAAGTGGCCGATGCCGCACGCGCCCACGGCCTCAAGCTGGGTGTTTATCTTTCGCCGGCGGACCTTTTTCAGCTGCGGACGAATCCGAAAAATCCCGGCGGTTATTACGGCAACGGCAGCAGCAACGTGCTTTCCGTCATCCCGACCGATCCCGCGAGCTTCCAGAGCAATCCCGCGAACGGCCGCGCGCCGACGCCGGGTTTCACGAATTACACTTACGTAGTGGACGACTATAATCGTTATTTCCTGAATCAGCTTTACGAGTTGCTGACGGAATACGGGCCGATTTCGGAAGTCTGGTTCGACGGCGCGAATCCCGATCCGAGCGTCAAAGAAACTTACAATTATCAGGCGTGGTATGATTTGATTCGCAGCCTCCAGCCCAACGCCGTCATCATGGGCAAAGGCCCGGACGTGCGCTGGGTGGGCAACGAAGGCGGCGTGGGCCGCACCACGGAATGGAGCGTGGTTCCGCTGCCGACCGCGCCGGATCAATGCCGCTGGCCGGATTTGTATGGCGATCTCGGCAGTCGCGAGAAGCTCACGCCCGGCTCGCATCTCTGGTGGTATCCGGCGGAAGTGAACGTCACCATTCTCGACCACGGCGCCTGGTTTTGGGCACCGCAGAAACATCCCCGGAGCTTGTCGGAGTTGTCGGACATTTATTTCCGGTCCATCGGCCGCAACGGAAATCTCATCCTGAATCTTTCGCCGGACACGCGCGGCTTGATTCCCGACGACCAGCTTGAGGCGCTGGCCAAGACGGCGCTGGTAGTCAAGGATACGTTTGCCAACGACCTTGCCGCCGGCGGCAAATTGACCGCCGACAACTCCAGCGACTCGCATGATGCGGCGCTCGCGCTCGACGGAAATCTCGACACCTGGTGGGAAGCCGCGCCGGGCCAGACCAACGGCACGGTGACGATCACCTTGCCGAAGGCGGTCACGTTCGACATCGTTTCGTTGCAGGAAGCGGTGGATCATCGCGGGCAACGGATTGAATCCTTTGTCATCGAAACGTGGAACGGCTCGGCGTGGGTCAACGCGGAGAAAATTCAGTCCGACGAACTCACCACCGTCGGCCATCACCGGCTCATCCGGTTGAAAGCGCCCGTCACCACCGACCAGGTGCGCATCCGCATCACCGGCGCGCGCCTCGAACCGACGCTGGCGGAAATCGGACTCTTCAAGCAATCCCTTTACGGCCAGTCTCCCGCCATCTCGGATCGTGACGCCGACAACCGGGTGACGATCAGCAACCCCGGCACCGGCAAAATGGTTTACACCGTGGACGGCACCGAGCCGGCCACCAGTTCGCCAATTTACACAACGCCAATCAAACTGCCATTGACTGGCACTGTGAAAGTCGCCTGCGTGATGCCGAACGGCCAGCTTGGCATCGTTGCTTCAAAAACTTTCGCCGGTCTGCCGCCCACGGGCTGGAAAGTGGTTGCCGTGGACAGCGAGGAAACCGCCGGGGAAAACAACGGTGCCGCGAATGCGATTGACGGCAAATCGTCCACCTTCTGGCACACGCGTTGGAACGACGATTTGAAACTGCCGCACACCCTCACCGTGGACATGGGCGCGGCACACCGGATTGCCGGCTTCACCTATCTGCCGCGGCAGGATGGAAACGCCAACGGCACCGTCGAGAATTACCGCTTTGAAACGAGTGCGGATGGAATCGCTTGGACGACGAACATCGTTTCCGGCACGTTCGCGAACATTCGGAACAATCCGTCGCTCCAGCAAGTCACGTTCGCTCCGGTGGCCGCGCGGTTTTTCCGCTTCACGGCCTTGCGGGAAATCTATGGCAACGGCTGGACGAGCGCGGCGGAAATTTCCGTCCTGCCCGCCGAGGGAAAAGGGGACTGACGCGGACCTTTGCATGAATCCCACACATGACAACCACATAAAAAAATTCAATTTTTGCATTATTCAACCAATTATCACCGCTACCGCGTTGGTTTTGGCGGCCTGTGCATCCAGCCCTGAAACACACAAGGGGCTGACCCCGTGTCGTTAAAACTGACGATTGTTGGATTCGTCTGTCTATTGTAGATTTAAAAAATGGCCAGCTTTGAGCAGAAAAAACGGACAGCAGAATTGCGCCCGATTCTTGGGGTTATGCGTTCATTTCTGGTGGCTTTTATTTTGCTGTCCTGCGAGGCTGGCGGGTTATACGCGCAAACGCTTACGGACATCGGATCGGCTGCGCCAAGTCCTGGCACGAACGACATTTACCAACTCTCGACCTTGGGCAACACGGCCTACCCGAACAAGCCGGACGGCCTCAATTACTACACCGACAACAGTTCGCCCCCTGGTCAGACGTTCACCACCGGCACCAATGCGATGCGGCTCGTGTCGGTCGCCATCAAGACGGGGGGATTGGATTCCGGGGGCGGCTACGGCACGCCCGCGACCACGCCGACGTATTATTTGAGCATATATTCGATGAGCGGCAGCACGGCGACGTTGCTCCTCACGGTCAGCGCGGCGAATCCCGGTTTCACCGACGGCGACTGGTTGAAATGGAGCGGGCTGAATGTGCGGTTGGGCACGAACCAAACCTACGCGTATGCTTTCGGCATCAAGCCGGGCAGCGGCGGCTATGCGGCATTGGCCGTGGCCACAAACAACACCTACGCTGGCGGCGAAATTGCGTTGATTCCCATCGGCGGCGGCACCATCACCACCGGCGGCAGCCACAAGTTTGACGCGGTTTTCGATCTGGGTTTTCAAGCGGTGGGCACCAACATTCCTGCGTCCACGCCGTGGCCGAATCCATGCTATGGGATGAATGTTGGCAATGAGTTGGAGTTGAACTGGGGTCCGCCCAACGCGTCGCTGTTCTACTCGGCCGTCCAAAACGGGTTCAACGCCGTGCGCATTCCGTGCGCGTGGGACATGACCGCCAGCACCAACATCAGCGGCGGCGTCACCAACTACGTGATCAGTCCCGCTTACATGGCGCAGGTCAAACAGACGGTGGACGCGGCCATCGCGGCGGGCATGTATGTCATGATCAACGATCACTGGGACGATGGCTGGCTGCAACAAAACATTGGGACAAGCGTGGATCCAATCATCAACGCGAAGGTGAAGGCTTACTGGACCCAGATTGCCACCACCTTTGCCGGCTACGACAACCATTTGCTGTTTGCCGCCTGTAACGAACCCACCGTGGCCAGCCCCGCCGCGATGGACACGTTGATGTATTATTACCAGACGTTTGTCAACGCGGTGCGGGCAGTGGGTGGCAACAACACCAACCGCTGGCTGGTGCTGCAAGCCGGTGGCGACACGACCTGGTTGAATTCCTTGCCGACGGACATGGTTTCCAACCGCCTGATGGTGGAATATCATAACTACACGCCTTTCGATTTCACGCAAACGCAAAGTGTGGGCACTCCCTACTTCTGGGGACCGGCTTACCATTATTCCGATGCCGGCGCCCCAACTAACAACGCCACCTGGGGTGAAGAAGGCATGATGGATGCGGGCTTTCAACAGCTGGTTGACCAGTATGTCAGCAAGGGGATTCCGGTGATGATCGGTGAATTTCAGGCGGCGGGGAAGAATTTCCTCACGGGAACGGAGGCGACTTGGAATAGTCTTTCCTGTTACTATTGGAACAAGTATCTGGTGGATTCTGCCCATGCCCACGGAATGAGTCCGTTTTATTGGAGCACTGGCAGTAGTCCATTTGACTATGGCACAGGCGCGTGCTACGACACGAATGTGGTCAGGGTGTTGACCGGTGGCGTGGCGTATCCGCCACCGAATGGCGCTCCTTACGCCGCGTCGGGTCTGGTTGCGACGCTGAGTAACAACACCAATGTTAATTTGTCCTGGACTGCCGGCAGCGGCGCCACCAGCTACAATCTTTACCGGGCAGCGGAATCCGGCGGCGAGGGCACCAATCCGGTCGTCACCGGCATCACCGGCACTTCGTATACCGATACCAATCTCAACAGCGGCACCACTTATTATTTTCAAGTGGTCGCTGTCAACGGCTCCGGGATCACAGGTTATTCACCTGAAGCTCATGCAACGACCACCGGCGTCAATCAGGATCCCGCGCAATATAATTTTGAAACCGACCCGCAGGGTTGGGCGGGCGACAACACCAACCTGATTGTCGGAGTGGCAACGTCCACCGTCCAGCACTATGCGGGCAAACAGTCGCTGGCCGTGAACTTCAGCTGCACGAACGGGGCCTCAGCGAACTTGAGGCTTGGCGGCGTGAATGCCCTTGCGGGCCAGACGATCACCTTTCATGTCTGGATTCCGAGCGGCCACAAAATCTCCAGCATCCAGCCCATCATACAGGACCACAATTGGACCTGGACCAGCACCTATTATGGAAGTTTCACGGCGAACGCTTGGAACACACTCACCTATACGGTGCCGGCGAACGCCGTGTCACCCTTCGCATATCTGAACCTTCAGTTTAACACCAGTGCCGCCTGGACCGGCACCTGCTACGTTGATTCCATTTCTTGGAATACGGCTGCGCCGGACTTCAGCGTGTCGGCGAACCCAACCAGCCTGACCGTGCAAGGTGGATCAAGCGGCACGAGCACGGTGACCCTGACTGCATTGAACGGCTTGAATGGCTGTTATACATTGAGCGCAACCAATCTTCCCAGCGGAGTCACCGCTATGTTTGCCGCGAATCCCATTACCGGTGGTGCGAGCACGCTGACGTTCACGGCCTCCAACTCCGTGACCTCCGGCACATCGAATGTGACCATCACCGCAACCTGCGGATCGCTCAACCACACGACGACCATCGCCCTCACTCTCGCTCCGTTCACGCCGCCAGCCGCGACCAATTTCACTTGGTCCGTTCCCACCCCCATCACCACTGCTGACGCGACGCTGTCGCCGCCCTCGGGATCGGTTCTGGTTGGCGCGGCGGTGTTTGGCGGGACCGCCTACACGGTAACGCTGACGAATGGCACGCAGATTAATTTCACGGCCAATGGCTCCGTGGCAACCGCCACGGGAAGCGGAACCGCCACCGGCTCCTTCTCCGGAAATACCAGCAATGCCAACTTCAATGCCGTGCTCAACGAATTCAATTATGATGGCGGCCCCAAGACCATCACCCTGAACAATCTCACGGCTGGATCGCGTTACATCGTGATGTTTTTCGGACTGGATGATCGCTCTCCCGAAAATTTACGCCAGGCGTATTTGCAGGATCCCAACCTGTCCGGCGACGTTTCCCAGACTTGGCAGATGGGTTCCAACGTCTGTGTGATGGGCGCATTTACGGCCACCAGTTCCACCAAAACACTCATTGAGCAGCTGGTTGGAAACAGTTCCGGCGGGGATGTCTCCTCGGGCAACGCGAACGCTCTGGTGCTTTGGATGGTAGCATCATCCAACACGCCGCCGGTGCTCGCGGCCATCGGCAACCAAACGGTGACTTACGGCCAGAGCGTCGCTTTCACCGCCAGCGCGACGGACACCGACCAACCGCCGCAGACGTTGACCTTCAGTTTGCTGGCCGGGGTCAGCAACGCCACCTTGAATGCCAGTTCTGGTGCGTTCTCCTGGACACCGCCGGTCGGGTTTGGGGGAACCAGCAACCTGTTCACCATTTCGGTTGCTGACAACGGCACGCCCAGCCTGAACGCCACACAAAGCTTTTATGTCACGGTGAACAAGCAGACGCCGGTGCTGACGGCACCGGTGGCGACGGCCATCACCTATGGCCAGACGCTGGCCAATGCCAGCTTGAGCGGCGGCGCGGCGACCAATTCGGTGAACAACGCCGCGGTGGCGGGCGGCTTTGCCTTCACCACGCCGGCCACGGCACCAGTAGCGGGCACGGCCAGCCAGTCGGTGACATTCACGCCGAGCGACACGACGGATTACAATTCGGCCACGGTGAACGTGAGCGTGACGGTGAACAAACAGACGCCGGTGTTGAAGGCACCGGTGGCAACGGCCATCACCTATGGCCAGACGCTGACCAATGCCAGCTTGAGCGGTGGCGCGGCGACCAATTCTGCAAACAACGTCTCGGTGGCGGGCATCTTTGCTTACACCGCACCCACCACGATACCGGGAACGGGCACTGCGAACCAGCCGGTGACGTTCACGCCGACTGACACGACTGATTACAATTCGGCCACGGTTAATGTGAGCGTGACGGTGAATCAAGCCAGCCCGACATTGACGGTCGGTTCCTCGGAGAATCCGTCCGGCTACGGGGACACCGTGATTTTCACTGCGAGCCTGCCGACGGATGCCACCGGCAATATGAGTTTCCTGACCAACGGCGTGTTGTTCGACATCGAGATTTTGAACGGGGGTTCCACGACAGCCACCAATAGTGCGCTGCCGGGTGGCACAAATCTCATAACGGCAATCTATTCGGGCGACAGCAACTATTCGGGCGTCACGAACACGCTGAACCAGGTTGTCACCAACCATCCGCCGGTGCTGGCGGCCATTGGCAACCAAACGGTCAACGTGGGCCAGACTGTTGCCGTCACGGCCAGTGCCAGCGATGCGGACGCGCCGCCGCAGACCTTGACCTTCGCGTTGCTGGCCGGCGCGACCAACGCCACGCTCGACACCAACAGCGGCGCATTTTCGTTCCGCCCGCTTCTCACGCAGGCGAGCTCTACAAACAATTTTACGGTGCAAGTTTCCGACAATGGCACACCGCCATTGGGCGCCACGCAAAGTTTTTCCGTCGTCGTGAATCCGCTTTCCGCGCCGGGCATCGGCAACATTTCATTTGCCGGCGGCCAATTCAGCTTCAAAGTCAGCGGCCAGAGCGGCCCGGATTACGCGGTTGAAATCTCGACCAATCTCACGCAATGGAGCAACGTCTTCATCACCAATTCGCCCGCGCTGCCGTTCAACTGGACAGATGCCGCGACGAATTCGCCGCAGCGTTTCTATCGCATCAAACTCGGCCCGCCGCTGCCATGAAGTTCGCTGGCGGAAAGAAATTTGCGCCGCAACGCCCGTGCTGCTACGTTCTGGCAGAACCAGAACATTTTTACGCAACCCGGTGTAGTGAAAACTCACGACAATCTTTTCAGGCGCGAACGGGCTAAAGTGATGCCTGTGATCACCGTTTCCATCGTGGAGGACGACGCGCCCTTGCGCGGGATTTTGGGCGAGTGGATCCGCGGCGCGGAAGGCTTCAAATGCGCCGGCGTGCATGAGAACGCCGAGGCGGCGCTCGCCGCGCTGCCGCAGGAAAGACCCTCCGTTGTGCTCATGGACATCAATATGCCCGGCATGAACGGTATTGAGTGCGTCCGCCGCCTCAAGCCACAGATGATTGGCACGCAGTTCATGATGCTCACGGTCTATGAGGATCCCGACCACATCTTTAAGGCGCTGTCTTCCGGTGCCAGCGGCTATATGCTCAAACGCACGCCGCGTGCCGAACTGCTCGCCGCCATCAAGGATGTTCACGCCGGCGGCTCGCCGATGAGCAGCAACATCGCGCGCAAAATCGTCCAGTCATTCCAGCGGTTCAGCAGCGGCTCGCCCGCCGAGCCGGACAATCTTTCGCCGCGTGAACGCGAAGTGCTCGAACTCCTCGCGCGCGGCTATCTCTACAAGGAAATCGCCGAGGCGCTACACATCAGCGTGCCGACGGTCAACACGCACATCCGCCGCATCTACGAGAAACTGCATGTCCGTTCGCGTTCGCAGGCCGTCGCCAAGTTCACGCACATCCCCAACGCCGTCGTCGCCGAATAAAGGATGCTTCCGGTTATTTTGTAGCGGGATATATCCGATGTTTCAAACAACAATTTTCGATTTTGGCGGCAATTGATATCCATCTTCTTAAGACCGGCACTTAATTGTTGGCGGCGATATCTGGCTTGGTTTAGATTTTATGGAATGAGCGAAATCACGCTGAGTTTGGGCGCCATCAATCCCGGCGAGGTTCACAATTAGCCAACACATGAGCGAGATCACGTTGGTGCTTGAAGCCGTTAAACGGGGCGAAAAACTGGCTTCGGAACAATTATTGCCGCTGGTTTATGAGGAGTTGCGACGGATGGCGGCGGCGCGCATGGCGCAGGAAACCCCCGGGCAGACGTTGCAGCCTACCGCACTGGTGCATGAAGCCTGGCTGCAACTGGTCGGCGAAGGCGGCCGGTCGTGGCAGAACCGCGCTCACTTCTTCGGCGCGGCGGCGGACGCGATGCGGCGCATCCTGATTGACAAGGCGCGGC
>Ga0302202_10002314_pt1 | contig 22200 bp, 24 predicted proteins | sample II_Bog_N3_3_FD_194579 | JGI IMG/M metagenome (GOLD analysis project Ga0302202, IMG submission 194579) | Peat permafrost microbial communities from Stordalen Mire near Abisko, Sweden - II_Bog_N3_3 | ecosystem: Environmental > Terrestrial > Soil > Wetlands > Peat | place: Sweden: Abisko...
CCAGCAAGGATGCGGAAAAGGCCGAGCCGCTCCAGAACAGGCGGGGATGGCGGGCGAGCCACGCCCACGGCCAAAGATCGGTGTCCCGGACAACCGGCTGCAGGCCGTGCACGAAATTCTGCATGAACCGCGCGCCGTTGGCGGTGGTAGTGACCGCAGTGGCGGCCAGCAGGAGCAGTGGAAGGCCGTAGTTCCGGAATGTTGAGCGCACCAAAATCCTCAGGCACGTGCCACCTGCGGTGGGGCAGATGCTCGCGGGAGGCTCGCACCGGCCTCATCGTGCCGATCCCACTCATCGCGATGAGACTGCGATGAATGGGGCACAGGGCTTTACGCTATCCCACTCATCGCGATGATGCCGCGATGAATGGGGCACAGGGCGGGTACGGATACAGCGACTTTAGCGTTCTATCGCGGCAAGGTTGGGGAAGCGCCCGCGCCGTCAGCTTTTTGGCGTGGCGGCCGTTTCCAGGGAATGAAGTTCCTTGCCCGGTTTAAAGCGGACAGCTTTTCCCGGAGCGATGCTCACCTCGGTGCCGGTGCGAGGATTACGGCCGATGCCTGTTTTGCGGGCGCGGACGCTGAAAACGCCAAATCCGCGCAGTTCAATGCGCTCACCGGCGGCCAAGGCCTGCTTGAGGCCCTCGAAAACGGTATCCACCGCAGCCTCCGCCTTGGTCCGCGGAAGGCCGGTGCGCTCGATTACATGATGGACGATGTCCTGCTTAATCAAAGGGGTAACCTCGCTGGCGCGACTGGAATGACTGTACTACGACCTGAGTGTTTGATGCTACAGGTTTCGCGGAGTTTATGGAATTCGAATTTCCTCGGATATGCGGGCCGGACGCTCACCCAAAGGCAGGAGCGGCGGCCAACGAAGGGGTCATTGTCAATTTCAGGCCCCTTTCGTAATATGATGCATCGAGCGAAAAACAACAGCGGGAGACTACCCGGGTTTTGAATCCCCAGTATCCGGCACGGGAGAAGCATGGCAATTCAGAGCGATCGTTGGATCAGAGAACAGGCTACCAAGCACCATATGATTGAGCCATTTAGCGAGAAGCAGGTGCGCGAGGGCGTGATCTCCTACGGGTTGTCGTCGTACGGCTACGATCTGCGTGTATCCGACGAATTCAAGATTTTTACCAATGTCAACAGCGCCATCATCGATCCCAAGGCGTTCGATGAGCGTTCGTTTGTTTCGGTGCAGGCGGCGTCTGTGATAATACCGCCGAACTCGTTTGCACTTGCGCGATCCATTGAATACTTTCGAATTCCCAGGGATGTATTGACGATCTGCGTTGGAAAATCGACCTATGCGCGTTGCGGAATCATTGTGAACGTAACGCCATTCGAGCCGGAGTGGGAGGGATTTGTGACACTCGAAATCTCGAATACAACTCCGCTACCGGCCAAGATCTATGCCAACGAAGGGCTGTGCCAAATACTTTTTTTCCGCGGCGAAGAAACCTGCGAAATCAGCTATGCCGATCGCAAGGGAAAGTACCAGAACCAGCAGGGGATTGTTCTTCCAAAACTCTGAGGTTGGATTCAGGTAACACTTGTTGCATTGGTTGGATGACAGGGATTTTTGTGCAGGCAGGCGGTTGACGCATGTCTGCAGGCTGCAAAGGCACGGTCCTCGGTTCTGACTGAACGGGGGGACCAGAAATGTCAGTAAATCGCGCTCCGGCCACCATCCGCGTGGGCCTGGTTTCCGATGAACCGATCCGCCTGCAAGGACTCCTCAGCGTTTTTGAACATCCGTCGCAGGAAGGCACACGGTTTCTGCCGGTGACGGGAAGTGTTCAGGAGTTGCTGCGGCTTCCAGATATGGACTGCGTGATTGTGGGGCTGTGCTCTTCGTCCGGCGGCTTGGAGATTCTGGAGACAATTCAGCGCGCGCGTCCAGCGATTCAGCAGATTGTGATTGGCGCGCTAGGGAACGACGAGCTTATTCAGCAATCGATTATTGCGGGTGCGAGGGCATATCTGGATTTGGGTGCAGGGCCCGAGGCGGTGCTAAAAGCCATTGAGGAGGTAATGACAGGGTACATCTGGGCGCCGCGGCGGGTGCTTTCCAGGCTGATCGATCGGCTGCTGACGGTTTCAGAATCCAATCCTCCCAACGGGAGCGCCCATCTGACGGACCGCGAGCAGCAAGTGCTGGAGTTGATTCTGCTGGCGCGTTCCAATCGCGAGATTGCGGATCACCTGGGAATTGAAGAGCGTACGGTGAAGGCGCACGTGGGCCGCCTGATGCGGAAAACCGGGGCGGAGAACAGGATTGAGCTTTCGATGCGGGCTTTGAATGCTCCGCTGAGGGGGGAAATGGTGAATTCAGATCGTCGTGGAGAAGATCGTCGGAGTGACGATCGTCGTACTGGAGATCGTCGTGGAGAGGATCGCCGGGGTGAAACTCGTGGCGGGTCGGGCCGTCGCAATGGGGACCGTCGGCAAGGGGACCGGCGACTGGGAGAGCGGCGGACATAAAGGAGTCCTTCAGAATTTACTCTTAAGTAAACAAGAAGGGATTACTTTGATCCACACTCCTTTCGTACTCTTGTGCAAAATTGTACAGTTTTGACACAGTGTTAACAGAAACAACGCAGATCTGGGGAAAGGAGTTCCCAGGCTGCATGCAATCCATGAAGCCTGGGAACTCCTCTTTTTTCGCTGAAACCAGCGAGACCTGATGCTGCGCCCAACCGATTCAGCCCTCCCCCGTCCAACTGAACAGATAAAACGCATCACGAGCCGATCATGCTGCTCTTGGTGCCTCGGCGTATGTCCCGGCGCGCGACCGGGCGTGGGATGCTGTAGCCTGTTTCAAGATGCGCCCGGATTGAAGACGCCTGGTGCAAGATAGCTTTTCGCGGCAACCCGCTGCCTTTTTTCGGGTTTCGACGAAGAGGGGCACGTGCCCAGGGGTTGCAGAACACAAATCTTTCCGCCCAAAAGCGTTGCGGAGTGAAGAGGACAGGAAAATGAAGAAAATTGCAGCAATTTGCCTCTGTTTCATGCTGACGGGTTCAGCATTTGCGGCTTCATCGCGGGAGGATCTGCAGGCGCGGATCGACGCGGCCAAGCTGGTTCTGGACCAGATTATGGGCGCAGGGGATCGCAGTGTTCCGATGGACATTCTGCAGCGGGCGACGTGCATTGGGGTGGTTCCGGGAATGATCAAGGGAGCGTTTGTGTTTGGCGCCCAGTACGGGCAAGGGGTTGTGACCTGCCGGACGGGACATGGCTGGAGCGCGCCGGTGTTTATTCGCATGGCGGGTGGTTCGTGGGGCCTGCAGGTTGGCGGGCAATCGACGGATCTGATCCTGATTGCGGTGAACGACCGGGGATTCCAGGACCTGCTGAAGAGCAAGTTCAAGATTGGCGGAGACGCATCGGCGGCGGCGGGACCGGTGGGACGCGCCGGAACGGCGTCGACGGACTGGAAGATGAACGCGGAGCTGCTCAGCTACTCGCGGGCCAAGGGATTGTTTGCCGGGATCGACCTGGACGGCACGAGCGTGAGCCAGAACTCAGACGACACGGAGATTTATTTTGGCGCACCGCACAGCTTTGAGTCGGTTCTGAGGGGCAACGTGGAGGTTCCTGGCGGCGCGGTGCCGTTTGTGAAGGACGTGGCGCACTACTTTATTCAGGCAAAGAACCACAAATAGCAGGGACCAGGGAATAGGAAAAACTGATCGTCGAGATGGGCGGCCTGGTTGGAGCGGGCCGCCCGTTTCTTTTGGTGCGCAATTGGCTTCCTTAGGTGGATGCAATGTGCGGCGGTCTAAACTGGTGCTTGCCTTCAACGATGCGAAAAAAACTTGAATATTGGCTGGTTGTCGCCGTGGCTCGGACCCTGGGGTGGATGCCACGCGGGCTGGCGCGTCTGCTGGCGCGGGTAATCGCGATCCTGGTGTACTGGGCATTTGGGCGGCTGCGCCGGGTGGGGGTGCGCAACCTGGAACTGGCGCTGCCGGAGCTTCCGGTGGAGGCGCGACGGAAGATTCTGCGCGGTGTGTATATAAGCCTGGGGCGGCAACTGGTGGAGTTTTGCCGGATGCCGCGGTATACGGCGGAGAATTCGCGGGACTGGATCCGGTGCGAGGGGCTGGAGAACTACCTGGCCGCGCAGGAGAAGGGCAAGGGCGTGCTGGTGGTGACCGGACACCTGGGAGCGTGGGAGCTGTCGAGCTTTTACCACTCGCTGATGGGCTCGACGATGGGGATGGTGATTCGGCGGCTGGATAACCGGCGGCTCGACAATTTTGTGAACGGGATCCGCTGCCTGCATGGGAACCGAGTGCTGCACAAGGACGACTTTGGCCGGGGACTGCTGCTGGCGATGCGGGCGGGCGAGACGGTGGGGATCCTGATGGACACGAACATGACTCCGCCGCAAGGGGCATTTGTTAAGTTTTTTGGGCGGGACGCGTGTACGGCGACCGGGCTGGCTCACGTGGCGCGGAAAACGGGAGCGGCAGTGCTGCCGGGATTCATGGTCTGGGAGGCTGCGGAGCGGAAATACGTGCTGCACTTTGGAGCAGAGATAGCGATTCCGCACACGGATGATGCGCAGGCTGACATTCTGGCGGGGACGCAGATGTGCACGGCGGCGATTGAGGCGTGGATTCGGCGCTATCCTGACCAGTGGTTGTGGATTCACCGCCGATGGAAAACGCGGCCGGCGGGGGAGTCGGGGCTGTACTGAGGAGGGCGCATGACGCTGGGCGAACTGGTCGAGAAGTTGGGCGGGAAGCTGGTGCACGGCAGCACGGAGATTGAGGTTGCCGGTGTCGATGTTCCTGAGTTGGCCGGCGGCCTGGACCTCGTATTCGCCGAGGATGCCCCCTCTGCGGTCAGCGCGTTAGCTGGCTGTGCGGCAGTTCTAGTGGTCAAGCCGGGTTGCATTTCAAGCTTCGTCGAAGGGCCCCCTATGGGCGTGGTTGAGGCCGATCAGCCGCGTTTGTGGTTTGCGCGGGCGGCGAAGTTGTTGAAGCCGCCGCTGCCGCCGGCCAGGATTCACGCTCCACATCACCTCGGCAGCCACGTGAAGATCGGGAAGGCCGTTGCGATCGAGACGGGTGCGGTGATAGGAGACCACGCCGTGATCGGCGATGGGACGCGGATTGAAGCGGGCGCGGTGATCGGCGAGGGCGTGGTGATTGGCGAGGATTGCCGGATTTATCCACGGGCGGTGCTGTATCCGGGAACGACGCTGGGTAATCGCGTGGTGGTGCACGCCGGGGCGGTGTTGGGGGCGGATGGCTTCGGGTATGTGCGCGACGCGGAGACGGGGGCTTATACGCAGTTTCCGCAGCAGGGGACGCTGCTGATTGAGGATGACGTGGAGATCGGGGCGAATTCCACCATTGACCGCGGCGCCCTCAAGCGAACGCGGATCGGGCGGGGAACAAAGATCGACAACCTGGTGCACGTGGGGCATAACTGCGACATCGGCGAGGACGTGATCCTGGTGATGGGCACGGGGATTAGCGGATCGTCCACAGTGGGGAACGGGGCGGTGCTTGCCGGGCAGGTAGGCGTTGGAGACCATGCAACCATTGGGCCGGGCGTGATCCTGGGCGGCCAGGCGGGCGTGCTGAGCGGCAAGACGGTGACCAATGCGGGCCTGAAGCCGGGGACTGTGCTGTGGGGCACGCCGGCACGGCCGCTTAAGCAGGTGCTGCGGGAACTGGCGGTCTTGGCTCGCCTGGCAAAAGGCTCCCGCAAGGCCACAGAAAGTGGGGCAACGCGGGGTGAAACGGAAAGCAGCAAGCGGGATCAAGCATGAAGGGCTTCATCAAATGGGGAGCGTTTGCCGTTGAGCTGTGCATCTTGTCGGTCCTGCTTTGTTGCGTGGCTAATTGTTGGTGTCCGCTAGGCTCTCAGTACATCCGACAGATCTTGTTACTCGTAATCGGAGCTGGCGCGTGTGCCTATTTGAGCAGTTCACTTTTCCAGCAATCGCGGGCCATGACGCCCATTAAGTTGAGGCATCTGTTTCTAGAGCCTCCTGTGGCTATCTTGCTTTTTTCTATCGTGTTTCTGGTGGTGGAGCTGGCAAATCACGGAAGCCTCCTGGGCAATCACGGCTACATCCTCTATCTGACCAAGTGAAGTTGCTTCCAGCTGCCATGGCGATTGTTGTTGCGGGCGGCCCTGGCCGGGAATCAAGCTCGCGGTTGGGTGGGGACGGAGGGCGAGGTGGGTAGCTGGTGATCTGAGACTCGTCCCTGCGGTGCGTTCCTTAGCAGGATGGCCATGCCGCGCGCACCGTCCATTCTGCTTTCGACAAGCTGATTGTGGGCGCTCGACAGGAACTCCGGGTGATGCTCGAAGTGCTTTGCGGCGGCCTGCACGGTGTGGACTACATGCGCTGCGGCAAACTGCCCGCGGTGGAAACCCGCCACGCCGATGAGCAATCCCTTGATCAGCGTGAACTGGGCGGTGAGGAGTGCGAATTCCTTCGACATGCGGGGCACTCCGCCAGCGAGCATCCCCTCATTGCCATACGGGAACTGGCAGCGAAGGATGGTGTTGACCAGGTAGTTTTCCAGAATATATCGATGCCGCTCAAAGAACGGCTGGTAGTAGCGATCGTGCGCTGCGTTGTAAGTTGCGGTGAGGCTTTGCAGAGTGGCGGCAGGACCGTTGCCGATGCCGGCGGTGAATGCATGGACGCATTCGACAAAGCGCGGCCTGAGGTTGGATTTGTGCAGCATGAGGCCGGCAAGGCGCAGTACGATGTCGACCTGCGCGGTGGGGTCGATGGGGAGAGATTGCATTGCGGCCCGCAGCGCGCCGCTGGCCACGGACGATTCGAACCCTGCCAGGAACTGAGCCACGGTCTGTTTGAGGTCGCCGCGGGCTATGGAGTCGAGGCGCTGGCAAAGGAGGTTGAGCAGAAACAGCCGTTCCCAGAAGGGATAAGCGCGATTGCGGACCAGGTTCAGGACTGTGATTCGGATGGGAAAGAAGTCCGGCGGTAGTGGACTTGCGCTGTCGTCAGAGACCGGGATTGCGGGATCGGGCGGGGTGGGCGTGCGCAAGTCGGGCGTAAGAAGGACCAGGCGCGCCGCTTCCGGACAGGAGAGTGTCAGCGCTGTTTCCCGCACGCCGCCGATTGAATGCACAATGCGCGGATAGGTGTGGCAGGCGTGAGAGAGCATCTGCTCGCCAAGCTCCGCATGTATGCCGCACCGCCGATCGGGAGTGAGGAGTGGACACCGATTTTCTGCGTTCATGCGGATGGTGGCGAAAACCGGCAGTTTTTCGGAGTTAGCGGGTTCCGGGGTTCGCTGGATGCTTGCCGTGATCAAAGAGCGGAGTCTGCCTTCGGGCAGTTGCTGGTATTTCTCCCAGGCGGCCTGGTCGATGGGGACGCTCCATCCCTGGCAGCAGGTGTCTTCGCACGCCGGACCGATGCAGCGGAATTGTTCAGCGTAGGTGAGGGGTATCGGCAAGTCCTGGCGCAAGGGGTGTCCCTTCCAGGAAAGCAGCGCAGGCAGGCTGCGTCCCAGGATCGATTGCGCCAACAGACAAAGCATGCGACCGGCCGTTGTGAGGACCTCAACATGGGAGAGTCTTCATCTCGGTGGCTTCGAGCACAACCAAACCCTGATCCGGGAATATGGTCTTTAGGGCTTTTCCGTGAGGAACGGCTCAGGTTTCAGCGAGCCGTCGCGCTGCTTGATGAGCAATTGGACTTTGCCTTCCGCGGCGTCGAGTTCCGTTTTGCAGACGGCGGAGAGGCCGACGCCGTCTTCGAAGAGCTTGAGCGAGTCTTCGAGGGGAAGGTCGCCCTTTTCGAGTTGATCGACGATGGTTTCAAGCTTCTTGAGCGATTCTTCAAACGACGGCATGGCATTTACTCCGCTGATGTTGCAGCAGGCTGAGGGAGAACAGAAGCGATGACTTCGGCGGCGAGGGCGTAGCGGCCAAACGGGGCGCTGACCTGGACACCTTGCACGACGGGGCGAACGGCTTCGAGCATCTCCTGGGCGATAAGAACGCCTTCGCGGCGGGCAGCGTCGGGGGTGGCGCACTGGGCCATGCGGAGCATGATTTCTTCAGGCATGGAGACGCGCAGGTCGTTCTTCATGAACTCGGCATTCCTCAAACTGGTCAAGGGCCAGATGCCGGCGATGACCGGGATGCGGAAGCCTTCGATGCGCCTCAGGAAGCTTTCAAGGAGTTTCAGATCGAAGACGGGCTGGGTGATGGCATACTCTCCGCCGGCCTCGACTTTGTAGGCAAAGCGGCGGATTTCCTGCTCGATATCGGGCACGCCGGGGTTGGCGGCAACGCCAATGGTGAAGTTGGTGCTTGCCCCAATGGCATTTGCTCCGATGTCGAGGCCGTGGTTCAGTCGGCGAACGATGTTGACCAGACCGATGGAGTCAACGTCAAAGACAGCAGTAGCATCAGGATAGTTTCCCAGCTTGGGCGGGTCGCCGGTGAGGCACAGGATATTGTGCAGGCCGATGGACGATGCGCCGAGCAGATCCGATTGGATGCTCAGAATATTGCGATCGCGGCAGGTGTAATGAAGGACCGTCTCAATCCCGGTGTGCTGCTGAATCTGGATGCAGAGGCTTTGCGCGCTCATGCGCGCCGAGGCGCGCGGCGAGTCGGGCACGTTGATGGCATGGACGCCGCACTGGGCGAGGAATCGCGCGCCTTCGATCTCTTTGGTGCAGTCGATGCCTTTCGGGGTAACGATTTCGACCAGGGTGACAAAGGTTCCATCGGCAACCAGCGCGCCGACGCGGGACCGCTCGCGGAGCGGCGCAGGGGGCGTTTCTGTGTTGATCGCGGGCGCCGCACCGGTCGAGACAACGCGGGCCTGGGCATCGATGGCCCGCATGGCCGAGCGCATGGCGCGGATGTGGTTGGGGGTGGTTCCGCAACAGCCGCCGACAATCTGCGCTCCAGCGGCAATGGCCTTGCGGGCGAAGCTGGCCATGTACTCCGGGGAACAGAGGTAGATGTTGCGGCCCTCGACGGCGCGCGGCATGCCGGCGTTGGGCATGGCGGCCAGCGGCAACGTGGTGGCGGCGCGCATGGCCTCGATGGCGGTGAGGACGGTGGCCGGCCCAGTGGAGCAATTCACGCCGATGGCGTTGGCGCCCCACTCGGTGAGCAGGGCAGCGGCGTGCGCGGGCGAGGAGCCGTCGAGACAGTTGCTCTCGTCGTCGACGGTGACCATGACCAGCACGGGCAGGTCGGGCGCGGTTTCGTGCGCGGCGATCAGGGCTTCGCGGGCCTCGTTGAGGGCGGGCATGGTTTCAAGGATCAGGAGGTCGACGCCGGCGCCTGCCAGGGCATGAATCTGCTCAGAGAAGGCGGCGCGGGCTTCGTCGAGGCCGGTTTTTCCCAACGGCTCAAGACGGACGCCGAGCGGGCCAACGGAGCCACCCACCCAGGCTTCACCGGCCTGCTTGTCCTTGAGATGCTCGACCGCCTGGCGGGCGAGCTTGACGCCGGCTGCGTTGATCTCAGCGACCTTTCCGGCCATGCCGTGGCGGGCCAGCCGGAAGCGATTGGCGCCAAACGTGTTGGTTTCAAGAATCTCCGCGCCCGATTGCAGGTATTCCTCGTGAATGGAGAGGATGAGTCCGGGATCGGAGAGGTTCAACTCGTCGTAACAGCGGTTGATGAAGATACCGCGCGCATAGAGCACGGTGCCCATGGCTCCGTCGGCAAGCACGGGACGGGCAGCAAAGATGTCAGCGAACGTAGGCATCGTTCCCTCATGCTAAACGAGCCTGCTGCGGCCTGCCAGTCGGGCGGGCTGCTTTGTTATACTTCGGTAGTCATAAGCTGGGTGCCAATGGGTTCCGGAAAACAGGCGGTTTTGGCCTGGGGGAGCGTCCGGCAACCGACAACAATGTTGTTTACGCTGCGGCCGAGGCCGCGGACACAGTTGCGGCTCGTTCCGCGCTTTCCGTCGAGGTAAGGGATTTTGAAGAAGAGCAGTCTTTGTTTGAGCGCCGCGGCCGCGCTGTTGATTGCAGCCGCCCTCGCAGGTTGTGGTGGCACTACCTATTTTGCGGGCAGGAATTTGCCCCCGAGCGGGTTGACCAACCGCGTGATGATCGCGATCCAGAACCCGAGTGCCTTTACCAGGGGCTCGCTTGCGTTTGTGGATGCGTACTACGATATCCGCGGCGGCTTTACCGGCCAACCAGGGTCCTTCGCGATCTCAGGATATTCGGGCGCGCTGCCCATCTCGATCCAGAATATGCCTGAGGAAGAATCCGGGGCGGTTTACGGTTCGGGCGACGGCAGCTTCACGCTGATCAATTACGGGAAAGAAGCGGTGTCGGGCTCCGTATCGGGACTGAATGGGCTCTCCACCAGCATTTTCACTACCCGCAGCTCGGGGTATGTGTTCGCAGCGAGCCAGCAATCGCACGTGCTGACGGTGGTGAACAGGGTCACGAGCGTGTCGTATCCGTTAAGCCTGCCAGGCGTGTACCGGGTGAGCACGAACACGGGCGGGTCAATCGCGTTCGCCTTTGTCCAGAATTCAAATTACATTTACTACCCACGGGCGCTGACGGCTGCGCAGACGATTTCGTTCTCTGGCGGGCCCAGCACATGGCCAACGGCTGCGGTGGACTGTGAACCGCAGAACGGGCCGGGCTGGTGCCTGTTCCAGGTCCAGAGCCCCGACCACGTGGACGCGACGGGGAATTACTATGGCGCTCCGCTGACGTTCGACCGGCCGGTGAAGGCCGTGTTTTCAGCGGACGGATCGACGGCTTACATTCTGAACTGCGGTCCGGAATGCGGCGGCAACAAGTCTTCGGTGTCGCTGCTGCCGGTGGCCCCCATGATCTACCTGTCGGGCCAGCAGTCCGGATTGCTGCCGACGACCGGCAACGTCACAACCATCCCCGTGCCCGGTGGGGCGAGCAATGCGCTGGTGACTACCTCGACAATGTACGTGGTGGGTCAGCAGCCGCAGCCGGTGCAAGGGCAAACGCTCTACACGGGCAATTTGACGGTGTTGAACCTGGCGAACAATACGGTTGTGCCTTCCACGAGCGCATCGCCTAACCCGGTTTCGATCAGTGATGGAGCACCGGGCGCCATCAGCCGCATGCTGCTGGCCGACGACAACACGCTGTGGATCGGCATGACCAAATGCACCAACGGAGTGCGCGCGGCAACCGGTCAGCTTGACGGCTGCCTGACGATGGTGAATACCACGAACAACACGGTTACCCTTCTGGAGCCGTACCTGGGCGATTTGACGGGGATTGCCGCGGTCGAGGGGCTGGAAAAGATTTATGTGGCCCAGGGTGGGCAGGTTTATATCTACTCGACCAAGGACGGATCGGCGATCGACAACCAATACGTGACCGTGACCGGTACGGCTTTCGACGTGTCGTATATGGACGCGACGACCGACGGCAACAATACGGTTTATTAGTGGTTAGTGAACAGTGGGCAGTGGACAGTGACCGCCGCTGACCGGTGTGACTGAGATGCTCGACGATCCCGTTTCCGATTCCTTCACGGCCGATGTGCTTGCGATTGCCGCGCATCGCGACGACGTGGAACAGACATGCGGCGGCACGCTGCTGCGCATGGCATCGCGCGGGCTGGGGACCGCGATTCTGGACCTGACGCGAGGCGAGGCTGGAACCAGGGGAAGCGCAGAAGACCGGGCAAGGGAAGCTGCGGAAGCGGCAAAGTTGCTGGGCGTGGGCTGGCGCGAGGCGCTGGATTTGCCCGATGGCGCGGTCGAAAACACGCTGGAGAATCGGACGAAGATTGCTCGCGTTGTTCGGCTGCTGCGGCCGCGTGTGGTGATTCTGCCGTATTGGCAGGCGCGACATCCGGATCATGCCATTGTGGCGGCGCTTGGGTATGAGGCTTGTTTTCTTGCGGGGTTATCAAAAGCACCTTCAGTGAAGCCGAATGCGCATTCGACGGGAGCGCAGTCAGAGCTTGAGATTTCGAGTCTTCCGCCGCATCGGCCATTCAAAATCGTCTACGCCAGCCTATACGCCGACGTGCGACCCAGCTTTATTGTGGACATTTCTCCCTTCATTGAGCAGCGGCATGTAGCGCTGATGGCCTACCGGTCGCAGTACGCGAACCAGGCGGCGGGCAGCGGGCTGTTTGTTGCGGAGGAAGAGATCCGCGAGAGGACTTTTGCGGAAGCGCGCCACTATGGATTGCTGGCCGGCGTGCGTTACGGCGAGCCATTTGTGCAGAAGGAAGTAGGTCTGGTGGACGACCTGACCTTGCTGCCGGTTCAATCGATCTGAAGCGGATTCCCTAGAACTTGCTGAGGGCCTGGCGGGCGGCCTGGATGAGCGCCGCCTTCGTGGCGGCAGCGGAAGCGGATCCTTTGTCCGAAGTAAGTTCCATCATGAGTCCGTGAATGAGGACAAAGAGCGATGTGTCATCTCCTCCTTTTCGCAGGCTTGCCGCTTCTCCCAGGCCAGGGATCGATTCAACGGTTTGGCCTGGGTCCGCCTTCGTCGATAACTTGAACATGTCAGGCGCCGTCATCCCCATTCCCTTTGGATCCATCAAACCAATTTCAGCAAACCCGCCGCCCGGTCCATCGAAGCGGCAATCACTGATTCCCACGGTTGCCATCTCATACCGCCCTGGCGCCACCGGGTGTCCGTAGATAGCCGTTGCTGTCTGCTGGGTCATCAGGTCGCAGGCTTTCGCAGGCAATGCTGCCCCGGCCGAAGTTGCGTCAAGGAGGGTAAGTGAAGCGGCAAGGGCGTAGAGAGCGGTATTGACTGCCAAACGCATGATTCCTCTTTCGATGTGTTGACTTGAAGCGGATGGACCGCGGTGAATCGGGTTGGAGAATATTGAGGAGGGGACGTGCACAGTCAACCCACATTCCGCCTGAACAAGGTTTAGCTGCTTGACGGATTGGTGTCAAGGGCGAAGGGGCTTCGGGCCAGGGCTATCGCATTTGAAAACTCCATGGCAAGCGAACGTCTCAGGCGGCCGCAGAGACTTCATCGAAGAGAGCCCTGTAACAGGGCATGACTTCAGTCGTGCCGCAAAACGCTCCCAAAAAGAACCTGGGCTTTAGCCCCTGCCATATTTCGAGCCGCATGTGTTCTCTTGTTCCACCTCTTTCGTGCCTCGCAAGCAGCTTTCCCTCCAAACACTAACGTAAGCTCCTTCAAATGCGATTGCTCTGGGCTTCTGGCCGGGCGCAGAGATTCAGTGGCTCTTTGGCTCATAACGATTTGTTATCGATTGAGAAAATTAAATAACGTTGTCTTATAGGCCTGTTTCCGCGAAACTGGGAGTGGAGGCGGCTTATGACGCAGATCTGGGATACGCAGGCATACGAGAAAAACGGCGCATTTGTGCATGGAATGGCGGGCGGCGTGCTGGAATTGCTGGTGCCGGGAGCGGGTGAGCGCATACTGGATCTCGGCTGCGGCGATGGGCAACTGACACAGCGGATTGCGGCGTCGGGCGCGGACGTGGTGGGCGTGGATGCGTCGGCGGAGATGGTTGCCGCGGCGCGTTCGCGCGGGATTACCGCTGACGAAGCGAGAGCCGAGGCGCTCCCGTATGCGGATAGAAGCTTCGACGCCGTCTTCTCAAACGCGGCGCTGCACTGGGTGCGCAATCAGGACGCAATGATGGCCGAGGTGCATCGGGTGCTGAAGCCAGGGGGACGATTTGTCGCGGAGATGGGCGGACAGGGCAACATTGCGGCGATCCGCGTGGCGCTGATGGCGGTGCTGGCGAAACATGGCTACGGCGATCGCGAAGATGGCGTGAATTACTACCCGACGCCGGAGGGGTACACGCGGCGACTTACACGACACGGATTTCATGTGGAACAGATTGCACTGATTCCGCGCCCGACGCCGCTGGCCGAGAGCGGCATGGCGGGCTGGCTTCGGACATTTCGCAGGGGAGTGCTGGATGGGCTGCCGGAGAGCCTGCGTGACACGGTAGTGGAGGAGACTGCGGCGCTGCTGGCGCCGGCTTTGCGCGATGAGGAAGGGAACTGGACCGGGGACTATGTAAGGCTGCGGTTTATCGCTGTTGCCTGATTTCGTTCCTTATTTGCTGAACCACATCCGGCCTCCGACGACGACCAGCGTAATTGCAAAGATACGCCGCAGCCACACTTCCGGAATGTGCTGCGCGCCTACCGCGCCAAAGTATCCACCGACCAGGAATCCGGCTGCCAACAACGCTGCCACACGCACATCCGCGTTGCCTCTGCGGTAGTACTCCAGGAAGGCGAAGATGCCCACCGGCGCCAGCAATGCGCCCAGCGAGGTGCCCTGGGCCCTGTGCTGATCCATGCCCACGAGCCATACGAGCGCGGGCACGAAGAGAATGCCGCCGCCGATGCCTACGACACCGGAAACGAGTCCTACGACCAGACCGACGAGCAGAAGCATCCAGGTCATGCGAGTCTCCCTCGGAGCGCGCCGATCGATTGGGACGGCCCCACGCATCCAGCGTAAACGATGCGGCGCGAATCAGGGAGCGGGGCTTGCATAGGCAATCCCTCCCCTCCATCTCCGTTTCAAGCTCCGCGCCTGCGCATAAGAGCGCACCAGCCGCGCGAAGAAAACACCGATTCGTGTTAAAAGGGTGCAATTCTATGGTGCGTATCATCTAAAAAACGGCCATTTTAAGTGTTGTTTGCATCAAATATTTCACTTTTACGTGTCTTGATATGCACACCCACCGCGCGCATTTTTTGAGCCCCGCACCCGACGAATGGCGGCTCCCCGGATTGTTTTTTGGCGCGCGTGATCCAGCCCGTAGCCGGTTATCCGAGGTGGGGCAACCGGCCAACGGGGCTGGCGTCTAACAAGATACGCCTCGTCGTCAGCGCGGCGAGCGCGGGTCCCCTGAACATGCAGCTTCCCCGACTTGAACGCCGTCCCGAACTGGATGCCCTGCGCGGGCTCTTTCTGGTATGGATGACGCTGACCCATCTGCCCACGCGGTTCAGCGACTTTGTGAATCAGCCCATCGGTTTTGTCTCCGCCGCCGAGGGGTTTGTCTTTATGTCGGCGCTGCTGCTGGCGCGCGTTTATACCCGCGAGTTGCATGAAGATGCTCCGGGCGTGCGAGCGAAGATATGGAAGCGTTCGCTCAAGATTTATGGCTACCACCTGGCCATGCTGGTGCTCTTGTTTACGGTAGCGGCGGCGTTTGCACTTCACACGCACAAGGCGGCGCTCAATCACCTGCTGAACTTTTACCTGGCGCATCCAGTGGTGGCAATCCTGGGCTCGGTGCTTTTGATCTATTGCCCGCCTTTGCTGGACATTTTGCCGATGTACGTTGCGTTTCTGTTTCTAACACCCATGATTCTGTCGGCGGCGAAGCGATTTGGGTGGGCGAGGGTTGTCGCCGTCAGCGGACTGATTTGGCTATGGGCGCAGTTTGGCCTGCGCGACCTGGCTCACAACGGGATTGTACGCATTACGCACTTGCAGATTCCGCTGCAGGAGACGGGTGCGTTCAACCTGTTTGCGTGGCAGGCGGTGTGGATCGCAGGACTGTGGATTGGGGCGCGATCGGCGATGGGGGCAACGCCGCTGAAGAAACTGCCTGGGTGGGTGGTGGGCGCCTGCGCAGTAGCATGCCTGATCTTTATCGGCATTCGTCACGGGTGGTTGGGACCGCATTTGACGCAGCCGGCGCTGGGGCTGCAGTTGGACAAATGGCAGTTGGGCCCGCTGCGGGTGGTGAACCTGTTGACGTTCACGATTGTTCTCTACTGGCTTCGGCAGTACCTGATTCCGCTGGTGAAAATTGAGCCGTTTCTTACCCTGGGTAAGGCTTCACTCCGTGTCTTCTGCGCGCACCTGGTGTTTGTGTTTGTGGGACTGGCGCTTTTGTACAAGGACGTGGGTCAGGATATGGACGGGCAGATTGAGCAGTTGCACGGGGCGACGGCGTTTGTGCTGGTTCTGGTGACGTTTACGTCGCTGATCCTGGTGGCGCGCAACGAGGCGCAAAAGCGCCGCGCGGACCACGCCCGGGCGGAGGTCGAGGCTGCGGCGAGTGAAGCCCCGGTGCCGGTGCCGAGTAAGTGCGCCTAGTTAAGCCCCGCGATTTCGGGCGTCAAATTCACACAACGTTTGCAATTTGTTTGCCTTATTGCATTAATCTGTGAGTGGTTCCGTGCGGCCTTCGCAGTCCTAATCCAACGGCCGGCGGGCGAGGGCTGACCGTTTGAGCCAAACAGTTTTTGTTCTGGAAGACGACACGGATATTTCGCGGCTTGTACAGCATCATCTTGAAGCGGCGGGATTTACCCCCAAACTGTATTTCACCCCCACCAACCTGATTCCCGATGCGGAGCGGCAGGCGCCCGCACTGTTTCTGCTGGACATTATGGTGCCCGGAGGCGATGGACTCGACGTTTGCCGGCGCTTACGTGCGCATCCAGCGCTGTCTACGATTCCCATTATTTTCCTGACCGCAAGGGCCGGCGAAAACGACCGGGTTCTGGGGCTGGAACTGGGAGCGGACGACTACATTACCAAGCCGTTTGCCACCCGTGAACTGGTGGCCCGGGTGAAGGCGGTTCTGCGGCGGTTTGAGCGGCCGACGACGCCGTCGGTCATCAGCTTTGAAGAAGTGATCATCGACGCCAACGCGATGCAGTTGCGTGTGCGCGGCGAGTTGACGACGACCACGGCGACCGAATTCCGGCTGCTGGATTACCTGGCACGGCATCCGGGGCGGGTGTTTAGCCGCGATCACCTTCTCGACGCGGTGTGGGGCGATGCGCGGTTCGTGACGCCGCGATCCGTGGATGTGTACGTGCGTCGCATCCGTGAGAAGATCGAGGTCGACCCGGAGAATCCGCGTTATTTGAAAACGGTGCGCGGGGCCGGCTATCGCTTTGAGATTCCGAAGAGCGAGTAGGGGCCGCTAGAAAGAAACAAGTTCGGTCCTGAAGGGTGCGGGCGGGGACGCCCGCACGACAGCCGATCGGGAGATCGGCGCTACAGTTTAATCCGCCCATTTCACCTCCCGAGGGGGGAGTGACGCCGATTGACTCGCAAAGTATTCACCAAGCTGCTTGGGTTGTTTGTCCTGCTGCTGGTGTTCCACACCGTGGTCATGGAGATGGTCTTCAACCGCATGGTGGAACACACGGCGGGGGCGACGCTGCGCCTGCTGGGGCGCGAGGTTTTCTGGTCAGGGCTGATAGCGCTGGGGATTGCGCTGCCACTGGCCGCCTGGGCTGCGAGCCGGGTGACTGGGCGATTGCGGCGGGTGGTGGAATTTGCGCGCCGCATTGCCGACGGGGAATTGAGCGCACGGCTCGACCAGAGCGAGGGGGACGAGATCTCCGCGATGGAAGCGGCTCTGAACCAGACAGCCGAACAATTGGGGCAGAGCTTCGCAGAAATTGAAAGCCGCCGGCAGGAACTGGCAGCCATGCTGGATTCAATGCAGGAAGCGGTGGTTGCGATTACGCCGGAAGGCTACGTGCGCTGGTCGAATGCGGTGATGCAGCGGATTGCGGGAACGCAGATTCGCCCCGGGCGTACGCTGGTGCACTCGGTGCGCGACCCCGATGTGCTGGCCTGCATCCGGGGCGCACTGGAGAACCACGAGGTACGTTTTGGGCGCGCGAGCTCTCTGGCGCCGGGGCGCATTTTTGAAATCAACGCGGCGCCGCTGCCCTCAGGCGGGGCGCTGGTTGTGTTGCACGATGTGACGGGTATTGAGGCGGCGGAGCGGTCGCGGCGGGATTTCATCGCCAATGTGAGCCATGAGCTGCGTACCCCGCTGACATCGATACAGGGTTACGTGGAAACGCTGGTGGAGGATCCGAATCCAAAGCCGGAGACCACGCGCGAGTTTCTCGGCGTGATTCTGAAGAACGCAACGAGGATGAACCGCCTGACGGAGGATCTGCTGGCGCTGGCTAGTGTGGAGAGTCCGGACTACAAGGTGACTTTGCAGCCGATCCGCGCAAGCGCGCTGGTGCAGGACGCAATTGAGTCGCTGGGCGGAATGGTTGTGGATTCCGATGTTGAGCTCGAATCGTCGGGTGCGCCGGAGGCTCCGGTGATGGCGGACCCCGATGCGATGAACCAGGTATTCGGGAACCTGATTGAGAACGCGCTGAAATACGGCAAAAACGGCGGAAGGATTCGTTTGGGCGCCAAACTGCTGGAATCCGAGGTTGAGTTCAGCGTGCAGGATTTCGGTCCGGGGATTGCGTATGAGCACCTGGAGCGGATCTTCGAGCGGTTTTACCGGATCGACAAGGCGCGGTCGCGGGAGTCGGGCGGGACGGGACTGGGCCTGGCGATTGTGAAGCACATTGTGCAGGCGCACGGAGGACGAATCTGGGCCGAGAGCGAACTGGGCGCGGGCGCCGCTTTTCACTTTACGCTGAGGCTGGCGGAGTCCGCGCACGGTGCGCAGGCGCCGCGAAACGTCGCCGAGCCGCGCGCTTCGGTGCAGACGAGCGATTTATCAACGTAAACCTACATCCTATTCAAACGCCCGTAACATTGGCCGTAGAGAATCAACTACGGTATTTACGTTGCAAGGGAGCGTTACGTGAAAAAGACTTTGGTTGCTGTTTTGATGTTGATTCTGGGCGGGAGTGCAGCCCAGGCCCAGAAATTGACGGGAGCGGGCGCCACCTTCCCGTATCCGATCTATTCCAAGTGGTTCAGCGAGTACAGCGCCGCACATCCCGGCGTGGAGATCAACTACCAATCCATCGGATCGGGAGGCGGAATCCGCCAGGTGACTGCGGGGCTGGTGGATTTTGGGGCTTCAGACGGGCCCATGACCGATGAGCAGCTGGCGTCTTCGAATGTCAAACTGCTTCACATTCCAACGGTGCTGGGCGCGGATGTGCCGGCGTTCAATGTTCCGGGCGTAACCGATATCAAGTTCAGCGGGGATGTGCTGGCCGACATCTTCCTGGGAAAAATCACAAACTGGAGTGACGGGCGCATCGCCAAGGACAACCCCGGCGTGAAGTTGCCCGACCAGAAGATTATTGTGGTGCACCGCTCGGACGGCAGCGGCACCACTTACATCTGGACGGACTACCTGAGCAAGGTGAGCAGCGAGTGGGCGAACGGGCCGGGCAAAGGCGCCTCGCCGAGTTGGCCGGTGGGCGTGGGCGGCAGCCACAACGAAGGCGTGGCCGGCCTGATTCGGCAGTTGCCGGGATCGCTGGGTTATATTGAGCTGACCTACGCGCTGCAAAACCACATCAGCTTTGGCGAGGTCAGGAACCCGGCGGGGAACTGGATCAAGGCGTCGATTGACGGGGTTACCGAGGCGGCTGCCAGCGTGAAGCAGATGCCGGCGGACTATCGTGTTTCGATTACCAATGCCCCGGGCGCGAATGCCTATCCGATTTCGAGCTTTACCTGGCTGCTGATTCCGGTGAAGTCTGCCGACCCGGCGAAGGGGAAGGTGCTGAAGGACATGCTGAGCTGGATCATCACCTCCGGTGAGAGCCAGGTTTCGGCGCTGTCCTATGCGCCGTTGCCAAAGGCTGTGGCGGACAAGGTGCTGAAGACGGTCTACGCGCTGCAATAGCCAGGAATTCACCAAGCAATTCTGCGGACGCCCACTCATCGAACAAAAACAAAGACGTTCGATGAATGGGGCACAGATTCACCTTCGGCGGACTGCCGGAGAACTGCAAAGCAAATGGGGTCCGGCGCAATGGCCGGACCCCTTTTTGCATGATCGCCGTTGCATTTCAGGACTCTAAATGCTCCTTGATGAGGCGGTCGACCAGGGCTACCAGATGTTCTCCGGTGCGGGGCAGGACGAAGGCGGCGGCGGACTCATCCCAGTCGAGCTTGAAGCTGGTGGAGAGCGCCGATATCCAGATTTGGCGCACGGGCGTGTTCGGCGTGATGACAAACTTTCCTGGCGGATCGTCGAAGATCACGTTCAGCAGGCCGCCCTGTCCTTCCACTTCAAAACCGGCGTCCTCATCCTCTTCAAGAAGAATCAAGTGGTGCAGGAGGCCATCGAGAGCATTATCGGCCAGCTTTCGAAATTCGAGTTCGTCGACCATGGAATCAGTCTACCAAGTGCGGCGTTCCATGGCGGCGCGCAAACCGGCAGCTACGCAACCGGCGCTCATTACCCCATCGGACCTGGTATTGCGCCGGTAATCGATGCGGAACAGTCCGGTTTGGGCCGACAGGCCCTCGTTGTTTCCCTGGGGCAGTCGGAAGTCAGCAAAAAGTCATCAGGGGAAATTAAAGTTTGGCCTCTCTGTGTCGATAAGCCTGCCATGGAGCGAGACGATGGAGATCAGCCCAATCAGCGGAATTCGCGCACTGCCGGTGCTGAAGGCTCCGCCCGCCAATCCTGAGCTTACGGCTTTGTCCGATATCGAGGGGCTGACGCGGATTGGGGACGAGACCTATACGCCGAGCGGCGGAAAATCGGCAAGCGGCGCGGAAGAGGATGATGAAGAGCTGATCGATGAGCCAGAATTGGATGAGCCGGAACAGACGGCGACAACGCCGAGTCAGGCGGGTCCAGGCGGGGCGATAAGCTTCTTCGCTTGATGGACAGGTTGGGACCGATTGCACCGGATACTGCGTAAGTGGCTAGAGCTCGTGTTCAAGATTCAATTCGGAAAATAGGAAATTATCAAAATCTTCGACCTGGTCGTAAACCGCCAGTCCCGAAAAATCGTCTTCTCAATATCACCAGTAAGTCTTTTTAGACGATTCACCGCAGGGCAGACAGAGACTGCACCGAAGGGATATCGGAGAGAAGCTGGAGAATCTTGTCTACGGAGTGAAATTGATGAATAACCTGCTGCTCAATCTGTATGTCAGATTCCAGGATCTCATGCGTCGCGATGAAGGTCAGGATCTGGTTGAATATGCCTTGGTCGTTGCTCTGATCGCCCTGGGCGCAACCATCGGCATGAAGGACCTTGCCGGCGGTATCGACAAGGCATTTGACTCGGTCAGTGTCGCGCTGGCCACGGATATCTAACCCGCCTCAGGAACCCAACGAAAAAGGTTGGCCCTCCCCCGGCCACATTTTTTTCGAAATCCCCACCTCGAAACACACTCCTCGAATCAGCACAATCAGCACCATGGCTCGCCCTTACTTGGTAGCTTGGTTGTTTTTTCTGTGGCATTCCCACACAAGTTGTGCCATACTTCTGTGGCATGAACACAGGAGCAGATCGTGGGCGAATCCAAACCAGAACTGAAGCTTGACCTATTGCAAGGCACACTGGATTTGATGGTGCTGCAAACGCTTGCGGCCGTTGGCTCGCAACACGGCTATGGCATTGCGCGGCGCATCGAGCAAGTGAGCGGAGATGAAGTGCTGCTGAATCAGGGTACGATCTACGCCTCGCTGGTACGGTTGCAGCAGCGAGGATGGATTGACGCCGCATGGGGCACCTCGGACAACAATCGCAAGGCCAAGTTTTATTCGATTACGCAGAGCGGCAGAAAACAGCTTGAAAAGGACGCACAGTACTGGCAGCGGCTGTCGGACGTGATGGGGCGCGTGCTCGCCATGCCGGCTCAGGGCGGGCTCGGATGAGCGCGCTGCGCAGGGCACTGGCCCGCGTGCGTTCCTTCGTCCAGAAGCCTCCGCTGGACGCCGATCTGGAGGACGAGATTGCGGCGCATCTGGAGATGGCGATTGAGGAGAATCTGCAGCGCGGGCTCAGCTACTCGGAGGCCCGCAGGCAGGCGCTGGTCCGCTTTGGCGGGCTCGACAAGGCGAAAGACCAACATCGCGAAGCGCGAGGGCTTATGAATCTCGATATTCTTCTGCAGGATTTCCGCTACACTCTCCGCTCCCTGGGCCGTGATCGCGGCTTCACGCTGGTTGCCATTCTGATTCTGGCGTTGGGCATCGGAGCCAATGTTGCGGTGTTCAGCGTGGTGAATACGCTGCTGCTGCGGCCGCTGCCGTTCCGGGACGCGGATCGCCTGATGTGGATCGCGCCGCCTCCCACCAAGTGCGGCCAGTCGTGCGCCACCTATTCCACTGACGCCTACGACGAATTCCGCATGTACACCCATTCATTTCAGGATGTGACGGGATACTTCGCCTTCTCCGGCCCCGGCAACCTCAGCCTCAATCGCGGCGGCGCTACCATTCCCGCCACCAGCATCGACGTCATCGCCAACTTCTTTCATCTCCTCGGCGTCGAGCCGG
>Ga0302202_10002315_pt1 | contig 22197 bp, 17 predicted proteins | sample II_Bog_N3_3_FD_194579 | JGI IMG/M metagenome (GOLD analysis project Ga0302202, IMG submission 194579) | Peat permafrost microbial communities from Stordalen Mire near Abisko, Sweden - II_Bog_N3_3 | ecosystem: Environmental > Terrestrial > Soil > Wetlands > Peat | place: Sweden: Abisko...
GAGGTTCCTGAAACACCCTCAATTCTCAGGACGGAGCTCTCCAGCGCCAGTGCTATCCTCGACTACCGGTCTCTCGATTCTTGCCCCCGCACAGCGGGCTGGAGCGCAGCGACTTTGTGCCCTGGCCCTTTTCGGACTTGCTGAGATGTCCGACTTGCGTCCGTTTTCGGGGAAGAGCGGAAGTCAGACTTGTGGGCGCAGGGGCTGGCGAGCCTGTCCCCGATCTCGCGCGCGCCTCCTCACCCGTGGGATTTCACAGCATCGGCAGGCTGCGCGGCCGCGGTCCGCGCGGAAACGCCTGCTCGAGCGCCGCGATCTCGTCGCCGCCGAGCACGAGATCGCCCGCCGCGGCGTTTTCGGCGGCGTGCGCGACGCTGGAGGCTTTCGGGATCGCGAACACTTGCGGATCCCGCGTCAGGAAACCGAGCGCGACCTGGCGCGGCGAGACGCCGTGGGCGTCGGCGATCGACTGCAGCAGCTGGCCCGGCTTGCTGCGCGGGGACGGAAAATCGTCGTGGCCGAACGGCGAATAGGCGACCACCGCGGTGCCGTTCTTCCTGCACCACGGGATCACCGCGTGCTCGATGGCGCGCTCCTGCAGATGATAGAGCACTTGGTTGCAGGCGATCCTGCCCTTTCCCGCAACGGCCAGCAGTTCGTCGAGATCGTCGACGTCGAAATTGCTGACACCCCATGAGCGGATTTTGCCGGCGGCTACCAGATGCTCGAACGCGGCCACGGTTTCCGACAGCGGAAACGAACCGCGCCAGTGCAACAGATAGCAATCGAGCCGGTCGGTCTTCAACCGATTCAGCGAGCGCTCGCACGCGGTGACGGTGCCGCGCCGCGAGGCATTGCTCGGCAACACCTTCGACACCAGGAACACCTCGTCGCGCCGCCCGGCGATGGCGTCGGCGATCACGAGTTCAGCGTCGCCGTACATTTCGGCGGTGTCGATATGGGTCATGCCGAGATCGATGCCGCGCCGCAAGGCCGCCACCGCGCTGTTGCGATCGCCGTGATCGATATACCAGGTGCCCTGCCCGATCACGGACGCGAGCGGACCGCCTTTGCCGAACGGTTGTTGTCTCAAGACGCACCTCCAACGGTTCTTGTTTCGTCATTGCGAGGAGCGACAGCGACGAAGCAATCCAGCTTTCTTTCATGCCGCTCCATGGATTGCTTCGCTTCGCTCGCAATGACGGCTAGAGAATCCCGATATCCGCCACCAGCACCGTGCCGGTCACGGATTCCGTCACATAGAGCCGGTCGCGGTTGGCGCCGCCGATCGCGACATTGGTGCAGGTCGGGCCGGCGCAGGACTTGATGCGCGCGATCCATTCGCCATTGGGCGCGAACACGAACACATGCCCGAGCGAGGCATGAGCCACGAACAGCCGGCCCGCGCTGTCCATGGTCAGGCCGTCGGGACCGCTGGCGCCGAAGGTCGAACAGAAGCGGCCGACCTTGGCGACGCCGCCGTCCTCCATCAGCGGCAGGCGCCATACCGCGTTGTCGCGGGTCATCGCCACGAACAGCACGCTCTCCGCCGGGTCCAGCACCAGCCCGTTGGGGCTGATGCCGGTATCGAGCAGGCAGTCGAGCCGGCCGGACGGCGACAGCCGGTAGACCCGCCCGGTCGGATCGTGCAGCCCGGTCTGGCCCTGGTCGGTGAAATAGAGATCGCCATTGCATGCAAGATGCAGATCGTTGCAGCCCCTGAAGGATTCGGAGTTGCGCGCGGTCAGCACCGGCAGCATCCGCCCGGCGCCGGCATCGAGCTCCATGATGCCATGGCGATAGTCGGCGACGAAAATCCGGCCGTCCGAGCGGATCTTCAGCCCGTTGGGCCAGCCGTCATATTCGATCACCAGCGTCCAGGCGCCGCCGGGCGAAATCCGGAAAATGCGTCCGAATGGGATGTCGACGACATAGAGATTGCCGGCGGCGTCGAAACAGGGCCCCTCGATGAAGCAGTCGGTCGGCTGGCCCGGCCGGTTGGCATCGCCCCAGTCGCTGCGCACGCCCTTGCGCCGATACGCATCCGGCATCGCCGAAAACACCGTCGTCTCGATCAGCCGCGGTGGAGCGTCCAGGTACATCATCGCTTGGTCTTGCCTGTCAAAGATGAGGCCGCACCATAAATGAGCAGGTTCGCGGCGTCGAGTTCACCTTGCGCCGGGTGCGGCCTACGCGAAACACAAACAGGCTTTGACATCGCCCGGCATTCTTGTTCCGATGCCGCAGCGTGCCAGGAATCCGGAACGCGCCGGCTCGGCCACCGCCGAACGTGTTGACAAGATAATCACCGCCGGAAAAGGCGGATTGCAGGGAGGATAGCGACATGGCCCATCTCGGCCCGACCCGGCGTTCCCTATTGCAGGGCACCATCGCCAGCGCGGCACTCGGCCTCACCGGATTTCCCGCGCGTGCCGACGTGCAGTGGAAGAAATATGCCGGCACCAAGCTGGAAGTGATCCTGGCCAAAGGTCCGCGCGGCGACAACCTGCAGAAGTACATCAAGGAGTTCACCGAACTGACCGGCATCCAGGTCGAGTCGGAGCAGATCCCCGAGCAGCAGCAGCGGCAGAAGTGCGTGATCGAACTCGCGTCCGGCAAGCCGAGCTTCGACGTCGTTCATGTCAGCTATCACGTGCAGAAGCGCCAGTTCGAGAAGGCCGGCTGGCTCGCCGATTTGTCCGGATACATGAAGGACCCCAATCTCACCGCCCCCGATCTCGTCGAGGGCGATTTCTCCTCGGCCGGGATTCAGTATGCCAGGAACGACAAGGGGCAGATGCTCTCGCTGCCGTGGTCGGTCGACTACTTCATCCTCTATTACAACAAGGAGATGCTCGCCAAAAAGGGCGTCGCGGTGCCGAAGACGCTGGACGAGATGGTGGTGGCCGCTGAAAAGCTCACCGATCCCAAGGAAGGCACGTTCGGCTTCGTCGGGCGCGGCCTGCGCAACGCCAACATGGCGCTGTGGACGAATTTCTACCTCAACTACGGCGGCGAGTTCCTCGACGACAAGGGCAACATCCTGTCCGACGGACCGGAGGCGATCGCGGCCACGAAACTCTATCAAACGCTTCTGACCAAGGCAGCACCTCCCGGGGTAGCCGGCTTCAACTGGATGGAATCGATGGCGTCCTTCACGCAAGGTCGTTCGGCGATGTGGATCGACGCCGACGGCTGGGCGCCGCCGCTGGAGGATCCCGCCGCCTCGCGCATCGTCGGCAAGGTCGGCTATACTGTGGTGCCCGCCGGACCCAAGGGTCAATTCTCGTCGACCTACGGCGACGGCATCGGCATCGCGGCGGCGAGTCCGAACAAGGAAGCCGCCTACCTGCTCTGCCAATGGGCGGTCTCGAAGACGCAGGGCACGCGGTTGCTGCAGGCCGGCGGCGGCGTACCGTTCCGCAACTCCGTGCTCGACGACCCCGAGGTCCGCAAGGGGGTCAAGAACCAGGAATGGCTGCAGTCCGTGATCGATTCCGCAAAAATCAGCAAGCTCGGCCTGCCGGTCGTCATCCCCGTCGCCGAATACCGCGACCTCGTCGGCGCCGCCCTCACTGCGACGCTTTCCGGCGGCGACCCTGCGACGGAATTGAAAAAGGCCCACGAGCAATTCCGTCCGATCCTGGAGCGCAGCGAAAAAGCGTGAGCACGATCGCCGAGCCGGCAGAAATCGCGGCCGACGGGGAGCCGCAGCGGGAGTGGCGGCCGCCCTCCTACTGGCCGTTCGTGATCCCGGCACTCATCGTGGTGCTCGGCGTGATCATCTTCCCGTGGCTGTTCACGATCTGGATGAGCCTGCACGAGTGGAAGGTGGGATCGCCGACGGTGTTCGTCGGCCTTTCCAATTACCTTCGGCTGCCTTCCGATCCGCGCTTCGTGGAATCGGTCGGGCATACGCTGGTTTACACCGCGCTGTCGGTGCTGCTGCCGCTCCTGCTCGGCACGCTCGCGGCCGTGGTGTTCCACGCCAGATTTCCGCTGCGCGGATTCCTGCGCGGGCTGTTCATCCTGCCGATGATGGCGACGCCGGTGGCGATTGCGCTGGTCTGGACCATGATGTTCCACCCGCAGCTCGGCATCCTCAATTACCTGCTGTCGCTGGTCGGACTGCCGGCGCAGCTCTGGGTGTTTCACCCCGCCACCGTGATCCCGTCGCTGGTGCTGGTGGAGACCTGGCAGTGGACGCCACTGGTGATGCTGATCGTGCTCGGCGGGCTGGCGGCGATCCCGGCCGAGCCCTACGAAAGCGCAGAGATCGACGGCGCCAACATGTGGCAGGTGTTCCGCTACATCACTTTGCCGCTGATCACGCCGTTTCTGTTCATCGCCGCGATGATCCGCATGATCGACGCGGTGAAGAGCTTCGACATTATCTTTGCCATTACGCAAGGCGGCCCCGGCTCGGCTTCCGAAACCATCAACCTGTATCTCTACAGCGTAGCCTTCATCTATTACGACATCGGCTACGCCTCGGCGATCGCGGTGGTGTTCTTCGCCCTGATCGTCGCGCTCGCCGCCGTGCTGCTTTACCTGCGCGCGCGCATGCAGTGGAACGAGATCGGGAGCGGCGCATGAGCGCGCGGCAGATACTCGGCAAGATCGGGCTCGGCTTCGCCGTGCTCGTCATCGTCTCGCCGGCCGTCCTGTTCTTCCTCTGGATGGCCTCGCTTTCCATCAAGTTCGAGGTCGACAACGCGGCCTACCCGCCGGTCTTCATTCCCGAGCATTTTGCGTGGAAGAATTACGCCGACGTGCTGGCCTCCAACCGGTTCCTGACCTACTTCGTCAACAGCCTGCTGGTGACGGGCACCGCGACCCTGCTGGCGATGCTGGTCGGCGTGCCCGCGGGCTACGGCATCGCCCGGATGGCGGCGCATAAATCCGCGATCGTGATCCTGATCGCGCGCATTACCCCGGGGCTGTCCTACCTGATTCCGCTGTTCCTGGTGTTCCAGTGGCTGGGGCTGCTCGGATCGCTGTGGCCGCAGATCGTCATTCATCTGGTCGTGACGGTGCCGATCGTAATCTGGATCATGATCGGCTATTTCGAGACCACGCCGCTGGAGCTGGAAGAAGCCGCGCTGATCGACGGCGCCACCAGCTGGCAGGTGTTCCGGCACGTCGCGCTGCCGATCGCCCGGCCCGGCATGGCGGTCGCCTTCATCCTGGCGGTGATCTTCTCCTGGAATAACTTCGTCTTCGGCATCGTGCTGGCCGGTCGCGAAACCCGCACGCTGCCGGTCGCGGTCTACAACATGATTTCCTTCGACCAGCTGAGCTGGGGACCGCTTGCCGCCGCAGCGCTGATGGTCACGCTGCCGGTGCTGCTGCTGACTGTGTTCGCGCAACGCCAGATCGTGGCCGGGCTGACGGCCGGCGCCGTCAAGGGCGGCTAAACGCGGCAGCTGGCCTGCTCAGGCCGTCGGTCCCGGATGAAAATTATAGGCGCCGTAGCCAAGCTGACCCAGCAGATCCGCAGGAACAGTGATGCCGGCAACATAGCTGATCAGCCGCGCGCGCGCGAGCGTGGTCGGCTCCAATGCGTACAGGTCCACAAGCGTTTCAACAGGCACGATCGTCGAGCACGGATTGCGCGCGGACAGAAGAGAAGTAAGGATCGGCCGCTCCGCCGCGCTGGTCAGCACGATAATCGTATCGAAAATCGCGCTGTCGCCGCCATAGTCACGAGAGTGACCCGGTGCATGATTTGGCGGATTCTCCTCGTATCGCGCGAGGCTAGCTTTTTCGAGTAAGGGTTGCCTGGTCATTGGTCTGGGTTCCGGTTGTGGGGTCGGTCACAATCGTGTTGATTTGCGCGACGCCGTTCCCGGTGAGCTTGAACTGGGAATCGCCGATTCTGAACGTGCCCTTGGTGGTGATGAGGGCATTCTGAAACTGAAGGCCGGAGGAACTCTGGAGCGTCACGCTGGCGCGGTAGCCGTGGACCTTCGTGATCGAAATCGTTATCGGCTGATTTTTGTAATCCTTGCCTGTCCACGTCCCCTGATATTGGGTCGGATCGACGGCTTTGAATCTGTCTCCCGGTGAAATCAAGCTCTGCGAAGTCGCAGTGTAACTCGACTGCAGAATGCTCATGATGTCTGCCACGGGAAGCCTCCATTCACCCGAGGATCTTCGGGCTCTTGGCTGCATCGTTGCCAGATTTTAATTAATTATCGATTAACCATCTACGTCGTTGAGCGAACACAGCTAATCCGCACGAGGCCGACCACGACGGGTCGAATTCCAATCGCCACAATCAACTTCAGCTAATTCGCCACACGGACGGCTGCTGGATACCCGGCATCGGCCACGGATTCTATTTCACCGGCCTGCGCGATCAGCCGCTTCATCTCCGGGATGCAGGAGCCGCAATTGGTGCCGGCCTTCAGCTTCACCCCGATCTCGGCAGGCGTGCAGGCACCGGCCGCGATGGCGGCGAGTATCGTGCTGCGGCCGACGCCGAAGCAGGCGCAGACCACGGGACCGGCGGAGGCCAGCCCATCGGCGGATTGACCAGACAGCAGCATTCTTCGCTGATCGTTGCTGAGGCTGTCTGCGGCGAACAGGGTCTTGACCACGTCCCAGTCGCCGGCGTCCCGCGCCGGGCCGACGAACAGGCAGGTCTCGATCCGGTCGCCGGCAAACGACGCCGCGCGAAACACACCGCCGCCGAAATCCCGGTATTCGGCGAGATCGCCGCCCGCGACCGCGCTCAGCCATGACGGCCATCGCGTCAGATCACCATTGTCGGCGAACAGGTATCCATAGCCGCCATTGACCGACACCCGCGTCCACCAGACCTGATCGGGCAATGACAGCTTGCTCCGCGACAACGCAAAGCCGCGCAACACGAATTCGTAAGGCGCGATCGATGCCGGCGTCGCCTTGCTCTCGGGCTGGCCGGAAAACGGGTCGGTGAACGGGGCGACCAGCGCGCCGGCTCTCGCGGCGGAGGCGTTGTCCTCGCTCCAGTGCATCGGCGCGAACAGCATGCCGCGCTGCTGCCGCTCGTTCACGGCAACCCGCAGCGTGCACTGGCCGTAATCGGTCGTCACCCGCGCAAAACCGCCATCGACCACGCCGGCCCGCGCCGCATCGTTGGGATGAACTTCGACGAACGGCTCCGGCAGATGCTGGCCGAGCCGCGGGCTCATGCCGGTGCGGGTCATGGTGTGCCATTGGTCACGAATTCGGCCGGTGTTCAGCCGCAGCGGCCGTCCCGCCGATGTCTCGCTCCGCAACGCCGGAATTTCCGGCGCGACGAAACGCGCCTTGCGGTCAGGCGCGAAAAATCCGCCGTCGGAGAACAACCGTTGCCGCGGCGGCAATCCCTCGCGCATCGGCCACAGCACCGGCGCCAGCGCATCGAACGCCTCGTCCGACAACGCCTGCAACGCGCCGATGTCGAAATCGCGTCCGCCCTCGTTCTCGAACGCCGACAGCGCGGCATGTTCGCGGAAGATGTCGGCTGCCGATTTGAAATCGAATGCCGCGCCAAAGCCGAGCCGCTTTGCCACCTCGCCCACGATCCACCAATCGGGCCTGGCTTCTCCCGGTGCCGGCAGGAACGCGCGCTGCCGCGAGATCCGCCGTTCCGAATTGGTCACCGTTCCCGATTTTTCGCCCCAGGCCAGCGCCGGCAGCAGCACATGCGCGCCCGAGTTGACGGTGTCGTTGGCAGCGACATTCTCGGAGACCACGAACAGTTCGAGTTTTGCAAGCGCGGCGCGCGCAGCGTCGGCGTCCGGCAGCGACACCGCGGGATTGGTGCCCATTACCCACAGCGCCTTGATCTCGCCGCGCCCGATCGCCTCGAACATCTGGACCGCTTTCAGCCCCTCATTGGTCGCTATCCGCGGCGCCTTCCAGAACCGGCGCACGCGGTCGATGTCCGGCGGCGTGAAGCCCATATGGGCGGCGAGCTGGTTGGCGAGCCCGCCGACCTCGCGGCCGCCCATCGCATTGGGTTGCCCGGTCAGCGAAAACGGCGAGGCGCCGATCTTGCCGATCCGGCCCGTGGCGAGATGGCAATTGAGGATGGCATTGACCTTGTCGGTGCCCTGCGCCGACTGGTTGACGCCTTGCGAGAACAGCGTGACCACCCGCGGGGTATTCCTGAACATCTGGAAGAAGCCGGCGACATCGGACTCGGAAAGGCCGGTCGCCAGCGCGGTGGCGCCGATGCTGCCGGCGATGGCGCGCGCGCGCGCCAGCGCCTCGTCGAACCCGGCGGTATGCCGCGCGATATAGTCCGCATCGAGCGCGCCGTTGTCAGCGAGATGCACCAGCAATCCCGAAAACAGCGCGGTGTCGGTGCCCGGTTTCAATCCGAGGAACAGATCGGCGTCGCCTGCGGTATCGGTGCGGCGCGGGTCGATCACCACGATGCGCGCGCCGCGGTTCTGTTTGTTGGCGAGCATGCGCTGGAACAGCACCGGATGGCACCACGCCGCGTTGGAGCCGACCAGCACCAGGAGGTCGGCCTCGTCGAGGTCCTCGTAGCAGCCGGGCACGGTGTCGGCGCCGAACGCGCGCCGGTGGCCGGCGACCGTGGACGACATGCACAGCCGCGAATTGGTGTCGACATTGGCGCTGCCGATGAATCCCTTCATCAGCTTGTTGGCGACGTAGTAATCCTCGGTCAGCAATTGCCCGGACAGATAGAACGCCACCGCGCCCGGGCCGTCGCGCTCGATGATATCAGCGAAGCAACGCGCGACAAGGTCGAGCGCATCGCTCCAGGGCACCCGTTCCATGGTGTCCTTGCCGCGGCGGATCATCGGATGCAGCAGCCGGTCGCCGAGCCCGAGCGTCTCGCCGAGCGCCGAACCCTTCGAGCACAGCCGTCCGAAATTGGCGGGATGCTCGGAATCGCCCGATATCGCCGCCCCGCCCAGACCGTCGGGTGTCGCCAGCACGCCGCAGCCGACGCCACAATAGGGACAAGCGGTGCGGGTGGCGCGGAAGGCGGGATCGACAGATGTCATCGGGATAGCCGGATCATCAAGCCGCCTTCGCCGGAATGGCGAGCGCACGGCCGAACATCATTTCCTTGCGGATCCCGGCGACCGGTTCGCGGCGGCGGATCAGTTCGAGATACCAGAGCGCGTCCGCGGCATCGCCGACCAGCACCGCGCCGACAAGCCTGCCGTCGGATATCACCAGCTTCTTGTAGGCCCCGCGCCTGAAATCGCTGAGCACGATGGCCTCGGAGCCCTCCGCGCCCATGAAATCGCCGGCCGAGAACACGCTGACGCCGGAGACTTTCAGGTTGGTCGAGACCACACTGCCCTGATAGGCCGCGGATGCGCCCGCCAGATGCCGCGCCAGCACCCGCGCCTGCTCATAGGCCGGCTCGACCAGGCCGTAGCAGATACCGCGATGCTCGGCGCATTCGCCGAGCGCGAAGATATCCGCAGTTGCGGTCTGCAGGTGATCGCCGACGACGATACCGCGATTGACCGATATGCCGGCGTCCTTCGCCAGCGCGACATTGGGCCTTATCCCGGCCGCGAAGATCACCGCGTCGGCCTCGATCCGCCGGCCGTCCACGAGTTCGACTCCCTCGACCCGGGTCTCGCCATGCAGGCGCGCTGTATTGGCGTTGAGCAGGACCTCGATGCCCTTGCGCTCGACCAGCGCTTTCAGGAGTTCGCCGGCGGGCGCATCGAGCTGGCGTTCCATCAGGCGGTCCATCAGGTGGATCAGAGTCACCGCGGAGCCTGCCTTGGCGAGGCCGTAAGCCGCCTCGAGGCCCAGCAGGCCGCCGCCGACCACGACCACGCGTTTCCTGCTGGCGGCAAGCGTCAGCAACAGATCGACGTCGCGGCTGTCGCGAAAGGTGTGCACGCCCGCAAGATCGGCGCCGGGCACGTTGAGCCGCATCGGGCTCGAGCCGGTGGCCAGCACCAGCTTGGAGAAGGCGATGCTCTCTTCATTGGCGATCTTCAGTTCATGGCGGCCGACATCGACCTCGGTGGCGACGCAGCCGTATTTCAGAGTGACGCCGCGGTCGCGCCACCAATGGGCGGGCCGCAGCTCGATATCGTGGGATGCGGTCTCGCCCGCGAGCACCGACGACAACAGCACGCGATTGTAGGCCAGCCGTGGCTCGTCGCCGATCACGGCAATGGCGTAACGTCCGAGTGCGACCTGCGTCAGTTCGTCGACCAGACGCGCGGCTGCCATTCCATTGCCGACGATGACCAGCGGTTCGCTCACGGCGTATCCTTACTCGGCGGCCTGCGAACGGCCATAGGCCTCGGAGATCATGAAGCCGGACAACGCGCCGTAGGCCGCGGTCCATGCGGCGGCGGTTTCGGGCGTCCAGGCATCGCCGAGTCCTTTTTCCAGGGTCCACAGCAGCGCGGCGCCGACCACGGGATAGTGCTCGGCCTTGGCGCCGTAGCCGACATGGCGTTTGGCGAGCGCGCTCGCGGCGGGCAGAACGGATTCGAGGTTGCCGAGGCCGTTGACCACGACAGCCAGCGTCGCCATCAGCTTCTTGCGCTGCAAGGTCAGGTCGGACGGAAACATCGCCTTTACCTGCGGCGCGATCTCGAACAGGCGGTCATAGAACAGCACCGCCGCGGTTTCCGAGATCGGCGCGACTTTCGCAAAACTCTGCTGCACGAGTTTGACCTGGTCTGGTGTCATGTTTCGCTCCTGCTGGTCAGTTTCCCTCGTCCCGCAAGCGGGACGAGGGAACACATCGTCGAGCTCAGATGCGCGCCTCGGCGAGGCTGGTGGCGCTCGATTGCACCGGGCTCCGGCGCAGGTAGTACCACCAGGTCATCGCCAGGCAGACCGCGTAGAACGCCAGATAGATTTCCAGCGCCAGCTGCGGACCGCCCGTCATGGCGATCGATTTGCCGAAGCCGCTCGGGATCAGATAACCGCCGCAGGCGCCGATCGCGCCGATGAAGCCGACCGCGGCGCCGCTCTGGATGCTGGCCGCCTTCAGCGCCAGCGCCCGACCGGCTTCGCCCTTGCCCTTTGCTTTCCGCAGATTCTCCTCGCGGAAGATCGAGGGGATCATGCGGTAGGTCGAGCCGTTGCCGACGCCGGTGGTGACGAACAGGATCAGGAACATCACCAGGAAGCCGGTGAAGTCCTTGGTCCCGACGAAGTACAGCACGCCGATGGTGGCCGCCCCCATCGCGATGAAATTCCAGAACGTGATGATGGCGCCGCCGATCTTGTCGGCCAGCAGGCCGCCGAGCGGACGCGACAGCGACCCCACCAGAGGTCCGAGGAACGCGATCGCAATGGTGACCGCCGGGAACTGGGTCTTGATCAGCAGCGGAAACGCCGCGGAGTAGCCGATGAAGGAGCCGAAGGTCCCGATATAGAGGAACGCCATGATCCAGGTATGCTTGCGCCCGATGATGGCGACCTGGTCCTTGAACGAGGACTTCGCCGAGGTCAGGTTGTTCATGAAGAAGACCGCGCCGATCACCGCGACAGCGAGCGGCAGCACCCACATCAGCCCGGCGTTCTGCAGGTAGACGCCGTCGACCGGCGTCGCCTTGTAGAGATTGATCAGGCCGACGCCCATCAGGATCGGCGTCAGCAACTGGACGCTGGAAACGCCGATATTGCCGCCCGCAGCGTTCAGTCCGAGCGCCCAGCCCTTCATGCGATCGGGATAGAAGAAGGAGATGTTGGCCATGCTGGAGGCGAAGTTTCCGCCGCCGAGACCCGCGGTCGAGGCCACCAGCAGCATCAGCCAGAACGGGGTCGTGGGTTCGCTGACGAAATAGGCCAGCGCAAACGTCGGAATGAACAGCACCGACGCGCTGAAAATGGTCCAGTTGCGGCCGCCGAACGTCGTCACCGCGAAGGTATAGGGAAATCGCATCAGCGAGCCGATCAGCCCCGGCACCGCCACCAGCTGGAACAACTGGTCGGTCGTGAAGTGGAAGCCGGCCGCAGGCAGCTTGGTGGCGACGATGCTCCAGATCAGCCAGACCGAGAATCCGATGTGCTCCGCGACGATCGACCAGATCAGATTGCGCCGTGCGATGAACTTGCCCCTGGAATTCCAGAAGGTCTCGTCCTCCGGGTTCCAGTCGGAAATCCAGGTCGGGTCTTGCGTGCTCATTGGATAGTTCCTTTCAACTGTCATGGCGGGCCGCGTGGCACGGAAGCGCGCTCTGGGGAGGCCCCAGTTCGGCGATTTGAAATTTCTGATGATTGGTTCGAAGGACGGCATCAATGGCGTCGGCAACCATCATTCAAGCTCCGTGCCAAGCCAGCACAGTACGAAAAGAACATGGATCACAGGGACTTAGATCTTCGGCCCTCCAACGCTCCGAACCGAGGCCCGCATCCAAAATTTGCGATTCGCTCAATGCTTGTGCGTCGCACAATAATTGAGCAAGCGTTGGCGCCGGCACGATGCCGGCTATCTCGATCCCGCGACACGGCCCTGATCGGGTGCAATCCACTGCCGTTCTGGAAGGCGTGACCGCATCGCTCGCCGCTCGCTGCTCGATGTCAAAGCGGCTGGATCGGGGCGACACCGAATTGGCCGACGCAGGCGCGGCGATTGGAAGAAGCCAGCCTTTTGGGCTATCAAGGCCGCGCCCCGAAAGCTTCCGGAGAGTGTCACGATGTTGGCCCCGACCCCCGCCTCGCCCGAATCCGCCGGCATGTCCAAGGCAGGCTTCGACCGCCTCGAGCAGCATATCAGGCAGCGCTACGTCGACGCCGGCCGCTTTCCTGGAACCCAGCTCCTGGTCTACCGCCGCGGCAAGGTCGTGCACTCGACGGTGCAGGGGTTCGCCGACCTCGAGCGCAAGGCACCGATGAAGGATGACACGATCTTCCGCATCTATTCGATGACCAAGCCGCTCACGTCGGTGGCCTTCATGATGCTGTTCGAGGAAGGTCGCGTCGCGCTCGACGAGCCGGTCCACAAATACATTCCGGAATGGAAAAACCTCGGCGTGTTCCAGGCCGGCACCGCGCCGGCGTTCCTGACCAGGCCGCCGTCGCGGCCGATGCTGATCGTCGACCTGTTGCGGCACACCTCGGGCCTGACCTACGGCTTCCAGCAGCGCTCCAACGTCGATGCCGCCTACCGCGAGAAGAAGATCGGCGAGGTCGAGAAAGCGGGAACGCTGCAGTCGATGATCGAGGATCTGGCGACGATTCCGCTGGAATTTTCGCCCGGCGAAGCCTGGAACTATTCCGTCTCCACCGACGTCATCGGCTATCTGATCGGCAAGATCAGCGGCAAGCCGTTCGAACAGTTCCTCAAGGAGCGCATCCTCGACCCGCTCGGCATGAACGACACCGACTTCTTCGTGCCGGCCGACAAGGCTCATCGTTTCGCGGCCTGTTACTCGGCCGACCCGAAAGGCGCCATGACGTTCCACGCCGCCGATCGCAAGGGAGGCCTGACCTTGCAGGACGACCCGGCCACGAGTTCGTTCCTCGTGCCGCCGTCGCTGGTTTCCGGCGGCGGCGGCTTGTGCTCGACCGCGGCGGACTACCTCACCTTCTGCCGTGCGCTGATCAATGGCGGCGAACTCGGCGGCGTCAGGCTGCTCGGCCCGAAGACGCTGGCGCTGATGACATCCAATCATCTGCCCGGCGGCCGCGACCTGCCGGCGATGTCGCGCTCGATGTTCTCGGAGGCGACCTATAACGGGATCGGCTTCGGTCTCGGCTTCTCCGTCACCATGAACCCCGCGCAGACCCTGATTCCCGGCAGCGCCGGCGAATATTCCTGGGGCGGCGCCGCCACCACATCGTTCTGGATCGACCCCGCGGAAGAACTGATCGCCATTTTCATGACCCAGGTGCTGCCATCGAGCGCCTATCCGATCCGGCGCGAACTGCGCACCATGGTCTACGCAGCCATCACCGACAGCAATCTCTAGGGAATCCGGCCGCCGCCGACCGGTTGGAACCGGTGGAGACCCCTGAATTCCTTGGCGGAGTTCAGGCGCTTCTCCTATGCTCGCGGCGATCTGGCGCTCGCCGCGCCTCGTCCATCGATGCGGGAACCGCGTGCCGAAACCGTCCCTGCCAGTGCGCCTTGCTCTCCTGGTCGCGGGAACCGCGCTGCCGCTGATCCTGTTCGCCGCCGGCATCGTCTTCAACAACTATGAGCAAAACCGCAAGCAGGCGACCCAGCGCGTCCTCGAAACCGTGCGCAGCATCCGCCTCGTGCTCGACACCGAGATGCAGCGCATGACGGGTGCGCTGCAGGTGCTGGCGCTGACCGACCCGCTGCGCAAGGGCGATTTCGAAGCGTTCCGCCATATCGCCCAGGGCTTCCTCGACCAGTACCGCGACGGCGGCGTCGTGCTGGTGGCGGACCGCGAAGGCCACCAATTGTTCTCTTCGGTGACCTCGGACGAGGCAGGCCTGCCTCTGCGCAACAACGTCGCGATCGTCGAAAAGGTCTTCGCGACAAAACGGATGCAATACTCCAATCTGTTCGTCGGCGTGGTAAAGAAACGGCCTGTCCTGACGGTCGAGGTCCCGGTGTTTCGCGACGGCGAGGTCGTCTACGACATTTGCTTCAGCCCGCCGGTCGAGATCTTCCAGGATATCATCAACAGGCAGCGTCCGAGCGCGGACTGGACGATCTCTATCTTCGACGGCGACGGCATCAATTTCGCGCGGGCGCCGAATCCGCAGGAAACCATCGGCAAACGGGCGTCGGCGTTGCTGTATGCCGAGATGCGGCGCAGGCAGGAGGCAACCCTGCCTACGGTCTCGCTCGAGGGCGCGCCGCTGATCACCAGCTTCGCGCGATCCTCTGTCACCGGCTGGACGGTGGCCGCCGGCATCGCGGAGAACTCGCTGGTCGGCCCGTTGTGGCGCGAGCTTGCGATCACCAGCCTGATCGGGGCCGTGTTGTTGCTGACCGGCCTTGCGTTCGCGGTGCGGATGGCGACCACGATCGCGCGCGGCGAGATGCTGCACGACCTGCTGATCGAGGAACTCAATCACCGCGTCAAGAACACGCTGGCGATCCTGCAGGCGATCGCGGTGCAGACCTTCCGCAGCGCCAGCAAGACCGAGCGCGCGACGTTCGAGGGCCGGCTCGGCGCGCTGGCCGAGGCACACAATCTGTTGAGCATCGAGAAGTGGCAGGGCTGCGAACTGCAGGACGTGTTCAGCCGCGTCCTGCAGCCCTATCTGCTCAACAATCCCCGGCGGCTGCGAATGTCCGGGCCGAAGGTTCCGCTGTCGCCGCGGCTGGCGGTGGTGCTGTCGATGATCCTGCACGAGATCGCCACCAATGCCGCCAAATATGGCGCGTTGTCGAACGACAGCGGCAGCGTCGCCCTGGACTGGGAGGTGACCGGGGAAACCGGCAAACCGAAATTGCGGCTGATCTGGACCGAGGCCGGTGGCCCGCCCGTGGTGGCGCCGGTGCGGCGTGGCTTCGGCTCGCGGCTGATCGAACGCAGCGCCCGCGACCAGCTCGGCGGCGAGGCCACGGTCGATTTCCTGCCCCGCGGCGTGGTCTATACCCTGATCTGCTCGCTCGAGGACGAGGGATAGATTACCCGAAATTCTGCAGGCTCGGGAACGTCTCCAGGAGCCAGATGCTGACATTGGAGACGGCGCCGGTCAGAAAGCCGATGCCGGTCAGAACCATCAGCACGCCCATCGCCCGCTCGACGTTGGCCAGATGCCGCTTCATCCGCGAGAACAGCGACGAGAACTGCTCGACCATGAAGGCTGCGATCAGAAAGGGGATGCCGAGTCCGGCGGAATAAACCGCGAGCAGCCCCGCGCCCTTGGTCACCGTGGCCTCGGCGGCGGCCACCGACAGGATCGCCGCGAGGATCGGGCCGATGCAGGGGGTCCAGCCGAACGCGAACGCCAGGCCCATCACATAGGCTCCCCACAGGCCCACGGGCTTTGGAATGGGCAAACGCCCTTCCCGCATCAGGAAAGCGATCCGCGTCAGCCCCAGAAAGTGCAAGCCCATGATGATGATGACGATGCCGGCGACGATGGACAGCTCCGCCGACCAGGCGCGAATCAGCCCGCCGATCAGGGAGGCCGAGGCGCCGAGCGCCACGAATACGGTGGAAAAGCCGAGCACGAAGACGACCGCCGAGACCATCACCGCGCGCTTGGAGGCCGATACCGTCTCGTCGTTTTCGAGGCGCTCGATGGTCGCGCCGGTGAGGTAGATCAGATAGGGCGGCACCAGGGGCAGCACGCACGGCGACAGGAAGCTGACCAGACCGGCCAGCAGCGCTGCCGGAATCGAGACATCGTGAATCATGCAATCATTGCCATCGTTGATGATGCGGCTTGCCGCCTTGGCCGGCCCCGCCGGGAGCCGGCTGGTCCGGTTGATGTACCGGATGGGCCGGAATGCGCAACCGAGCCGCCGCCATGCCGAACGCCCGGGCGACGGGGATGGCGCAGTTTTTTGATCAACAATCCGGCATCGCGCCAGCCTGAGCCGGCGGCGGCGCCGCAGCCGGCGATCGAAAACGCGATCCGCGACCGCCTAACCGGCGCTACTTGACCAGTTTCAGCAACGGCCGGCGGCCCGGGCCATGCGGCGATTTCGGATCTCGCGGTCGTTCCGCCGGTGCGTCGTCCGGCGGTATCGCATCGCACAACGCTCTCAATTCCGAGTCGGAAATGCGGTTGAGCTTCATCCGAAGCTCGAGGATCGCCACCGACACCAATTGCGCGGTGTCGCGGTGGGCACTGTCGATCAGGCCCGCCCGGCACTGCTCGAGCGAGGCGAGAATCAAATGCAATCGTTCTTCTGAGTTAGCCACCAGCGTTTCTTCCGATGCCGAGCTTACGAGGTAAGGTATGTCGGTCCATTCGTCGGTTTCAAATGCGTTTCCATAAATTCAGGCCATCCTCGAAACCGCGCAATGGACTTAAGCGTCGCATAGAAAAGTGACCTTTTGACTGCGGTGGAAGGCATCGATCAGGGTCGACAGGCAGGTCGGTTCGCCCGCAAATCCGGCCGTCGAGATATCAGCCACGGCACCGGTTCACCAACGCGGCGAACGCTTGCGAAGACTAGCATGGCGGGCTGCAGCGTTCGAATATCAATTCGTTGCAGCAGGGGCCGACACCCCTGATCCGGCGGATGACCGGCGCACGAAAATGGCCGACTCATCGACCGTCCGCATGAGGCGACCGGGGCCTGTCCGGCGCAACGGTCCACGGCCTTGCGACTAGCGACCGTCGCCAATGGCGCCGGAATCGGACCATTTCCGACCTATGCCGGCGCGGTTAGCGGGAAGATAATACCTCTGGAGGTTGAATTGCGCCAGCCACTCGATATTTAATCGTCGTATCGTGCCAGCAGTAGTCGAATCCCGCGCGCGACACGCACGACCGACCGGCTGGCGGAGGCCTTTAACCCTACAAAATTCCCGTGGTTTAAACACGAATTCATCCATCCACGCGGGTTTAAACCGGTATATAAGGGTGAATCCCTGACCCATCTGTTCGGGGCTTCTCGACCGAAGGACAGTAGAAACAGAATGATCAAATCAGCGGCAAAGAAGATGAAGCAGCGCAGTGCCGGCAAGCCGGACATTGAGCTGGGCAAGCGAATTCGGCTACGGCGCGTCGAACAGAAGATCTCGCAGGCGGAGCTCGGCGACAAACTCGGCGTCAGCTTTCAGCAGGTGCAGAAATACGAGAAGGGCGTCAACCGCGTCGGCGCTGCTCGTCTGCAGCAGATCGCCACCGCGCTCGATGTGCCCGTCACGTTCTTCTACGACGGCGACGGCAAGGCGCGCGAGGTCGAAAGCCTGCTGTTTCTCGACAGCGCGTTCAGCCTGCGGCTGTTGCGCGCCTACAGCAAGATCAAGGACCAGACCGTACAGCGTCAGCTGGTGTCCTTGATGGAATCAATCGCCGCGAACGAAGACTAGGCGGTCGGGACCGCGCGGCCGCTTTCGGCCTCGCCACCCCTGCTTGCAGCACCGCGGACGTGATCGACCAACGCGAGCGTATTCGTCGGCAGTGTATCGCCGCGCCAGGCCACGTGCTGGTCCGGGCGCGACAACACCAGTCCGTCGCCATAGAAAATGGCGGCCATTTGGCGTTGCATGTCCAGCAGCTTCAGCGGCATTCCCCTGGTTCGGGCAGCAGCTTCGAGCGGTGCGACGTCGATCGCCGGATCGAATCGCAGCAACGTGAACTCCGGTCCCATGGCGTCGTAGAGCGAACGGCCGTCTCCGCACCATAGATGCGGAGTGCGGCAGCCCGGCACCGTGGATGGCGTATAGCTGCTCATCGTATAGGCCGGGTGCTCGGCGCCGTCATAGGCGATGATCGGCGAGCGATCGTAATAGCTGCCGAAGTTGAGCCCCGCGCAGGCATATTGCTGTACGTTGATCTCGTAGGTGAGGTGCCCGACCTCGCGCCGCGCCGCCTCGCCGTTGGCTCCGGCCTCCTCGATATCATCGGGGATTGCGCCACGGCGGCGGATTTCGGCTTCGGCATGCGACATCGCAAATCGCGATACCTGGCTGGTGATCGGCCAGCGCTCCGCCTCATAGGCATCGAGGATCGACGCCGGCGCCCAGCCGTTGAGATGCGCGGCCAGCAGCCAGGACAGGTTCATGGCGTCGGCGATCCCGGCATTCATGCCGTAACCTGCATAGGGCACCCAGATATGCGCCGCGTCGCCGGCGATGAAGGCAGAACGGTCGCGGAACCGGTCGGCGATCAGGCGCCGTCCGAACCAATCCTCCCGCGAGATGATGTCGTAATCGAAATCGGCGCCGACGCCGAGGATGGTCCTGATGCAGGCGTCGCGGTCCACGGAATCGAAATCGCCCTCGCCGGGTTTCAAGTAGTTGTGCACCAGCCATCGTTCGCTACCGTCGATCGCATACACCATGCCGGCGCGGCGCGGGTTGATGACGCCGGTACCCCAGGCGCGTTCGTGGCGCTGGCGGTCGATCAGGCCCGGCGCGCGAATGAAGGTCGACTGCACCCGCTGCACCACGGCATCGCCGGTCAGTTCGGCGCCGATCGCCTTGCGGACGATGGAGCGTGCGCCGTCGCAGCCGATCAGATAGCGGCAGCTCCGTCGCGTGACGGCGCCGCTGTCGAGATCGCGCAAGGTCACCCGCGACGACGTATCCTCCACCACCACATCTTCGACCGCGGTCCGGTTGACGATACAGATGCGGGCCTGCGCGGCGGCATGCTCGAACAGGATCGGTTCGAGAAAAATCTGGTTGATGCGATGCGGCGGCTCCGGCGTCGGCCAGTCGCAGTCCGGACCATCCTTGGCGGTGAAACGGTCGCGGCGGCAGGGAATCCTGATCCGCGTCAGCTCCTGCCCCGTGAAGGTCGTGCGGTAGCTGATGTCGTGCGGATAGTCCGCCGGAAGACCGGCGTTGCGCACCTTGTCCGCCACTCCGAGCCGCCGGAAGATTTCCATGGTGCGGGCAGCGACGTGGTTGCATTTCGGCTCCGGCGGCGCGGCGCGCTGACGGGTTTCCACCACTGTGACGTCGATGCCGCGCCAGGCGAGATCGATCGCGAGCGTCAGCCCGACCGGTCCGGCCCCCACGATCAGCACTTCGGACTCCGTCATGTCGGCCACGCCCTGCTCCTGAGAATTTCATGTGATGACCGCGGCCGTCACTCCGGTTCGATCCCGGACCTTTTGACGATGTCGGCCCAGCGATCGACCTCGGCCCGGACATAGGCGGCAAAACCGTCCGGGGTCGATGCCGGCAGCGGCTCCAGCGCGATCGCGGTGAGTTTTGCGCGCGTCGACGGATCGGCCACGAGCTTGCCGATCTGCGCCGCCAACCGGTCGACGATCGCACGCGGCAGACCGGCCGGCGCCACCACACCCTGCCATGCGACGAGCTCGAAACCCTTCAGACCGCCTTCGGCCAGGGTCGGAATGTCGGGCGCCGCGGCGACCCGGTTCAGCGTGGTCACGCCGAGCACCCTGAGCTTGCCGGCGCGTATCTGCGGCAGCGCCGGCTGTAGATCGACCACCATGAAGGGAATGTGCCCCGCGATCACGTCGAGCATCGCCGGCACGCTGCCGCGATAGGAGACGTGGCGGATGTCGATATCGGCTGCGGCCTTCAGCATTTCGGCGCCGAGATGCTGCGGACTGCCATTGCCGGCCGAGCCATAGGCCAGTCCAGGCTTCGACCTGGCATAGGCGATGAATTCGGACAGAGTGGTCACCGGCAGCTGCGGATTGACGATCAGCGCGAACGGCACCGCGGCCACCAGCGAAATCGGGGTAAAATCCTTCACCGGATCGTAGGGCAGCTTCCTGTAGAGCGTCTTGTTGATGGCAAGCGTGGTCGAGGTCGCCATCAGCAGCGTATAGCCGTCAGGCTCGGCTCTCGCCACCAGCTCCGCGCCGGTCGAGGTCGCCGCCCCCGGTTTGTTCTCGACGACGACGGTGGCGCCAAGGCCGCTCTGCAGCTGGTCGGCCACCAGCCGGCCGAGAAAGTCGGTGGTGCCGCCTGCCGGATAGGGCACGATCATCTTGATGGTCTGGCTCGGCCAGGCCGCCTCGGCCCGGGCCGGCAGCCCCGTCAGCCAGGCCAATCCGCCGCCACATCCGGCGATCGCCTGTCGGCGCGTCAACGACATCGCTTCTCTCCCCGGCAAGCAAGCTTATTTTTCCAGGCATATTTTTCTTTGAGTCGGGCGCGCCTGCGCGAACCATTCTAGCTGCTGGCGCGACATAGCAAAGGCCCCCAAGTCCAGCCCTGCCATAAGTCCAACCCCGCCATGCGACGGTGCAACAGCTGCAATGCCGGCTTAATCGGAACGCAACTCTCATGGGCTAATTGTCCGAATACGCGAATTCCGGATTCCGCTCCGATCCCGGCCGCAACGGCCGGGCCTACGATTTCAAACCCGGCGCCCGCGCGGCGCAACAAGGGCATCCACCATGCGAAGAATGACGATCGTTGCCATTGCCGCAATGCTTGCCGGTGCGCCGGCGTTCGCGCAAATCGCCGGCACCGCCGCCCCGGCGGCCGGGGCCAGTCCCGCCCACGCCCTGCCCGCCAAACCGGCCGCCGCCGCATCGACCCCGGAATCGCGTTCGGCGGCGGCGCTGGCGCTGTCGCACGAGCCGACCTACGACGAAGGCACCGCGCAGCGCATCAAGGAAGCGGCGCTGAGCTATTCGGATCTGGCGGTGCGCGGCGGCTGGCCGACGATTCCCGCCGACGCCAAATTCGCCCCCGGCGTGCCCGACCCCAATGACGACCTGCTGCGCAAGCGGCTTCTGATCACCGGCGACCTTGCGCCGGACAAACCGGTCACCGGCCCCTATGACGAGGTCGTCGCCGAGGCGATCAAGCGCTTCCAGGTGCGCCACGGGCTCGCCGCGACCGGAACGGTGACGCCGCGTACGCTGGCTGCGCTCAACGTGCCCGTGCAGAAGCGGATCAGGCAGCTGGAGGCCTCGCTGGAGCGCATCGAGAACATCAATTTCGGCTTCGGCCAGCGTTATGTCGTGGTCAACCTGCCCGCCGCCTTCGCCGAGGCGGTCGAGAACGATCACGTGGTGCGGCGCTATCGCGTGATCGTCGGCAAGACCGAAAAGCCGTCGCCGACGCTGACCGCCGAAATCACCAGCGTCAATCTCAACCCGACCTGGACCGTGCCCTCCTCGATCGCGAAAACCGAAATCTCCGCGCATATGCGCAAGGATCCCGGCTATCTCACCCGCATGCACATGGAGGTGCTGGACGGCCACGACAACCCGATCGATCCGCATTCGTTGGACTGGTCCGGCACGCATACCCCGAACTTCACGGTGCGCCAGCAGAACGGCGCCTGGAATGCGCTCGGCGCGGTGAAGATCGACATGCCAAATCCCTATTCGGTCTATATGCACGACACCAACCAGCGCAATCTGTTCAGCGACGACTATCGCTTCGACTCTCACGGCTGCTCGCGGGTCGACAATGTCCGCGACCTCGCCGCATGGCTGTTGCAGGAGGAAATGCCAAAATGGAATCGCGCCGCGATCGACGCGGCGATCGCCACCGGCGAGCGGCAGGACATTGCCCTGCCGAAGAAGGTCCCGGTGGCCTGGATCTATCTCACGGCCTGGATGACGAAGGACCAGACCGTCCAGTTCCGCAACGACATCTACGACCAGGACGAGCAGCTCCTGGAAGCCACCGCCGAGGAAGCCGCGTT
>Ga0302202_10002316_pt1 | contig 22189 bp, 20 predicted proteins | sample II_Bog_N3_3_FD_194579 | JGI IMG/M metagenome (GOLD analysis project Ga0302202, IMG submission 194579) | Peat permafrost microbial communities from Stordalen Mire near Abisko, Sweden - II_Bog_N3_3 | ecosystem: Environmental > Terrestrial > Soil > Wetlands > Peat | place: Sweden: Abisko...
CTGCCGTCCTGAATACACCGTGGCGATCCTGGAGGACCTGGCCTGGCTGGGCCTGGACTGGGATGGGGACATGCGGGCGCAGTCGGCGCATTTGCCGGCCTATCAGGCCGCGCTGGACTCGCTGGCGGGGCGGGGGCTGTTGTATCCCTGCTTCTGCACGCGGGCGGACATTGTGCGGGAGGTCGCGTCATCCGCCAGCGCGCCGCACGGGCCGGACGGCGCACCGCTGTACCCCGGCACTTGCCGCCGGCTGTCGTTGGCTGACCGGGAGGGTCGGATTGCCGCGGGGGATCGGTTCGCGCTGCGGCTGGATATGGCGGCGGCGTTGGCGGCGGTGGACGGCCCGCTGACCTTCGTTGAGGAAACCAGCGGCGTCGTGACCTGCGATCCGGTTCGGTTTGGCGATGTCGTGCTGGCGCGCAAGGATGCGCCGGCCAGCTACCATCTGTGCGTGACCCATGACGACGCGTTGCAGGGGGTCACGTTGGTTACCCGCGGTGAGGACCTGGCGCCGGCCACCCATCTGCACCGGCTGATCCAGGCGCTGATGGGCTGGCCCGTGCCTGCTTACGCGCATCATCCGTTGCTGACGGATGCCGGCGGGCGGCGGCTGGCGAAGCGCGACCGGGCCGCGACCTTGCGGGAGATGCGGGCCCAAGGGATGACGGCGACGGCGGTTCGCGCTTCACTCCCCCTCCCCTTGAGGGAGGGGGTTGGGGGGAGGGGGCTCTGCAAGGAGAAGCTCTGACGCCACAGGCGACCTCCGACCGACCCCTCCCCCCGGCCCCCTCCCACAAGGGGAGGGGGAGTCTCGTTTCCTTGTTACTTACTGCCCCCCCGCCACATACGGCGTGATCAACTCCCCCGACTTGTATTCAACCGGCGACAAAACAACTTCCTTGCTGAAGTCCATGAACTGCTCGATGTTGTTTCCCTTGATCCCCTGATATTGCGTCCAGATCAGCCGCGGCTCCGTCCATTCGCCATCCTTGCCGAACGTCAGATTCCCGACCACGGTCTGGAAACTGTGCGAATGGATGTAATCCGCCAGCTTGCCGTCATCCAAAGTGCCGGCACCGTTGATCGCCTGTTCCAGCACCTGCATTCGAGCATAGGCGAAGGGCGGAAGGAAAATGCCAAGGGGGTCGACGCCCTCGGCATGGGCTCGGGATTGGTAGGTTTTCAGGAACTCGGTCACGCCGGGAAACATCAAATGCGGCGCCGGCACCCATTGCTCGCCGATGACGATCCCGTTCAGCAACGGGCCAAGCTGGGACTTCATCGAGGCGGTTTGCAGCCCGACCATGCTGCCGCCGAACAGTTGCGCTTTCAGCCCCATTTCCGATGCGGCGCGCAAGATGCCCGCGGTGTCGGACGGGTAGGAGGCGACGTAGATAATATCGGGATTGGTCGCGCGCACCGCGCGCACCACCGGGGCGTAATCGGTGGTGGTGGGGGGATAGCTGCCATCGTAGACGATTTTCAAGCCCGCGGCCTTGGCGTTGCCGCGGGCGCCATCGGTTGCGTTGCGGGCGAACTCGGCATCGGCGCCCAGGATCGCAATGTTGCGCGGTTTCGGCGTCAGGCTCATCGCCAGATCGAAATAGCCCTGCGAGAATGCCGGCTTCGGATCCGGTCCGGTGGCGCTGATGGCGAAATGGCGCGGATAATGGAACTCGGTATTGATCGCGAGCGCGAACACGCTGAGGTAGAGCTTGTCATGCGCGATCACGATCGGCATCGCCGGGGCGGCCATGTTGGTGGAATAGCCGGACAGCACGATATCGACATGGTCCACGTCCAGCAGCTTGACATACAGGCCCGGAACGTTCGCCGGGTTGCTCTGGGTGTCGTAATAATCCAGCTTCACCGGCCGCCCAAGCAGCCCGCCTTTCGCGTTCACCTCATCGGCCCAGATCTGCATCGCGACGATGCCGGATTTGCCGACGACCGCGAGGCTGCCGGTCAGCGACTCGCCCAGGCCGATCCGGATCGGCTCCGCGGCTCTGGCCACGGCTGAACTGGCCAGCAGTGTGGCCATGATAAGGGTCAACAGGTAACGGTTCCGAGGTGGCCGCATGACAGTTTTCTCCCGCTGCCCGGCATCTCCCAGGCTTGCCCGGTCAACATAGCATGGAAGCGGCGGGCTGCCATGCCCTTGACCGGCGGCGCATTCCCGCGAAGTGTGCCGGGGCAACACCGGTGGTGGCGGGGGAAACAATATGCGAGGCGGAAACGAACGGGCGTCCTGCCTGTGCTGCGGGCGGCGGGGCTTTGTCGGCGGGGTGGCGGCGCTAGCGCTTGCCGGTGCGGCGCAGGCGGCGCCGAAACCGCATCGTATCGACGTGCACCACCACATTGTGCCGCCGGCCTGGCTCAGCGCCTTGCACGCGGCGAAGCTGGACAACCCGATCCTGAACAACTGGACGCCGCAACAGTCGATCGACGACATGGACAAGGCGGGCATCGCCACCAGCATCACATCCCCCACCACGCCGCAGGTGGGTTTCCTGCCGCCGGCCGAGGCGGCGCGCGTCGCGCGCGAATCGAACGAATGGGCGAAGAAGCTGACCGTGGATTTCCCCGGCCGTTTCGGCATGTTCGCGATGCTGCCGATGCCCTATGTCGATGAAAGCCTGAAAGAAATCGAGCGCGCGCTGGACACGTTGCAGGCCGACGGCATCGGCATGATGACGAGTTATGGCGACAAGTGGCTGGGCTATCCGGAGTTTGCGCCGGTGTTCGATGAACTCAACCGGCGCAAGGTGACCGTCTATACGCATCCCACCGGCGCGAATTGCTGCGTGAACCTGGTGAAGGGCGTGTCGGACGCGGCGGTGGAATATGGCGCCGACACGACCCGCAGCATCACCAACCTGATTTTCAGCGGCGCGTCGCAACGGTACGCGGATGTGAACTTCATCTTCTCGCATGGCGGCGGCGTGCTGACCGCGGTGGCCGAACGGCTGCAGATCCAGATGGTGACCACACCGCCATACAAGGGGAAGGTGACGCGGGAGACGGTCGATCACGAGCTGCGGCGGTTTTATTACGATACCGCGCAGGTGTCGAACGCGGTGACGATCCATGCGCTGGCCGATCTGGTTCCGACATCGCAAATTGTGTTCGGTACCGATTATCCGTACCGCACCGGGATCGATCATGTGAACGGCCTGAAGAAGGCATTTGGTCCGGCGGTGCTGAAAGGCATTGACCGCGACAATGCGCTGCGGATCCTGCCGCGTCAGCGCAAGGTTTGACGATTCACCGGAAACGGACCGGTCGCCATCATGCGGCCGCCATCTCGTCGGGCGCCGACTGACGCGCCGCCCAGACGGTGGCAGGAAATTCTCGGCCGAACGCGTCGAGAAAGTGCAGAATCCGGCCCGACGCCTCGCGCATCGCCGCGACCTCGCGTTTGGCTGTCGCCATGTCGTCGGCGGCCAGCGCGGCCAGCGCGCGGCGGCCCGCGTCATGCACCGCCTGGTGCGGCGCATCCATCGCCTGGAATGACGGCAAGGCCCGCGTGGCGGGGTCCGTGACGCCATCGTACCAGCGCCCGAGACGGCAGTGGTGCGGCGTTGCCAGGCTGGCAGGCGGTTGTTTGGCGCCCGTCTCGACGGCGCCGGCGACTTTCTGGCAGAACGCCAAATGGTCGTCGCGGGTCAGCCTCACCAGATCCGGAATGGTCTCCAGGCTGATGCGGTCGGCATCGGCGGTTGGCAGCCCTTCGCCGTTGAAGGCGATACGGAGTTTGCCATCAGCCGCGTGCGCCACAGCGGCCTCGATCCGCTTGCCGTAGCGGGTCAGCACCACCTCGATCGCCAGGCCGGTTCGGCAACCCGCCGTCGTTTCTGCCAGACAACCGCTTTCCGATATGTCGCGTAGCACGGCATTCGTCGTCTGTCCCTGCCAGGCAATCGCGGCATCCGCGAGGCACGGCCGGCGGCGATCCGAACGCCGGTCCACGTCGGCGCTGGCGGTCCGGATCACCTGGATCACCCCACGCCGCAGCGAGTCGATGGCGGCGTTCACATTCGTCGTATGGTCCAGGACTTCGGCCGCGCGATGACCGGTCTGGCCAGCCTCGCCGGAGAGCTCGCTCGTTCGCCTGGTCATTTCGCTGGCGGCGGCCGCGGTCTCCGCCACGCTGCGGGCAATTTCCGCGGTGGCCGCGCTCTGCTGCTCGACCGACGCGGCGATCGACGTGGCGATGGCATCGATCTCGCCGATCGTCTGCTCGATCCGAGCCACCGCGGCAACCGAGGCATGGGTGGCGTTGCGCACGTCGTTGATATGGCGCCCGATTTCGCCGGTGGAGCGTGCGGTCTGCATGGCGAGCGCCTTTACCTCGCTTGCGACCACGGCAAAACCCTTGCCGGCGTCGCCGGCGCGGGCGGCCTCGATCGTGGCATTCAGTGCCAGCAGATTGGTCTTGCCGGCGATCTCGCTGATCATGTCGGCAACCAGACCGATTTGCGCGACCTGTTCATTCAGCGTTTCGATGGTCGCGCGGGATTCCTTGCCGGCGGCGACCGCTCGGTTTACTACCGTAGCGGAATGAGCCACCTGGCCACCGATCTCATGAACCGAGGCGGCGAGTTCCTCGGCTGCACTGGCCACGGTCTGGGCGGTGTTCAGGGCCTGTGCCGCGGCGTCGGCGGCAATGCTGGCCGTGCTGCCAGTCCGCGCGGCCGACGCGCTCATGTCTTCCACGGCCGTTGCCATGGCGGTGGTGCGGCCGCGGATCTGATCGAGCGCGTCCGCCATGCTGGCTTCAATGGTTTCCGCCATGCCGACCAGGGCTGCCTTCCTGATCTGCGCCGCCTGCTCGTCCCGGGTCCGGCCGTCTTGCAACTGGTTGCGTTCGATGGCGTTGTCGCGGAAGACCGCCACTGCCGCGGCCATTCGCCCGACCTCGTCATCACGCTGCCAGGCGGGCAGAGCCATCTCGTGGTCGCCCGCGGCAAGTTGCCGCATGGCATCGGTCATTTTGATGATCGGGCCGGCGATGCCGCGGGCGATCAGGAAACCGCTCAGGCCTGCGATCAGCAGCGCCAAGGCGGCGATGCCGGTTTCCAGCCAGCGTGCCCGGGCGAGCAGGGTCACGTAGTCCATGTCGTCCATCGCGATTTCGGCCACCCCGATAACCTTGCCGGAATAATCCGTAATCGGTCCGAGTAGGGCGGCGACCGGCCTGGCGCGCAATTCGCCGGTGTGGATGGGGAAGCTGCCGCCGGCCGCGGCGCGATATTCGGCCGGCGTGAAGAAGGACCGGCCGTCCAGCGTGCCGCCCAGTGTCTTGAACGTATCCTGGTCGAACAGGTGGAAGGCCACATCGACGTGCCGGGTCTGCTTGAACTGGTCGAAAAATGTCTGGCCGAACGAGAGGCCGAATTCGACGGTGCCGAGACGCTTGCCGGCGAGGCTGACTGGCACGACGCCACGAATGCCGAGCCCGGCGACGCCGCCTTCCAGCCCGACGACCGTTTTGCCCCCGGCATTGGCTTCGACCACGGTCTGGCGGAACTTCGACAGGTCGTCGCCATATTTTTCCGGGAGGTGGACCCGCGCGAACGACGTGGCTGGCGGGGTATGGAACTGGAACTGATCCACCCCGTAGCTGGCTTTCAGGTCGGCAAACCCCGCAACGAACCACCCCAGCAAGGCCGCGCGATCGCCGCGCGCCATCGCCTCCTGGACCGGCGGCATCAATGCAACGAGCGCGCTCATCGCCGCGGCGCGGTGCGCTTCCTGCTGCAGGGCGGATTGCAGTGCCTGGTAGTGGCCTTGCAGTTCGCGCTGATTGGCGCGATCGACGACCTGGCCGATGATCCAAAGGCCGCCAATGAGGACGACGATGGCGGTTGCCGCCGCGGTGATCGCCGAGGCTGCGGTGACCCGGGTCCGCAGCCCGAACGACATCAAACTCTTGCGCATTGGCTCTCCGATCGTCTGGCCAGGACCTGATGTCAGCCACCCGCCACGCCGGCATCCGCCGCGGGTTGCCGCAAACCTGCCAGCAATTGTTTAAGCGATCGTTAAAGCCGGCAGCCCGCCGGGGCCGGCCGTTGGCGTCAGCGGCGATACCAGGTCGGGGCCGGCGAGCGACCCTGCCCGGCTTGTCATTCCCCCGGTGCAAGAGCATACCGTTTCACAGGAAACGGACACTGGGACATCCAACCCGGCAAGGGAGCAACGAATATGGCCGTCGTCACCGCCACCCCACGCCTGAAACGCATTCAGCGCGGTTCGGTCGCGCTTCTGGTGCTGGGTTGCGCGGTGAACTACATTGATCGTTCCACCCTCGCCGTCGCCAATCCGCTGATCCGCCACGATCTTGGGCTGTCGCTCGCCGATATGGGGTTGCTGCTGTCGGCGTTCCTGTGGGCCTACGCCGCGTTTCAGCTTCCCGCCGGTGCGCTGGTGGACCGGTTGGGGCCGCGCAAACTGCTGGGGCTGGGCATTTTCGTCTGGTCGCTGGCGCAGGCACTCGGCGGACTGGTCGGCAATTTCTGGGAGTTCGTCGGCGCCCGCGTCCTGCTGGGCATGGGCGAATCGCCGCAATTTTCCGGCCTGGTGCGCGTCGTGCGCGACTGGTTCAATGTGCGCGAGCGTGGACTGCCCACGGGCATCGGCCTGTGCGGGTCGAAGCTGGGACCGGCGATCGCGCCGCCGGTGCTGACCGTCCTGATGCTGGCCTTCGGCTGGCGCTGGATGTTCGTGATCATGGGGGGTGTCGGCATCGCCGTCGCGATCCTGTGGTACGCGGTCTATCGCGAACCTGGCGAAGTCGCCTTGACGGAGGAGGAAAAGGCCTACCTCGCCGATGGCGAAGCGAAACAGGTGGCCGAACGCGTCACCTGGGCGGACTGGAAACATCTGTTCGCGTATCGCGCGACCTGGGGCATGGTGCTGGGCTTTTTCGGCGAGGTCTATATGGGCTGGGTCTATCAGGCCTGGCTGCCCGGCTACCTGGAAATCGAACGCCATATGAGCATCGGCAAGACCGGCTGGGTCGCGGCGATTCCCTTCGCCTGCGGCGTCCTCGGCAGCATTGGCGCGGGCTGGCTTGCCGATTTCCTTGCCGCGAGAGGGGTATCGCCGATCAACAGTTGCAAAATTCCCGTGGTGATCGGGCTCGCCGGCATGGCGAGCTTCACGATCGTGACGGCGCTGACGCCCAGCACGCTGGTCGCGGTCACGGCGATGTCAACGGCGCTGGCGTTCAACGGTATGGCGGGCGCGATGTGCTGGGCTTTGGCGAGCGTCGCGGCGCCGCGGCACTGCACCGCGTCACTCGGGTCGATTCAGAATTGCGGCGGCTATATCGGTGGCGCGCTGGCGCCGGCGGTGACGGGGTTCATCGTGCAGGACACTGGCAGTTTCGTGCCGGCGCTACTGTTCAGCGCGGGACTGGGACTGACCTGCGCGCTGGTTTATGTGTTCATGGTGCCGGGCAAGCCGATTGATGTTGCGGGCTTTGGACGAAGCGTGAAGGCGGCGGCGTGACCGCCGACAACCCGCCAGCTCACGCGAGCGAAGCCGATGCGGCGGCGATTTCGTCAGGTAACGCCCCTTGCTTCCAACCACGCGGTCACCCAACAGGCGAAGCGGTCGAGCTGGTCAATCGCGCGCGCCACCGCGTCATGCTGGGAAATTCTGGCGCCGTACTGGACTTCGTCTTTGATCGCCAGAAGCCCCTTGAGATCGTTCAGGCGTCCGTCCGGCAGGTCGCGTGATCTCTTTGGTTCAGGCTGCCGTCTGCGGTGATGGTTACGGCGTCCACATAAGCGATCGCCGCCAACGTGGCATTGTTCAAGGCCGGGGCGCGATCAAGCCCTTCCCGTTCCAGCAGTATCAGAGCCTCGCGCGCTATCCGGTGGAACGCTTTGGCTTTCCGCAATCGCCCATTGGCCTCCAGGCGATCGACACCGGTCCTGGCATTCTTTCGGCCCTTGGTCATTTTGCAGCCTGGGGCGAGGCAATCTGCGATGCCAGATCCCGCGGCGACGGACCAACCAGGACCTTCGCCTCGCGTTCCGCGGTCACCCAGATCGGGTGCCGTGTGTTCACTAATGCAACGACATCCGCCATGGTGAGGGCCATGACCGACGGCTTCAGGCCGCTCAGGTCCGGATCCTCGGACAGACGCGCGCGGAATTGCGCCGCGACCGCCTCATGCGCGGCAGGTTCGGCGAGATCCGTCACCATGATGAGGTCGATATCGCTGTCCAGCCGATCCTCAAATCGCGCGACGCTGCCGAAGAGCCATAAGGCCTTCAGGGCAAGGCTATTGCCGTCCCGCTTGACGGCGTTCAGGGCGCGCTCGCGGTAGCCTGCCTCCGATCTGAACAGCACGTCGAGCATGCCGACAACCGGGTGAGCCACGGTCGCATGGAACAGCCGCGCTCGGCCGCCGCCAGCCACCTTCACCACGCCCAGGCCTTCCAGATGGTGCAGCACCTTGATGGTGCCCGGCAGGCTGAGCCGGCTGTCCTGGACCAGCCTCGACATCGGGAGTTGTCCGCCATGACGGATCAGGACGCGAAGCACGCGCACCATGCCGGGGCTTCCCAGTACCAGGTCCAGGGGCTGCGCCAAGTATGACATGGTGGCGAGGGGTTGTGTCATCCCGGGATGATGGAACTTAAGTTGAGTTAAGTCAACTTAAGTTCATTGGCGCGCAAATCCAGGCGTCAAAGGCATCAATCCCTTCACGACCAGCGTTCCAGTATCCGCGATCCACCAGCCATCGGCGCCGCCGAGGCGTCCCGCATGCCGCGGTCGCGTTATCAGTTCGTTGTATAGCTGACGTTCACGTCATAGGCGGTCACGCCTTCAAGCGTGCCGTTCACGGTCTTCGTGACCGCACCGGCATGGGCCCAGAGTTCCGCATAAGTCCCGGTGAAAGTCGCGCTGACGGCATAGGACGATGCGACCGCCTTGGCCTGGATGGTCTGGTTCTCACCCACCATGACATTCGCCGTATAGGAAAACGTATTGGTGAATGTCTTCGACACGCCGAGTGTCGCGGTGAAGGACACCTGCGCGGACTCGGTGAATTTCGCATCCGCGACCAGCGGGACGCCGGCCTGGACCTCGACCGTCGTGCCGATGGTGAGACCTTCGGCCACCGAGAAGGTGAAGGATGATGCCACACTCTCCGAGAAGTTGATGCTCATTTGCTGTTGCGTGTTGGTCTGGTTGCTGACCGTTGCGGTCGCGACATTGAGCGGCGTCGCTGCACCCGGGGTTGCGGGACTGTAGGTGTAGGACGGCACGTAGAGGCCCTGGTTCATCAGCTTATCCGTCTTGAAATAGAACGCCGCGGCGTTGATCGCGGAACCGGATTTGCCGGACATGCCGACCAGCACCATGTTCTTGGCGGGCATGGACGAACCTGTTGGTGTCGCGATCTGCCACGCCGGGGGATTGGTTTGCGGCGTGCAGTAGGACGGATTGGACGTCGGCAGCGAGCAGAACGCCGGGCCGTTCAGCAGTTCGGCGTAAATTCCGACGATGACGGGACTGCCGCTGAACACATGCGAATTCGAACTGATATTGAAATACAGTTTGGCGATCGAATTTCCGCTCAGGGTCAGCGTCTGGACCGATGCATTGTTGGCGGTGGGCGGGTTGTTGCCGATTGTGATGGACGTGCCATTGTCATAGGTGATCTGGACGGCCTGCAGGAAATAAAAGTTGGTGGCTGCGTTGTTGTACGAGGTGTAGCAGTCGATGGTCTTGATATAATTCCCGGCGATCGTCAGGAAGCTGCCGCCGCCGCTGGTGCCGCCATAGGTGTTCGTGAGCTGAAGGTCCTGGTTGGCAAGCGCATCTTCCATGCCGATGTCGGCCGTTACGGCTGCTGGCATTTTTGGTCTCCCCGGTTGGTGTTATGGAACGAATCCGACTATCATTGTCATGGTTCCCGTGTCTGTCAACCAATGTCTGATTTCAGGAAGTAACCGCGGTCTGTAGGTAATATCACATTCCCGTGATGGCTGGACGCGCCAAACCGCCGACCGCCGGGAACGCCGGTCACAACCGGTTGGTCAGACCAGAATCCTGGACAATACAGTGCGAGCCGCCTCGGGGATCGGCACCGGCCGCTGCGAGCCACGCTGCACGAACACGTGCACGAAATGACCTTCGGCCGCCGCCACATCGTCATCGTTGCGGAACACACCGATCTCATATCGGATTGAACTGACACCGATCCGAGCGGCCCGGATGCCGACGGTGACGCGGTCAGGGAAGGCGAGCGAGCTGTGGTAGCGGCAGGCGACCTCGGCCACCACGCAATGCACCGGCCCGTCCAGCAGGCCGACCACACCCTCGGTCATTTCGTAATACGTCACCGCGGTGTCGAAATAGGAAAAATAGTTCACGTTGTTGACGTGCTGGAACACGTCGTTGTCCATCCAGCGCGTGGTGATCGCATGGAACCAACGGTAATCGGCGCGTGTTCCGGGGGGTGGGCGACTCATGCGGGCGCGTCCTGCTCGTCTTGAAATACCGCGCCGTCCCTAGCCGGATGCAAGCCGGCCGTCCACCCGCATTGGACAGAATGCCCGGCGAAGGCTACACGCCCGCCGCGTCCGACCTGGAAGGGACCCGCCGTGCCGAAACTGCTGTCACGTCTCGCTTTCGGCATCGCGCTGTTCGCCGCCGCCCCAGCCTTCGCCCATGCGATTCTGGAAGCGAGCCACCCCGAGGCCGGTGGCACCGCCCAAGCGGGCCCGATCGCGATGCAATTCCGCTACAACAGCCGGATCGACCGGGCCCGGTCCAAGCTGGTGCTGACCCGCCCTGACCAATCCCGCACGACCCTGCCGATCGACCCCGATGGGCCACCCGATGTCCTGACCACCAAAGCCGATCTGCCGCCCGGCGCCTATGTCGTGCGCTGGCAGGTGCTGGCCGTGGACGGCCACATCACCCGCGGCGACGTGCCCTTCACCGTGACCGGACCCTGATCCGATGGAATTGCTGGTCGATGTGTTCGGCTATCTCTCGATCGTCGTCCATGGCCTGACGATCCTGGCGCAGTCCATGACCCTGGGCGGCGTGTTGTTCCTGCTGCTGCTGGTTCGTCCCCTGCTGCCGCAACTGGGCGCCACCGGCCGGCTGGTGGCCGATGGCACCGCCCGCATCGCCGCCTGGAGCGCCATCGCCCTGCTGACCGCGGAGGCGGTGACCGTCGCGCTGCAGACCGCGGTGCTGACCGACACCCTGGACCTGCCGGTCAGCGCCATCCTGGGCGCCAACTTCGCCGTGGCCGGCCTGGTGAAGACCGTTGCCGCCGCGGTCATCGCCACCCTGCTGTTTGCCCGCGGGCGGGACGCGCCGGCGCTGCCGCTGGTCGCGCTGACCATCCTGGAGCTGGTCGCCGCCACCTTCACCACCCATGCCGCCGCGCGCCTGACCGACCGGTTGCCGCTGCTGGCGGTGGAGTGGCTGCACCAGGCCGGCGCCGCCATCTGGATCGGCGGCATCCCGTGTTTTCTTCTCGCAATGGCCAAGCTGTGGGACGGCGTATCCTGGCGGCTGGTGGGTGCCCGGTTCTCGCGCATGTCGATGGCGGGCGTCGCCTGCATCCTGGTCAGCGGCATCACCATGACCGTGTTCTATGTCGGCAGTTGGCAGGGGTTCTACGGCACCGCCTACGGCGTCATGGTCGGCGCCAAGATCGCCATGTTCCTTATGCTTCTTGGCTTAGGCGGGCTGAACTTTCTACTCGTGGAGCGGTTGCGCGCCAACCCGAATACCTCGATTGTCCGCCTGCGCCGGTTCGCGGAGGTGGAGATGGGGATCGGCATTTCCATCTTCTTCGCCGCTGCCTCGCTGACGTCGGTGCCGCCGGCGGTCGATCTGACGCAGGACCGGGTCACCTGGGCGGAAATCGCGGCGCGCAATACGCCGGAATGGCCGCGTCTGAGCAGTCCCGATCATGACGAACTGGCCTTGCCGGCGTTGCAGGCGCAGTTGGACGCCGAGGCGTCGGAACATCACGCGCATCCTCAGGCGGCTTTCGTGCCGGGGGCGGGCGAGCTGCCGCCGCGCAATGCCGACGACATAGCGTGGTCGGAGTACAATCACCATTGGGCCGGGTTGATCGTAATCGGCGTCGGCCTGCTTGCGCTGGCTAACAGAGCGGGGGTCGGTTGGGCGCGCCATTGGCCGCTGTTGTTCCTGGGCCTGGCCGTGTTTCTGTTCTTCCGGTCGGATCCGGAAACCTGGCCCATGGGCAATATCGGCTTCATGGACAGCCTGCGGGACGTCGAGGTCTTGCAGCACCGGTTGTACGTCGTGCTGATCGTGGCCTTCGCCTGGTTCGAATGGCGGGTGCGCGCGACCGGGTGGAACAACAAGGCCGCGGCCCTGGTGTTCCCCTTGTTGTGCGCGGGCGGCGGGGCGCTGCTGCTGACGCACAGCCATGCGATCGCAAACCTGAAGGACCAGTTGCTGATCGAACTGACCCACACGCCGCTGGCGCTGGCCGGAATCGTCGCCGGATGGGCCCGCTGGCTGGAATTGCGGCTGGACCCGCGCGCGACGCCGAACGCGATCCGCATCGCCGGCTGGACCTGGCCCGCCTGCATTCTGTTCTGCGGGCTGCTGCTGCTGTCCTACCGGGAGGCGTGACCGGCACCCGCCGACCGCCAGGCTGGCAGGCGCAACGTCGCCGTCGTGCCGACACCCGGCTCGCTGGCAAATACCAAACTGGCCTCCATCGCATCCGCCAGCCGCCGGCTTAGTGCCAGCCCCGTTCCGGTCCCGGATGACGAAACGGCCTGAAAGAATGGCTCCCCCAACTGCCGCAGTACGTCGGGCGGCATGCCGACACCTTCATCCTGGATCACCACCAACGCGGCGTTCGGTGCGGTTTCCAGCGAAATATGGATGCAGCTGCCGCGCGCGGAGAACTTGATGGCATTGGCCAGCAGGTTATCGATGATCCGTCGCCCGGCCCACGGATCGAGCCGCGCCGTGCATGTCACGCTGGCAGGAAATTCCACCTCCAGGGCGATCTGGCGATCCACGGCAATCGGGCGGCTGGCCTCGACCGCCTGGCGCAGGAATGGGCCGAGGTCAGTCGGAACCGGACGCAGCGCCTGTTCCTCGATGCGGCTCAAATCGATCAGGTTCTCGATCGTCGCGAGCAGGCGCCGGCCGGCACTTTGCACCTGGCCCAGCGACTCCCGCTGATCGGGCCGGCAATTGGCCATCATGAGTTCGAGCAAACCGACCATCGAGTACATGGGGACGCGGAGTTCCTGGCTCAGATTGGCGAAGATTGTCGTCTTGATCTGCTCTGCCGCCTCGGCCCGTCGGGTCTGGTGGGCCAGTTGCTCCTGGATCATGCGCGCATAGTGCAGGAAAGCCGCGGTCGCCAGGATCGCCACCAGCGAGAGGATCCGGTTGCCGACCAGGTCCGCCAGATTGGGGTTCACACGCGGAAAGAACGCGCCGATGACGGACAGCACGCAGGCAAGGGCCGTCAGGGCCCACAGTGCTTTGGCATTGCGATAAAACACCGCTGTGCAAACGAGCGGGACGTAGAACACGCCAAAGGCCAGGGTGTTGTCCTGCCTCAGGTCGGCGATAAACGCCATCAGGCAGGCGATGTAGATCACCGGCACCAGCCAACGCGCCAGCCCGGGTACGGGGAACGGAAAGAGCGCGCGCTTAACCAATTGCGTCAACCAGCCAGGCGGTCAGCAGGGAGGTTCCCGACAGGAAATCGTCGATCCGCATGGCTTCGTGGGGATTGTGACTGCCATTCTCGTTTCTGACAAAAATCATACCCATTGGGACACCACAAGCCGAAAAGGCGGCCGCATCGTGGGACGCCGGGCTGCCAATATCAAGGACAGAGATATCCAAAAATTTCGCCATAGCGCAAAGACGCGCCCTGATTGCGGGATCGACCAGCCCGATCGCCGCCTGCGCCTTTGTCCCCCGGTGAAAGCGCACGCCGCGGCGCTGCTCGATCCCGGCGATGATCGCATCGACCTGGCGGTCGAGCGCCGCCAGCACTGCCGCATCGTAAGCCCGCACGTCCAGGCTGAGATGAAAGGTACCCGGCACGATGGTGAGCCCGTGCGCGCCCGCATCGGTGTGGAACCGGCCGATGGTGCAGGCCATCGGGATGCCCCGCATTTCGTGGTCGGCCCAAACCGCGTCCAGGGCGGTGGCAAACTCCGCCCCGGCCAGGGCGGCATCGCGGCGGAACCGGCGCGGCAGGCCGACATGGTCGCTGCTGCCCTCGATCCGCATGTCCGGATAACGGAAATTGCCGGGAATGCCGGTGCAGATCGCCACCGGCCGGCCGGCTTCGACCAGGCTTGGGGCTTGCTCGATATGCAATTCCAGGTAGGCGCGCAGACTGGCGGGATCGAGATGCCGCCGCCGCGCCAGCAGTGCATCCGGGTCGCCGCCGCAGTCCCGGATGTGGTCGGCCAAACTGCGGCCGGTGTCGATGCGACGCGCCTCCAGCGCCCGGTCCGGCAAGGTGCCCAGCGCGCCACGGCTGCCGATATAGGACACCTGGAACCAGATGCTTTCTTCCGCCCTGATGCCCATCACGACGATGTCGCAGGCGGGCTGGACCCCCAGCCGTTGCAGCGCGGCGACCGCGGCCAGCCCCGCGACCACACCGGCGGCGCCGTCGAAATTGCCGCCATGCGGCACCGAATCGAGATGCGACCCGATCACCACGCGGGGCGCCGAACGGTCGCGTCCCGGCAGGGTCATGTAGAGATTGGCGGCCGTGTCGTGGGCGATTTCCAAGCCAAGGTCGCGGCCGGCGGCTTCCATGGTGGCATGCGCGCGCTGTTCGCCGGGACCGTACGGGTCGCGCGAGACACCCGGCTCGTCCAGGCCATCGCAGCGCAACTGGTCGAACAGCGAGAGGCTGAATGTGCGCTGTGCCGCAACCGCTGTGCGTAGGTCCATCGTGTCCGCTCCTGGTGCACGCGCACTTAACTTATCGCGGCGTCGTCCGATAGCGGGCATTGATCTCGATCATCCGGCCGTCGCGGCGCAGCCGTTCCATGGCGGCGACGATCGCGCGCTTCAATGTCAGGTCGCCCTTCCACAGGCCGAACACGATGGGGTAGCGGGGCAACGAGTCGGGCAACCAGCCGACCGGCCAGCCCAGGGGTTCGGCGATCGTTATTGCCGACAGGCGTTCGGTGACCGCGATATCGAACCGCCCGTCCTGCAGGCCACGCACCAGCTCGTCGCGGTCCCGGGTGATCGTGACCTGCGCTTTCGCCGCTCTCAGATAGGCCGCGAGCGCCACCCGATCGAGGCCGGATACGCCCACCAGCACGCCGACCCGGCGGCCTTGCAACGTGGCATTGTCGTGCGGCGCCAGCCAGGCCCAGCCGGTGGTTTCATAGGAAGGCGTGGTTTCCAGGAAGGATCGTGTCGTCGCCGACCCGACCACGCCGCCGGCCAGCACCTCGCACTGGGCCCGCGTGATGCGCCAGGCGCGCGGATTGAAGTCTCGCCCCATCATCGGGTTCACCACGGTGACGAGTTGCACGCCGAGGTCGCCGGCGATGGCCTGCAGCAGCTCGACGTCGATGCCCGGCGCGGACGGGTTGCCGGTGACCAGCGGGGGATAGGATGGCGGCATGCAGACACGTAACGTTCCGGCTGCGCGCACCTGCTGCAATGCGGTGTCGGGCGGCAGCAGATACACCGCGCCCAGCAGGCCGAAGACGCCGGCAAAGGAAATCACGTCGCGTCGTTGCGGCAACCAGAGTGCCATCTGCCGGTCAGGCCTTGCTGAAGCCGCGCAGCGCCAAAGCGAAGAACAGCACCGCCATCGCTCCCAGTGCTGTTGGCCCCATCCATGCGTCGAACTGATGGAAGTGGATGAATGCGCCGCGCAGCGCATCGACGGCATAGGTCATCGGGTTGCAGCGCACCAGAAGCACCAGCCATTCCGGATAGATCACGCTGGTCTGTGCGTTGGTCAGCGACGGGTCGAGCGGAAAAACCGAACTGGAGGTGAAATAAAGCGGCAGGATCACGGCGTTGGAAAAAACCCCGAAGCCTTCGAAGCTGCGGATCCGCCCGGCGATGACGACGCCGAGGGAGGTGAGCCCGAAGGCCAGCAACGCCATCAGCAGCAGCCCCCAGGCGATGTCGCCGACCGACAAAGACAGGTCGGCGAACTGCGCGAGCACCAGCACGAGGCAGCCATGGAACAGCGCGACGGTGGCACCCCCGAGGATTTTGCCCAGCAGGATCGTTGCCCGTGGCAGCGGCGACACCAGGATTTCCCGCAGGAAGCCGAACTGGCGGTCCCAGATCACCGACACCGCCGATTGCACCGACGTGTACATGATGTTGAGCGCGATGACCGCGGGGAAGATGAATTGCAGATAGGTGTAGGGGACGACAAAGCGGACCTCGCCGTAAATTTCGCCGCGGAAATACGGATTGAGGCCGATGCCCATGATCAGCACCCAAAGCAACGGCCGGCTGACCCCGCCGATCAACTGGCCGCGGTCGCGGATCGCGCGTTTGACTTCGCGGAACCAGATCGCATAGAGCCCACCAAGTTGCAGGCGGATGGCATCGTTCATCGTGTATGCTCCCCGCCTTGCCGAGCGAACGCCAGGGTTCGTTCGCGCGCGCCGGCGGCCTGGTCGCGGATTTCGCGGCCGGTGAGCGACAGAAAAACGCTTTCGAGGCTGGGTTCTTCCACCGAAAGCCGGCGGATGCGGCTGCCGTAGCGTGCCAGGAAAGTTTCGGCGAAGTCGTCGCCCGATGATTTGATGATGATCTCGTCGTTGCTCGGGACTGTAGAGTCGGGAAACGCGGCGATGATCTCGGATGTCGTTGTGGGGTCGCGCGGGACCACCCGCAGCAGTTGCTGGCCGCGTGCGGCCTTCAAAGCGGCGGGCGTGTCCATCGCCAGGATCGCACCGCGATCGATGATGCAGACGCGGTCGCAGGATTCGACTTCCTCGATATAATGCGTGGTCACGACAACGGTCAGATCGCGCCGGCGGCGCAGTTGGCCGATATAGTGCCAGATGCGTTCGCGCGATTGTGCATCCAACCCCACGGTGGGTTCGTCCAGGAATAAAATGCGCGAGTCGTGGATCAGGGCGCGGGCGATTTCCACCCGCCGCTTCATACCGGATGACAAGGTGCGCACAAGTTTTTCGCGCCAGTCGGTGAGTTCAACCAGCGCGAGCAGTTCTTCGATGCGACTGCGCCGCAGTGGGCCGGGAACGCCATAGACCAGGCCATGAAAGTTCAGGTTCTCATGAACGGTGAGGCGGTCGTCGAGGCTGGGCTCCTGAAACACCACGCCGATATCGCGCCGGCCACGGGTCGGATGGGCGATGATATCGAGATCGCCGATGCGCACCGTCCCGCTGTCGGGCTTGAGGATCGTGCAGAGGACGTGCAGCAACGTGGTCTTGCCGGCGCCGTTCGGTCCCAGCAGCGCGAACACCTCCCGGTTCTGGACGTCGAAGCTGATGTCGGACAATGCCTGAGTTCGGCCATAGCGCTTGCTGACATGGCCGATCTGGATCGCGGCGGTCATGGCTCAGGCGTTCCGGGAAAGTGTTCACCGCTCAGGATGCTGGCGATGGTGCCGTCGGCGGTCAAGGAGGCGATCGCCTGATCGACACTGCTGCGCAGGAAGCTCTGCCTGCTGAGCAAAATCGCACCGACATCGGCGGTCGAAACCGGCAGCGGGGTCGGGGCGATTTCATGCAACGTCGCAAATTCCGCATTGGTCTTGCGCAACGCCCACAGCGCCGGGCCCCAGACCAAAGCGGCGCCAGTCGTACCGCGCAACACGGCCTGCAACGCCGCCTCATCCGATGACATCGGGAATTTGTCCCAGCGCTTCTCTGCGGCGACCGCGAGCAGATATTGCGACAGCCGCATATCAGCACCGGTGCCGATGGTGGCGCCAATCGCGTGAGAGGTGGGCATGTCACTCAGCGACTTCCAGGTGGGGTCGGTCGCGACATAAACATAGGTGCTGCGGTAATACGGCCGGGTGATCGTGATCCACGCCGGATAGGCATCCGGCACCAGCTTGAAACCGAACAGCACGTCGCAATGCTGGATCAGCAAGCGGTAGGTGTCATCGAGGTCTTCGCCCGACATGTCGGCGGTGCGTGGATCGTTGCCGATCAGGTACTCCTTGGGTTGCAGCAGCAAGGCCCCGGCAACCGCTGCCGCGATCTTGCGCGCGACGGGCCAATCGGGGTCGCGTTCGTCAACGCAATAAGTCAGGGCCGCATTGGTTTCACGCGTGCCGAACCGCCAATCGTCCACGACGAAGGGCGTGTCGGCGCGAGAGGGTATGGTGAGCAGGCACAACAGCAGACAACAGGCCGCCAGACGGGAACCTCCCCCGTCCCGGAGGGGAGGGGGAAGGACCCGGGGAACGGTCATTACTTCTTGTCTGGCAGAGCGAACACCCACAGCACCGAACCGCCATCGGGTACCGTGATCTCGGGCGTCAGGGTCGCCAGCGACTTGGCGTGGCTGGAACCGTTGCCGACGGACACAGCGACATATTGCTTGCCGTTGACGCTGTAGCTGATCGGGAAGCCATTGATCGCGTTATTCGTCCGGATCTGCCACAGCACCTTTCCCGTCGCATCGTCGAATGCCCGGAAATTGCGGTCCCAGGCGCCTTCGAACACCACCCCGCCCGCGGTCGGCAGCACGGCGCCGGTTGACGGCGCCCGTTCCCGGAACGACCAGGTGGTGGACCGGTCGGTCAGCTTGATCGCATCGATGCGCCCGACATTGCCATCGCTGCCCGGCACCAGAGTACGAGCAAAGATGGCGCGTCCACCGCCGGTGTAGGCCTGGCCGGGATCGAGCGGCGTCGGCGTGGTGTTGGAACAGAATTCGTTCAATGGCAGGAACAAAGTCTGGGTGTTCGGGTTGTAGGCCGTTGCCGGCCAGCCGCGCCCGCCAGGGTCCGCCGGGCAGTTGACCGTGGTCTGGCCGATATGCGGGATCGCCGCCTGGTTGATTGTCTTCGCGCCGGTTTTCTGATCGATCGAGGCGACAACATTCTGCGGCACGGTTTCCTTCGCCCACAGCCATTCGCCGGTGGTGCGGTCCAGCGCCTCGATGATGCCAAGCTTGCCGGTCGTGACGACCATCTTGCGGACGGTGCCGTTGAACGGAAGGTCGATCAGCATCCGTTCATACACGTAATCAAGATCCCAGGTGTCGTTTTCCAGATACTGATGGTACCATTTCAACGTGCCGGTTTTCGGATCGATCGCCAGGGTGGAGTCGGAATACAGCGCCGAGTTGCTGACACCCGGCGCGGATTTCAGCGGCAGTGTCCCACGCATCTCAGCGATCCAGGGATAGGGCTGGCCGACACCATAAAACACGATGTCCTGTGCCGGATCGTAGGCGCCGGCGACCCAGGCCGAAGCACCGAAGCGGCTTTCCAGCGGCAGGCCGTTCCAGGTGCCGAAATTCTCGTCGCCCGGATGTGCAACGGTCCAGACCCGCCACTTTTCCGCGCCGGTCTTGAAGTCGTGCGCCGTGATGAAGCAGCCGCCGGGTTCGGCGTTGCCGCAACCGGTCATGCCCTGCAGCACCATGCCATCAACGATGTACGGACCCGCGGTGTAGCGCCAGCCCTTGCGCCAGTCGGCGGTTTCGTGGTCCCACGCGACCTCCCCGGTCTTCGCGTCCAGTGCGACGACATGGGCATCGGACGTGCTGATCACCAGCTTGTCCTGATAGATGGCCATGTTGCGCTTGGCCATGTTGTTGCCGGCCTGATCGATGATCGTCTGCGGCAGGTCGCGCCGATATTCCCAGATCAGATCGCCGGTCGTGGCATTCAGCGCCTGCACCTTGTCGCCATAGTTCCAGATGTAAAGGACGCCGTCATGCACGATCGGCGTGCTCTCGGTCGCACCGTTCGTGAGTGACCACGTCCAGGCAACCTGCAAGTCCTTGACGTTGTCTTTGGTGATCTGGTCCAGCGGGCTGAAGCCGTACCCGTCATACGTCCGCCGCCACATCAGCCAGTCGGCGGGGTCGGGATGCAGCAGCATTTCATCGGTGACCGGTCGCAGGCTTTTTGCCGGACTGGCGGCGGCGGCCGGCTGCGCCTGCGCCGGTGCCCCGGCCAGAAGCAGCAAGGGAAGCCCCACGATGGTGGTTTTCAGTACGCTCGAAATCGAGATGTTGCCAGACGGCATCACTGCTGCTTCCTTCCCTTTTTGTTCCCCAGACGGCCTGTGACCGGCGCCGTCCCGGAAGTCCAGCCGACCTTATCGCGGCAGGGTGCTGCGTCAAGCGGAATCGGTTATAGTCCGGCGGGCACAGCGATAGAAGGAAAACCCCGATGCGCCACCGGTTGGTGATAGCCTGCGCGTTTTGCCAGGCGCTGTTGTCGAATGTCGCGGCCGCGGACCCGCTGCGGATCTACGCCGCCGGCAGCCTCACCGCCGCCTTCACCGATATGGTGAAAGCCTTTCCGGGCGAGATGGCGGCGCCGGTCTTCGGACCCTCCGGCCTGCTGCGGGAGCGGATCGAACAGGGCGAGCCCGTGGATCTGCTCGCCTCCGCCGACATGGCGCAACCGCGCCGGATTGCGCGCGGCCGGCCGGTGATCGTGTTCACGCGCAACCGCCTGTGTGCCCTGGCGCGCGACGCGGTCGGGTTGACGCGAGACAATGTGCTGGACCGGTTGCTGGACCCTGCGGTGCGGCTGGCGACCTCCACACCCGGGGCCGACCCCGCCGGTGACTATGCCTGGCAGGTTTTCGCTCGCGCGGAAACGGTGCACCCCGGCGCGCAGGCCATCCTGCAAGGCAAGGCGCAGAAACTGGTCGGCGGACCGGAGACGCCGCCGCTGGTGCCCGGCCATGGCGCGGTGCAGGGCGTCTTCCTGGCCAACAGAGCGGACGTGATGCTGGGCTATTGCAGCAGTTCGGGCCCGGTGATGCGGGAAATCCCGGGGCTGACGAACGTCGAACTGCCGGCTGCGCTGACCGTCGGGCCGGCCTATGGCATGATCGTTTTGTCCGACGATCCGGCCGTCGCCCGCTTCGCGCTGTTCGTCATGTCGGAGCAAGGCCAGGCGATCCTGCAACAGCACGGCTTCGATCCCGTCGGCATCGCGGGCAACTGACCGCCTTGACGTACCCCGTGGTTCTGTGTCGTCATACCTATATGGATATAGTGAATGACCCACCAATTCACGATGGCTCAGAAGCGTCGATCCGACTGCTTGATGCGGTCTATATCGACGACGGGCGTCAGTTCATTGAATTCCGGTTCCAGGAAATCGGCGGCGGTCTGCAACGCGTGCAGATCGATTTCGAGTATCTCGAATCCCTCGCCGCCGTCTTTCAGCAGGCCTTCATCTCCGCCTCGCTCGATGCGCAGCAAGGTGGCAACAAAGCACTTGGGCGCGAGTGGCTGTCGGTACCGCGCGCCGACATCGATCATCCCGTCAGCGTTGGCCACGACGTCATGACCAACCGGATCGTGGCGATGTTCCTGTTGGGATCGCCATTTCAGGTTTGCTATTCGTTGCCGAAGGATACCGCGCGCGGCTTGGCTGTGGATCTGCTCGCCGCCTGCGATCAGGTTGACGACGCGGGGCGCCGGCGCGCCAACTGATCAGTGAACCGATTTATCCGGAACCCGAGTCCTCCGTCCATAGGTCGCAATCGTCGCCATACCCTCCAATTGCCAGGGCTTGGCCGAGAACGAAATCGCCATGCCCTCCGGCGTCCGTAATGTCAGGACCAGATCATGACCATTGCCGACGGGCTCCATGCTCCAGGTATCCAGCGCGTGCAAAGGACCGGTGTCGGGTGACCGCGGCAACGCCGTCAAGACCGTGTTGATGCAACCCGCCGGCAACGAGATCGTGACATTTTGCCCGGCTTCATCACGCAATGTCAGCAGCACCCGCAACCGGTCGGCGGACATCCGAGCACTGAGCAGTTCAGTGGCATCGATCTTGATTCGGTCAGTCAATGGACTGATCCGGCCCGGTGACTGACTGGATCGCCTGCCAGATGCGGTGCGGCGTTGCCGGCATGTCGATGTGGGTGATGCCAAATTCCGAGAGTGCATCGACCACCGCGTTCATCACCGCCGGCAGCGATCCGGCACAACCGGCTTCACCGCAGCC
>Ga0302202_10002318_pt1 | contig 22180 bp, 23 predicted proteins | sample II_Bog_N3_3_FD_194579 | JGI IMG/M metagenome (GOLD analysis project Ga0302202, IMG submission 194579) | Peat permafrost microbial communities from Stordalen Mire near Abisko, Sweden - II_Bog_N3_3 | ecosystem: Environmental > Terrestrial > Soil > Wetlands > Peat | place: Sweden: Abisko...
GCAGGCGATGCCTTCCGCCCGCCCCAGGGCACCGAGCCCTTCGGCCCGCGTCGCCTTGACCGAGACGGGAGCCCCCAGGACGGCACTCAGGCGCTCCACCATGGCCCCTGTGTGCGGGGCCAGCCGCGGCGTGTCGGCCACAATGGTGCAGTCGGCGTTGGTGCAGGCGAAGCCGTGCCCGGCCGCCATGGCGACCACCTCGGTGAGCAGGGCCACGCTGTTGGCGCCCTCCCACACGGGGTCCGTGTCGGGGAAGTGCCGGCCCAGGTCGCCCAGGCCCACCGCGCCCAGCATGGCGTCGGCCAGGGCGTGGCACACGGCATCGGCGTCACTGTGGCCACCCAGGCCGCGGGCGCCCTCGATCTCGACGCCCCCGAGCACGAGCGGGCGATGGGGGTCCTCGGAGAAGCGGTGGACGTCGATGCCCTGGCCGATGCGCATGCTCATCGGGGCCGTGCCGCCACCAGGCGCTCGGCGGCCTTCAGGTCGTCGGGATCCGTGATCTTGAGGTTGCCGGGCTCGCCGCGCACCACCAGCACGGTGCCGCCGAGCGCCTCGACCAGCATGGCGTCGTCGGTGGCGGCGGCCGGCGTGGCAGCAGCCGGTGTGGCGGCGTCCGGTGCGGCCTCGGCATGGGCCCGCCGAAGGGCGGCGGCGTTGAAGGCCTGCGGGGTCTGGACGGCCACCAACCGGTCGCGATCAAGGGTGTCGGTGACCCGACCGGACTCGTCCACGACCTTGATGGTGTCACGCAGCGGGACTCCGGGCACGGCGCCGTCCGCTCCCCCTTCGGTCACCGCCGCGATCACGGCCTCGAACAAGGCGGGCGACGCCAGTGGCCGCGCCGCGTCGTGCACGACGATGATTGCGGCCTCGGACGGGACGGCGGCCAGACCGCAGCGCACCGAATCGGCCCGCGTGGCGCCACCGGAGACGACGGCGTCGGCGCCGTGCGGATCAGGAGCCTCGGCGGCCCCCGAGGCGGCGTCGGTGGCCGGCACCACCAGGACCACACCGGCGGAACAGGGCCGGCACGCCTGCACGGCCCATTCGAGCACCGGGCGGCCAGCCAGTTCGGAGAACTGCTTCAGCCGGCCGAAGCGACGGCCGGAGCCCCCGGCCACGACGATCGACCACACCGGTGCCATGGTGCGGCCGGTCCCGTCGATCAGGTCAGTGCCTCGTTCAGGCGCTCCTCGGCCGTCTCCTCGTCCACGTTGAGCGCGAAGGTCAGCTCGGACACCAGGATCTGGCGGGCCCGCTGCAACATGCGCTTCTCGCCGGCGGACAGGCCCTTGTCCTTGTCCCGGATGGAGAGGTTCCGCACCACTTCGGCCACCTGGTAGATGTCGCCGGAACGCAGCTTCTCGGAGTGGTTCTTGTAGCGCCGGGACCAGTTCGTCGGCATGCGCGCTTCCTTCTTGCGTAGCACGGCGAACACCTCCTCGACCTCCTCGTCGTTGATGACCTCCCGCAGGCCGACGCCCTCGGTGTTGTCGGCGGGGACGTTGAGGATCAGATCGCCGTAGGCGAGGCGCAGGACCAGGTACTCACGCTTCTCACCGAAGGCGACCTTGGTCTCCCGCTTCTCTATGACGGCCGCCCCGTGGTGGGGGTAGACGACTTTGTCTCCGACCTTGAAAGACACAGGACTCAGGGCTCCCTTTTGGGTGGTTCGGCTGCGCCCGCACGGGCACGCAGAGCTGCGGCGATGCTGTGCGGAGGCGACCGGGACGGAGGTGGGCCGTCCGAAGGTGACTGCCTATTTTACCAGATCACCCGCTCATTCGTACCGCTCGAAGATGCTGGCCTCGACGAGACGGGCCAGGCCGTCGCGGATGTGGCGGGCCGTGGCGGCCCCGATGCCCTCAATGGACTCGAGCTCGGCCGCGGAGGCCGAGAGGATTTCGGGGAGTGACCCGAAGCGATCGACCAGGCGCACAATGAGCACTTCGGAGAGCGTCTGGGGCAGCCGGTGCAACAGGCGGTAGCCGTGCGGGGCCAACTCGGCGTAGAGCTGGTCGTCGGAGGCGGGCAGGTGGAGGGCGGCCACCACCTTGGGCAGGTCCATCAGCGCGTCGTTGGAGAGCGAGCGCAGGTGGGCGATCCCGGTGTCGTCGGCGTAGTCGCGCAGGACGAGCTCGAGGCTCTCGGGCACACCGGAGCGCAGCTCCTCGGTCTGCAGATGGATGAGGCGGCCGTCGGACCCCAGCTCGACCAGGTGCCCTTCGATCTCCTCGGCAATGCGGCACACCATTTCGCCCGGCTGCAGCACCGCCACGACGTCGCGCACCGAGACCGTGTCCTCCATTTCGAGCCGGGTCAACGTGGAGAGGGCGTCGTCGTAGCGGGCCCGGAAGCGCTGCAGCGTGGCGAGCGCCTGGCTCGAGCGGTCGATCAGCCAGCCGGCGGACTGGGTCGTGTGCTTGCGGTCGTTCCGATACACCGCGATGGTCGCCATCGCCTCGGACACGGCGATCACCGGCACATCGATGGAGCGGGCCACCCGTTCGGCCGTGCGGTGGCGGGTCCCCGTCTCCGACGTGGCGATGGTGGCCTTGGGGACGAGGTGCACATTGGCCCGGGCGATGCGGGAGGCGTCCCCCGCCAGAATGATGGCGCCGTCCATTTTCGCCAGCTCGGAGAGGCGCTGGGGGGTGAATTCCGCATCGAGCAGGAATCCACCCGTGCACACGGACAGGACGGCCGGGTCGTCTCCCACCAGGATCAGTGCGCCGTGCTTGGCCTGCAGAATCCGGTCCAGGCCCTCGCGGAGCCTGGTACCGGGCGCGATCATCGCCAGCGCGTCGTTCAGAGGCTGGCTGCCGCCGGCGCCGTCGGCCACACGGCCATCGTACCCGGCGCGCCCCGCGCGCCCGCCTCGGAGCGGAGCAGGCTCAGGGCCTCGGCCAACGTGCGCACCCCATGCACGGTCAACCCCGCCGGCGCCACTGCGGGCGCGCTGGCCAGGGAGGCGGGCACCAGCGCCCGGGTGAACCCGGCCCGATGGGCCTCGGCCAGCCGGCGGTCCGCTCCCGGGACGGTGCGCACCTCGCCGGCCAGCCCCAATTCACCGAAGACGACGACGTCAGGCGGCAGGGGCACGTCAGTGATGACCGAGGCCATGGCCAGCGCGACGGCCAGATCGGCCGCCGGCTCGGTCACGGTGATGCCGCCCACGGCGGCGGCGAACATCTGGGCCGAGGCCGGGATCTCGACGGCGGTGCGACAGGCCAGGACGGCCAGCAGGAGGTTCGCCCTCGCCGCGTCGATGCCGAGCGTCTGCGGACGCGGCGGGCCGGTGCCACCGCCGGCGCCGGGACCGAGGAGCGCCTGCACCTCCACCAGCAAAGGACGGCGGCCCTGCAAGACCGGCACGACCACCGAGCCGGGAACGCCGGCCATGCGGTCGCCCAGCAGCAGGGGGCCCGGATCGGGGACGGCGCGCAGACCGTCGTCGCGCATTTCGAAGATGCCGACCTCGCCGGCCGGCCCGAAGCGGTGCTTGACCGACGTCAGCACGCGCAGGGCGTGGTGGCGGTCGCCGTCGAAGGAGAGCACGGTGTCGACCAGGTGCTCCACGGCGCGAGGGCCGGCCAGGTCGCCGTCCTTGGTCACGTGTCCGACCAGGAGGAGGGGGACGCCGGTCGACTTGGCCATGCGGGTCAGGCGCTCGACGCACGTGCGCACCTGGGCCAGGCTGCCGGCCGGCTGACCCAGCTCGGGATCCGAAACGGACTGCAGCGAGTCGACCACCACGAGGGCGGGACGATGGCGCTCGACGGCGGCCTCGATCGCCTCGACGTCGGGGCCCTCAATGGCCAGGAGGCTCCGTGGCACCGCTCCGATACGCGAGGCGCGGCCCCGCACCTGGGCCAGCGATTCCTCGGCCGAGGCCAGCATGACGTCCAGTCCGGTGGCCGCCAGCGACGACAGGACCTGGAACAGCAGTGTGGACTTCCCGATACCTGGTGGCCCGAACAGGAGCGTGACCGAGCCGGCCACCACGCCGCCGCCCATGACCCGGTCGAGCTCGCTCACCCCGGTCGGGAGCGGGCGGGTGCCGTCGGTCGAGACGTCGACCAGCGCCAACGCCGGGGGGCCCTCGATCGTGCCGGATTTCCCGTTGCCGCGGCGCACCGGCGCCGGCCCGAGCGTGTTCCACTCGCCGCAGGCCGGGCAGCGTCCCGCCCACTGCAGCGACGTCGCATCGCAGGAGGCGCAGAGGAAGGCGCCGCCGTCACGGGAACGCGGACGCGAACGGGGGGCCGTTGCCATGGCGGCACCCTACGCGGGGGCTGTCACAAGACCGGGGATTGTGCGGGTGCATGGGCGGGCTGACCGTGCTGCGGCCGCGGTGGCAGGCTCGGTGCATGGATGCACCGCAACCGTGACCACCAACATTCGCCAGGCAGACCCCGACGATGCTCCGGGCATCCTCGCCGTCGTCGCGGATACGTTCTCCTACGGAGGGACGCGCGACCCGAGCGAGGAGGTAGCCATCGTCCGGGGTACCTGGTCGGCGCGACGAGGCCACCCGCTTCTCGAGCTCGTGGCCGACGAGAACGGGACGATCGTCGGCCATCTGCAAGCGGCGCCCGGCGGCCTCGACGGCCACCCCACACGTATCGCCGGTGTCGCACCCGTCTGCGTCGGCGCGGCACACCAGGGACACGGTGTCGGCAGCGCTCTTATGGGCACGCTCCTGGGCACCGCCGAAGAATGGCACTGGCCCCTCCTGGTGCTCCTCGGCGACCCGGCCTACTACGGGCGGTTCGGCTTCGAGCCCGCTGCCCCGCTCGGCCTCAGCTATCCGCCGGTCGGGGCGGCCAACCCGCACTTCCAGGCGCGCAAACTCCCCGGCTACGCCGAGACGTTGCGCGGGGAGTTCAGCTACTGCTGGGAATGACTGTTGGAACTACTCGGCGTCGGCTCCGGCGCCGGCCAGCTCGAGCGGTGGGGGCTGAATGCCCTCGATCGCCGTGAAGCTGAGCTGCGGGCCCTCGCCGTCGATGGGCGACTCCTCGACGTCGACGACGATGGTCTCGCCGACGCGGAATTCCTTCCAGAGGATGCGCTCGGACAGCGGGTCCTCGACCAGCTGCTGGATGGCCCGGCGCAGCGGCCGTGCTCCCAACTGGGGGTCGTAGCCCTTCTCGGCCAGGTGGGCGCGGGCCGCCGGGGTCAGTTCGAGACCGATGCCCTGGTCCGACAGCTGCTTCACCGTGCGCGACATGAGCAGGTCGACGATCTCGGTCACCTCGGCCCGCGAGAGCTCGTGGAAGACGATCACCTCGTCAATCCGGTTGAGGAACTCGGGGCGGAAGTGCGCCTTGAGGGCCTCGTCCACCTTGGTCTTCATCCGCTCGTAGGTGACAGCCTCCGAGGTCTTGGCGAAGCCGATGTTGGCCTTGCGGAGGTCGGCGGTCCCGAGGTTCGACGTCATGATCAGCACGGTGTTCTTGAAGTCGACGGAGCGACCCTGCGCATCCGTGAGCCGCCCGTCCTCCAGGATCTGCAGCAGCGTGTTGAACACGTCGGGGTGCGCCTTCTCGACCTCGTCGAAGAGTACGACGGAGAACGGCTTGCGCCGCACGGCCTCTGTGAGCTGGCCGCCCTCTTCGTACCCGACGTAGCCGGGAGGAGAGCCGACGAGCCGGCTGACCGTGTGCTTCTCCATGTACTCGGACATGTCGAGCTGAATGAGCGCGTCCTCGTCGTCGAAGAGGAACTCGGCCAGTGTTTTGGCCAGCTCCGTCTTCCCGACACCCGTCGGGCCGAGGAAGATGAACGACCCACTGGGCCGCTTGGGATCCTTGAGGCCGGCGCGGGTGCGACGGATGGCCCGGGACAGCGCCTTCAGCGCCTCCTCCTGGCCGATGACCCGCTTGTGCAGCTCGTCCTCCATGCGGAGGAGCTTCGCCGTCTCCTCCTCGGTGAGGCGGTAGACGGGGATGCCGGTCCAGGCGGCCAACACCTCGGCGATGACCTCTTCGTCGACGACGTCGAACAGGTCGACGCCCTCGGCCCGCAGCTCGGCCTCCTGGGTCTCCTTGCGGTCCAGGCGCTCCTTCTCCTGCTCGGCCAACTTCTTGGCCTGCTCGAAGGCGCCCTTCTCAATGGCGGCTTCCTTGTCGGCCCGCAGGCGAGCGATCTCCTCGTCGAGCTTCTTGGCGTCCGGAGGTGTGCTCATGCGCCGGATACGCAAGCGGCTGCCCGCCTCGTCGATGAGGTCGATCGCCTTGTCCGGCAGGTACCGGTCGGCCAGGTAGCGGTCGGCCAGGTTGGCCGCGGCCACCAGGGCCTGGTCCGTGATGCTCACCGCGTGGTGGGACTCGTAGCGATCACGCAGGCCCTTGAGGATGTCGATGGTCAGAGCCACCGTCGGCTGGTCGACCTTCACGGGTTGGAAACGCCGCTCGAGGGCGGCGTCCTTCTCCAGGTGCTTGCGGTACTCGTCAATGGTGGTGGCGCCGACGGTCTGCAACTCGCCCCTCGCCAACATCGGCTTGAGGATGGAGGCGGCGTCGATGGCACCTTCGGCCGCGCCGGCACCGACGAGGGTGTGGATCTCGTCAATGAAGAGGACGATGTCGCCCCGGGTGCGGATCTCTTTGAGCACCTTCTTGAGGCGCTCCTCGAAGTCACCGCGGTAGCGGCTCCCGGCGACCAGGGCGCCGAGGTCGAGCGTGTAGAGCTGCTTGCCCGTCAGCGTCTCCGGCACTTCGTTGGCCACGATGCGCTGGGCCAGGCCCTCGACAATGGCGGTCTTGCCCACACCGGGCTCGCCGATCAGGACGGGGTTGTTCTTCGTCCGGCGCGACAGGACCTGCATCACACGTTCGATTTCTTTGGCGCGTCCGATGACGGGATCGAGCTTGCCGTCACGGGCGAGCTGGGTCAGGTTCCGTCCGAACTGATCGAGGACCGGCGAGCCCGACGGGTTCTCTCCCGAACTCGAGCCCTGATTGGCACCCACGGACTCCTTGCCCTGGTTGCCCGACATCAGCTGGATGACCTGCTGGCGCACGCGGCCCAGATCGGCCCCGAGGCTGACCAGCACGGTGGCGGCCACGCCCTCGCCCTCGCGCACGAGGCCGAGGAGCATGTGCTCGGTACCGATGTAGCTGTGGCCGAGCTGCAACGCCTCGCGCAACGAGAGCTCCAGCACCTTCTTGGCGCGCGGCGTGAACGGTGGTGAGCCGCTCGGCGCCGTCCCGGCCATGCCAATCGTCTCTTCAACCTTCTCGCGCACGGCCTCGAGAGAGATCCCCAGAGACTCGAGGGCCTTCGCGGCAACTCCCTCTCCCTCGTGGATCAATCCGAGCAGAATGTGCTCGGTGCCGATGAAGCTGTGATTGAGCAGGCGCGCTTCCTCCTGCGCCAGCACCAACACCCTCCGGGCCCGGTCGGTGAAACGTTCGAACACCCTGACCGCCTCTCCTTGTTTCCTCTTGCTTCTCGGCTCAGTGTACCTGTGGCCTTAGTCCATCACGCCGCAGCCACTGCGTCCCGCATATGAGGGGCGAACGACGGCCAACGGGATGTCCGGCATCCCTTCTACCTGGTAGTTGTCGGCATTCGGCAGCCGTGCCCTAACGTTTGGACCAGTGAACCCGACAGAGGCCCTCGGCCTGCCCCGCCTGCAGGACGGTCTGCAGCGACTCGAGCCCCTGCTCACCGCCTCTGTCGTGACCGGTGACAGCTTCCTCGACGAGGTCACGACGCACCTGATCGCCGCCGGGGGAAAGCGTCTCCGGCCCCTGCTGGCCCTGGCCGCCGCCACGGGCGGCAGCCGGGAGGCGACCCAGGACGACCTGATGGGAGGGGTCGCGGTGGAACTCGTCCACCTCGCCTCGCTCTACCACGACGACGTGATTGACGAAGCAACCATCCGGCGCAACGTCGAGAGCGTCAACAGCCGTTTCGGGAACCTGGTGGCCATTGTGGCCGGCGATTACCTGCTGGCCCGCAGCGCGGCCATTGCAGCCGGCCTCGGAGTCGAGATCGCCCAGCTGCTCGCCGACACGCTGGGCCGACTCTGCCAGGGTCAGGTGACCGAGGTGCGGTCAGCTTTCCAAATCACCCGTGGTCGCGATGACTACTTCTCGGCCATCAGCGGCAAGACGGCGGCGCTCACCGCGACGTCGTGCCGCATCGGCGCCCTGACCGGCGGGCTCCCGGCCGCCGAAGTGGATGCCTGCACGGAGTTCGGCCGCTGCTTCGGCATGGTCTTCCAGATCCGCGACGACGTCCTCGACATCACCGCCACCGAGGGTCAGCTCAAGAAGCCGGCGGGACAGGACCTGGCCGAGGGCATCTACACGCTGCCGGCCCTCGTGGCACTGGCCGATCCAGACGCAGGGCCCGACCTGCGAGCCCTCCTGGGCGTACCACTGGCACAACCCGAACGCGAGAAGGCGCGCGCCATCGTGATGGCGTCGAAAGGGATCCCCGAATCCGTGGACGCGGCCCGCCGCTACGTCGACGATGCGCAGAAGGCCACCGCCGGCATCAGCCAGCCCGAACTGCGGGCGGGGCTGGCGCGACTGGCCGCCGACCTGCTGAGCGACCTACCCGAATAACCCGACCTGCCCGACTCACCCGACCTGCCCGACTCACCCGGACGTTGGCATCGGGCGGGAATGGCGGCGAACTGACCAGGAATTGCGGCGGCCACCGCCGGGTCTCCCCGGACGGTGGCCGCTCACTTCACGAATCCGCGCCGATCAGCTGGTCGTGGTCGTGCTGGTGCCCGTCCCACCCGCGCTGCAGGCGGCCTGGGCCTTGGCCAGCCGGGCGTTCACCTTGGTCTCGCGGTTCTGCACCCTGGTGATGCGGTTGGCGATGGTGTCAGCGCGCTTCGTGTGCCCTGCCGCCTTGGCCTTGGCTTCCCGGGCCTCCGCCTTTGGCACCCAGTTCGTGACCTTGGCCTCGACCTTCTGCACCTTGGCCTGAATGGCCGGGAGCTTGGCGCACAAGGTGGCCGACGTCGCCGTGGACCCGCTGGCGGGAGTGGACGCGCCGGCGATGCCGGCCGCGCCGAAGGTCAGGGCACCGGCGACTGCGGCTCCTGCGATGACTGTGCGAAACATGGTGTCCTCCTTGGAACTCGGTGCTCTCTGCACCCGACCGCCCTGCGGCGGCCCACCCCCACATTGCAGGCGAGATGTGAGAGGACTGTGAGGAAGGTTTGAAAAAAGAGCTTGCTTGTTAAGGAGATCGGAAGAAATGGGGGAAACCGGGCCGGATCGGTCGGTGAGGCGCCCTCACCCCTTGTCGGGCCGCAGCGTCGGGAAGGCGATCACCTCGCGGATGTTGGCCACGTCGCCGAGCAACATCAACAAGCGGTCAACGCCGAGCCCGAAGCCCGACGTCGGGGGCAGTCCGTACTCGAGGGCGCGGAGATAGTCCTCGTCCACCACCGCGGACTCCTCGTCGTCACCGGCCCGTGCCTTCGCCGCCTGCTCTTCGAAGCGCGCCCGCTGGTCGTCGGGATCGATGAGCTCGGTGAATCCGTTGCCCAGCTCGCGTCCAGCCACCACCGGCTCGTAGCGCTCGACGAGCTCGGGCGCATCGCGGTGACGGCGGGCCAGCGGGGAAACCTCGGCCGGGTAGTCGATGACGAACACGGGCCCCCACAACTCGGTCTCCGTGGTCTTCTCGTAGATCTCGAGCAGAATTTTGCCCGGCCCCCACCCATCCTCGACCGCGATGCCGACCTCGGTCGCCACCCGAGTCAGCTCTTCACGTGGCGAGCGCACGTCGAGCGTGAACCCGGTGGCCTCGGCAATGAGCTCACTCATGGTGGCGCGCCGCCACGGCGTCGTCAGGTCGAGGTCGCGCCCGCCATAGGTGAGCTGCGTCGTACCCAGTACGTCCAGGGCCAGCCCGGCCACCAGCTCCTCGAACACGACCATGGTGTCCGTGTAGTCGGCGTAGGCCTGGTACAGCTCGAGCGTCGTGAACTCGGGGTTGTGGCGCGGCGAGATGCCCTCGTTGCGGAAGCTGCGGCCGATCTCGAACACCCGATCGAAGCCGCCGACCACGAGGCGCTTGAGGTAGAGCTCGGGCGCCACGCGCAGGTAGAAGTCGGTGTCGAAGGTGTTGTGGTGCGTGATGAACGGTCGCGCTGTGGCACCACCCGCGATGGGATGCAACAGGGGCGTCTCCACCTCGACGAAGCCCTGGTCCCACAGGCGTCGGCGCATATGGCGCACGACGTCACTGCGCATCTGCAGCAGCTGGCGCGAGCGCTCGTTGGCCCACAGGTCGACTTCGCGCTGGCGGTAGCGCGTCTCGACGTCGCTCACGCCGTGCCACTTGTCGCCGAAGTTGCGCCGGGCCTCGGCCAGCAGCACCCACTCCGTCACCAAAACCGAAAGCTCGCCGCGGCGCGTCCGGACGACCTCACCCGTGGCGCCGATCCAGTCGCCGAGATTCAGCTTCACGAATTCGTCGAAGCGCTCGGTGACGGTGGCGCGGGCGAACAGCTGCACCGCCCCCGATGCGTCACGCAGCTCGCCGAAGGCCGCCTTCCCCTGCTTGCGCAGCAGCATGACGCGGCCGGCCACCCCGACGGTGACGCCGGACTCGTCCCCGGGTTCGAGCGACGACCAGCCGGCGATGATCTCCGCCGTCTGGTGCGTCCGGTCGAAGCGATAGGGAATATCCCGCGGCACCGTCGTGCTCGGCGACGCGTCGTCCGGAGCCACGTCGTCCGTCGACGGCTCGTTCATGAAGGGACGTTACGCTCGTACACGATGCGCAGGCCGTGCAGGGTCAACCAGGGCTCCACGTGCTCAATGGTGTCCGAATACGGCGCGATGAGCGAACTGAAGCCCCCGGTGGCCACGACGGTCGAAGGGCCGAGCTCCTCCATGAAGCGGCGGGCCAGCGCGTCGACGAGGCCGGCGAATCCGTAGAGCGTGCCCGACTCGATCGACTCCACCGTGGAGCGGCCGATGACGCTGCGCGGCTCGACCAGCTCCACCCTGCGCAGGGCGGCGGCCGACTGGTAGAGGGCGTCGAGGCTCACGCCCACCCCGGGTGTGATGGCGCCCCCCATGTACTCGCCGTTGGCACTGATGGCTTCGACCGTCGTCGCCGTGCCCATGTCGATCACCACACAGGGACCGCCGTACAGGTCGTAGGCCCCGACGGCATCGGCGATCCGGTCGGCGCCGACCTCCTTGGGGTTGTCGTACAGGATCGGCATCCCGCTCTTGGTCCCCGGGCCCAGCACGACGCTGGGCAGATCGGAGAACCAGCGCGAGGCCATTTGGCGCAGCTCCGTCGTCACATGGGGCACCGAGGAGCAGACGGCAATGCCCGAGACCGACGTGGAGATGTCCAGACCCTCCAGGTCGAGCAGCTGGGTGAGGAGGACCGCGTGCTCGTCGGGCGTGCGGCTGGGACTGGTGGAGAGGCGCCAGTGGTGGGTCAGCCCGCGGGGCGCCGTGGGGTCGTGCTCCGTCCCGATGCCCACGCCGATGCTCTCCTCGGGCGCCGGCGCGCCGATGTCAGCGTCCAGCGCGTACAGCCCGATGACCGTCTCGGTGTTCCCGACGTCGATGACCAGGAGCACGGTTCAGCTCCCGTTCGCCTGCACCGCGCCGGTGGCGGTGTTCCACAGGAGGTCGAGTCCGAGATCGAGCACCGGGGCCGAGTGGGTCAGCGCGCCGACCGAAATCCGGTCCGGCCCCGCGGCGGCGTAGGCACCGATGGTGGCCAGCGTCACGTTGCCGGACACCTCCGTCAGGATGGGCCCGGGCGCGTTCACGTGCGCCACCGCGATCGCCTCGACGACGGTGCCCGGGTCCATGTTGTCCAGCAGCACGGCGTCAGCACCGGCGCTGGCGGCCTGCGCCACCTGATCGAGGGTGTCGCATTCGATTTCGACCCCTCGGCCCGGCCACAGGGCCCGGGCCCGCTGCACCGCGTCGGCGATGCTCGTCCCGGCCAGGTGGTTGTCCTTCACCAGAATGGCGTCCGACAGCCCGGCCCGGTGGTTGGTCCCCCCGCCGGCTCGCACGGCCGCCTTCTCCAGCACGCGCAGGCCCGGCGTTGTCTTACGGGTGTCGAGGACGGCCACCGACGGATTGCTCTCGTGCGCGGCCATGACGAACTGCGCCGTCAGAGTGGCCACTCCGGAGAGCCGCCCGAGGAAGTTCAGCGCGGTGCGCTCGCCGGTGAGGATGGGCCGCAGCAGACCGGCCAGCTCCAGCAGGGTGTCGCCGGCCGCCACTTCGTCGCCGTCGTCCGCCCGCCAACGCAGGTCGATCCCGGGGTCGAGGCGCAGGAACGTCTCGGTGGCGCAGTCACGGCCGGCCAGCACACCGGTCCGCCGGGCGCGCAGCGCGAATTGGGCGCGTACGCCTTCGGGCACCAGGGCCGCCGTGAGGTCCCCCTCGGGGCCGAGGTCTTCGGCCAGGGCCCGTTCGACCGCTTCGGTCACCGCACGGGCGTAGGCCGCCGCTTCGTCACCCATGGGGCTGTCCTCCGGCGGTACCGGCGGATCCGACCGGGCCGACATGGCCGACATGGCCGACATGGCCGTGCACCAGCCGGCGCCGCCACGACGGCACGGCGTCGGGATACTCACTGCGGGCATGGGCGCCGCGGCTCTCGGTGCGGGCGAGGGCGGAGGCCAACAGCGCGTCCGCCACCCTCAGCAGATTCGCCAGCTCGCCGGCCGCCACCGAGGCAGAAGGGTCCCCGAGCACGGAGCTCACTTCCTCCACCGCGGCACGCGCGCCGGCGAGCGATGCGGCGCTACGCACGACGCCGGCACCGCGCGTCATGGCGCGCTGCACGGTGTCGCGCAGCTTCGTCACGTCCGGGCCCGGCCACCGGTCGGGGTCCGGCGGCCGCGGCGTGGCCGCCGGCACCACCTCGGTGCACCCGATGCCGTCAATCGGCTCTTCGCCCAAAAAGGTCCGCAGCGCGCCGCTGGGTTCAGGGCTCGGCGCGCCCGACGGGATGCGCTCGGCCAGGCGGGCCCCGAACACCATCCCTTCGAGCAGCGAGTTGGAGGCCAGCCGGTTGGCGCCGTGCACCCCGGTGCAGGCCACCTCTCCCACCGCCCACAGACCGGGCAGCGCAGTGGCGCCCCACAGGTCGGTCACCACGCCACCCGAGAGATGGTGGGCCGCCGGCGCGATCGGCAGCCAGTCGTGCTGGGGGTCGAGGCCGATGGACGAGAGCGAGGCCGCAATGGTCGGGAAGCGCGCCGAGAAGCGCTCGAGTCCGGTGGCATCGAGCCAGAGGTGATTGACGCCCTGCTCGGCCATGCGGGCGGCCATGGCCCGGCTCACCACGTCACGCGGCGCCAACTCGTCCACGAAACGCTCGCCGTCGCGGTCGCGCAGGAGCGCGCCGTGCCCGCGCAGCGCCTCGGAGAGCAGGGGGCGGGGCATGGCCGGGTGGTGCAGCGCGGTGGGGTGGAACTGGACGAACTCCACGTCGGCCGTCGGGACGCCGGCCCGCAGCGCCATCGCCACGCCGTCGCCGGTCGATTCGGGCGGGTTGGTGGTGACCGAGAAGAGCTGGCCGGCACCGCCGGTGGCCAGCACGACATGGTCGGCCTGCACCGCCACCGGGCCGTCGCCGCCGCCGGGCGGGAGGGCCAGCACGCCGGTGCAGCGGCCCCCTTCGACCAACAGGTCGAGGGCGAACCAGCCCTCGAGCACGGCGCTGGCCGACCGGTAGGTGGCGTCGACGAGTGCCCGCTCCACCTCGGCCCCGGTGGCGGCGCCGCCGGCGTGCACGATGCGGGGACGTGAGTGTCCCCCTTCGCGGGCCAGCGCCAGCAGGCCGGTGGCCTCGCGGTCGAACTCGACCCCGAGCGCGATCAACTCGTGTACGCGGCCCGGGCCCTCGTCGACGAGGATGCGCACCGCCTCTTCGTCGCACAGCCCGGCGCCGGCCGCCAGCGTGTCGGCTAGGTGCAGGTCGGTCGAGTCCTCGTCGGCCCCCAGCACCGCCGCCACCCCGCCCTGGGCCCAGCGCGTCGCCGACTGCGACAACACCCCTTTGGTCAGGACGCCGAGGGACAGCGACGGCGAAGGCCCACCGGGGCCGGCCAGCCGCACGGCGGCCGAAAGTCCCGCCACGCCGCTCCCCAGGACCAGGACGTCGAAGGGTCCGGGCCGGGCCCCGGCCCCGGTGGTCACGCCGGTTCGTTCAGTGTGAGCTCGGCGTCGAGCTGGGCCGACACCTCGTCGATCACCCGGTTGCGCCCGTCGACGTGGACGACCCTGGGCACGTAGCCCTCGAGCTCGGCCCGCTCGTAGTCGGCATAGGTGATGATGATCACCTTGTCCCCCGGCTGGACCAGGCGAGCCGCTGCGCCGTTGAGGCAGATTTGGCCGCGCTCCCCTTCGATGGCGTAGGTCTCGAAGCGCGCCCCGTTGTCGATATCGAGCACGGTCACCTGCTCATAGGGGAGGATGTCCGCCAGCGCCAGCAGTTCGGTGTCGATGGAAACCGAGCCGACGTAGTGCAGGTTGGCCCCCGTCACGGTGGCCCGGTGGATCTTGGACTTCATCATGCGACGGCGCATCGGCTCACCCGATCCTTTCGAGTTGGCGCACCTCGTCGGCGACGCCGGGCCCGACGCGGACAGCGTCGGTTGCTGCGAAGGCCTCGCTGTTGTCGATCAGCCGCACGGGACCCACCTGGGCCGCGATCAGCAGCCGGAGCGCGTCGTGATGGTGGGCAGCGCCGGCGACGTCGCCGACCTCTTGCAGGGAGTCCGCATCGACCAGGACGGCGTAGTCGAGGGCAACCAGCGGCTCGGCGGCGACCACGGCGCGCATGGCCCGGGTGACGGCGGCACCCGAGCGGGCCCCGCCCGCCAGGGCGGCCCGGCCGGTGGCCAGCGCACGCGACAACACAATGGCCGCTTGCCGCTCGGCCGGCGAGAGGCGGACGTTGCGGCTCGAGAGGGCCAGGCCGTCGGGCTCGCGCACAATGGGGCAGCCGACCACCTCCACCGGCAGCGACAACTCCCGCGTCATGCGCCGTACGACGGCCAACTGCTGGAAATCCTTCAACCCGAAGTAGGCCCGGCACGCGCCGGCGATGGTGAACAGCTTGGCCACGACGGTGGCGACACCGTCGAAGTGCCCGGGCCGCGAAGCCCCTTCCCAGGCCTCGCTGACACCGCGCACCGACACCGTGGTCGAGGGGGCGTCGGGCCACGACGGGTACATCTCGGGCACGCTCGGCACGAGGACGACGTCGACGCCCGATTGGGCGCACACGACCAGGTCGCGCTCGAGCGTCCGCGGGTAGTGGGCGATGTCCTCGGGGTCACCGAACTGGAGCGGGTTCACGAAGATGCTGACGGCCACCACGTCGCATTCGGCGCGGGCCCGGTTCATCAACGACGTGTGCCCGTCGTGCAACGCGCCCATGGTGGGGACCAGCCCGACCACCCGGCCCGCGGACCGGGCCCGGTCCAGGACGGCGCGACAGGCAGCGACGGACTCGACGACCTCCACCCTGGAGCTCCTACACCGCCGCCGGCTGGGCCGGCGCCGCGGTGGCGGTGACAGGGGCGTCCTGATGGGCCAGGCGTGTGGCCAGGGCGGCACCGGCCTGGTAGCCGGGACGCTCGGACTCGGGCAGGGCGTCGAGGTGGCGGCTGAGCGTGGCCCAGTCACCTCGGCGGGCGGGCCCGGTCAGCGCCGGGCCGGCCCCCAGCGCGGCCACGTCGTCGACCGCGGCCCGGGTCAGGGGGAGGAACGACTCGAGGTCCAGCCCGACCGAGGCAGCCACCCGCTCGACCTGGCCCAGCAGCGCCACCACATGGTTGGCCGCGATGCAGGCCGCGGCGTGGTAGGCCGCACGGTCACTGTCGGCCACCTCGACCATGCGTCCGCCGAGGCACCGCACCACCTCCCGGGCCAACGGGGCCCCGGCCACGGCGAACGTGACGCCCGAGCCGAGGCGGTCTGCGCCGACCTCGCCGTTGGGCAGCGGCACCAGGGGGTGCACGGCCGCCCGCAGCGTGTGGGGAGCCAGGGCATCGAGCCCGAGGGACCCCGACAGATGGGCCACGGTGGTGCCGGGCGACGGCAGGACCCTCGCCGCGACCCCGGCCACGGCGTCGTCGGGGGTGGCGATGACGAGCAGGTCGACTCCGGCGGCGGCGTACGCCAACTCGTCGTGGTGCCCGAGGAAGCCGGCGAACTCCCAGCCGCGTGCAGACAATGCAGCGGCCAAGGAGGTGCCGGCCCGACCGGGACCGATAATCCGCATGGAGTGCATCTGACCTCCTTCGGCGTTCCAGCCCCTTGCGGGTGCCGTTCGCCTACAGACGATCGAAGATAACGACGGCTACAGACTACCCACAGCGACGACCTCGCCACCAGAGCTTCTGAGCTGGTCCGATGTCACGAGGTCGGGCGCCAGGTCGGCCAGCGGCTGCACCACGAAGCGCCGCTCCCACAGGCGGGGGTGGGGGACGACCAGGTCCTCGTCCTCCACCCGCCACCCCTCGACCCACAGGACGTCGGCGTCGAGGGTCCGCGGGCCCCAGCGGACCGTGCGCACCCGGCCGGCCGCCGTCTCGGCCGCTCGGCAGCGTTCCAGCAGCACACGGGGAGTGTCGGAGGTCGAGAGTTCCACGACGACATTGAGATAGGGGCCCTGGCCGTCGGGGCCCCCGACGGGCTCCGTCTCGTACAGGGGTGAGACGCCCACGAGGTCGCCTCCCGCCTCGAATCCCCGGATCGCCTGGCGCAGCGAGGCACGCCGGTCACCCAGGTTGGACCCCAGGCCGATGAAGGCACGCCACGGAGGGGATGCCGGCGCCGCCATCAGCGGGAGCGCCGCACCTTGACCCCGGTCGAGCCGACGTCGAGGGCGAGGGGAGGGCGGAGCTTGCGCACCGTCACCTCGACCGCTTCGAGCCGGGGGTCGAGGATCAGGAGTGCGCTGGCCAGGCGCCCGCACAATGCCTCGAGCAGGCGATAGGACCGGCCGCCGACCACATCGGCCGCAGCCTGGGCCAGCGCTCCGTAGTCCACCGTGTCCGCCAGGTCGTCGCTCTGTTGGGCGGCCTCCATGTCGACCCAGGCCACAATGTCGAGAGAGAAGGGTTGGGCCCGTTCACGCTCCTCGGGAAGCACGCCGTGGGTCCCCGTCACCCGCAGGTCACGGATTTCGATGCGGTCGCTCACGGTGCCTGTCCGCGCGAGGGCATGCCTTCCAATTCCGAGAGCAGCTCACGGCCGGGCTCACCCATGGCGTGCCCCACCACGTGCTCGACCAGTGCCACGGCCTGGGGCTGGTTGCCGATGCGCTCCGACCACACCAGATACCCGGCCAGCACGCCCATGACCCGGTCACCCAGCTCGTCCTGGTGCACCAGGATCCGCAGCCCGGCCGCCAGGGAGTCGTCGATGTCCTTGTAGCAGGCGGTGAGGACCGGACGGGGGTCCCCCGTGCGCTCCAGCGGGTAGTGGCCCCAGGCCAGGCCCTCGTCGTCGTACGCCGTGAGGTTGTGGGGCGACGACAGCAGGGAGATGATGCGCCCGAAACCCTGGACGCGCAGCCAGATGATCTCCTCTTGACGCCGCACCCGGCGGTGATTGACCGAGAAACCGCCCGGCCGCTCGCTGACGGCCAGGTGATCGGTGATCACCCAGGTGAAGTTGCGCGGCGGAATGCCGGCGGCCCACTTGCCCTTCATGCGGCAGGACCATACAGCCGGGCCATCTGCACCGTCGCCGCCACGTCGTGGACCCGCAGCATGCCCACACCCGCCACCAGGGCTGCGGCCTCCGTGGCCAGCGATCCCTCGGCCCGGTCGGCCACCGGGGCCGGGACCTCGGACCCGGGCGCCGCGGCCAGGACCCCCAGGAAGCGCTTCCGGCTGGTCCCGAGCAGGACCCCGGTGCACCCGGCGCCGGCGCCGGCCTCGACGAGGTCCCCGAGGTGGCGCAGGAGCGACAGGTTGTGGGCCGTCGTCTTCCCGAAACCGATGCCGGGATCGATCCAGACCTCCCCCACGCCGGCGCGGCGGGCCCGGTCGGCCCGTTCCAAGAGGAACGAGCGGACCTCGTCGACCACGTCCGCATACTGCGGGTCGTCCTGCATGGTGCGCGGCTGCCCGCGCATGTGCATGGCCACCCACCCGGCGCCGGCGGCGCCCGCCACTTCGTACAGGGAGGCCGAGATGTCGTTGAGCAGACTCGCACCGGCCGCCAACGCCGCTGTGGCCACCTCCGGCTTCACCGTGTCCACCGACACCCGCGCCCCGTGCCCACCCTTCCGGGCTGCGGCGGCCAGCGCCTCTACCACCGGGACCACCCGCTCGAGCTCGACGTCGACCGGCACCGGCTCGGCCCCGGGGCGGGACGACTCCCCTCCCACGTCGACGAGGTCGGCTCCGGCCGCCATCAGGTCGAGTCCCCGGGCCACGGCGGCGTCCACGGTGGCATAGAGGCCACCGTCGGAGAAGGAGTCCGGCGTGACATTGAGCACGCCCATCACCAGGGGCCGGCGTGCGCCCGGCGGCACCGGCGTCAGTGGCCCCGGATGAATTGCATGGCCTCGGCCCGGGTGGCGACGTCGGAGCGGAAGAGCCCACGCACCGACGAGGTGACCGTGACCGTGCCGGGTTTCTTGACGCCCCGCATCGACATGCAGAGGTGCTCGGCCTCTATGACGACGAGCACGCCCCGGGGCGACAGCACCGTGGCGATGGCGTCGGCAATCTGCGTGGTCATGCGCTCCTGCACCTGCAGCCGGCGCGCGAAGCCGTCGACGAGGCGGGCCAGCTTCGACAGGCCCGTGATGCGGCCGTCCTCGGCCGGGATGTAGGCCACGTGCGCCTTGCCGAGAAAGGGCACCAGGTGGTGCTCACAGAGCGAGGCGAACGGGATGTCGCGCACCATCACCATTTCGTCGTGCTCGGCGGCGAAGGTGACCTGCAGATGGCGGGCGGGATCGTCGTGCAACCCCGAGAAGAGTTCCTCGTACATGGCAGCCACGCGTTCGGGCGTGGACAACAGGCCGTCCCGTTCGGGGTCCTCCCCGATGGCGATGAGGATCTCGGACACTGCGGCCCGGACCCGTTCGACGTCGACGCTCACGTTTCTGCTCCCTTGTAGAGATGAACCCCCCGCAGGTTCCGGTAGCGCTCGGCCACATCGAGGCCGTAGCCCACCACGAACTCGGGAGGGATGGTGAAGCCTATGTAGCGCAGGTCGAGATCGACCCGTTGCTCACCCTCTTTCACCAGCAGGGCGCAGATCTCCACGCTCTTGGGGGCGCGCGCCGTGAGGTAGCGCCGGAGGTAGTTCAGCGTCAGGCCGCTGTCGATGATGTCCTCCACGACGAGCACGTGGCGCCCCTCGAGCTCGGAGTCGAGGTCCTTGACGATGCGCACCACGCCCGACGTCTTGGTGGCACTGCCGTAGGAGGACACGGCCATGAAGTCGACGTCGACCGGCAGGGCGATGGCCCGGCACAGATCGCTCATGAAGAGCATGGCGCCCTTCAGAACGGCTACCAGCAGCGGTGGCTCGCCGGCGTAGTCCTCGGTGATGGCCGCCCCGAGCTCGGCCACCCGGGTGGCGAGCTGCTCGGCATCGACCAGGACGGAGCCCACGTCGGCTGCAGCCCACGACGGGACGCCCGCTCCGGACTCGTCCAGGGTCACCGTCGGGACACTACCGGAGCGACGCGCCGGTTCGACCCGGAGGCGGCCGCCGGTGCGGCGCACCCGGCGCCCTCCGGTCAGCTCGGTCCCCGCCGCCGCGCCGGCCGCCACGGCCAGCGTGCGGTCCACCTCCGCCAACGAGGGCGGGTGCTCGTCGTCGCCGGCCTCCCGCAACCAGCGTCGCAGGGCGCGGCGCGCCAGAGGCCGCGGCGCGGCCGCCACGGCCCGGGCGTCGGCGGGGTCGGGCAGCCGCTCCGTCGCCAACGACTCCAGGAGGACCACCTCGTCGCGCAGCACGCCGGCCTGCCGCGCCAACAGCGGGACCGGATCGCGCCCTGCCACCGCGGCGCACAGCGGGAGGAGCTCGTGACGGATCCGGTTGCGGACGAACGCCGGGTCGTCATTGCTCTCGTCGCGCACCGGCACGAGCCCCGCCGCGGCACACAGCGCGTGCGTCTCGTGCCGTCGCAGTCCGAGTATCGGATGGCGGGGACCGGGCGCCATGCCCGCCAGGCCGTCGGCCCCGGCGCCCCGCAGGAGGTTGACGAGGATCGTCTCGGCCTGGTCGTCCATGGTGTGCCCGGTGGCCACGTCGGCCGGCAGCACGGCGAAGCGGGCCGCCCGGGCCCGCGCCTCGAGGTTGGGCCCGGGTGCGACGGCCACCCGGTGGCTCTCGAAGCGCGCGCCGAATCGGGCGGCCGCGGCGGCCACCACCTCGGCCTCAGCCCCTGAGCCGGGCCGCAGGCCGTGATCGACATGGACGGCGGTGACCGCACAGCCGGCGGCGGTGGCCAGGACCAGAAGGGCCAGTGAGTCCGCGCCCCCCGAGACCGCACAGGCCAGTGCCGCACCCCCCGGCGGGAAGGTGCACCGGCTCAGAAGGTCGGGGGACTCGGAGGTGAGGGTGGTGGGAAGGCCGGGGCCTTCCTCAGCCACCGGCTCGGGCCACCCAGGCCGCCGGATCGCGAATCTCATCCAAGGTGGGCAGCCACTCCGGCCCTTCCCACACCCGGGCCAGCAGGACCGGCCCGCCGGCCGCCTCCACCGACTCGACGAAACGCTCGCCTTCGGCGTACTGGCGCATTTTGGCGTCGAGACCGAGGAGCTTCGACATGAGCTTGGTCAACCCCCGCGACTGGGTGCGGCGCTCGTGCAGGACCTTCGAGAAGTGCGCGGCACCCGGAACCTCGGCCGCGCCCGCCCGATCCATGGTCACGTCGCCGTGGCCTTCGAGCAGGCTCATCATCCCGGAGATCTTCGACAAGGCCAGCCGCTGCTCGGGAGTGGCCAGCATGGCGACCACGCCTCCGTCCTTCGTGGGGTTGCGCCCGGCCCGCAGCTCGTCGGTAGCCCGGCGCACCAACTCGGCCAACCCGGCCGGGTCGCCCGAGAGCGGCCCGAGCAGCTCGCCCACCAGCCCGACGAAGTGGTCGCGCAACCACGGCACCGCCGTGAACTGCAGGCGGTGGGTCACTTCGTGCAACGCCAGCCACAGACGGAACTCGTTCGGCTCGAATCCGTATTGCGTCTCGACCGCCACAATGTTGGGCCCGACGTAGGAGACCAGATCCTGGTCCTCGGGTGCCTCGTCGTTGATCAACAGGTCGTACTGGCCGAGAACACGCGTCGCCATGTAGGCCAGCATGAGTCCCAGCTGCGTCCCGGCGACGGCACGACCCACCGCGAGGGACGGGCCGCCGAGCTTGGCGCCGCGCTTGCGCTGCAGCTCCAGCATGGCGGGGCCCATGAGACGCTCGACCGAGCGCACGTTGGCGGCGGCCCAGCCGGCGCGGTCGGTGACCTTGGCCCGGGCTCTCCCGTGCGCCGAGTGCAGTCCGGTCGCCTCGCTCACCAGGGTCTCGGCCCGGGCTGTCAGGTCGTCGAACTGCCCCTGCAGATCACGCGAGCGGTAGCTGGCGGGTGCGGGCTTGAGGATGAGGGCGCCCGCCGCCACCCGCTGGGCCAGAGCCCAGTCCACCATGGCCGGCCCGTCGTCGACGGCATCCCGGACGATCGGCGAGAGGTCAGCGCTCGCCGTGGTGCTGCTTGCTTTCTTCGTCGATGGCCGCGGCGACGCGCGCAATGAGACTGTCGGGCACACGGTCCTTGCACCGGTTGGCGATGACCTTGCGCAATTCGGCCTCGAACTCTGCCGCACCGTTGCAGGGCCCGCACCAGTCGAGGTGCACGCGGATTTCCGTGCGCCGCTCTTCGGTCAGTGTGCCGTCCAGGTAGTTGTACAGCTCGTGGACCGCTTCCTCGCAGTCGACGGTCGGGCCGAAAAGGCCGCCGCCGCCGCCCACAGTGCCGCTGTCGTCGCCGTCGCCCACGTTCTCGCTCATTCCATCGACCCCCTAGGCAGGCTACCGACCAGGCCGCGCGCTTCGGCCACATTGTGCAACGCCTTCTGGAGTGCCCTTCTTCCCCGGTGGATCCGGCTCATGACGGTTCCGATCGGCACCTCGGTGATTTCGGAGATCTCCTTGTAGCTGAAGCCCTCCACGT
>Ga0302202_10002319_pt1 | contig 22157 bp, 28 predicted proteins | sample II_Bog_N3_3_FD_194579 | JGI IMG/M metagenome (GOLD analysis project Ga0302202, IMG submission 194579) | Peat permafrost microbial communities from Stordalen Mire near Abisko, Sweden - II_Bog_N3_3 | ecosystem: Environmental > Terrestrial > Soil > Wetlands > Peat | place: Sweden: Abisko...
TCGCCGGTGTTCTGGTTGGTGGCCACCGGACTGCTCGTCCTCGGCGGCCTGGTCGAATGGGAGTCGTACCGGGTGCGCCACGGACGCGAACCGCTGTTCGACCCGGCGATGTTCACCAACCGACAGATGACGGGCGGCCTCGTCCAGTTCTTCTTCCAGTTCTTCATCCAGTCGGGCGTCTTCTTCACCATCCCGCTGTTCCTGTCGGTGGTCCTCGGCCTCAACGCACTCCAGACGGGGGTGCGCCTCCTGCCGCTGTCGATCACCCTCCTGGCCTCGGCACTGGCCGTGCCCAGGCTGGCGCCGACCGCCTCGCCGCGGCTGGTCGTGCGGCTCGGGCTGGGGTCGATGCTGGCAGGCACCGTCGTGCTGGTCGGCGGACTGTCACCGGGAGCCGGCGCCGGTGTGGTGCTGATCCCGATGGCCCTCATCGGCCTGGGCATCGGCGCACTGGCCAGCCAACTCGGTGCGGTCACCGTCTCGGCCTTCCCCGACACCATGAGCGCGGAGATCGGTGGCCTCCAGAACACCTTCACCAACTTCGGCGCCTCGTTGGGAACGGCCCTGGTCGGCGCCGTCCTCATCGGGAGCCTCACCTCGACGTTCGTGGGTGGGGTGTCCTCGAATCCGGCGATCCCGCACGAGATCGTGTCGCGGGCCTCCGTGTCGCTCGAGTCCGGGATCCCCTTCGTGTCCGATGCCGCCCTGCGGGCCGATCTGACCAGGTCGGAGCTCTCGCCGGAGGCCCAGGACGCGGTGGTGGCGGAAAATGCCTCGGCCCGGCTGGTCGGACTCCGCACCGCCCTGGCGGTCGTGGCACTGGTCACCGTTGTGGCCATCGGGTTCGCCCGGCTGCTCCCGACCGAATCCTTGGCGGGTGCGGGCGCCGGGGCGGCTTCGACCGGTCGTCGGAGGCGCCGCCGGGGTGCCACTTCCCCGTAGGTACCTCCCTGACCAGGAAGACCTCCCCGACCAGGAGGGATCTCCGGGGCACGGACCGGGGGCCCGTGATGGCCGGAGTTGGTGAAGTGGGTAAAGGATCGAGCCGGGTCGGCCGATACCTACAGGGTGAGGTTTGATCTGGTCCATCCCACACCCCGGCAGCTGCGCGACGGCGTCACCTGCGGTCTCATCGCCGAGTCCATCATGGTCCCGGTCCTGCTGACCCTCACCTTCGTGAACCACACCTCCGTACGTTGGGGTTACATGGTGGGAGCCGTGGCCTGCATCGTGGCCTCGATCGCCTTCCAGACGGTGTATTCCCTGGTCACCCGGGGTGAGTCCAGCGTGACGTCACAGGCCAACTCCTGGTTCGTCATCGCCTGCCTGGCCCTGGCCGGGCTGGCCTGCATCGAGTTGTCCACCGAGACCCCCGCCGCGCTCTACACACCCGCCATGCTGGTCGGGGTCATCTTCGTCGCCATCGTCGGAGACCGGCGCATGCAGATCGTGGTCGACGTCTACGCCCTGTCCCTGATCGCCGTCATCGGCTGGGTCCAGGGACTCCGCGGGGGCGAATTCCTGGTGTCGATGGTCATCTACGCCTCGACCATCGCCGTGGTGAACTTCATCTGCGCCAGGACCGTCGGTTCGCTCACCGGGCAGATCAACTTCTCCCAGGCCCTCGACTCGCTGAACGAGTGCTTCGACGAGGTCGGGGTGGACGCGGCCCGTCCCACGTCGGAGACGTTCGCCGAGATCTTCTCCCGGGGCCTGCCCTACGTCGCCAGCATCCTGCCCGCCCAGCGGGTCGCGGTGTTCATCCGGAACGGTTCGTTGCAGCGCTTCAGCCTCCTGGCCGCCTGGCCCGACGTCACGGCCGACTGCGCCGACCTCGCCCGGATACCGGCGGTATCGGCCGCCCTGGTCACCAACTCCGTCGAACTGGCCCCGCGGTGCTGCGTGATCCCGGTCGGGTACGCGTCGGACGGTGAGCTGGTCATGGTCATCGAACGGGCCCTGGGCGACGTGCTGACCGACGCCCGCACCGCCGAGGCGGCTGGCCTGCTGGCCGCAGCGTTCCTCCGGGTCACCAGCCGGGCCAACTTCGTCAACGGCCTCCACACCGAGAGCCGCACCGATCCGCTGACCGGTCTGGCCAACCGGCGCAGTCTCATGGAACGCATCGAAATGGAGATGTCGCACGCACTGCGGGCCGAGACCCCGTTGAGCGTCGCCATGATCGACCTCGACCACTTCAAGGAGTTCAACGACCGCTACGGACACGTCGTGGGCGACACCGTGTTGCGGTCGGTGGCCGCCATGATGGTGTCCAATACCCGTGACCAGGACATGGTGGCCCGTTACGGCGGCGAGGAGTTCTGCCTCGTGCTGCCCGACACCGACCTGCTGGGTGGTCACCACCTCCTCGACCAGCTGCGGTCGGGCGGACGGGACTCGACCACCGATCTCGGGGTGACCATGTCCGTGGGACTCACCAGCTGGGACGGGATCGAAGATCCCCTGTCGTTCATCGACCGGGCCGACCGGGCGCTCTACCGGGCGAAGAACAGCGGTCGCGACCGGGTCGTGTCGATCGCCGCGTTCACCGATCAGTAGGGCACGGGCCGGTGCCCCCGACGCACCGCCGGTCCGGGATCAGTCCTCGGTGGTCAGCACCAGGTAGACGTTGTCGTCGACGGGGAACGAGTTCACCAACGTGAACCCCTGGGCAGCCAGCGCATCGAGTTCACCCTCGAGTTCCACCCGTCGCTCGGCGGTCACCAGCCGACCACCGTGCACCCGCAGCACCTTGTGCCGGGTCATCCGGGCACCCCGGCCCTGGTGGCACCTCCGGCCAGGATCCCGTCCGGGTCGACCACCAGCCCGTCCTCACGGTTGCCGTCGCCCAGACCCACCGGCTCGGGCCGGACCCGGATGAACCACTCCTGACCCCACACGTCGGCGAACAGGTCGTCCGGCATGGCCAGGAAGAAGCTGTCCTCGGCGATCTGGCTGGCGTGGGCCCGCATGGCCGACCGCTTCGCCTCCACCCACGGCGTCACGTCCACTTCGGTGGTGATCCGGGCCCCCGGCTCGCCCATCGTGTCCGCCCCCTCGAGTTCGTCGTCATCGGGGCCGAACTCCGACTCGGCCGCACGGCGGCGGAGCTCGAGCATGAAGTCCCGGTCCATCGTCGACAGGTAGAGGACCGGGGTGGCGGCGAGATCGGCGGCCATCACACCCACGTCATGGACCTGGACGTGATCGGGGTGGCCGTAGCCGCCGTGCTCGTCGTAGACCACCAGGACGTCGGCCGACTCCTCGGCCAGGATGGCCGCCAGACGACCGGCGGCCTCGACGCGGTCGGCGGTGGCGAAGCAGTCCGGTCGGGCGTTGGACTCCTCGCCCTCCATGCCCGAGTCGTGGTAGCCGAGGAACTCGTGTCGGGCCACGCCGAGCACGTCAGCCGCCCGGGCCAGTTCGATCTCGCGCCGCGCACCGAGGGTCTCGTCTGCGGCGAGGAACCCGTCGGGCACCTCGCCCAGTTCACCGCGGGTGGCCGTCACCAGGACGACCCGGTGCCCCTCGGCGGCCAGGGACGCCATGGTGCCGCCGGTGGCGATCGCCTCGTCGTCGGGATGGGCGTGGAAGAAGGTGACAGTGGCCATTGCCCGCACCCTACCGGGACGCTTCCCCCGGGTCACCCCAGGGGAAGCTGTGGTGCCTCGGCCAGCGAGAGCTCACCGGCCACCTGTCGGGCCGTGCCGCCCTTGCGCCGGGAGCGCACCGCGAAGATCCGTTCGGGACCGAACGATCGGATGGTGCGGTCCCCGGGGCGGCCACCCACCACCTCGACCGACTCCGTCCCGTTGTTGCGGTTGCGGATGTGCGCCCGGAATTCCCAGGTGGCACCCCGCAGTGCCAGGCCGCTGACCACAACCGGGTCCCCGGCGTGCAGTCCGTTCCAGGCCTCCGAACGTTCGAGGTGGTCCGACGCCGCCAGCGCCGCCCTCTTCGCTCCGGTGGACCGGGCCCGGGTCAGCTCCGCTCCTCGCGGATCGTCCGGTACCGGTGCCAGAACAAGAAGGCCACGGCCAGCACCGCCAGCACCGCGATGACGTAGCCGGCGTCGCTGAACGACTTCTGCACATGGTCGTAGCTCGATCCCAGCGAGTAGCCGAGCACGGCCAGTCCCGTGCACCAGACGCCACAGCCGATGATGGTGAAGATCAGGAACTTGGCCACTTTCATCTCGGCCAATCCGGCGGCAAACGACACGAAGGACCGCAGCAGTGGGATGAACCGCCCGAAGAGGACCAGGGGCTCACCGTGGCGGTCGAACCAGGCTTCGGCCCGGTCCAGGTCCTTGTGGGTGAGCAGCACGTACTTCCCGAACCGGTCGACGAGGGGCCGGCCCCCGAAGTACCCGATCAGGTAGCCGGCGAACGAGCCCAGGACCTCACCGGCCAGAGCCAGCAGGATCACCGCGACCAACGAGAGGTGGAAGACCTCGGGGAGGGCGGTACCCCCCGACGCCAGTTTGTGCACGTCCCCGCTGGCCAGTGCGCCGCCGCCGATGATCGCCAGCTCCGACCCGACGGGCAGACCCATGGAGGAGATGAAGCTCAGCAGGAAGATGGCGAAATAGCTGTAGTGGTACAAGAAGTTGGTCATGTCGCCACTCTGTCTAGTCGCTCCGTCCGCGCCCTTCGTGCCAGACGGCGGCGGTCGTCAGGTGTTCGTCAGGTGTCCCGCTGGACGGGCATCGGGGGCGGTCGGCTACCGTCGCCTCGTGCCCACCGGAACCGACCCCGCGGCCGACCCCGCCCTCACCTGCACCACCCCGGACGGGGTCGATCTGGCCGTCTACGACTTCGGCGGCACCGGGACCGACCTGCTGCTGGTCCACGCCACCGGATTCTGTGCCGGCGTGCTCCTGCCACTCGCCCGGCTGCTCGGGGACCGGTACCGGTGCTGGGCGTTCGACCTGCGGGGCCACGGTCGGTCCGCACGGCCTGCCGACGGCGACTTCGCCTGGTCGGGATTCGCCACCGACGTCCTGGCGGTCACCGACCGTTTGGCACTGGACCGGCCCGTCGCATTCGGTCATTCGTGCGGTGGAGCGGCGCTGCTGCTGGCCGAACAGCGACGTCGCGGCACGTTCCGCTCCCTCTACCTGTTCGAACCCGTGGTGGTACCCGAACCGGACGTGCCCTTCCCGCTCGAGGAGAACCCACTGTCCGTGGGCGCCCGACGCCGACGGGAGAGCTTCCCTTCGGTCGAGGATGCGTTCGTCAATTTCTCGTCCAAGCCGCCGTTCGCCACCCTGGACCCTGACGCGCTGCGCCGCTACGTCGAGGACGGCTTCGAGCTCATCCCGACCGAGGATGGCGGCGACGGCTATGAGATCCGCCTCCGGTGCCGACGCGACGACGAAGCCGAGGTCTACCGACACGGATTCGGTAATGGGGCCTTCGCCAGGCTCCCCGACGTCCACTGCCCCACGACGTTCGCCTACGGAACCGAGACCGATGCCTTCGGTGCAGCAGCGATGGCCGCCGATGCTGCCCGCGTGCCCGATGCCACGGTGGCCGCCCACGCCGGCCTCGGGCACTTCGGGCCACTCGAGCGACCGGACATGGTGGCGGCAGGGGTCCTCGCCGCTGCGCACACCCCGGGTGACACAGCTGCGTCGTAGGCTCTGGGCGTGTCCTTCCAACCGCCACGCTCGCTGTCGCCGTCCAAGGTCTCGTCGTTCCGCGACTGCGCACTGGCCTTCCGGTTCACCGCCATCGAGCGGCTCCCGGACCCGGCCACGATCTGGACGGTCAAGGGGACCCTGGTGCACTCCGCACTGGAGGGTCTGTTCTGGAACCACCCCCAAGGAACCCGCTCCCCCGCTGCCGGGTCGGCGGAGCTGGCGGCGGCCTGGTCGGCTCTGCAGGACGACCCCGACTACCTGTCGCTCGAACTCGATCCGGCCCAGGCCCAGACCTTGCGGGACGAGTCGGAGCAGCTGGTGGCCAACTACTTCGCACTGGAGGACCCGGACGAGATCACCCCGGTGGGCGTCGAGCTGACCCTGGAGGCCCGCCTCGGCGACGTGCGGCTGCGTGGCATCCTCGACCGGCTCGACCGCACCCCGGACGGGGACCTGGTGGTCATCGACTACAAGACCGGCCGTGCCCCCTCCCCCGCCTACGAGCAGGCCAGACTGGCCGGCGTGCAGCTCTACGCCCTGCTCTGCCAGGAGGTCCTCGGACGGCGGCCCGTCGAGGTGAAACTGCTCCATCTGAAGGAGCCGACGGTGATCACCGCGGAACCGTCCGAGCAGGGGCTCAAAGGCCAGCGCACCAAGACCCTGGCCGTGTGGTCGGCCATCGAGCGGGCCTGCCGCGACGAGGACTTCCGGCCGAAGACCGGGCCGCTGTGCCGATTCTGCCGCTTCCGGGACTACTGCCCCGCCTACGGGGGCGACCCGGACCGTGCCGCCGTCGCACTCGGCGCACCGGGCCGGGGGGCGGCATGAGCGGGCCCTCCTACCTCCCCGGCGAGGAGACGACCGGGGGCCGGTTCCTCGCCGCCGTCGACGCCGTCGACGCCCGGGTCGACCAGCTCTTCGAGCCGTTGCGGGGTCGCCCCGCCGTCGACGCCGTCTCGAAGGTCGTCACCGGGCTCGGAGACCACGGCGTCCTGTGGACCGCGGTGGCTGCGTGGCGGGGCCGCCATTCGGGACCGACCCGCCGGGCCGCCATCCGGGCACTCGGGGTCGCCGGGGTGTCGTCCAGCCTGGTCAACGCCGGGCTCAAGCAGGTGGTCGGACGGGAGCGCCCGGACCGGAGCGACCTGCGGATCTCCAATGCCGGGGTGCCGGTGCGCGAGCCGAAGACGAGCAGCTTCCCGAGCGGACACACCCTGGCGGCGTTCTGTTCTGCGGCCGTCCTGAGCCGGCCCGGTGACCGCGCCGGCAACACGTTCCTGTACTCGGCTGCGGGCCTGGTCGCCGTGAGCAGGATCCATCTGCGCGCCCACCATGCCTCCGACGTCGTCGGCGGCATGGTCATCGGCACCGCACTGGGCGTCGTCGTGCGACGCCTGCGTTGAACGCCGGCTCGCGAGCACGCGACCGCGGACGGCCCGGTGGCGGAATGGATCCCCGGTGGACAGGGTTGAAGGAGCCATGACCACCCCGTTGAGCTTCGCCGTCACCTGGGACTACCGGTGCCCCTTCGCCCGCAACGGCCACGAGCACATCCTCGACGGCCTGGAGGCCGGAGCGGAGTGGGACGTCACCTTCGTGCCCTACTTCCTCAATCAGGGGATGGGATCCGAAGGCCAGGACACCTGGGACGACCCGGCCCACCAGGCCGACCTGTTGGCGTTGGCCGCCGGCGTGGTGGTCCGCGACCGTGATCCCGAGCACTTCCTGGCCGTCCACCGGTCGCTGTTCACCGCACGACATGACGAAGCCGGCGACCTACGCGATCCGGCCGTCGTCCGCGCCGCCCTGACCCGGGCCGGGGTGGACGCAGACTCGGTGCTGGCCGAAGTCGAATCCGGATGGCCGGCCAAGGTGATCCGCGCCGAGCACGAACGGTGCGTCGACGAACTCGACGTGTTCGGTGTCCCCACGTTCATCGTGGGCGATGACGCCGTGTTCGCCCGGCTCATGAGTCGCCCGGAGGGCGATGGTGCACTCGCCCGGGACACCGTCGATCGTGTCCTCGGTCTCATCGGCGAACATCCCGAACTCAACGAGTTCAAGCACACCCGCCTGTCGCGCTGAACCGTCCGGTCGGCGGCGCGGCGCTCACCGGCCCCGTCGGCCGACGGTCGCCGGCTACTCCGCAGTCGGGAACTACTCCGCCGCTACGAGGCCACCAATCCGGCCAGCACGTCGATGGACGCCTGGATCTCCCCACCGGAGCCGAACGGGGCCCCGCAGAAGTCGGTGGCGCCGATGTCGGCCAGGCGCCTGACCTGGTCGGCGACCTCTGAGGCCGAACCGATGATGGCCACGTCCGCCGGACCCTCGGCACCCTCCCGGTCGAGCATCGCCCGGTAGGACGGGAGGTGGCCGTAGACGGCGAACACCTCGGCCGCCTTGGCCCGGGCCGCGTCGGTGTCCTCGGTCACGCACACCGGTAGTCCCACCGCGATCTGGGGCGCGGCCCGCCCCGCCTGAGCGGCGGCGGCGGTGATCGTCGGAATGATGTGTTCCTCGATGGTCACCGGACCGGTCATCCAGGTGACCGTGCCGGAGGCGAGCCGGCCGGCGATGTTCAGCATCACGGTGCCGAGAGCCGCCACCAGGACGTCGGGAGCGGGAGCGGTCACCTGCAGGGGCCCGAAGGTCGATGCGCTCATCGTCTCGCCGGCGAACGTGACCTGCTCGCCGGCCAGGACCGGCATCAGGATCTCCAGGTACTCGCGCATGTGGCGGGCCGGCTTGTCGAACGAGAGTCCGAAGACGTTCTCGATCACCATCTGGTGGGACAGCCCGATACCGAGCGTGAGCCGGCCCCCGCTGATGTCCTGCACGGTCAGCGCCTGTGCCCCCAGCATCACCGGGTGGCGGGGATAGGTGGGGATCACCGCGGTGCCGAAGTGGATCCCCGGGACCTCCCGCGAGACGGCAGCCATGGTGGTGAGGGCGTCGGCTCCGAAGATCTGTGACGACCATGCCGTCTCGATCCCCCGCTCGGCGAGGCCGGCCACCTGGCCCACCACGTCGTCGTAGTGCTTCTCGTTGTCGAACATCACGCCGATGCGCATCGGTGCCTCGTTTCTGGTCGGAGTCGGGGGCGGTCGCCGGCACCGGTCCGTCGGTTGGCGGATGGTGGCCCCACCGGGCTTCCCACCGTATCCGGCGAACCCCGCCCCGACCGCCACCAGGGGCAGATGGTGCCCGAGTGACGGATCGTGCAGACTGCGTCCATGTCCGTAGCCGTCATCATGGGGAGTGCATCCGACGCGTCCATCATGGACGACGCCGTCCAGACACTCCGATCGTTCGACATCGACGTCGAGGTCCGGGTCCAGTCGGCCCACCGCACCCCGGACGACACCATCGCCTTCGCCCGTGCGGCCAAGGGTGCCGGGATCCAGGTCATCATCGCCGCGGCTGGTGGGGCCGCCCATTTGGCGGGACTAGTCGCCTCCACGACGCCGCTCCCGGTGATCGGTGTGCCGGTGGATCTGGGCCACCTCGGTGGCCTCGACTCGCTCCTGGCCACGGTGCAGATGCCCACGGGGATCCCGGTCGCCACCGTGGCCGTCAACGGCGCCCGCAATGCCGCCCTGTTGGCCATCCGGATCATCGCCCTGTCCGATGACCGGGTGGCGGCCGAGCTCGACCGGTTCGGCGGCGACCTCGCCGATCAGGTGCGCGACATGGATGCCGAGATCATCAGCCGGTACACCACGTCCTGACCGATCACGTGCGCGCCCGAGAGGTGGCCGTCGCCATGGGTCACGCAGTCGCCCTGGGTCGCTCAGTCGCCAGCACGCCTTCGCCTCCCCCGCCATGGCGATCGGCAGGCTCACCGTGGCGGCGACGACCCCGAACGGTGCTCCACCCGCCAGACCAGACGCAACGCCGTCCAGATGGAGTCGATCGAACAGACCTTGTTGTCGACCAGTCCGAGCGGCAGCGCCAGGTCCCGCACCATCCCGTCGGACAGATCGGTGTCCCGGCCCGACGACCGCTTCGGCCAGGCGATCCACAGTCCGCCGGACGGGAACACCATGGTGCCGAGCGCCTCGATCCGTCGGTCGAGCCGGCGGGCGGCGACCTCGAAGGTGACGACCACGTCCGCGGATCCTCCGGGCCGCCGCCGCAACCGCACGCCCGGTGGGAGATCGAGCGACAGGTCGCAGGGAGCACCCGCCAGGACCAGGGACGAGCCGGCGACGATCCCGAGTTTGGTCGCCAACGGTGTCCCCGGGCCGCTCACCACGGACCCGATTCTGGCATCGTGCGGGTGCCCGAGTCGGGCTGACCGGTAGGGGTCCATCCGGATTCCGGGGGTCGGCGTGACGGTTATCCCCACTCGTCCGTCCATCCGACGGGTAACTTCGGACGGGTTGCGACGACAGGAGGCGGACCATGACGATCGGCACCATCGGGAAACCCCGGAACCCGTGGGCGGTGATCGGACTCTCGATCATCACCCTGGGGATCTACTCCCTGTACTGGCAGTATTCGAGCTTCAAGGAGATGAAGGAGTACTCCGGCACCGGGATCGGCGGTGGGCTCGGCCTGCTGTTCGCCATCCTCTTCTTCGTGGTCAACGCGTTCCTGATGCCGGCCGAGGTGGGTGCGCTCTACACGGCGAAGGGCGAAGAGCCTCCGGTCAGCTGGATGACTGCGTTCTGGATCCTCATCCCGATCATCGGCGGGCTCATCTGGATCGTCCGGACCCAGGGACGGCTCAACGCCTTCTGGCTGTCCCACGGCGGTGGCACGTCCGCATGACGGACCCGGCGTAGGGCCGCATGATGGACCCGGCGTAGGGCCGCATGACGGGCCCGGCGTAGGGCCGCATGATGGACCGGATGTAGCGCCGCACGCCGCCACTCGGCCGGGCACCACCGGAATCGATCGGGATGACACGGTTCTGATCCCGTCGTACGATAGAACGCGTTCTAGTCGAGAGCCGAGGAGGCGCGATGGACACCGCCGTACACGAACAGGAGGGTGGCCCCCTGAGGATCGCCTTCGTCCAGTCCGAATGGCACACCGAGATCGTCGACGGATGTCGGGACGCCTTCGTGCGGGAGTGCGGCGATCTGGGCGTCGCCGCCGACGCCGTCGACTGCTACCGGGTGCCGGGAGCATTCGAGATCCCGTTGCACGCCCACCGTCTGGCCGCCAGTGGTCGCTACGCCGCAGTCGTGGGTGCCGGATTCGTGGTCGACGGCGGGATCTACCGCCACGAGTTCGTGGCCGACGCGGTCCTGCAGGGCCTGATGCGGGTGCAGCTCGACACCGGGGTGCCGGTGCTCTCGGTCGTGCTCACCCCGCACCACTTCCACGAACACGACACCCATGCCACGTTCTTCAAGGAGCACATGGCCGTCAAGGGAGCGGAGGCGGCCCGGGCATGTGCCCGCACGGTGGACAGCCTGGCGGTACTGCCCGTCGGCTCGGGCGCCTGACCACGGCGTCCGTGGGATCCGATCCCGGTGGCCGACGCGGCCCGCCGGGATCACCGGGGTGCGAGACCCTCCACCGCGTCGGCCAGGTCGACACCGAAGGGGAGCACGGCCAGCACCGGGATGTCGACCCCGTTCGCCACGTAGCGGGCGACGTGGTCGCGACACTGGGCGAAGGACCCGTGCACGATCAGTTCGTCCACCACCTCGTCCGGAATGGCGGCCAAGGCGCCCTTGCGGTCTCCTGCGCTCCAGAGGTCCCACATCGGGCGTAGGGCGTCGCCCCGACCCAGCCACCGGTGGAACTCGGCGTAGACCCCGACGTTCAGGTAGGCGGTGATCATCCGTCGGCCGATGGCACGCGCCATGTCGGCATCCTCCGAGGGGATCACGAAGATCCGTGCAGCCACCGGGATGTCCGCGCCGAGCTCCGGTGTCACCTTCGTCACATCGGTCGCCGACAGCCAGTTGATGATGGCCCCGTCCGCAGCACGCCCGGCCAGTCGGAGCATGCCCGGGCGCAACGCAGCCAGGAAGATCGGCGGCGGATGCTCCACCGGACGGGCCAACCGGAACCCCTTCACCTCGAAGGTGTCGTAGGCCATGTCGACCTTCTCCCCCGCCATGGCCGACCGGAGGAAGGCGATCGTGTCTCGGACCCGCTTGTAGGGCTCGGTGAACGGCACGTCGTTCCAGCGGGACACGATCACGTCCGACGACGTGCCGAGGCCGAAGGTGAAGTGTCCGGGTGCCGCTTCTGCCAGTGCCGCCACGCTCTGGGCCAGGAGGGCGGGACCCCGCGTATAGGCCGGGATGATGGCGACACCCAGCTGCAGCTGGGGCTCCCAGGCCGCCGCCAGGGCCAACGGGGTGAAGCCGTCCACCCCGTCGGTCTCGGCCGACCAGACATCGGTGTACCCCAGGCGCACCAGGTCGGCGTACCAGCGGCGGTGCTCCGGGAGCGGCACCCCGTCGAAGGGCACCGTGATCCCGTAACGGCCGGCGGAGGCGGAGGCGGGCGTGGCGCGAGCGGCGTCGGCGTCGGTCATGGCCCCCGTATTACACCCTCCGGGCACACTGTTCCCATGAGCCAGAACCTCGAGGCCCGGATCCACGGGCACCAGCCCCGACTCCCGCTCGTGGAAGTCGATCCACCGCTTCCGGACACCACGTCCAGCGACCACGACACCGTGACGGAGGTCGAGTGGCGACTCGACGAGCACACCCGCATGGTCGGTCGCATGGGGATCGCCGCAGCCCGGGCACGCCTGCAGGCGTCCGGTGGCCACCGATCGGCGGAAGGCGAGGCCGGTGCCCGGCACGACGGCACCGGTCGGTCACCGAGTCGCGCCGCCTGACCGACCGCCGACTACGGTCGGTGCATGGCGTCCGTGGCCGAACGACTCGGGGCAGGCCCCGATGCCCGTTTCCTGATCATCAACTGTGCCGAGCTGGGGTTCAGCCACGCATCGAGCACGGGCGTCTACGACGCCCTGCGCAACGGCATCGCCACGTCGGCGTCGCTCCTGGTCCCCGCCCCCTGGGCTCGGGAGGCGGCATCCCGATTCCGGGGTGACGACGTCGGGGTACGGCTCACCCTCAACGCCGAACACGATCTCTACCGCTGGGGGCCGCTCACCCAGGCCCCCTCCCTCCTCGACGGCGACGGGGGGTTCCCCCGCACCGCCACCGACGTGTGGGACCACGCCGACCTGGACGAAGTGCGCCGGGAGTGCCGCGCCCAGGTGGAACGGGCCGTGCTGTGGGGATTCGATATCAGCCACCTCGACGCCCACCTCGACGCACTGGTCCTACGTCCGGAGTTCTTCGACATCTACCTGGAGCTCGCACTGGACTTCGGCCTACCCCTGCGACTCCCCGACGACGCCATCGAGCCCACGGTCGGCTTCCCCATCCGGCATCTGGCGGCCGAAGAGGGTGCGCTCTTCGCCGACCATGCGTACACGGTGCCGGCCCACGGGGGTCGGGCCGCCCTGCTCGACATCCTGCGCGACCTCGCCCCCGGTGTCACCGAGGTCACCTTGCACCCTGCGGTCGACACGCCCGAGCTACGGGCGGCGACCGAGGACTGGGCGTCCCGGGCCGACGACCTCACCCTGTTGGTCGACGATGCCGAGGTGGCGGCAGCCGTGGCCGACTCGGGAGCCGTACCCATCGGCTACCGGCCGCTGCGTGCAGCCATGCGGGCCGCCGTCGGCCCATGACCGGCGGTCCGGCCCCGACCGCCCCGGACCGGGCGGGCGGTCCCGCCCTCCGTCCGCTGACGGTCACCGGGCTCCTCCTGCTCGATCCGGTCGGGCACGACCCCACCCGGGTCGAGTCGGTCACCTTCGACGACAGGGGCATCGGCGTGGTGCGGAACCGGGGGGAGGATCCCCGGATACTCCCCTGGGAGTCCGTGATCACCCACGCGGTGGAGTCCTGGGCGGGCGGGGTGATCCCCGAGTGGTGGGTGGACCCCGAGGCGCAGCGGCCCGACCGGATGCCGTCGCCACCGGTGGACGTCATGAGCGCGCTGCTGGCCGAGCCCGCTCCCCCCGGCCGACCCCTCCCCCATGCCGAGGCCGGCGCCCTCATCAGCATCCAGACCCGCACCGGGACCTACCGGTTCCTGCGATCGGGAGCCGACCCCTCCGACCTGGCCGCCCGCATCGCCGAACTCGCCGTCCGCCACCGGGGACCGGCCGGGGTGTCCACGGTCACGACCGTCGCCACCGGTCGCCACCGCCACGGCACGGTGGCGGACAAGTCGACCTGGGCGCGGGTCCAGCCCTGGCTGGTGGTGCTCCTGGTGGTGGTGCTCGTCGCCGCGGTCACGGTCATTCTTCTGCAGAGCGCGGGGGAGATCCACCTCCCGGTGTTGGGCGGGGGTTCGTCGACAGGCGCGGCGGGGGGAGCCCTCAGTCGGCGGTGATCCCGGCGATGCGGGACAAGCGGCCCCGGGCATCGGGTGTCGCCGACAGGGCCAGCAGGTCGAGGACGATTCCCATGTCGCCGGCCACCTTGAGCCGGCCCTGCATGAAAGCCACGCTCAGCTGGAGCGCACCGTCCACCACCGCACGGGCGTCGGCCACCGAGAGCGACACGGTGGTATCCGGAGCGTCGCCCGGACCGGCGACCAGCCCCACCAGCCGTCCGTGCTCGAACTCGGCGTGGAGGCTGGCGTCGCCGTCCGTACCGTCCGTCACGTCCACCTGGACCACGCCGGCGAGTGTGTCGGCGCCCTCGAGGCCGTCGAGTGCGCCGGCGGCGGCGACCACGTCGGCCTCGAACACGGCGGACGTCACGAGGGCTCCGCGTCGCCGATGCCGGCGAACAGGTCCGACTCGACGACACCGTCCCACACCACCGGGGACACGGTTCCGTCCGCTGTCCCGGTCAGGGCCAACCGGTAGTCGTCGTGGGGCTCGATGGTCCCCATCACCTCGGGGGGAAGGCCGAACCAGAACTTGGACTCCGGGTCGACCTGGGTGGCATGGGCGAGCAGTGCGAGGCGCCGCACGTCGGTGTAGCCGGTGATGTCCACAACCGCCGTCGGCACCTCTTCCGGCATCGACTCCCACCGCGTGCGCCACTCCTCGTCGAACGGCGATTCCAGGCCCAACTCCTCGAACTTGTCGTGGATCGCCCGGAACCGGGCCGCCGAGTGGACGGTGTAGTACAGCTTGTCGGGCTGGAAGGCCGGCCCCGCTCCAGGGAACCGGGTGGGGTCCCCCGCGGCCCGGAACGCGGCCAGACCGGCGTCGTGGACCCGGAGATGGTCAGGATGCGGGTACCCGGACTGGTCGTCGCCGTAGATCACCATGACCTGGGGGCGGGTGCGCCGGATGATCGCCACCAGTCGCTCGGTCGCCTCCTCCAGCGGGGCGGCCGCGAAACAGTCCGGGTTGGCGTTGGCCTCCGACCCGGCCATGCCGGAGTCCCGGTAGCCGAGCAGGACCACCTCGTCGTACCCGATGATGGCGGTGGCCCGGTCCAATTCCTGGCGCCGCACGGCCGGCAGGTCCCGGTGCACGTCCGGGGTGTCCATGGCCGGGTTGAGGATCTCGCCCTCCTCGCCCCCGGTACAGCACACCAGGACGGTGTGGACGCCGTCGGCGTGGTACCGGGCGACGGTTCCCGCCCCCTTGGAGGACTCATCGTCGGGGTGGGCATGGACGGTCAGCAGGCAGCGGGTGAGGGACACGCCGATCACGCTATCGGCACGGTGACGCGTACACTGCAGCCAGAGCGTGAGGAAGGATCGCCACCAATGGGTGTCATGAAGCGCATGTCCGGAATTCTCCAGGCCAAGACCAACAAACTGCTGGACAAGGCCGAGGATCCACGGGAGTCACTGGACCTCTCCTACCAGAAGCTCCTGGAGAACCTCCAGAAGGTGCGGCGCAGCGTCGCCGACGTCACGACGGCCAAGAAGCGGATCGAGCTCCAGGCCACCCAGCTCCAGGGCCAGGCCGACAAGCTGCAGCAGCAGGCCAAGGACGCCCTGGCCCAGAACCGTGAGGACCTGGCCCGCGAGGCACTCGCCCGCCGGGCGGCACTCGCCCCCCAGCTGGCCGACCTCCAGACCCAACACGAGCAGGTGGCCGCGCAGGAGACGAAGCTGATCGCCACCGCCCAGAACCTCCAGACCCAGGTCGACGCCTTCCGCACCAAGAAGGAGACCATGAAGGCCACCTACACGGCGGCCGAGGCCCAGACCAAGATCGGCGAGGCGGTTTCCGGCATCTCGGAGTCGATGGGTGACGCCGGCATGTCCGTGCAGCGGGCCCAGGACAAGATCGACAGCATGCAGGCCCGGGCGGGCGCCATGGACGAACTCCTGGCGTCGGGTGCCCTCACCGACCTCGCCAATCCGGTCGACGACATCCAGGCCCAGCTGGACCAGGTGTCGGCCACCAACACGGTCGACGCCGACCTGGCCGCGCTGAAGGCGGAACTGGGAACCGCCGCACCGGCCCAGTTGGGGGCGGCCGAGCCGACCAGTCCGCCCCCGGCCGACCCCGGCGGGGCACCGGCATGATCGTGCGCATCCTGGGTGTCGGCCAGTTCGACGTGGCCGAGTCCGACAGCGACGCACTCCACGGCTACGAGGCCGCGCTGAACACCGCGGTCGAGGGTGACGACGAAGTGGCGTTCGCCGCTGCGCTGCGTGCCCTGGTCACCGAGGTCAGGCGGGTCGGTGCACCGTTGCCCCCCGACTCCTTCACCAGCTCGGACCTGGTCGTGCCGTTCGAGGACGCCGGCCTGGAGGAGACCAAGGCGCTGCTGGCCGAACCCGGCGGGGACGAGCACTGACCCGACCGATGAGCCCGAGGACGCCCGCATGAGTACCGCCCGCAACATCCCGAACGACCGCGGACTGACGCTGCGGATGTTCACGACCGGCCTGCTGCTGGTCCTCCTGTACGGCGCGGTCATCGGCATCCTGATCGCCGTCGGGATCTCGTACGCCGTGGTGCTGGTCTTCGCGGCCGCGCTGCTGTTCGTCCAGTACTGGTTCTCGGACAAGATCGCCCTGTTCGGCATGGGTGGCCGACTGGTGACGCCCGAGGAGGCCCCCCAGCTGCACGGTGCCATCGACCGGCTGTGCGCCATGGCCGACATGAAGAAGCCCAAGGTGGCCATCGCCAACACCGACGTGCCCAATGCGTTCGCCACCGGCCGCAGCCCCAAGAACGCCGTGGTGTGCGCCACCACCGGGTTGATGCGCCGACTCGACGAATCCGAGCTCGAGGCCGTGCTGGCCCACGAGCTCTCCCACGTGGCCCATCGCGACGTCGCCGTCATGACCATCGCCAGCTTCCTCGGCATGGTGGCCGGCATGGTGACCCGCATCATGCTGTGGACCGGGCTGATGGGCGGCTTCGGGGGCGGCGGCGGGAACAACAACAACAACCAGGGGGCGGACCAGGCCGTCCTGGTGGAGATGGCCGTCCTCGTCGTGTCGGTCGTGGTCTACGCCATCAGCTTCCTGCTGACCATGGCCCTGTCCCGCTACCGGGAGCTGGCGGCCGACCGGTCGGGGGCCCTACTCACCGGACAGCCGTCGGCGCTCGCCTCGGCGCTGGTGAAGGTCACCGGGGACATCGGCCGGATCCCGACCCGGGACCTGCGCTCCACCGAGAGCTTCAACGCCTTCTACTTCACTCCGGCCATCGCCAAGACCGGCGTGAGCATCTCGACGATCTTCTCCACCCATCCCTCGCTCGATCAGCGCCTCGCGCAGCTCGCCGCCCTCGAGGCCGAGATGGGCCGTCCTTCGTGAACTGCTCCCGGACCCCGGGGGTCGGCTGATGGGACTGTTCGACACCATCCTGGGGCGGACGAAGCCGGTCCAGTCCAATCTCGATGCGCTCTTCGGCCTCCCGTCGGCCGCGATCACGCTGCAGAGTGCCTCGGGCATGACCTGTTCGGGACATGCCGGGGTGTGCTTCAAGCCACCCACCGGGCAGGGGTTCACCGACATGGAGGCCGAAGTGGTGTCACTCCTGTCGATGGACGGAGGCACCGGCATCTCGAGGTCGGAGGACAGCTTCGGCTATACGTGGCTGGTGGTGGAGGACCAGGACATCGAGTCCCTGGTGACGCGGGTCCACCTGGTCAACTCGTCGCTGAGTGACGCGGGCTGGGGGCCCCAGCTGCTCTGTTCGGTGTTCGGGTTGGCCACCTTGCCGACCGACGCCACTGCGGCCACCGGCTCGGACGATGCCGTCGAGGGGGCCACCGTCGGGGCCGGGGCCGTCGTCCCCTCCACCGCCTACCTCGTCTACCTGTTCAAGCGCGGCACCTTCTACCCGTTCGTGCCGACCGGCCACGAGCAGCGCTCGACCGAGGAGGAGTTCCGACTGCGGAGCCTGGTGGCCGACGACCTGCACGTCGAGTCCGACCTCGACCGGTGGTTCCCCCTGTGGGACCTACCCGTCGGCTGAGCCCGGAGATGACCACCCTCGACCTGGTGCTCGAGCCGTGGTGGCTCTCGGTGTGCCGGCTCGCCGCTGACGCGCCCTGGCCATCGGAGCCCGGTGACTCGCCGGTGTTCTCGGTCACCCGCACGCCCCACGAGCTGTCGGTGGTCTGCTGTGCAGGCGACGAACCCGAGGGCTCACTGGTCGAGGCCGGTTGGCGCGCCTTCGGGATCGTGGGGCCGCTGGCCCTCGATCTGGTGGGCGTGGTGGCATCGGTCACGGTGCCCCTGGCCACCGCCGATGTCGGCGTGTTCATTCTCTCCACCTACGACACCGACCTGGTGCTGGTGAAGAGCTCGGACGTCGACCTGGCCATGCGCACCCTGGACACCGCCGGTCACCGGCTCTCGTTGCGCTGACCGGGCCCTGCCCGGCCCCGTTGCCGCCCTTAGTTATCCACAGGTTTCCCACTGCGCAACCGCCCGGGCGGGGTCCACGACTACCGCCCGGCAGGCAGGTTCGCTACACTCAGTGCTTCCGAGCAGAGGGGTGCTCCCGTGGCCGTCGACCCACCGTGGTCGTGCCCGGCACCCCCGCCGCCGCCTGCGGGCTCGCGATCCACACCGCTGAGGAGCGTGGCACGTAACGACATCTGACAACTAACGGACAAGTCACCCGCTAGCACACCCGGCTCTTGTAGCCAGGCCGGCACACCCTTCCCGGTGCCCGGTTGGGGCGTTGAATGCACAGATGTGGGGTCCACCCAACCAGAAGAGAGTCAGCGCGCTCCCGTCGATCGACGGTTCGCTGGCCGACCGAGGAAAGGTCACCCGCCATGTCTTCCGCTACCCCTGTCACTGCCGTACCCCCGCGTCACTCCCGCTCTACCCGGCATTCGTCGGTTCACTCCCACACCACCCGTTCCGTTCGTCGACGATCCAGACGGGCCGCGGCGAAGGCCAGGACGGCCACCGGCCTGGCCACCGTGGCGGTGTCGGCCACCGTCCTGGCCTCGTTGCTCGCTGCGCCACAGGTCGCAGCGGCCAGCAGCCTGCCCACCGGTGCCGGCCTCGTGCTCAATGCCCCCATCGTGTCGGCCGCCGCCACGCCCGACGGTGGTGGCTACTGGGAAGTCGGAGCCGACGGTGGCGTGTTCGCCTTCGGCGACGCCGGCTTCTACGGTTCGGTCGCCGGTCTCCACCTGAACAGCCCGATCGTCGGATTCGACTCCACCCCCGACGGACACGGCTACTGGGAGGTCGCCGCCGACGGCGGCGTATTCGCCTTCGGCGACGCCGGCTTCCACGGCGCCATGACCGGCGCGCCGCTCCAGGCCCCGATCATCGGCCTCGCCCCGACGTCCGACGGGCGCGGCTACTGGTTGGTCGGAGCCGACGGCGGCGTGTTCGCCTTCGGCGACGCCGGCTTCCACGGCTCGGCGCTCGGCATGTCCCCGAGCAGCCCCATCGTGGGACTCGCACCCACCGCACACGACAAGGGGTACTGGGAGGTCGCGGCCAACGGCGACGTCTACACCTTCGGCGACGCCCGCTTCGACGGCACCGCACCCGTGCAGACCAGTGCTGTCGGCATCGATGCCGCCAACGGTGGCTACCGCGTGGTCAGCAAGGACGGCGGCACCTACGCCTTCGGCGGGGCCAGCTTCGAGGGTTCCCTCGGGGGTCTGCCCCTCAACAAGCCGGTGGTCGGCACGTCGTCGACCGCGGGCGGCTACCTCGACGTCGCCTCCGACGGCGGGGTGTTCACCTTCGGGTCGATCGGGTTCTACGGATCGCTCGGAGGAAGCACCGTCTACACGCCCCCCGCCCCGGCCGACCAGGTGGCTGCGGCCGCCCAGTCCGACTACGGACTCTCGTCGTACCAGATCGCAGAATGGGACCGGGTCAACGTGTGCGAGGAGGGCGGCAACTGGCACGTCGAGGGCGCCGTGTACGCCGGGGGTCTCGGCATGAGCCGGGCGAACTGGAACCAGTTCAACATCTTCGGGTTCCCCGGCGACGCCGCCGAAGCCAGCCCGCTCCAGCAGATCCGGGTGGCCGTGGCGTTCGCCACCCACTACTACGGCAATCCCGATGCCGCCCCGGACCAGAACGGGTGCACGGGCGGCTACTGAGCTCGTTCCTCGCCCGTCAGGGCCACGGGTCACCATGCACGGAACGGGGTCCCTCCGGGGGCCCCGTTCCGCACCACCCGACGGTCAGGGTCACCGGAACGTCAGGTTCGCCGGAACGTCGGGGTCACCCGACAGGGAGCGCGTCGATGGCCCGGGCCAACGCCACGTCGAGCTCGGTGAGGCCACCGGCGTCGTGGGTGACCAGCACCAAGGTGACGGTCCGCCACCGGATGTCGATGTCCGGGTGATGGTCGGCCTCCTCGGCGAGCGCACCCACGGCGACCACGAAGTCCAGGGCAGCGGGGAATGTGCTGCAGGTGACCGTCTTCACCAACCGGCCGTCGACCAGGTCCCAGGCCGGGGCGCCGGCTCCCGACATCGCCGCGGCCAGCGCGTCGGCGTCGAGCACCGGCGGTCGGGACATCAGGCCACGGCCCCCACCGGGGCGGTGGGCGTGAAGGTGACCGGCATGGTCTCGTAGCCGGACACGAAGTTGGCGGCACGCTTGGGAAGTTCGGCGTCGGAGGCCAGCGCCAGGTCGGGGAGGCGGTCGAGCAGCCGGTCGAACATCACGGCGAGCTCCATGCGGGCCAGGCGGTTGCCCAGGCAGAAGTGGGACCCGAACCCGAAGGCCATGTGGTCGTTCGGCGTGCGGGTGATGTCGAAGGACTCGGGGGACTCGAAGACCGACTCGTCCCGGTTGGCCGACGGGTAGAGCAGCAGCAGCTTGTCGCCCTTGGCCAGGGTCTGCCCGTGCAGCTCGACGTCGCGGGTCATGGTGCGGGCCATGTTCTTGATCGGCGACACCCACCGCAGCATCTCTTCGACCGCAGGCGCCATGCGGTCCCGGTCGCCGGCCAGCAGTGCGTACTGGTCGGGATGGGTGAGGAGCTCGTACATCCCCCCACTGATGACGTGGCGGGTGGTCTCGTCACCGCCGATGAGGATCAGCAGCGACTCGTAGATGAGCGACGACTCGTCCAGCCGGTCACCGTCGATCTCGGCGTGGACCAGCGTCCCGATGAGGTCGTCGGTCTGGTTGTCACGTCGGCGCTGCTCGGCCACCGCGGTGATGTACTCGGCGTACTCGACCGCGGCCAGGGCCGCCCGGTCCATGTCCGTCGGGTCAGGCGAGCCCAACGCCTTCAACATGTCGTCGGACCAGCGCAGCAGGGCATCGCGGTCCTCGGGTGCCACCCCCAGCATGTTGCCGATCACGATCATGGGCAGCGGGGCGGCGATGTCGTTGACGAAGTCGGCCTCGCCCCGCTCGCAGACGCGGTCGATGATGGCGTCGCAGATGTGCCGGATCCCCTCTTCGCTCTCCCGGATCCGGCGTGGGGTGAACCCTTCGCTGACCAGACGTCGACGCCGCACGTGCTCGGGCGCGTCGGTGTCGATCATCATCGGCAGGGCATCACTGTCGGGGCGGATGCCCCCGGCGTTGGAGAAGGTGTCCGGGTCCTTCGAGATGTCCTTGATGTCGGCATACCGGGTGATCCCCCAGATGCCGGCGGCCTCGTCGTAGTACGCCGGTGCTTCGCGGCGCATCCACGCGAAGGCCGGGAACGGGTCGCCGCCGTAGAAGGTGCCGTCGGTCAGTCCGATGTGCAGGTCGGCCGGGTGGGTGGTCATGATGCTCCTTCTGCCTGGTGCAGGTCGCTCCGAGCCCGAAGGTTAGTGCGGAATCTGACGATTCGTCAGGTGTCGGGAGCCGGCCAGCGGCGCCTCCACCCAACCCGTCATTCGCCGCGGTCGACGACCGGCGGACCGCCTCAGGGGTGGGTCATCGACTCGGGCCGGACGGCCTCGTCGAACTGCTCACCGGTCAGGTACCCGAGGGACAGAGCCGACTCGCGGAGCGTGGTGCCCTCCTTGTGCGCCTTCTTGGCCACCTCGGCGGCCTTGTCGTAGCCGATGAGTGGATTGAGGGCGGTGACCAGCATCAGGGAGTTCTCCAGGTGCTGGCGGATGCGGGCCTCGTTGGGCTCCAA